>Ga0207104_1028_pt1 | contig 38342 bp, 35 predicted proteins | sample Alteio_BWMinHeat_79_FD_153538 | JGI IMG/M metagenome (GOLD analysis project Ga0207104, IMG submission 153538) | Enriched cells from forest soil in Barre Woods Harvard Forest LTER site, Petersham, Massachusetts, United States -... | ecosystem: Environmental > Terrestrial > Soil > Temperate forest >...
GTGGCGCTGTGGACTGGATCTGAAAAGAATATCGTCGCTGGTGTAAAAGGTCCGTTGAATGATTTGGTGTAAATTGCATAAAACTTATCGCTTTGTGCAGTAAGAAATGGATAGTCGCCATCTGTCATCAGTCCTTGGGTAGTAAGTGGACCATTTTGAGCGATGTAAGACTCTTCAGATAAGCGTATTTCTTTCACAAAATCCAAACCTATTCCAGTACTCCCTCCTTGTGGATTTTTCACCTCCTGGTAAATTGCAAGCCAGGCGTCCATCTTGGTATTGTTTGGATCTAATTTGTCATCATTCCGAAAGTCAAAATAAAGAACTCCTACGCGCCCATTTTTAGCAATCGCTACAAAAGGACCGAAAGCTTGCGGGTTTGCAGCTTGACTAGGCGTGCGGTTTACTTGAACGCCATTTGACCATGTGCAGCCGCCATCTCGCGAGGTCACAATTCCGATTTGTTGAAGCTGGTCGGATCTAAAGGCGCTTGTTTGGTATGCTACATACAAAAAACCGTTTGCAGGATTGACGTTGTAGGAAGGGACCGTTTGATCATTGCGCATCAAAGAGCCTATGCCTCCTGTAATATGTCCAGAACCGTCATAAGTATATCCTCCTGTGAAGATCAGGTTGTTAACGAAAGCTGGTGCAACTACTGTCGCTTCAGGCTTCCAATTTTTTCCATGGTTTTTTGAACGCACCACAGCAATATCAGTAAGCGTATATTGCAAAGGAAACACATCGTTTGTAAATTGGATATCCGTCGCATTCGGCCTCGCATACACTCGCACAGTAAAATTCAGCCAGTCCCCGCTTAAACGGCGCTTTTTTTTGTTTTTCTTTGGCAATATGACAACAACATTATTGCTTGCATGATTGTCATTCTGAATTCCATTGCTTAAGCCGTTCTGTGTAAGATCTGGGAAAGGATCGTAAATTTGCTGCACTGATGACCAGCTTTTTCCGCCATCCACTGTATAACTGCCCTGAGCATTCCCATGAAATGAAGCGCTTGGATTGAACGTGGCCCAGACAGCGATTGCACGCCTAGCATTATTGGGATCAGCTGTTATGGAAGTTTTGTCGGAATTAGCAAATTGCTGGGTAGGATCGGATATAAATTCCATGCTGGAGAATAAGTAGCGAGGCGCGCTCCACGTTGCGCCATTATCTTTTGAAATGGTCACTACAACTCCAAATTGATTTTCGGTCCCAGCTTCTTGAGTTGCATTGAGAACGGAAGCGCAAAGATAAAGCCTTTCGCCATCGGCGGCGTAACTTAACCACTCATCGCCGGATCTTTGATTTATTCCACATTTACAGATTTGAAAAGGGACTTTGCTTTTATGCCATGTTTTGCCACCGTTGTCGCTATATGAAATGCCTGCGTTTAACGCCCCGCCATTAGAAATTCGATCTTGCTGCCATGCCGCCACTATATGTTTGTTGCTTTTCGGATTAACTGCAATAGTGGGTTCTACAGCCGATCCATGAAAAATTGTAGTCGTTGCGCCATATACTTCTTGGCGATCGAGACATTCATGTGAAACAATGCCTCCAAAAGCCGGTGTTGAGACAGCGATTCCCGCAAAAAAAATAATATGCTTCAGACAGGCGCTTAAATGGGAAAAAAGAAAAAAACAGGATTGACAGGATAGGACAGGATAGGATGAATTTATTCGTTTTCCACTGAAATTCGCATAAATTTTATCTCTATTATCCTGCATATCCTGCTCATCCTGTCATATGTATAGTTCATTTAGGAACTGTTCAGTAATAAGTTGGACAATTGGATTGCGTCAAAGCCGCGGGAGCTTTCACGCGATCCAATTGCCCAACTTATTACTGAACAGTTCCTTAGGCCGGCTCTCACCGGCCCTGATTTGTTTTGAGTTATTTGGGACGAGCGGGATCAAACGCCCAATGAGCCGTACTAAATCCCATGCTGGCCGCCCAAGCTGCAAATGTTGCTGGATCATATGCCTGAGCATCGAAATCATCAATGCCTACCGAAACTCTGGCGGGCGTGAAACCATAATTTGATTCCAACCAATTCGCCCAGCCGAGTATCCAGTTTTGCTCGTCTTGCATCGGGTCGTAATAAGACATTATGTAAAGCCTGTCGACTGCACAGTTTCCGGGTGCAATGGTCGCTGCATCTAAAATGGTTTGAACAACGTTTTGCCAGGGAAAATTAGGACCGAATCCTGCGTTAGTGCAAAGGCTTGCCTGTAAGCTAGGATCGATCGATTTGAATTGCTTGATTAGCATTCCCACAAGACTTTCCTGCTCAGATGAGGCATACTCTTCGTAATCAAAATCAACTCCTGCCACTCTGTGAGCGTGACAAAAGTCCGCCATTCCCTGCGCAAACGCATCTACATTCGCTGGCGTTAGCAAATCCCAGCACTTATCATACATTCCCCCGCTTCCTCCAATGGAAACTTTAACGGCAATGGGAGGTTGTTGGGCTGCGCAGTATGCGGTAAAGGCATCGAGCTGAGGAAGAGTTAAGTTCCCAAATCCATCCAGCGTAGGTTTGCCGTCGGATCCGAAAGCTAGCGTGCCGACAAAAACATTAAGGACATTGACTCCGGATGGGATGACAAATGGAGGGCCGGTGAACCAGCTTGTCCAATCGATGTACCAAGCGGAATGTTCAATTCCTTCTGATGAAGGAGGGGGAGGAGGTGGTGGAGGAGGTGATTGAGATACAGTAATGCTTTGAATATTGCTGTAAGGGCTATTTCCAGAGGCGTTTGCAGCTGAAACACGATAAAAATAGACGCCATTAGGTTGGTTGGAGAATGTCTCGGAAAGTATATTTCCTTGAACTACAGTTTGCGGATTAGAGAAATTGCTTGTTGTATCTTGCTGTAAGAGATAAGACGTTGCATTGCTGACATTATTCCAAGAGACCGTATAACTCTGAGCGGAAGTCGCTTGGATAGGATTTAAAACGGGAGCGACAGGGATGGAAGGGGGCGGAGGCGGGGGCGGAGGTGTAAGAGATCCATTAGCTATGGCTTGTAAATTATTGAGAACCGTAGGCGCCGAACGAGGCATGACAATCAATACTGTAAAAGTTGTTGATCCGCCAGCTGGAATAATCCCTCCGCTTGATGGATTTTGAATAGTCACATTTTGACCATTGACCGTAAATATTCCAGGAGGGGCGTTTGGGCTGAGACTATATCCTTGAGGCATTGAAAAAGAGGCTGTCCAAGAAGACGTTGGGACGCTTGTAGGGTTTTTAAGGGTGACGGCGGCTTGATAAGCGGTCGCCCAAACAGCATCGACCTTATATGTTGCATTAAGGGCAAATTCTGACGCTCCTAGAGCGTGTCCTGAATTCAGGTATACGCCGAGTAGTATCATAAAATACGAAAGCGCAAGCGCTGATTTTTTCATAAAAAACCCCTCCTTATAACGATGTTTTCAAAAACATAATTTACGAAAATGCGCCAATTTTTCCAATCAAAAGCGTATAAATTAATTCACAGGAGCTTTAAACTACTGCAACATGTTAGCACTTGGGTTAGCATGAGCCGCAAACTCTGATTAACGCGAATTTTGGATAAACAATTGCCTTCTCGCGCCCATGCCGGGGCGCAACATTAAACGTTGTTTACCCCGGGTTCCGCTAGTCGCTCCACCCGGGGCTAATCACGCTACCCCCTGCCGGGGGAAGGAACGATGAAGAATGCAAAATTCAATTGGGCTTCTTGTCTTTCCCCCAGGAGGGGGTAGCGTGATTAGCCCCGGGTAAAGCGATTAGCGGAACCCGGGGTAAACAACGTTTAATGTTGCGCCCCGGCAGGGGCGCGAGAAGGCAATTGTTTATCCAAAACTTGCGTTGATTATTAAAAACTCACCTTACGCAAACATAAACGATTGCCTTCTCGCGCCCCTCCCGAGACAATTGCAAAAGTGCATTGGCATTTAATAATTAGTGGCGAATCTCAGCTCAGGTTTGATGCGATGACGCGCAGCATTGGGGTCAGGCCTGACACTATGACACTTTCAGAGCGCCGACGGCGCTCTGAAAGTGTCATAGTGTCAGGCCTGACCCCAATGCAACGTGTCAAAGCGTCAAACTCACATTTGCATGTTGTCCAAGACTTTTGCAATTGTCTTGGCGGGAGCGCGAGAAGGCAATCGTTTATGCTGCGTAAGGTGAGTTAAAAATATCTTGTTTAGAGCGCCTATGAACGTAAAAGAAATTCCTGAAGTCCAGAATTTTTTAAATCAATTATCTCATTATTTAGAAATTGAAAGCGTCCTTTGCTACGGCTCATACGCTATCGGATGCCATGATCAAAAATCCGATGTTGATTTGCTCATTTTTGTTAGGACATTACCTGAGAAAATGGAATTGCAAGAAATTTATCATAAATTCAAAGGCTTTCATAACATTGAATTGAAGGAGTTAGATCATTGGAATTCATCCTGGACATTGATGAATGGTTCTCTAGAAGCAATAAGTGGAATAAAGATAGAGCCTGGATTCAATACAATAGAGTGGACAGAGACAGTAATGAAAAAACTACTGGAAAATCATGAAATTTCATTTGAAGAGTTTCCTTTTCGGCCTTATACGTTTTTGGGCCTTTTAGAACATTCCCAGTGCATTTACGACAAAAATTCCTTCATTAAAAAATTAAAATCTAAAGTCAGGCCTTTTCCTCTTGAATTAAAGAAAGCCATTGTGAAGCCAAACTTAGCCATGCTTCAAGATTGCCTTCTAGATTTAGAAGACAATATCGCCAGAAACATCGGAATCTTATCCTATCAATTCCATATAGGCATGGGTCTCGACTCAGCTACACAGTTATTATGGGTGATTAATGATTATTATGATCCAGCGTCAAAACGGTGTGAGAGAGATTTGTTTAAACTCAGACTTTTGCCGGAAAACTTTGAAAAATTTATCTTATTAACATTGCCTAAATGTTATGAAAAGAGAGAAGAATTTTTGCAAAAATTTTTGGATGTCAAGGAATTTATCGACAAGAAGGTTATCGAATTGGAACTCATTAGTTAGACATGAATAGTGATGTTATTTCCTGTGTTACAGCTATTGGAAGATCGAAATTAAAAATCTCAAGATCTTCTTTCATATGTTTATCGGAGCAAGTTCCCGTCAACGGAACAATGCCTATATCCACTAAAACACGAAAGAAAATTTGCGCTGCAGTTTTCTGATATGTTTGAGCCGCCTCTTGCACTGTTTCATTGGCAAGAATCTGGGGATTCGCTGTAAGAGTCCAAAAACTTTGATAAATAATTTTCCGCTCTTGGCACCACTTACGAATTTCGTTGTCATAATTCGTATCTTGGTAAAAACGATTTTGTAAAACCGCCGGCTTAATGAAAGCGGCCTCATATAACTGTTTTAACATTTCTAAATCATAACAGTTGCTTATGCCAATCTGTTTGATTTCTCCCTGATTATAGATTTGTTCCATGGCTTGCCATGCGATCATCGATCGATCAATATTTTCTAACGGAGAATGGAGTATCAAGCCATCTACATAACTGACACCAAGATTCTGCTTGGAAACTTCAAAAGATTGGGCTACTTGCTCGCTCAAAGGAGCTTTTCTATCGTAGGGAATATTGAGAGGGTCTTGACCATTTAAAGGAGTAAACTTGGTTTGAATATACAAGTCTTTACGAGTGATGCCTTCACTGCTCAGCCTTTGAATAGCCTCTCCGACACCTGCTTCATTGTAATGTTTCGGTTGACAAGCCGTATCAATCCCCCTGAATCCATATTTAACAGCTGCGGCGACCAAATCAGCGGTTTTATCTTTTTTCCATGCAGAGCCATAGAGCAAGCATGGCATTGCAACGCCAGATAAAGTGGTAATATTTTTCATAGGCATAAGGATTCTTCTTTAAATGCTTTATTAGCAATATTTTAAGAAAAGAGATTTGCAAATTCCTTATGAGAGAGATTATAGTTAAATCCAATGTCATGCGTCTGCATGTTTCCATACACTTTTTTATTGTACATAGGTATGTTTTGAAAGGGAATAAAACATACCATTGAGAAGCGGCCAATACGCGCTGTCTTTTCTGTTGCGACTACGCGGTGGTATAAGGCTTTTAAATCACCCTTTGACCAAAGCTGAAGCTGTACGGCAGGGATGATGACTGTCTGTTTTTCTTCAACCGGCATCGCTTTCCATGAGCGTTGCTTAATGCAATAATATTGCAATCCCTCATCGCTTTCAAAAAGGTGTAGAGTAAATCCACCTTTGTCAGCATGAGGAGCTGCAATCTCACATCCCTCTTGCTGATCGCCAAAATAATGCAAATAACGGAGAATCCAGTAAGGTTTACAGCGCTGAACCTCGTCTAGAAGTCCATTTATGCTATATTCTTCCTCGATGGTTTTAGCAAATTCCAAAATAAGCGGCTCCATTCTATCGAGAAGCATCTTAGCGTCATTTAAAAAAGGGAAAGTACGGTTATTTGCGATTTCAGAAAGTCGTGCATATTGAAAAAGCGTTACATGGAAGTTCTCTTTTAAATCTTTTTTCGACCCTTTTTCTTCTTTCAATTCATAGCCAGCGCCGTCGCCATGATTATCTTCAAGAAAAGAGAAAGCGCATTTCTCTTCGCGCGGAAGCTGACAAAAGGTTTTCCATGAAGCGACAGCCCTTTCTACTGTTTCCCGCAAATCCTCAGGATAGTCAACATTAAGAAGACCAAGGTCTCGTAATTCATTGATGGAAGTGGTCATTAGCCCCTCTTTTTTTCTGCAATTTGTAAGCTTCCTAATTTAGGGAAAATGCGCAAATTTTTTCCAGTCAAAAATTCTGAAATCGTCCTTGTAGCGTAGACTTCAGTCTGCGCTTGTTTGCACAGGTTTTAACCTGTGCTTGTTTTTGCGGGTTTTAACCCGCAAGTCACACTTGCGGTAACTTCGCGCCATCCTGCCTTTGCGGGTTAAAACCCGCAAAAACAAACGCAGGTTAAAACCTGCGTAAACAAGCGCAGACTGAAGTCTACGCTACATGCCTCTCCTTAAATTCGCTTCTAGAACGTAAAGTCATCGCAATAGCTATGCTGCTTGCAGTGGCTAAGGCTATCCAATACCAGGAAACGCTCGATACCATTCCTGTTTTTTGAAAACACCAAAGAGCTAATGCCGCAGTAGGACTTCCTAAAAGTTGAGAACCTAATGCATAACCCAACGAAATGACTCCATAACGAGAGTCAGGAGGAATAAGCCGTTGCGCCCAAGCATGAAAAGGCGCAAAAAAAGCGACGCCAAAAATCACGAAAACAACCCTTACTCCAATGACGCCTGCCAGAGACGCTCCTTCTAATGATAAAAGCAAAGGCATGGAGAATAAAACCACCCCTAAAGAAGCTGACAGCATCAGTTTTTCTCTGGAAACTTTGGAAGCTATCCAACCGAAAAAAGGCAAAGCGCAAAAATCCAAGACCAGCAAATAAGTATTGATCTTCATGATCTCTGTTTTTGAAAACGTTGACACCAAAGGAATAAACCCATTCATTAAGACAAGCGCCATAGAATAAGTCGCATAAGCGAAACCTGAACTGATCACAATAAGTAAAAGCGGCTTTCTGTGGGTCCAAAACATGCTTTTTAAGTTGACGAGCGTCTGTGAGAATTTTACAGATGATTGCACTGTTGATTGCACCGTACGCGGGGAACGTCGAATCAAACAGCCAAACAGACCCGTTATGCATCCACATAGATAGAGAAATCGCCATCCTGGATCGACAACATTATAATGACCAAGTAAAAAGACTCCTAATGAAGCTAAAAGATAGCCTCCCATCGTAGAGGCGCTATAAAAACTGCTCAGCAGATCATGGCGCCTTTCTGAAGAATTTTCTAAAAGAAAGATGGCGCCGCCCATGGTCTCCCCTGCCGCCAGAAAATTTTGCAGGACTCTTCCTAGGAAAAATATTATAGGCGCCAATATGCCTGCTTGCAGATAAGTAGGACTTAATGCAATGCATCCAGAGACAAAAGACATGCCTGCTAATGTTAAAAATAGAGCATGCTTTCGCCCATAAGCATCTCCAATATAACCAAACACTAGTGATCCAAAAGGACGAGCCAGCATCCCCAAAGGGATGATTGCATAGGTTAAAATGAGAGCGGTAACAGGATCTTTTTCTGGAAAAATTAAGGGGGCTAGAAAAGGAGATAAAAACCCAAAAAGCGCTGTATCGTAGTGCTCGAAAAGATTACCGAGATAGGCGCTCCACAGCTGGATTCGAGAAACGGCGGTCATAATCCTCTCCTCAACTAAGTCTTTCGAGCATACCATAATATGGTCTTTAATTTCCAAGATTGACACGATGTATTGCGAGTGGTTAACATTAAATAACGCGAATTTTGGATAAACGATTGCCCTGACATTGACGCTTTGGCGCGTATTTTGGGGTCAGGCCTGACACTATGACACTTTTAAAAACGCCAGTATGACACGTTTCAAAGCATTATACTGGCGTTTTTAAAAGTGTCATAGTGTCAGGCCTGACCCCAAAAATACCCTAGCGCTTTTAAAAGTATCAAAGCGTCAAACTCTCCTTTGCATGTTGTCCAAGACTTTTGCAATTGTCATCGAGAAATAATTCTATCCCTCCTTCGACTCAAGGCCGGGACGGCCTTGTTACCTTTATCAGTTACATTATCTACCTTGATTATAAACATTATTTTTGTTAGAATTAATCTTTTTATTAGCATTTGGGAGTTTCTTATGAATAAAATTGTTTTGAAAATCGCATTTTCATTATTACTTTTAACGACGGTTTTTGCCGATGGCGTTGAAAATTCTATTATTCCTATAATGGAAAATTTTGAATGCATTGAGAATTTACCCTCTGCAAAATTTACTAAGAATCAGTTCAGTGAGATTTCCAATGCTTTAGAAAAAAAAGACGAGAAGATCAGGCTTGTCACCTACAATATGCTTTTTAATCTTTACGATCATGATCTTGACGAAGAAAATCGCTGGCCTAATCGCTTACCGCGTATTGTAGAGCTTATCAATGAGATGCAACCTGATATTATCAGCACTCAAGAACTGTACCCTGCGCAAGTTGAAGACATAGTCAGCCTGATCGGAAATGATTTTTCTTTTTTTCCTGGCCAGAAAGATGAAGATGGGGAGAGCTACGGCATTTTTTATCGTACAGATCGTTTTGAACTCTTATCAAGTCAAATAAACTATCCGCTCTCAATGGTGCAGCTGAAAGATCTTAAAACTGATAAAATCATCCATGTTTTCAACACTCATATGCCTCTATCCAATATTGAAAAGCGAGAAGCTAATGCACATAAGATCGTTCAAATTATAGAGCCTTTTGCCAAGCGGATGGCTGTAATCTTCACGGGCGACTTAAATACTTTTCCTGGAAGATTAGATCTTACCGGTCTTCCTTTCTATGATGGCAATTATATTCATCGCATTCTCTCTAAAGGATCTTTGAAGAATTCACATGAGCTGTCTTTATTGGGACATTTCGGACCTATCAGCACGTTTACGAATAACAACCCTAGTATAGAGCCTTTTCAAGGCACTGGGACTCCTGGCATTATTTTAGACTATATTTATGTCTCAAAAAAAGTCACTGTTTTGACGCATGCAGTTGAGCCAGGCGTTGTAGATGGCCATTTTCCATCGGATCATATGCCCGTGCTTATTGATTTTTTAATCAACTAGTACACTGTAAAGTTAGAGTGACGTCCATTCATTTCGTTTAATTCGGTATAGGACATGCCTTCGCAACCAGTGGTCTTCAGCTAATCTGGGATGGTCAAAATCTTCTTCTGGATAGTGTGTCATCCCAATTTTTTCCATGACTCTTTGCGATCTTTTATTTTGAGCAGCAGTAAAAGATACAATTTCGTTTAACAGGAGCTCTTCAAAACCATACTTTAAAGCGGCTTTAGCGCCTTCCGTTGCATATCCCTTATCCCAGAATTCGTGGGCCAATCTCCAGCCAACTTCAATCGCTGGAGTAAAATCAGCGACGAAATTCACCGGCGCCAAACCGATGTAACCAATAAAATCAGCAATATCTGGAATAGAAGCAGCCCAAAGACCCCATCCTTGCTGTTTCATAGCTACGCAAATTCTTTTAGCGAATTGATCGCTCTCCTCCTGCGTCATGATTCCAGGAAAATATTCCATTACACGTGGATCAGCATTGAGTCGTGCAAATTGTTGAAAATCATCTTCTCGCCAAGGACGTAAAACCAACCGTTCAGTTTTTATTGTGAAGTCCGCCATAACACTCACTCATTAACTTTTCTGATGAAAAACATCATCAATGTAATGGTTTTTGTTTATCTTACGCAAGTTTTGGATAAACGACGGGTGCAATTAAAGGTGAGAGGCTAAGGAGGTAGCCAGGGCGTCCCGCCGTGCTTTATAGGCAAAAAACATTGAAGATAATACACGCGACCAGGGCGAGACGCCCTGGCTACCTTCCTTAACCACCGGCCTTTTTCCGCCAAGGCTTAACAAGGCGCAATTTAATTAAAGCTCGATCCATCTGTTGCATTTTTATTCAATGTTCGGTATTTACTAAAAATCTGGAAGTGCGCCAGACTACGCTAAACAAGAGCTTGTATCCTATGAAATCGAGATTCTCTTTTTGTTGCAAAATGTTCATCATGCTTAGCTTCATAGCAAGCTTAAAGCCGCTTGCAGTTCTAGCTGATATTTGCGGTGAACCTGTACTGCAACTAGGTTGGTTTACGGCAAAACAGGGAAAGTCGCAGCATATAGGCATTGAGGGATTAATTGGGGATGACTTTAGTGTACATAAGTCCTCAGCTCAAAATCTCCTTGTTGGAGTCGGATACTATTTTGATTGGTTGGATACTCCTCGAATGAGCATACAGTGCGGGATAAATGCTTTTTATTTAGCTCCCACAAAGGTGAAAGGCGATGTGACCCAAGAAGGTCTATTTACCAACCTGTCTTATCATTATTCCCGTACGAACTACCCAATCTATTTTGCAGCAAAAGCGCTGATTCCTTGCAGTGCGCATTATGATATCGCCATCAATTTAGGCATTGGCCCTAATATTATAAACGCTAGAAGTTTCAAAGAAAAATCCCTTGATGGAGGCGTCACTATCCCTGATGCGCATCTATTTTCTGGAAAAAACGTCGTTGCTTTCAGCGCTACAGCAGGGCTGGGTTGGCGGATTAATAATATTGGAAATCACTCACTCGAAATTGATTACCAGTTTTTCTATTTAGGTCAGGGTAAGCTAAAAAAAGTCAACAGTCAGTTAAAAAACACTTTACGGACCGGTAATAGCTATGCACATGCGCTCTTTTTTTCCATCGCTATTTAATTCTCTTGGAAACTTTTTATTACTGACGTCATTCTGCATCATTGGGAATTGTTATGCAGGCCCTGGACTGTTTTTTAATGTTTCAGCGACAGGCGCACCCACTCCGTTGAACATCAAACTTGCTCTTGATGGGCGAGGACCCCTCTCATGTCAAAACTACTCAGTGAATGGTTTAAACTTAATTATCAATACAACAATTCCCAATCATATTTACTCCTTCGCTGGAATAAAGATAGATAACCCAGGTTATAGGGTGGCAGGTCTTTCCCCAATAAAAAATGGATACTATTTGTTTTCCGTAAGCGATAGGTCTCCTGCAAGCATCTTGATTATTCCTCCCAACCCTCCCTGGTATCCCTCATTGGAGGCCTTTGAACACTATAACTCTGGGCGCTCTCATGTATTTCCTGAAGCCACATTTGGAGGATCGTATTTAGGCAATAATACTGTAGATATTTTAAGTTCTCCAATGGTGTATCCATCTGGATATAACATGGCTTATCTTAACCCAGATAATATCTTCATTTATGGCGGCGGTTATGGCGATGTGGCTGGTTCCGTTGGCGCATTTGCAGCTAAAGTGGATCCTACCACGCTTGGACCCAACTGGTATAACCAATTAATTAATACAAGCGTCAATGGAGAGTGGGATTACCCCGGTTCGATGGGAATACTGCAAGATGGATTTATCTATGTCAGCTATGGCTATCGTCTCGCAAAACTCAACAAGAATGGGGCTGTAATCAACACGTTAATCCTCCCAACGGGAGATGCAGAACCACAAAACACTTCATTTAATGGATTCAACGCCACATCCGATGGCATTATTGTAATGAAATCCGTCTATCGTCAGGCCGGGTGTTCAATTCAAGGGCCGGATGCCTTATTAAATTGTCCTGACCCTTCAGACGTTCCTTCTTCTATTTTAATATCAGTGGATCCAAAAACTATGCGGGTGATTGACAACATCACCCTGCCGGCGCCAGTAGGAGCTCGACCTACGATAAGCGCATTTAACGGGAAAAATTATGTTTACTTACTGGAGCCCACCACAGCCATACGTTATGAAGTCAATGGAGGAAAATTCATTCTAGATACCTCTTGGAACCCTGGGACGATTACTTTAAGCGGTCAGACGCTATGCACCTCTTTTGTTGTGATAAATGATTGGGTTGTGGCCCAAACCAATACGCTTCCTGCATCCACAGCTTTGGATGTAATAGCCATCAATCAAGGCGATGCCTCAAAGCAGTACAGACTTCAACCATTTGCTGGCGATCCCATTCCACCTTTAGTTGCAGCGGCGTTTTCCAATCAAGGACCCGGTGGAACGCCAGCAATCAGTTGGGCGCCCATGTCAGTTTCCGCCGATCCTGAGAACAATTTGATTTATGCTAGTGATTCTCTGCCTGGTGAGATTGCAGCGATCACTATTAGTTCAAACGGGTTGCAGACTGTTTGGAAAGCGAATCAAACGACTACGGAATTTACCACGCTCATCGGTCCACAAGCAAACCGTGTACTCGTCGGAACAGATATCCCTGGTCCAGAAATTCCAGGTAATAATACGAATGATTTTGCTGTGTGGAGAAACGCAGCGACGGGCCAAGAACTTGCCCGCTCTCCTCTCCTTCCAGCGATGACGCAGGGGACCATGATTCAACCGTATTATAATGGATACATGTTTTTTGAGGGGCAGTCAGGAACACTGATTAAGTTGATGCCGAGGCCTCTTTAGATATGCAGGTGACTGAGGCCCAAGTTTTATTGCCTAAATTGACGAATATTTGCGGGAGCTTTCTCAAAATTGGAGCGGAATGGATTAATGTCTAAACCGCCTCTCCGTGTATAACGTCCATAAACCGTCAATTGTTTTGGACGGCATCGGATGAGTAAATCGTGAAAAATTTGTTCAACACAGTGTTCAGCAAATCCAGAATGTCTTCTAAAAGAAATAAAATATTTTAATAATCCTTCTTGATCAATTTTTGGACCCACATAGTGAATAAGCGCCGATCCCCAATCCGGTTGACCTGTAGCAAGGCAATTTGATTTCAAGAGATTCGTGTAAAGAACTTCATCCACAATATTAGCAGAGGCGGCTGTTAGAAAATCCTTATTAACCTCGTAGACATCTGTTTTAATATCAAAAGAATCTAAGCAGATCCCTGAAAATTCTTCTAAAATTCGATTTTTTAAATGGGAAAGAGGAAATAGGTCAACAATAACATTTGATTCTGAAGCCCTTGATAAGTCGTTTTGAATAGCGTTTTGAACATGATTGATCGATTCAAACTGAGATTGATTAAATGAATTTAAATATAATTTAAAAGATTTGGATTCGACGATATTAGGTGAAGCGCAAGGAAAGGAAAATTCCGCCATAGCTATTTCTGGCTTCCCATTAAGATTTATCCATGAAATTTCATATCCACTCCATAGGTCCACGCCATCAAAAGGAAGATCCGCATGCATGCCAATTTTATTTCTAGCAAGAGTTCTGGGGATAGGAAATAATAATTCAGGCGAATATGTTTCGACATAAACAGAGCTTTGTCCCAAGGGTGATTCTTTCAACATTTTTTGACTCCTCAATGCTATAAACCGCACACCTCCACGCGTGGAAATATGGCGGACACTAGTATAGAACAACTATGCAACTTTCGCAATAGCTTATTCCAGACCTGTTCGACGATCGAGCAGAGCTTTTAATTGCACCCCTGAAAATAAATGAGGTTTTGAAAAACCCTTGAAAAAGCGATGATAACCTGGTACCCTGATCCTTACACACAAGTACAAGAAAGGACTCCATAAACTATCCAAGAGCAATTCAACACAAAGACACTGAGACACAAAGAAGTTCAGCAACCACCCTATCTTCCTTTGTGCCTCAGTGCCTTTGTGTCTTTGTGTTGAATTGCTACTATGACTTGTGTGTAAGGATCAGCCTGGTACCTTCCTAATTAAAAAGGAGTTTTATGAAACGCTATCTAGTCGACGGAAGAGGGATTGATACAATCCAACTATCTGAAAAACCATCACCTGCAAATCTTAATGATGATGATGTTTTAGTTGATGCACAGGCATGGTCGTTAAACTATCGAGATTTGATGGTTGCAAAAGGCCAATACCAATACAACAATCAGAATGCCGCTCCATTTATTCCAGTTTCTGATATGGCTGGCATAGTGAAGGCAATTGGCAAAAATGTCACTGATCTAAAGCCAGGCGATAAAGTTTTGAACGCTCCATTTCGACACTATCCCGCGGGGAATTTACGCGCTAGTTGGGCACGTACTTTCGTTGGCGGCATGGGTGTCGATGGCGTCTTAGCCGAACAAGTCATATATCCAGCTGACTCACTTGTGAAGATGCCTGAACACCTTGACTTCAAGGAGGCCGCTACATTTACAATCGCAGGCCTTACCGCTTGGTCAGCGGTTGTGACCCACGGAAAGACTCTTCCAGGGGAATGGGTCCTTTTACAAGGAACGGGCGGCGTTTCCATTTTTGCCGCGCAGCTAGCCAAGGCGATTGGAGCAAGAACAATTATGACTACATCCTCAAAAGAAAAAGCTGACTTTGTAAAAAAGAAGTTTGGAGTGACGGCGACTGTTGACTATAATGATGCCAACTGGACAGATCAAGTGAAGGAAATCACACAAGGAACTGGCGTTGATGTGATTGTTGATGTAGCGGGAGGTGACGCTTTAGCTCAATCTTTGCGAATTTGCAATTATGGAGCGCGTGTGGGAGTGATTGGAATCCTCTCGGGGAAAGAAAGCAACATCCAGATTCGCGACCTTCTTTCGCATCAAGTGCAGATCCGTGGAATCTTTATGGAATCTACAGAGGAATTGCGAGCGCTTATGCGCGCAGTGGATGCGCTAAAGCTTAAGCCTGCTATTGATAAAATATTTCCGTTCACGCAAGTCAAAGAGGCCTATCATCATCTGGAGTCTCAAAAACACATCGGAAAAGTCGTTATCAGTTTGTAAATAATGCACGTTTCAATTTCGACTTCCAACGTTTTACTGGATGCCGCTATGACAATCATATCACAAGAAGAACATACTCATTTCAAAGAAGTTTTGGAAGAGTTCCGTGAGTTGACAAATGAAGAAGCTTATGTGCATATATTCTCACAGCGGATGATGAAGCCCATTCCCAATAGAAACGCTGAATATTATGGCGGCGATCAACGCATCGATATGTTGCCTTTTCTTAAAACACTCATTGATAAGCTGCCAGAAAATGGACAGGTATTCGATGTAGGAGCGGGTTCCGGCGATGTTGTCGATTTTGCTTTGAAGAACGCTCCCAAAAATACTGTCATCAATATTGAAGAGCCGAATTCAATATTAATTCAAAATTACCTGAAGACCTTAAAACGATATCCTCATTTACGCACGGGCGTCGCTTACGATGGGATCATCCAAAACTGCTACCGCGGTAATATTGTGAAGCAATACCCTGCACAACCGCAGGATTTAATTCTCGCAATCCACATGATTTACCACTTAACCGATTTTACGATGCCTCAGATAGATCCAGAGGTCGATATTATTGACGCTGTTTCATTTCTTTATGGGTTGTTGGTTCCGGGGGGTTCCCTATTTATCGTTTATGCCGACCTTTTAGACCACGCCAACAGTAAGGCGGCGTGCGGCCTTGCTGAGGTTTTCTTCCGCAAAAAATATCCTAAAGACTATTTTGCCGATCATTTGGCATCGATATACAAGGCTAGAAATCAGCTGTTAGGTCCAGATGGGACAATAGAAATGCAACTTAAAAAACGATTTCCTTATACCACGCCCAAACTTAAGTCTGAGCGGAGAAAAACACACTTCTTTGGCGAGTCGGTCGCTGATATTGGAGTTTTGTGTCTTGCGACCGAACTGTGTTCGTCCGATAAGGAAAAATTTAAATTAGAAAAATTGCAATTCTGTTTAGATTATGTGTCACGTTATCCGGAAAGCATCGGGTTGGAAAAGGAAACAGGCGATGTTCCCCAAAAAGGATGCTGGCGAGCCAATGAGCCGCAAGTAATTGCCACCCTGACTAAGTTTGTAGCGTAGACTTCAGTCTGCGCTTGTTTGCGCAGGTTTTAACCTGCGTTTGTTTTTGCGGGTTTTAACCCGCAAAAAAACTACTGTAAGGGTGCGCTTCGACTTTTAAAGTTGCCGCAAGTGGGATTTGCGGGTTGAAACCCGCAAAAACAAACGCAGGTTAAAACCTGCGTAAACAAGCGCAGACTGAAGTCTACGCTACAAGTATTTGGGTTATCCGCATTACACAGCTAATAAAACTTTTCCGCTCGTTTTCCTTTCCTCCAGTTTTCGATGAGCCTCAGAGGCTTTTTCCAAAGGAATAATGGCGTCAATCTTCAATTTTAACCAACCTTTTTGCACTCCCTCAATAACAGCTCTTGCACGCATCAATAATTCTTCTGCGCTTAAAAGATAATTAAATAAGGATCCTCCAGAAAGCGTCAATGAATGCTCCATTAATGCATTAGGGGATATTGGATCTGCAGGTCCACTAGCAGCTCCAAAGATGACAATATTCCCGCGAAGGGCTGCAGCTTTTAAATTCCCTGAAAAGGTGGTTTTGCCGACACCGTCAATGATAAAATCAGCCCCATGCTTATCTGTTAATCGTCTAACCTCTGCGACAAAATCTTGTTTTGTGTAGATAATTATCTCGTCTGCACCAGCCTCCTTGGCGGTTTTTGCTTTTTCTTCATTAGAGACTGTTCCCAAAACCTTCGCTCCCAAATGTTTTGCCCATTGAACTAATAACAGGCCCATCCCCCCTGCCGCTGCATGGATTAAAACGATGTCATTCGCTTTTATTTTTCTAAATTCATGAATCAGATAATGCGCTGTCATGCCCTGTAAGGGAAAAGCGGCGCCCTGTTCAAAAGTAAGGTCTGATGGAAGAGGAATCAAATGATCTGCATTCACAAGGCTTTTTTCCGCATACGAACCAGGTTCGTGTACATAGGCTACTCTATCCCCAGGCTTGACATTTTGAACGCCTTCTCCAATATCCTCCACTATCCCTGAGGCTTCTAAACCAGGAATGTATGGTAATTTTACAGGATAGGCGCCACGCCTTTGATAAATATCAATAAAGTTAATCCCAGCGAATTCTATGCGGATTAAGGCTTTTCCTTTAGCTGGTCTTTCTATCGTTCTTTCACTAATTTTAAGGACTTCGGGTCCACCGTATTGAGTGATTTCTATCGCTTTCATGTTGTTTGTTTCTCCCCTACATTAATTGTCAATTTAACCCTATATCAAAAACTGTGCCGCTCAGTCAAAGTTATTATTGACCATTTGTGGCTGCGTAAAAGCTCCCGCGGTTGCACGATCGTAAGTGGGTCAGTATTAAGTCAATACAGACCCACTTACGATCGTGCAACCCCGGGGCTTTTCAGATGATGTACTAGATTCGCTGGATTTTGATGTTAAATATTAAATCAAAATGAATTGTTTTTAGAACATGTTTTATGTTAGAATCATTTTTTATTGTTATTTTAATTAATGGTTTTGGAAATTTATGAAAAATCTGTTGTTTTGTCTAATTCTTTGCTCATTCATGCATACCATCTATGCAGCGCCTGTTGCTGGAAATCAAAATGTCGCTTTTCAAACAGGATTTTTTTTCTCTTCGGAGGAAAGTGAGGCACAAGCCGCCTTCCAATATTTTCTCGATGAAGTCGAGCGAGATGCTACTTTGACCTATGAAGAAAAATACGACAAAATTCAAGAATTTAAAATTTTTGCTGATAACCTGTCCCCCAAGGTAGCTTCTTATCTCACGAGTCTCGTTATAGAAGAAACTCGTTCACGCATTATTGACGTGCTGCAAAATGCTGGGCTTGATAACTCAGAAGTTGATGGATTTCTTGCAGGTTATGAGGAGGCTGTCCTCAGAGTGCAAAACATGAACGTGGAAATTGCCCGAGAAATGCTCTTCTTTGTTGCAGAGCTTAAGATTCATAGACAATATGTCTATGATTTCGGTATTGCATTGGGATGCCCAGAAAAACAGCTGCTGCGTCATGACCTCTGTAAGCTCGATGTAGAACAATTCGAGGGTTATGCACGTTACTTTAGAGGTGGTAGGCAAGATGAAGACAAATTAGCGTATCTTGCCGCCTGGGAACTTCATCAACATGAAGAGCATCACCATGAGTCCTATAGTAAAGAGGGATTTGATTTCGACAACTTTTCAGAGGAACGCCTTCGTAATAATATGCTAGAATCTGTTGCAGACTTACTGGCATCCAGTAGGCAACGTGGAGGCGGTACATTAATCGATTGGCTAGTCAATAACTATCCTAAAAAACACCCACATCCCCGTCTACTCCCTTTTTTTGAAGAAGCTCTCATAAAAGCCCACGCTTTCTATCTGAAAAGTGAAGAAAATTTGGATTCAGTGCTCAGAATCTTCCGAGGCCTCCCTTGCTGGAATCACGATGTTGAGGAGATTTTTAGCAAATTGAAAGGAGCTAAGTCTATTTAATTTAAGTCAGGAAAATTGCTATGTCCAAAGATGTTTACGAATTTTAATGAGCCGAATCAACATTTCTGTATCTTCATTTTCCTGTTCCAATTCCATTTTATGGCAAACTTCAAGAATTTGGCGGGCATGTGCTTTTTCTTCTTCTGTCTCATCCTCTTCCAAAACAGGCAATATTAAATCAAAACCCTGAATTTCGGCCTTCTGTCGTCTCTCGTCGCAATAAGCGCTCCAGCCACTCGCTTCCATTGGCTCTTGGCGTGTGGGACGCACTTCTTTCCACCACCTATAAAGAACGATCGTTTTTTGAGCCGCTAAAGCCTGATTTGTGAGCTTTCCAAAATCTGGATCGTTTGGATCAACCCAATCCTCATCATGACGTAAACTGGCAGCCCAATTAAGATATTCCATCCCCGATTCAGGATTGCGATATGAACTGAAATGGAAGACAGTGCGATGCCAAGGAGTCTTATATTTTTTATACGCCTCATCAGAACAAGCTTCGATTTGCCCTTCTCTTGTTATTAACAAGTGTTGGGCATGAGGGGAAATAAGTTCACCTCTAAAGAATATTCCATCAAAACATAGTCTTTCTGGTGTCAGACTTCCATATTCTTTTTCGAATCTTTTGTAGCGTAGACTTCAGTCTGCGCTTGTTTGCGCAGGTTTTAACCTGCGCTTGTTTGCGCAGGTTTTAACCTGCGCTTGTTTTTGCGGGTTTTAACCCGCAAAGTTAGGATGGCGCACAAAAACTACTGTAAGGATACGCTTCGACCTTGTCCACTAACTTTGCTTTAACGAGATTCTCTTTTACGTCCTCCCACTTCCCGCGCGATCCAAGGCCATCACGTATGAGGTGATCAAAATTTTCAGCCTGCCAAATCTCAGTGAAAAAGGTTCCTTCGAGAGATTTTAGTTAAATACAGTCACGTCCATCGAACGCTCGAATTTCTGGAAGGAGGGAGGCTTTGGTATCCGTCATTGAAGTTGCCGCAAATGTGACTTGCGGGTTAAAACCCGCAAAAACAAGCGCAGGTTAAAACCTGCGCAAACAAGCGCAGACTAAAGTCTACGCTACATCTGCGCTTTAATTGCCTAAAAGAGGAATCGAACCCCCGACCTTCGCATTACGAATGCGCCACCTCCGGGCAATGTCAAGTCATCTTACAGTAGCTGACACGAGTGTAGGATAACTCATCTTTTCTTAAGAGTCTATCGTCATTTGATGCAATTTCGATTGGGTTGTCGTCCGTATTTGGTCCAAGGTTGGTCCACGGAAATAGGCATTATGAATCTTTGAAACTTCTTCATTTTTGGTAAAAATGTAGTGATTGAGATTCATGAGCGAGTCGGCACACCAAAGACTTCTTCAAAATTTTAGCTAAGTTTATACCAAGTTATACTTAGATTTAGGTATAACCATGTATAAGCGTATATAAGTCGATACATCCAGGAGTCTCTATTTGATTTCTTGTCGCACCAGCTAAAAAACATTGCACATTTAACTTATACATAGTTATACTGTATTTTGAATATAACTATGTATAACCTCATACAACTGGGTATAGCAATGGATCTTATTAAAAACCCTTATTCCCCAGGCGCTGGCTCTCCTCCACCCGAGCTTGTTGGTCGAGATCCCGTTCTAGAACAAGCCAGGATTCTCATTGGTCGAATCAAAAATAAGCGTTCTGAAAAAAGCATGCTCCTTACAGGACTGCGCGGGGTAGGCAAAACTGTATTGTTGAATGAAATTGATCGCATGGCGAAGGAAAATGGATGCCATACAATTTCAATCGAAGCGCATGAAAATAAAGCCTTAGGACCAATGATTGCACCATACTTAAGAAGTTTGCTATTTGATTTAGATCGAATGGCTGGGGTCCGTGATAAAGTCAAACGAGGATTAGCAGTTCTCCGTAGTTTCATTGGGGCTCTTCAACTCACAGTACACGATGTAACATTTGGACTTGACATTGAGCCTGAAAGAGGTGCAGCGGATAGCGGTGATTTGGAAATAGATTTGCCAAATCTTTTTATGGCAATCGGTGAGGCAGCTGAAGACAGAAAGTGCGTAGTAGTAATTTTGATTGATGAAATTCAATACTTTAACCGAGTAGAACTTGGTGCACTTATTATGGCAATGCATAAAGTTCAGCAACGTCAGCTTCCTATTGTTCTTATTGGAGCAGGCCTACCTATACTTCCAGGTCTAGCAGGAGCGTCTAAGTCTTATGCAGAGCGATTATTTAGTTTTCCAGACATAGGAGCTTTATCCGAGGCAGATGCTACAAAAGCTTTAAGAGAGCCTGCACAAGCCCAGGGGGTTACTTTTGAATCCTCTGCGCTTCAGGAAATATATCGTTTAACAAAAGGTTATCCATACTTTCTTCAGGAATGGGGTTACCAAGCTTGGAATCACGCAGTCTCTAGCCCTATTACACTACAAACTGTTCAAGACACTACTGAAACAGTGATTTCAAGGCTAGATAGTAATTTTTTCCGAGTTCGTTTTGATCGATTGACACCTAGCGAAAAGCATTTTCTGAGAGCAATGGCTGAGCTTGGACCTAATGCTCATCGTACTGGGGATATCGCAGATATCTTAAATATCAAAGTGGGATCTTTAGGCCCATTACGAGCCAGACTGCTCAAAAAAGGGATGATTTATAGCCCAGCATATGGAGACATGGCATTTACCGTGCCATTATTTGATGAGTTTATGATTCGAGCAATTCCAGATTTGAAATAGTAACGGATTAAACATCTTAAAATAAGAGACTTATTCGATCAATGCCAGTAGAAACCCAAGAATTACGTTCGATTATCCAAACCTCGCGACCGATAAAATATGCCTTTATTGTGGATCCTGATTCATCAGACATTTCTAAACAATTGTGTGATATCTTCCAATTTTCGTTCAAAATGTGGGGTGGACGGCTAAATACGATCATTCCATTAATAAAAGGCGAAATTGGTCAAGTATGGTGGGAAATTTTAAAAATTTGCGATCCTGATAAAGTTATTGTTTGCACTCCCATAAGTGAAGAACTTATTCACAAAATATATAAAGACATTTGTCCTGCGGAAATAAGTTTTGCAAGTGAGCGTGATCCAATTTTGGCTCCTCGTCAATGCCCTGTAGGATCATTTGAAATTCCGAGATATCAAGAAAATAATCCATCTTATGGGAAAAAGAAAAAGTACTATTGTATTAAGTCAAATCAAGATGCATCTCAAATAGAGCAAAAATTTATTGAAGTGAATTTTGGTTGCTATAGAGATCATGTTATTCTAAATGAATCATTTAAGAGTGTAACCTCGAAAGAAATTCTAGCATTAAATGAACTGAATATTCAATCTTTTATCAGTAATATTTCCTCGCAATATGACGAAAAGCCTGTTTTCCCAATTGACATTTGTGAGACATACACTTCTAAGCCTTATCAGCCAGAGCATGAGCATTTTTCTTCCTCTCTCCAAATCATTATCGGAAATTCTCCTTTAGATTTGATTTATTTTTGGAACAGGCACATGTATACACAAGGGCATAATGGACGAGATACAGTTTGGATTCCGTCCGAGCTTTTGCAGGATGAAGACTCTTCTGAAAAAATAGGGAAATGGATTAGCGCAAGTTATTATGGTGGAAATAACGGAGCAGGATCTGCCTATGCAGTTTCATTTTCAGTGGATAATTTAGAAGAGTCCGCTCAAAAGCTCAAGAGAAGCTTTCCCTCATTTGGTATTAGAACAAAAAAAATAACCTATGAATCAATCCCATCGCTTAAAGTGTATCCTAGGGAAAGCACGAACGAGATAAGTGATTTCTTAATTTCATCTAAGCGAATTGTCATTGAAAACGGCCCCTCGTTGCTTCCAATTCGCAAACCCCCTTTTCACTACCCCGATAGATCAAGGTTTACAAATAGTTTTTTTGCTGTCGATTTAAAAATCGAACATAAGCCAAGGCAATTTGTCAACAAAACTGAAATCATTCAAGTTCCGCAACGATACGGTCATTCATTTAATTTTTTTGGATATCCTCCAATAACATCTCGTATAAACAGTTTAGGGCATCCAACAAGAGTTGTTGAAACGGATAATAATTTTATCGAGTTATCTATACCGAATATTATAAATATCTTGAATGAATATAGGTTTGATATTCCAAGAGCCTCAAAAATAGTATCAGCCCATAAATTAGAGTCAAAATTTCATCTTAGAGATTCGGAAGAAGGTAAAGAACTAAAAAGATTAATCGAGCTCTTTGGGAATTTAAATAGTCTAGGACAATTTTTAGAGGACCATTTTTTAGCTAAGTTTTCATATGAACTTTCAAATATAAAAAACTTAAATGATGAAATTAGACATAAGCATACAAAATTAAAATACGCTGTGACTGTTTTAGCTAAAATTATTTCTCCAAAAAATACTGTGAGCGACAATCAAGTCGATGAATGCGTAGATGTTCTAGATGAAAAATTAAATGTGTTTTTTAACAAACCAAATAATGAATACTCTCTTCGCCAAATTGAAAAGCTGTTTGGCCGTTTAAAAAGCGAAGCTGTTAAAAAAGGGTGTGATGTAAATTTCTGGGAATCATACAAAAATTTTAACGACTTCCATCGTGAACAGTTTAACTTTTACTATCATAAAAAAATATTTTTACAAGGGTTTCGTCAAACTTGTCCTTTTTGTTTACATGAAGATTGGTATCCCATCCCAAACAATGGGGATATTCAATGCAATTCTTGTTCAAGCCCTTATCATTTAGAAATATTTCCTGAATTTCAGATTAGGATCAATGACCTGCTTGCAAGAGCTCTAAAGAAAAATAGCTACATATATGTGGCATGGACACTCTATCATTTGCAACGCGACTCCTTCAAGTCATCATTCTTTTATTTGCATTCTCAAGATCTAATTCCAAAAGGGGAACAGAAAGAGTTAACGGATTTAGATTTTATCGTTATAAAAGAAGGAAAGTTTGGAATCGGAGAAGTTAAGTCTAGCCCTAGCCTTTTTTCAAAGAATCAAACTCTTGAAAGATTAGAAGAGGCTGTTAATTTAGTATTGCCAGACGAAGTATATCTGTGCGCCCCGAGCAAAGAACGATGGCCAGAGGAGGTTATCAATCAAATTAATAAATTTAAGGAAAGAATGGATGCTTTAGGAATTGCGACAATTTTATATACGATCCCGCCTTTAGTAGAATGGTCAGACAGCAAAATCAATGGAAAATCATAGAACTTTAAGTTCATTCTCTAAATCTAGCCAATTAGGAAGGTAGACATGGCGATAAACAATGGAATCAAAGCCGAAGAATATTACAAGTTGATCGGAGAAAAGAATGTAGAGGAAATCAAAAAATATTTGGATCATGACGTAGAGTTCTATAGCCCTTTAGCAACTTTAAAAGGAAAAGAAGCTGTTGTAGGAGCCACAGGCAATTTTATGAATGCTATCGCGTCCCTTAAGATACGAGCTAAATTCGATTCGGAAGATCAGGCAATGATTGTTTACGATGTAGATTTTCCTGGGGTGGCAAGCAATTTTCCAGGCGCTTCGTTGTTAACTTTTCGTAACAACTTGATTGTAAGAATTGAGCTGTTTCACGATGCTAGCCGTTTTACAAAGGAATTTTAAAATAAATTGGTTGATTCGAGTTGTCCGGAATTTCTGGACAGCTCAAGTACTCCCGCAAGTTTACATATTCTCTAGAAGAAATTGCGATATTCTTTTATTATGTGTCATTAAATGGTTTAAAATTATGTATTTAAGAATTCTTCTTGCATTGCTAACCGTTATCGCATTCTTCTCTCTGATATATTTGCTCTCTCATAAGTGGGATCAAGAAGAAGTTGTCTATCCTACAAGCTATGTTCATCCTGTAGATGATGATCGAACTATTCCACTGCCTTATATCACATTACGAGCCAAGCTCATCCGTCATACATTCCCTGGAACACCTAATTATGAAAGCATTGAAGATGGCGATATGCCTGAAATTCGGTGGATATTGGAAGCGCCTAGTTCGGAAATTCGACGTCTCATTGAGTCTAACTATCTCACCGAAGATTTATACTACCCAGACAAAAAGGGATGGATTCAATTGATTGCTGTTGGAGATGAAGAAAGCCCTCTTCCACTTTTAAATAAACAAGTTATTGTGCAGGGGTATTTAGGCACATTGATTTCGCATATCCACACACCGGCAACATTAGAAGCTAAGGAAATATATGAAGACATACAACAATAAGTGGATCAAGGCTGAAGAGGGTCCTGAAAAGAACTCCGTCGTTTATACAGATAAAGATGGAAATCAATTAATACGCTTTTGGAAAGCTTATGAAGGACAGCCTGCAACAGAAGCTAGCACGCGATCGCTGAAAGTGCATGGATTACCAAAAAAGAAGCAATTGCTCTTGCTGAAGCAGGAAAGCTTATTGCAACGTTGTCCATACAAAGGGAGGGCCATATTTACGTCCAAAAACACACCAGCAATCATTTAGGGAAATGGTGATTGCTTAAGAAGAGTAGGACTCTTGCATTATAGCTGCTTTGGGAAGATAAATAAGAAAAGAAAATAACATCTGAAGTTTTAAAGAACGAAAAAGTTGATAGAAGCGAGTTCGCCATAAATCGGAGAAAACGGATGTACAAAATAGTCGTCGATCATAACCCTAGCCAGTCTGACAATGAAGTCGTAAAAGAAGGTTTGATCAGGTCTTATGAAGCTCAATTCGGCGAGCGGGATAAAGAATTCTCTATTTTCTTAAAAAGCGACTCGGGAAAAGTTGTCGGCGGCATTCAGGCAATGTTTGATTCAGAAGCGATCTATATCGAAGCATTGTGGATTGAAGAAAATCTCAGAAAACAAGGGTATGGTAAAAAATTATTAGCTACAGCGGAAAGAGAAGCAATTGAAAATGGGTGCAGATTTTCTTTAGTTGATACTTGGGATTTCCAAGCAGAAAAATTTTATTTAAAGAATGGCTATGAAAAAATAGGGGAACTCGCGAATTATTGGCATGGCCATTCAAAACTATTTCTTAGAAAAAAATTACAATCGTCAGAGTTCCATTTTTCACCTGCTGAATCATCTCAAATTTCTCTAATACACAGATGGTTGCAGCAAGACCACATTAAAGAATGGATTCATGGAATCGGTCTTCAAAACACCTTAAACGGTCTAGAAAATTTTTTCCATGGGGAGTCTAACGCTACTTACTGGATCGCCTATCATAAAGACACTCCTTTTGCATTCCTGATCACCTCTCCTGAAAGGCCTGATGCGACTACCTTAGACTTGTTCATTTGCGATCTCAATTATTTGGGGAAAGGTCTTGCAGCGCCGATGATTCGGGAATTTTTGACTAGCCAGTTTCCAAATGTGAAAAAGGTTCTGATCGATCCTGAAGCCACCAATAATCGAGCCATCCACGTTTATCAAAAAGCCGGCTTTAAGATCATTGGCGAGTTTATTGCAAGCTGGCATCCTGTTCCTCATTACCAGATGGAGCTCTATATGGAAGACTTATTGAATCCCAAAAAAGAAATCGGAGCATAACGCACGTTTTGGATAAACGATTGCCCTGACATTGACGCTTTGGCGCGTATTTTGGGGTCAGGCCTGACCCCAAAAATACCCTGGCGCTTTTAAAAGCATCGAAGCGTCAAACGCACCTTTGCATGTTGTCCAAGACTTTTGCAATTGTCTCGGCATGGGCGCGAGAAGGTAATTGTTTATCCAAAACTCGCCTTAATTAGGAACGTCGATTTTGAATCGAATACCGGCTACAACAGGAATATCTTGCAATAAATGCCATCCTTTGTGCTCTGAAAACGTGCTATTTTTGGAAAAGGCCACTTCTTCAAATCCATTAATAATAAATCCTTCTTTAAAGGCTATATTAAAAATATGTGAAAGGCTCCGGTGAAAAAACATATGATCGCTATTAAGAGTAGGAACAGCTTTTACATTAAATGAACGAGGCTCAAGATAATTAGAAACTTTCACTCCAACTTTATGTATCATTAATCCATCTTCTTCATCAATTTCGTGAAACAGAGGGCCAACAGCCTTTTCAAAGCAGGGATGAGTTTGAGTCACAATAAACATGCCTTCCGGCTTCAATAGTTTCTTTACTCCTTGAAAAACAGAGATAAGATCCGAGATATCCATAAAAGCCATGTTGCATATGACGACATCAAATTTTTGATCTATTTGATTGTACGTATTAGCATTTGTAGCATCGCCTATGATATATCTTATACGATTAGACAGCTCAGAGCTTGTTCTTTCTTTTGCTATTTCAATAAATTTAGCGGATGAATCAAGGGCGTATACGAATGCTCCCTCTTTTGCAAACCGTCTACTCAAAAATCCATTACCACAAGCGATTTCTAGAATTAGACGACGATCTATACATGGAAGGAGTTTGCAAAGAGCTTGATCAACGATTTCAAGTTGAAAGATAGATCCATCATCTCCCATAATTTGATCCCATGAACAAGCATTAATATTCCAACTGTTAATTTGGATTTCATTGATAATATTCATTTGTGCCTCTGCTATAACTTTGGAAAGACAAAAGAAAATTAAAAGAAATCCCAAAACAAAAGCTCTCCTAGTTAATCCCATTTTCTTCTCCAAGATAAATCTCATTTCTTTTTAAAATCACGGACACTTTGAAGAAGTCGATAATATTCCCCTTCGCTCTGCATGAAATCGTATGCATGATGAACGTGTCATGTATAGAAAAACGGCATTTCGTATACAAGCTAAATTAAATCCTTCGATAACACGATTTAGCAACAATTGACGATTTTCCATAAATGGCTTTTTCAAAGCAGTATTTTCCTCCTTTGATTTGCCTAAGACGCCTTTACCATACATGTCCAGTGCAAAACCAACATATCCCCATTCAGCTATTGCTTTCGCCTTCTCACATATAAAGTCGTCTTTTCCTTTCCATGCATGACAAAGAATTACAACGGGGCGTTTCTTTACAGTTGGATATGCAACGAATGCTTCAAGATCAACCCCTTGGTCTTGATACGGTATATTGATCGTATGCATAATTACTCCAATCTTTTCTGAATATAGGGTAAAGCTCTTTCGATCATTTCTGATTCATCTGCATCCACTCTGTGTTGGAACCTAATTCCTTGGTTCCTCATTATTGAAATCAAAACGTCTGATTCAAGCCATTCAATTATACTACTGGCTTCAGGATCTTCAAGATCTCGATTTTCTGGGTTCCAATTAACGAGTTGGCAAGCAATGTAAAGAGTTGTCTTTTCAAAAGAAAGACGGGAATCCGGAAGATATCCGGATAAGCATCCTAAAAAAGCTACGGGTTGTGCAGTAGCCCCAAACTCTTCATTTAAACCTCGACCTAAAGTCATTAAAGGAGTTTCGTTATTTTCCATGCTTTCACGCATCAAAATGTAAATGTCTTTATGACCTAAAATTTCTCTAAAATGGTGACAAGCAATGCGGCCTTCTCGGTCAAAAAGTACTGCACCTATAGTTAAGTGATAGGGTTGTTTTTTACTTGCCTGAAAGAAGGGTGTAGACTGTAGACTCTCTGTCGCACAAAGGTTCAAAGACGAGAACATTAGAAAAACGACGCTAAAAAAAAGAGTTTTCATGAATTTTTTCCTTCATTAAGGGTAAATGATACCACTACTTCTTTTTATCCAATAGAATTTTTCAGTGGAAAATTTCCGTGGAAAAGCTTCAGAATTTTCTGTATGATTAGCTCAAAAAAAATGTAGGAATTGATGAAAGGAAAAGCTACTTGGATTTGTCTTATTTTGATATTGATTGGGGCTTCTTATTGCTTATTTCTTTGGTTAAAAAGCCATCGTTCCCCACAACTCTTTGGAAGATGTATTCACCGAGTAGACACTTCGGAAAAAGTAATTGCTTTAACTTTCGATGATGGTCCTTCATCTCACACTAAAGAAATTTTGGATGTTTTACGCTTATACGAAGTTCCAGCAACTTTCTTCGTAATGGGCAAAAATGCAGAGCAATTTCCTGATCTTGTACGCCAAATCCATGAAGAAGGACATGACATCGGCAATCATAGTTATTCTCATCAACCCTTTATTTTTAAATCCCTTGCTTTCATACGAGATGAAATTCAGAAGACAGACCAAATTATCAAACAATCTGGTTACCAAGGAACAATTCATTTTAGAGCCCCTTATGGAAGAAAACTCATTGGACTTCCTTGGGTTTTATATAATTCTAACAGACTTCATATACTCTTTGATGTCATTCCAGATGATTGGGCAGCACCTGGCATTGACACCATAGTAAAACGTGTTTTAGCTCAAACGAAGCCTGGGTCAATTATTCTCTGTCATGATGGAAATGGGGACAATATGGGACAAGATAGATCGCAGACTGTTGAGGCCATACCCATTATTATTCGAGAGCTCAGAGCGGCTGGATATCAATTTGTCACGATTTCAGAACTCCTAAAATTCGATTCACCTTAGATTCTCTTTTCAATGGCTTTCATTACTTAATAAGTATTTGCTTCATTTTTTTGTTGATTTTACGAAACGAACCCAAATCCGTGAACTCTTGAGAAATTCTGCCTGAATGACTTTGCTCCAGCCATAAACTAGGCTGCTCATCTCATCGCTGTATTCCTCCGTCTCTTTAGAGAGTAATGTTTTAAATTCCATCAGTAATTGTGTCATAGGCGCTCCATTGTTGTTATGTCCAGAGATGTTCACGAATTTTAATGAGCCGGATTAACATTTCTGTATCTTCATTTTCCTGTTCCAATTCCATTTTATGGCAAACTTCAAGAATTTGGCGGGCGTGTGCTTTTTCTTCTTCTGTCTCATCCTCTTCCAAAACAGGCAATATTAAATCAAAACCCTGAACTTCGGCCTTCTGTCGTCTCTCGTCGCAATAAGCGCTCCAGCCACTCGCTTCCATTGGGTCTTGGCGTGTGGGACGCACTTCTTTCCACCACCTATAAAGAACGATCGTTTCTTGAGCCGCTAAAGCCTGATTTGTGAGCTTTCCAAAATCTGGATCGTTTGGATCAACCCAATCCTCATCATGACGTAAACTGGCAGCCCAATTAAGATATTCCATCCCCGATTCAGGATTGCGATATGAACTGAAACGGAAGACAGTGCGATACCAAGGAGTCTTATATTTTTTATACGCCTCATCAGAACAAGCCATGTGAAACCACGCCAGTTCAATTTCTACAAAATCTACCAATGAGTCAAAAGTAGAATTGAGAAGCCGCGTCTCAAATTCGTGCCATTGTCCTTTCTTGAGGTTGGAAATGAGAGCATGAGTTTTGGAAATCCATCGATTGTCGATATAATGTCGAACATCCTGTAATCGGTTTCTGGGCCAATTAATGATATTTTGTAGATGATCTAAACCTTCCTCCGCAAGCCAGTATCGCGCCTTTTTCTTTTTTGCAATATTTTCCCAAGCTCGCCACTCTTTTTCAGTTCCAGCAGGGATCTTGGGCGTTCCTCGAATCCAATCAGCAAATTTTGTGCATGACCAATAATTTGATCCCATAGCTTATACCACCAAAATACTTAGTTTTTTTGTGAGGGACTAGGCCTCCAGCGTAAAATAAAAAATATTATAACCGGAACTATAAATAGCCAACCGCCTGTGGTTACCATAGGCAACAAGAACATGAAAAACACAATAACTGCCAATTCCAAAAAATGAATGGAACTAGAAATGAAGTTTTTTATTCCTTTAGTGGCTTTCTTAAATAGAGTCGGTGGAGGTGTGTTTTCAAAGGTCTTTTGAGCTTCTTGGTAAGATTCTTTTGCATAAACGACTCTATCGTGCATACTTGAATTTTTAGCATTTGGAATGTGATGATAGTAAGTAATGACGTCTTCACTAAGTACGGCGCTCTCCATACTTCCATCATAGTAAGGAACATCTCCAACAAGATATTTTTCTTTTCTAAAAAGCATTCGCAATTTTACGCCATCCGATGAAAAAGGGTAATCTTTTAAATAAGGTTTAAGTATTTCACTGTTATTCAAAGCAGTGAGTAGTTTTTCGGTTGTCAACAGCATAAGCTCTCTAGCTTCCTGACAGTCGACGGAATAACGATAAGTGCATTTAGTACGAATTTCCGATATGTCGGGAGTAGAGTTCCCTGCCACCATCCATCCAATAGACCGAAAGAATAAGCTATGCTTCTCTCTCATCTCTTCTTTGAAAGAAGCTAAAATTTTATTTAACTCATCTTCAAATTGCTTCGGGTTATGAATGGCAGGATTTATGATGGTGTTTACAGCATTAAGTTTAACAGCGTCTTCAAAAGATTCTTCAATTTTACAATAAACAATATTTTTAAAGTCTGAAATATCACTAAATGGGTCTGTTGCATCATATCGAAGATGTAGCTTTTTAACATCACTCATATCTTCCTTGGAGTAATAAGAATACACGCTATCAATGCTACCATCGTCATAGCTCCAATTGTGTAAATATACAAAGCTAATGTCAACCCCCAGAAAGTCTCGAGTTAAAGATGATTTGTTAAGATAAGACAGCATGATTGGGTCTGCATGAACTGCCTGTGAGAGTTTGAATATTACTGCCAATACAAGCGCTCTCGCCTCTTCAAGTGTTGCGCGACGATAAGCATAAAATTCTGGTTTATCGCTGGAAAAATTGTGTGTAAAACCCCCTTCTGCCCATTTTAGACCAAATTCCACTTCGATTTGCTTTCCAAAAGCTCTTTGAAATTCCTTAATATGGTTTTTGTATTGTGTTTCAGTGAACTCTTCATAGGTGTCAAATTGCCTTTCTTCGCAACAAATGGGATAAGTTCTTGTTGCCAAAACAATAACTACAAAAAAAACCACTCTAGAAAATTTAACGCTATGACTGATGGCATCCATTAAGTGGTCGCTTTTTGATATTTTTTTACGATGTCTTAAATCATTTTTTGATAACACTCGCTGTCCGGCTTATGTTTAAATTACGTACGTTCCACTTTTCAATTCGGCACATTTCCGCATAAAAATCGCGTTTTAATGGTTTTTTAAGGGGAAGTATTTCGACAAAATAACTCCAACTCAATTCTCGCGACAGTGTCGCGACAATTTGCTCATCTGGAAATAATTCGGCAAATTGCACCATTCTACTAAAACTTGATAAGGTAAAACCTTGTCCATATTCTTTTGTCAATTCCTGCGACACTGTCGCAAGAATTTCTTCCCCATATCCTGCTCTCTTTTTCTTAAGAATTTCAGAACGAATACGACGGCCCATTTGCCAATTAAGAGCTATAAGATGAGTACTAACAACCGAAGCTGCTGACAGATAATGAATCAAGTTAAATTGCGCTCACACGTGCTTGTCAGGATTGCCTAAAGCCAGAATCGAACTGACGACCTTCGCATTACGAATGCGGGAGATATCCAGACAATCCAATATTAACCAGCCGCTTTGAGCAACATGGTAGAGTGATTTCGCTTAAAATGCTACCGGATTTTGCGGGATTTTATCGGTGCAGTAAGTAGTTCGTTGCACCGTTTTTGCACCGTCAACCTGCCTCAATGATAAGGTATAAAAAAGTCGAGCAATAGATCTATAAGAACAAATGCAAAAACAGTAAGGATAGGTAAAATCCAAAAAAAACGAATACGGCTATATATTCCTTGATTATAGTTAGCCCACATGCGAAAAATGCTAAAGGGTATGCTTAATGGAAGTAACCACGCTAGAAATACAACTGTTAATCCTCTAATCGCAGTAATCCTAGGGCTGCCGAAGATAAATATGGAAAAATAAGCATATCCAAGAAACGGAACAAATAGAATACTATATAGAACAGTGAAGAAAATAGATTCTCTTTTTAATTTTCTTTGCAAATCCTGGATATCTTCTGGCTGGGTTTTCGTTGTCATCACATACCTTTATATGTATCTATCCGCTCCTTGATCTTGGCTTGATAGCAATTGCTAATAAATTCATGCTTCCAATTATTACTATCAGGATCCGGATCTAGGATTGTGATGTGATTGATTTTTGAAAATTCTTGCTTATAATGTCTTTCGCGCTTTTTTATGAAGATCTCCCAAACCTTAACATCTGTCGTATCCAAATGAAGTGTTGCATCTTCAAAGGCGAGCTTATAAATAACTTGTGCATCATTTAGACCATCTTTATGTCCATAATAACGTTGAAGCGCTAACCACTGTTGGTTTGGGGAGACAAAGCGACAGACAAAATCAGCAGCGCTCGCATAGTTATGGGAGTCTGGATGGCATTTCACAGGTTCAATATATGAACCTCCACCAAATGTAAAAATGCGAAGCAATTTTCTTTCTTGCGGATTCATCAATTCAAGAGCATTTTCAAGATAAATGGCTCCTTGACTATGAGCAAACACAACTACAAATTTTTTGCTCTTCTCTGCTTGAGCCAAAAGATATCTCAAAAATTGAACAGTCCATTTTACTAGAGGAGTATCTATACCTACCTTTAACGCACCGCACACCGCTAGGTCAACAGCCTTACAAATCGTATCATTTGGCATTGACAGTACCTGCTCGCCATTGGCAGCATCTGAAATTAAAGTGGCTAACTTCCGAGCATATGCTTCTGTATTGTCGATACCATTTATAAATCCCCAAATGACCTGTCCAAGTTGTTTTTCCCCGGCAACTCGCACTAAAGTATTAATTTCTGGGAGTTTAGGAGCATCTAGCGGCTGTTTAGCATGAAATCGAATTCTACGAAAACTGTAATGTGGTCTCGATCGCAAGTGAATTTCATCATTCTGGCCATGAATAACAACGGCATCTAAACGATGCGTAAGAACCCACTGGAGAGCATCGTCTTTTGATAAAACAGTGTTATCACCGATTAAATAAGAATCTTCTCTGCCTTCGCCATTTTCAATTTTTGCAATGATTTTGGGAAGTAAACGGATCGTTTCATCACCCTTAGATGAGTACCCACAAAGCTTTTCAATTCCTAAAATTAAACGATCGAAGTCTTCTTTGTTCAGCGATCCGACTTTGCAATTTGAGGGAAGCTTAGCGATAGCTGTGAGCTGATCAACAAATTTTTCTGGATTCTTTGGATTGTAATGCTTTCCTAAGGCCTGCAAAGAGGATTCAAAGTACTTTTTGGAATGCAGCCACGCTATCAACGCTTTTCGTCCACAAATTGCATCTGCGAATATTGCATAGCCTTCGTAATTCCCTATCGCACCATTTCTATAGGAAAAGTGGCTTCGACTACGCACCAAGCCCGGATTATTTATTCGCCATGCAAGGCTTCCTCCAGAAGCAACATATTTGTTTCCTGCAAGGTCAAAATAGAAAACCACATTGTCATCATATTTGTAAGCAGTTTTATACATATTTAGACTAACATCCATTCAATCGTTGCAATTTTTGAACAATCTTATAATTTTTTACAGCAACTTCCCTCATCGAAGAGAGACAGCATGTCAGAAACAGGTCGGTTGGTCAATCTGTTATTTTTTGGAAGATTTGAACAAGTTTCTCCAATTCTTTTGCTGAAAGAGTGTTAAAAAATTGATTATCTGCTTGTTCAACAGCAGGAAGAGCTTGAGCTAGAAGTTCATTCCCATCAGCTGTGAGTTTAGGGCTTTTTGCACGTCCATCAAATGATGCTTCTCTTCTGATTAATTTCTTTTTTTCAAGAGTAGTGATGATCTGAGAAATGGTATTAGGATCAAGTCCTGCCATTTTCCCAATCGCCGCCTGAGTAACAAACTCTCCACTTTTAGTTAACCAAGCTGTAGTTGCCAATACAACAAATTGGGGGTGCGTCAATTCCAATATTTTCAGGACAGCTTCAATGGATCCGCGCCATGAAGTACTAATATGCCAAAGAAGAAAACCTGGGCTTTGTTTTGGACCCTCATAGATACTGACCTCTTTAAAATTGAGCTTCTCACCCATCAAACCACCTTCATGTTTTTTGCAATCAATTCAAAGTCTTTAAGTGGAATTTCAAATGAACCTCTTCTGAAAGGGAATCCCCACTTCTTCTTATCTTTTATAAAAGTGAGTTCTCCTAATAGAGGCTCAATAGGAACTTCTTGCGCTTTCAAAAAAGTAACGTCTCTGCGCCAAGGGATAAAATCTTTACTCATTTCAAAAGTATACGGTTCTCCCTGATCAATTGTTCCGATAGCTGTAAAATAGCGACAGGGATCTTTTTCACCAAAATGGTAAGTCGGAGAGTAGTAGATTAGCCAATCTCCTGCGGACATGTATTGTAAAGCGCTTATTTTTCCATGACAGACCTGAGCAAATCCACCTTTGATACCTCTTTGAACGTGTTCGTGAGAGGCAACTCCTATCCAATATTTTGTCATTTGTTTGCCTCAGATAGTTTATAAACCCTAATTCTATGTCCATCTGGATCTAGCACAACAAAAGTGCGTCCAAAATCCATGTCTGTAGGTTTTTGGGCGACAGTTATATGCTTTTTACCCCATTCCTCATACAATGCATCTACACCCTCGGTCGGAAAACATATTTCCAATGCTCCAGCTGGAGCTTCTACGCGAGGCTCAGCTGTATATTTGGACCAAAGGCCAAGCATCACACCGTTTTTGAGAGCAAACATAACAAAAGTCGGCGATTCTTCAATAGGGCTAGTTCCAAATAACTCTTGATAAAAGAGGCTGCTTTTTTGGGGATTTGAAACAAAAAGAAGAACAAATCCTAAACTCGGCGTAAACATACAATTTCTCCTGATAAAGTTGTTAGGTTTAGATTATACGTATACGTATTAAAACTGTCTATATGTTTTCTTTTAAGTCTAGGGCAAAATGATGACCAATGATCTTAAAATCATGATTAAGATAAAGTCTATGAGCATCGTGACGTTGAGGGCCGCTGTCCAGATGGACTTGATCACAATTTACTTTTTTTGCTTCGTTGATGACCCATCAAAAAAATGATTACAGCTATGCGCATAATTCATTGTTATGTCATAATTGCAACATAAAAATCTCTATGAGGGTTTATTATGAATGAACCATTAAATAAAAAATATGTGGATGAAAAATATTTTTATAAATCAATAATTTATATTGAAGAGCTTATTATAGAATTTGGAGTCTTGCATCCTTTGGTTGATAAAACAATGGAAGGACTTTTCCGTAGAATTACAGATGAGGGCTCTAATTTTTCTGAAGATCTATCAGTAGAGTTGACTCGTTATCTTGAAAGGTGGCTGGCTAGAATAGATAAAGCCATAGAAGAGCAACGGCATCTCGCCATAGAAAGGTCAAAGACGTCTTGGTTCAATGTTTTTGCTCTTGGTAGTATTTTTCTAGGGATTGCCGCCGTTTTATATCACTGTTTTAAAAAAGATGAGCCCGTTCAAGCGCTGCATCATCATTTCGGTAGTGTCACTGAGAATATCAAAATAAACCATAGCGGACACATTACTAAGAATATAAATCTAAAATTGAATAAATTCTGAGAATAGTTAGAAAATCCTGTTGTTAGATTCACAACTAATGCATAAAGATGATCGCTTAATCCCCTTGAATTCAATTACGGTCATTTTTCCAGAATGCTGGTCATGCAACCGTCAGACTAAAACTTGGTGGTATCCAGTTTATGGTTTCGACAGTTCAAAAGATTTTTTTCCAAAACAACGCCATTTCTAGAATAAACCTTGCAGCCTTTTCAGCATGATGAGATTTTGGTAAATAGACTTTTGCAGGCTACGTTCATACTTGAGCACCTTGTCGGTACTGTCCATTTGAGGGATCATCCCAAGCATGCAGAGGAGCTTATTCGATTCTTTATTAGCTGCTTTTTTCTTGGTCAGCCCCTGAATTTCTTCCTCAAGACATTTGTTTTGTTTGAAATATAGCTCCAAGAGCTTTTCTGTGATCATCCCTGATTCAGAATAGCCATTTTTCTGTACTAAGATATAAAGCTCATCAAAAGTAAAGTCGCCTGTGCAATACAACCTTTCTCTTTGATCTTTGGTAAGAGATGGTATTTCCTTAGCAATCATATAAAAGTCATCGATGATATCGCTGGTGATGTTTTCCCCTTTCCACTCAGGTTGATCAAAAGTGACTTCGCCTTTTGATAGGCATTCAATATAGGTCGCATTCCATTCAAGAAGGTTTTCTTTATGATGAATTTCTTCATCGATTTCCTCGTTATTTTTATTTCCGTAGGAATAAACTTCTTTAAGCAAGGATTGAATACCCTTCACAATATTGCCAGTCTCGAATCTGATCGTTCGCCTTAGCCTCCAAAAATCCACCGCGATCTTCTCAACTAGCAGGCTTTCCAATTGATTGGAGGGGGATAAACAATCATTAAGATTCTTCAAAATTTTATGATAATCATCTTCATTTTCGCATTCTGATCCAGATGACAGAATTAGGTCTTTGGTGAAAATACCATGTTTAATGGCATTTGTCGCAATGATTGCCTTTCCGGAAACAGTTATTGGCCCTGTAGAAAGCTGAGCATTGAACTGATTTGCTATTATCTGTTTTTCAGTAGTCATAAAGTTTCCTCCTATGTTTATTTAACCCACATAAACCGCATAAATCAATTTCTGGGGTTTCTGTGGGTAGATTAAGATTACTGGTTCAAGACCATTCTTGGATGTACAACCCAAAATTCGTTGCGTCGGCCGACGACTCCAGCCTCTTTTTCAGATACGATCCACCCATAGTCTTGAAGAAGTTCCAAAGCGGATCGCACACGTACAGAATCTGACAGCCCTCCCAAGCCTTGATGATAAATGTCTTGAGCCTTGAATCGACGTGGAAGACGCTTTTGTCGAACTAGGCTCAAAATTACTTCCGCATCATTTACAGTTCCTCCGACAATGCTGTCATAACATCGACGTGCATGAGCGAGGTAATATGCTTGCGCTTGGAGAGCTGCTTTCAATGTCTCCAAAGAAATTTGATCTTTTAAGGTTTCTGACAAAGCTTCATTAAGTCTATGAAGACTAATTGTCAGCGCTGCTACTGCTTTAGCTTGCTTCCCAAGATGGCTTTCCCAATAAAGAGGATGAGAGCCAAAACGCGCGTCATTTTCATGCTTGATCAGCCACTCATCAAAATGCACCTGCGCTTCATCACTAAAGAAGAGGCAGCGAGTTTGGCTTGAACTCTCTGCATCTAATAGTTTCATGACCCCTTGAATTTCACTTTCAAGGGAAGGGGGCATAGCCACGTCCGGCAGCGTAAATGCTTTTTTCAGATCAGGATAACAAACAAACTGGAATCGTTGCATGAAGCCATCAGCGCCCCCACTTCTTCCCATTGCTTCGCAAAGATAACGTTGAAGTGGAGAAGGTGGTATACATCCAATCCATGTTAGCGCTAGGGGTATGTTTAGCAGGGACTGACGACACATTCTATCTTCAGAATAA
>Ga0207104_1029_pt1 | contig 37755 bp, 22 predicted proteins | sample Alteio_BWMinHeat_79_FD_153538 | JGI IMG/M metagenome (GOLD analysis project Ga0207104, IMG submission 153538) | Enriched cells from forest soil in Barre Woods Harvard Forest LTER site, Petersham, Massachusetts, United States -... | ecosystem: Environmental > Terrestrial > Soil > Temperate forest >...
TTATCCATTTAATTTGTGATTATTTAATTTTCGATGGTTTTACCGGTAACGATATAATTGACGATTGAGGCGATATTGCTGGCGTGATCGGCTAATCTTTCAATTGATTTGGCGATAAAAATGACATTGATTAATTCGCGTGAGCTTTCATCAAGTTTATTATTGCTGAAATCGGCAAAAATGGCACGGTAAATTCCATCAATTTCATCGTCTTTAGCTAGAACTTTCGCGGCTTTGTTCAAATCATTTTTCAACAAAGCATTAACCGAATCTTTTACCATTTCTTGAGCGATTTTCGTCATTTTCAACAATTCTTCTTGATGGGTTTTGGAAATATGCAAATCGGATTTAGCGATTTTACGCACGACACCTTTGGCATAATCGCCAACTCTTTCAAGGTTGGAAGCAACTTTAATTGCCGAAACGGCGAAACGCAAATCATAGGCTTTCGGCTGTCTTAAAGCTATGAAAGCAACGACTTCGCTAGCTATTTCATAATCATGTTGATTAACTTTTTTATCGTGATCTTGTGCTTTATTAATTAAATCGCCCTCGCCTTTTATGGCGCTTTCAATCAAAGAAATTGATTTTATGGTAAGTTTAGACATTGATAAAATTAGGCTAGAAATATCCTCCAATTTATCGTCAAACGACCTAACGGTGTGCTTTCCTAAATCTGTGTGCATTAGTGGTTTTTAATTGCTTTTTATAAAAAAAATACCAAATTATTTTATCTTATTTATTCCCAAATAATCAAGCTTTAATTCATATGCACAAAGTATTAGTCATCGGAAGTGGCGGCCGCGAACATGCTATTATTCACCAAATTAAACAATCTGAGTTTGTTAGCGATATTTTTTGCATACCGGGAAATGCCGGAATAGCCGAAATTGCTCATTGTTTTGATGAAATTAAAATTGGCGAACATGAAAAAATAATTCAATTTTGCCGTTTGAATGAAATTGATTTTGTGATTATCGGTTCAGAACAGCCTTTGATTGATGGTTTGAGTGACGATTTAAAAAAGGCTAAAATTAATGTTTTTGGTCCATCAAAAGCCGCGGCGCAATTGGAAGGATCGAAGATTTTTACCAAAAAACTTTGCGATCAATTTCAAATTCCAACTGCGAAATATCAGGCGTTTAATGATAAAAAAAAGGCGATTGCTTATTTGAATGAAGTCGAAATGCCGATTGTGATTAAAGCTGACGGAATCGCAGCTGGTAAAGGTGTAATTATTGCGGAAAATGAAAATGATGCGATAATTGCTATTGAAGAAATTTTGGGTGGGAAGTTTGGAAAAGCGGGAAATGAAATTGTAATTGAAGAATTTTTATTTGGGCCGGAAATTAGTTTTTTTGTGATTTGTGATGGCAAAAAAGGTCTATTTTTCGGCAGTGCCGGCGATCATAAAAAAGTTGGCGAAGGCGAAACTGGCTTGAATACAGGCGGAATGGGAACTTATTCGCCCTCACCTTTTGTGGATTCTGAAGTTCACAGCCAAATTATGTCGCAAATTATCGAACCAACTTTAAAAGGAATGGCGCAAAATGGCTGTCCGTTTATCGGGATTTTATTTGCTGGAATTATTTTAACCAAAAATGGCCCGAAATTGCTCGAGTTTAATGTGCGTTTAGGCGATCCGGAAGCTCAATCTATCTTGCCGCGTCTCAAATCAGATTTGTTCAAATTAATGTTTGACGCGAGTAAAGAAAATCTTAATGAAGAAGTGAAATTCAGCGATAAAAAGGCCGTCTGCGTTGTGTTGGCGAGCAAAGGCTATCCTGAAGAATATCAAAAAAATACCGAAATTAAAAATCTCGACGCCGCCAAATCGGAAAATATCCTGATTTTTCACGCTGGAACGAAAAAGGAAAACGGCAAATTATTAGCCATCGGTGGCCGCGTTCTAGGAATCACCGCCCTCGCCGACCATTTCATCGACGCCAGAAAAAACAGCTACGAAGCAGTCGACAAAATCAATTGGCCAAACGGCTTTTGCCGCCGCGACATCGCCATTCACGCTGAAAATTATAAAAAACCTTTCACCCACAACTAAAATTTCTACCAACCAATCTCAATCGAATAAGCCACGCAAGCGTGGCCGGCGATCGTTCGCCGTAAAAATGAATAAAATAAAATGAATAAAATTAAGATTTGAAAAAATCTTAATTTTATGGTATAAATAGTAAATATAGCTAATTTTACTTATATTTATGCCAGGAAAAGCAAAAACTCTAAAACCAACTACAGAAAACCCTTCTAATAAATTTAATCCTCTTGGTGCACATACTGAGCGCGAGGAGAAAAAAGAATTTAAGGAATCGCAAACCGAAACCCATGCCGGTTTTGATGCGATTTGGAAATTGTTAAAAAGTAAACGCAGAGAATGTCGCGCTTTGCAATATATATTTTGGGCGGCAGTTTTAATTGAAAAGGATGGTCAGCCAATTGATGAAGGTGGCTTGACACAATTAGTTGAAGCAATTTTGGTTGATCCTACGCTCGGAGATCATCATCTAAAGAAGCTTCCGCTGCAATATCATGAAAAAATGGTGTTGTGTGTTAATAAAATTTTTGCACTGCCGGAAGTAAATAATAACAACAGTAATTATTTAACATTTTTATCGGATTGGTATCAGCAATTAAACGATAGAATCAAGACTGAATTAGGTAATAATTACCAAATCGATGATCAAAATCGTGATAGAATTAAAGAAATTATTCAAGCTGATCCGTTAGCGCAAAGAATTCGTCAGGAATTACATTTAGAAGAAATTACAGAATCATTACAAGAAGATAAATCTTCAGCTCCAAATCCAGATAAGAAACCAGTTGAAAAAACTGGTCAAGATCATTACATCGATTATTTATTGGCTGAAACCGATGAAGAAGCCCAATATTCATTAAGCGAAGCTGCAAGATTGCATTATGTCGACGATGCTTCAAATTCTAAAGCAGCACAAGGTATTATATGCGATGAACATTATTTGGCTATAGCTAAAGAACTTTATAAAGACAGAAAAAAAGATAGCATATTACTAAAAATTCTTTCAAACGCCGCTAACAAAGGCTCAGGATCGGCGCAATATATTTTAAAAGAGATTTATGATAATACACTTCCAGGAGTTGCTCCTATGGATCCAAGAAATGCAGACAAATATTTTAACGAAGCACTTAAAGCCGGATTTGCTATAGCACAGCATAATAGAGCCATTGATCTTCTAGATGCTGGAAAAATAGGTGAAGCTATAGAATTACTTAAAAAAGCCGCCGCTCAAAATTATGTCGATTCCCAAAATCATCTTGGTTTTTTATATAATGGCGGAGAAGTAAATGGCCGAGCTGTAGTAGCTAAAGATATTCCGCAGGCAATTCACTGGTTTAAAAAAGGTATCTCTCAGGATGATGCACGATCTAAATTCAACTTAGGAATAATTTATTTGGACAAAGAAGGAGGATTTTATGATCAAGCTGAAGGCCTAAGATTAATCACTGAAGCAGCTGAACAAGGATATGATCGCGCCCAAAATCATTTAGGATCTTTTTATACAGCTAAAGCTACAGCAGCTTGGGACGGTTTGAATGGCAATTATAATGATATCATAACAAATCTGGACAAAGCTAGAGCATTGTTTGCAAAAGCTGAAGCTCAGGAATTAATGAAAAAAGCCAGAAGCAAAGAATTCAATCCTCTATATAGCACTAATCTTGCTAATATTAATAAATTTCGTCAGGAAGTAGAACAAACGCACCAAGTTACCAAACAATTTACCAGATATCGTTTTACTCGCAATGATTCTAATCAACAACAAATTTATCTTCAAAAATTATTACAAAACAAACATATAAAATTAGAACGAGTTAGAGAAGGCGGCTGGGAAGGATTTCAAGTATTATTACCTCCCGGTGATTTAAATAAAGATCTGAGACCATATTTAGGACTTTCTCGTGTTGGAATTGCAAAATTAAGCGAGAGAGATGAGGAAAGATTAAAAGCTCTGATACCACATGCTACTTTTGAGATGGAGATCAAAAAAAAACCGGATGATAAAGATCGATTGCTAATTACTTTTCCACTTGATCTTGAAAAAAAATATAAAGAAATCATCGGAAGTTTTAAAGCCGAAGATAAATCCCAGCCAAGTCAATCAATCCAACCTAATGTTAAAGAAGCTTTGGTTACTACTAAAAATACAGCTGAGAAATAAATTAAGCATTATTTGAAATAGTTCTAGGAAAACACCCAATATTATTTGATGCTCTGCAGTGATTGTATTTAAAAAGGAAAACATGATTGCGTCAGAACATTAACAGCTCAATTCAATCCGACAGTAAGATCCTAAAAGAGAGTTATAAATCCAGCGAGTACGCCATCATAAACAGAAAATCACTTGCAATTTCCTAAAATTTAGTATTTTTTTTAAAAGTGATTCATTTTGATTATTATCAATTTCTAGAATTGCAATAATTTTAGTCTTATATACATGCCTCAAGAAATTACAAATTTAGAAGAAGAATTAGAAAACTCGGATGAAATGCCAGATTTAGAAGAAGATGAATCACCAATTTTAGAGAGACATCCTGAGGAAATGGAAATCGGAGATTATGACCTTATGGATTTTGGAGTAGATCCAGATGAAATAGCTTTGCCGGTTCAACCGCCACAGTTAAAGTTAGGATTTAATTTTACTTCGGCATTATATTTGCTTTCCCAATTAAATTTGAATCTTAATAAAGGAATTTCTGAACAATTTACACATCAAAATACAGGAATTACAGATTTCCAGAATTTTTCTCATGGACAAGCAATAGAAACAGTTGTTCATATCGCAACTACAAAACCAGAAGTAATACAACCAGAAACTGTCAATATCGCACAGCAAGAACAGGCTCGAAAAGAAACTAAAGAGAATCCTACTTCTGCAAAAAAATCTGATACAGCTAAAACAACAAAGGGAGAAACTGTTGAAGGTTATTTTTTAAAGCTCTCGGGTTATATTTTTTCACCAAAACCCACAAGTAAAGAAGATATAGAATATTTTAAATCTATCTTACTCCAAGCAAAAAAAGAAAATAAAATAGCCGAATTAATTAGATATGCTTCGCCTCAAACTATGGGTTTAACTATCTTTTCAGCATCTTTAATAAATCATCATGAATTAACTGGAGTAATTCTTGAGGTAATTCAAGATAACAAAAAACTTCTCAAAGAAACATTAGAGCAAGAAGCTGGCGGTTCTCCTGTAATTATTTATGCATTGAATAACAAATCACCTAATTTATTACACACAATTCTTGCAGCAATTAATGACGATAAGGAATTACTAGAATGGCAACTATTTGGTAAGAAATATCCTGGCGGAAGATCTGCATCAGCTCTTACCATCGAAAATTGCAAAGCAGATAAATTAGAAATTATTTGCAATGCCGCCAGTAAAGTTCCGGGATTAGCGGAGAAAATAATAAGAGAAAAAGATCAGGATCATTTTATGTTATATGGCGTAATGCTCACCCAAAAAGAACCGGAGAAAAAATTAAAGATATTTCTCAATTTCGCCGCTCAGAATAATAAATTAGAGGAAGTACTTAATCAAAAAGATACGAGAGAGCTTTATCCGATATATGTGGCTATATCAATTTCACCTAAAATGGCAGGAATAATGTTGGATGCGATTTTAGATCCTAAATTATTGGATAAAGTATTATCAAAAAAAAATAAGCAAGTTGGCTCTTTTATGAGTTTGGTGACACCTAATTCTCCTAATGGTTTAGAATTAGCAAAAATCCTTACTAAAGCCGCTATAAGAGCCAATTCATTGGAAAAAATCTTGAAAGATGAAGAAAATATATTACCAATATTGGCAAAATTTGGAGATAAAAAGCTTACCAAAACTATTCTCGAAACTGCTGAAAAAAATCCGGAGCTTTTGAAAAATTTAATAAATCAAAAATTACCTAATGATTTACCGGTTTTGAGCCATTTGGTGATGTCCGAAGATTGGGATTCTGTGGGCATTATTCTCAAACATTTCCCTGATATGAAATTGGAAAAATTACCTCCATCAAATAAAGCCGATCTTACGGCAAAATTCGCACATTTTAAAGAAATGCAAAAAAGTGCAGCACCATCGACAAAACCTTCAGAAACTTCATATCAAACTCTTCGCACGGAAAGTAAAGGAAGAACAGAATTATAATTAATATGTTATATGCCGTCAAAATCTTCTAAATCAAAATCTGGAAAAACTTCCTACTCAAAACCTAATGCGGCACAATCTTCTACAAAGCCGGCTAATCTATTTGAACCTCTTGTGGTACATACTCAAGCTGAGGAGAAAAAGGAATTGCAGGAATCGCAAGCTGAAACCCATGCCGGTTTTGATGCGATTTGGAAATTGTTAAAAAGTAAACGCAGAGAATGTCGCGCTTTGCAATATATATTTTGGGCTGCGGTTTTAATTGAAAAGGATGGTCAGCCAATTGATGAAGGTGGTTTGACACAATTAGTTGAAGCAATCTTAGTTGATCCTACGCTCGGAGATCATCATCTGAAAAAACTGCCGCTGCAATATCACGCAAAAATGGTGTTGTGTGTTAATAAAATTTTTGCGCTGCCAGAAGTCAATAATAACAGCGGTAATTATTTAACATTTTTATCGGATTGGTATCAGACATTAAACAATAAAATAAAGGATGAATTAGGTGATAATTATCAAATCACTGCTGAAAATCGTGATAGAATTAAAGAAATTATTCAAGCTGATCCGTTGGCGCAAAGAATTCGCCGGGAATTAAAGTTAGAACAAGTTGCGGAAACATCGTCAGAAGATAAATCTCCAGCTCCAGCCACACCTCCAAAAACCGCTCAAGATCATTACTTCGATTATTTAGTAGCCGAAACCGAAACAGAAGCACAATATTCATTAAGCGCCGCTGTGAAATTGGGTTATTTCGATAATCCTGCAAATTCTAAAGCAAAAACTATGGTCTTTTGCGATGAATATTATTTGATTATAACCGAAACATTTCTGCGGGAAAAAAGATATAGTGAATTACTGCCAATTCTTTTAAACGGTGACAAACAAGGTTCAGCAACGGCACAATATATTCTAAAAGAAATTTACGATGGTACAATTTCTAATGTTGCTCCTAAAGATGTAAAAAAATCAAAACAATATTTTGAGAAAGCATTAAACGCCGGATTTGCTATCGCGCAACATAATAAAGCTCACGATCTTCTGGCAGCTGGTCAAATAAATAAAGCCCTAGAATTATTTAAAAAAGCCGCCGCCCAAAATTATGACAATTCACAATATGATCTTGGTTTTTTATATGATAAAGGAAATGTAGTAGCAAAAAATATTCCACAAGCAATTCATTGGTATAAACTGGCTGCGGCTCAGGATCACCCTACCGCTAAATTAAACTTAGGAAGAATTTATTTAGATAAAAAAGGAGGATTTTATAATGAAGCTGAAGGCATAAGATTGATTACTGAATCCGCTGAACAAGGATATGAAGTAGCACAAAATGAACTGGGATCGATATACTCAAAAAAAGCTTATGCAGGCTGGATAGAATTGAATGTAAATTATGACAATGTCTTACAAGATTTCAATAAAGCCAGAGAATGGTTTAAGAAAGCTGCAGACACAGAATTATTGAAACAAAAGAATGGGTATGAATTCAATCCTACAGCTAGCAACAGCCTTGCTAATATTAATAAAATGTGCAACACGATTAACGCAACTAGAGAATTAATCAAATATCGCTTTACCACCGTTTCTTATAGACAATTTACTTATCTTGAGGACTTACAAGAAAAGAATAAAAATATAATATTAGCAAAAACTGAAGAAGATGGTTGGAAAGGATTTCAAATATTATTACCTCCGAGCGAGTTAAATCTAGAGATTCTAGGTTTGAAGCGCATGGAGATGGCAAAATTAAGTGAAAAAGATGAGCAAAGATTAAAGACTCTTGTGCCAAACGCTACTTTTGAGATAGCGATAAAGGAAAAAGCGGAAGATCCGGATAAATTATTAATTACTTTTCCGCAGGAGCTTAATGAAAAATATAAACCGATCATAGACAATTTTCAACGAGAAGATAAATCGCAACCAACGCCATTCATTCAAGCCACGGCTAAATTAGCTTTAGTTCCTTCTTCTGAGAAACAGAGGGATTAAGGCAAATTTCGCTAATTTTTGGAGTTTGAATTTTTGTAGATTTGATGGTGATTGACATTATGTAATCATCAATTTCGTAGGTAAAAAATTGGTAATTTTTTGAGGAATTTTGGGTTTTAAGGGAATTTTTATTTAAAATCGAATCGCCGTTACATTTCACGAAAGATTCTTTGAGCGTCCAATAAGTATAAAATTTATTTTTTAGCTCATCTCCAAACAAATTAGATAAGGATTCAGCCTCTTCTTCACTAAAAAATTCTTGAGCAATTTTATGGAAATCGCGCTCTTTTTTAAACTCAACATCAATACCGATTTTATCCTGAGAAACCGCCAGACAAACCAAATCTTTGGCGTGGGAAATATTAAAACTTAGATTTTGAGCTAATTCGGCATTAAAATTGCAATTGACCAAATCCAATTCCGGCCGGCCATTTTTGGTTTTTTTCAATTTAATATCGCCAGGAGCGCAATCCAATATTGCACTCAAATTTTTTCTGATCAAAAATCGGCCAAAAACAAAATTGCGTTTTACATCCGCAACCCTTAATTTTCCTAGCCTTTCACAATCTTCTTCATCCAGAAAAATCCTGTAATCATCAAACAAACTTGCTGTAAATTTAAGCTTTTCTAAATTCAGAAAATAGATTTTCATAAGAAAAAAAGTGAGTTATTTTATAAATAACCTTATTTAAAGATATGTAAATTAGTATATTTTCTCAAAAAAGTACATTTTGATTGACTAAAATCTTATAAAAGATTACGATTTAGGACGGCGACTTTATGTAAAATTTATGAATTTTACAAGAGTCAAAACAATTAAATTAACAAAAAATAAGAATTATGCCTCCAAAAGCTTCTGAAACAAAACAACCTTCAAAAAATGTATTAATCCAATTGGATCTTACAACATCAGAATCGATTGAAGCAATTCAGCAATCATCTTTAAAGAACGATGGAACAAGATCGCAAGATCAGCTTCGAGCCGAATTCAGCCCTTTTTTACAAGACCTTCCATCAAAAATGTCGCATTTATTAACGACAAAAGCTGATCATTTTTATGTAGCTGGCCAAAAATGCGAATGGCAATATCTCATGGCTGCTCTTATTGCGACTGGTGATAATAGAAATTTAGAAAGATTATTAGCTGTTAGAGATAATCATGGTGAAGAAATATATACTGTTGAAGCATGTTTAGAATTCGTTCGTAGTGGTCGCGCACCAATGATAGATGGTAACATTGCTAAACTATTCCCGCTCTCAGTAATGAATCATATGAATGTTGTGGATAGTGCTGATAACTCGCCGCAATCAGTTCAGAATCGTCGTCAAGAAGCTGCTTTTGAAGTGATCAAAAGAACCATGACTAATCCGACAGAAAACTATTTATCAAGATTAATCAATTTCGCTATACCGCTAGAAGGCTCAATCATTGATAGACTTGATTTAATAGCAAAATATCTTGAGCTTCCTGATATTAATTTAGAATCATTCAAATCACAACCTGAGGCTAAGTTAAGTGTTCTTGATGATTTTATGATTCAAATTTTCACGCAAAAAGGGAAAATTAAGTTAAACGGTATGACACTTGCTGAAGTTGAAAAATCCCAAGAAATAATAACTACAATGAAAAAATTGGGATGTAGTTTCAATTTCGAATTATTCACAGGAAATATGAGTCTTGAGGATAGTGCAAATTATCAGGCAATTTTATCAGGAACGGCTGTAAGCAAATCTAAAGAAGAAGAAGAAAAAGATCGTAGAAGTGCCATAAAACCAATTAGAGAAGCTAAAACCAGTACCGATAAAACAGTTGAACCTAAGGAAACAAGCAAAGAAACTAAAAAACAGGAAGCAGCAAAAGTGCTCGCAGAGTTACTACCTAACACAATAAAACCTAGCACCAAACCTAAAGCTGAAAAACCTAAAGAGGAAAAATCCAAAACTGACAAATCGAAGCGTACTAGTCTAACAGTATCAGTATCTCCTACTAAACCATCAGTATCAAAAGGTGATAAAGTTCCTAGCTCTAAACCGTCATCATTTGCTTTTGAAGGAGCAAAAAAAACATTAAAAAAAGGCGAAGATTCTAATAAAGGATTACAAGAACTTTTATACAAAACCCTAGAAGGAGCTAATCCAAAAGCAAAATTAACTGAAGCTGAAATACTAAAAATTGTCTCAGAATGTTTAGAGGATGGAAGTCCTAAATCAATTAGTAATACTAGGGATCCAAACAGCGGCGATACCGCTCTACATTTGGCATTAAAAAATGATCGCGATGATGAAATAGTTCGACAACTATTAGTTCGACATGATTTTGCCGAAGAATTAAAAGAAATTGCCAAACAACTTGCAAAAGCCGGAGAAAAGCCGGAGAAAATCAATGCCATATGGAAAAATTCTACATTAAATTTGATGATAGAAAATGGCTACCCTACTCATCTTTTTGGCTTGGCATTAGAAAAATTAAAATCTGAATTACAGAAAAATAATAATGAAGGAGAAGAAAAATCACCAAAAGCTGGAAATAATGAAATCTTACCAAACTTACTAAGATCACTCGTTAATTCAGCAGCACAATATAATTGTTTGGGATATATTGCCGAATTAGTAAATAATTTCGATGATATTAATCTTGATACTGCCAAAAATGATCCTAAAAGGACAGTAAAAACCATGATCGCTGATGTTGCTGAAATCAGAAAACAAGCGGCATTTAATAGCACTTCCACATTGGAAAATATCCAAGCAGCAGAGAGATTAGCTCAAAAATATAATCTTACCCCATTAAAAGAAGCTTTATCAGAAAGAGCAAGAAGCTTTGATCAACAAATTAAGCAGTTTAACGATAGAAAATCATTATTAATTCAAGGTTGCAAAATTGCTGAATTAAACAGCTTCTTACTTGAGTATAAAATCAAACTAGGAACTGATGATTTAATCACATTAATAGGAAATATAAGTAGCATAGGAGTTCCGGCAGATAAAATTATTGCCGTTCAAAATTTTAAAACCATGTTAGCTGAAGTTGCTGATATTAATGCTCCAAATGCTGATGGAAATACAGCATTATTTATTGCTCTAGATAAAGGTCAAAAAGCTATTATCAGAGCATTACTAGAAAATAATGCCATAAGCAGTTTATATATAAAAAATAAACAAGGTCTATCTCCGCATATAAAACTTTTGCATTCAACAATTCAAGGTTTAGGAGATGAGCCAAGAAATTTATGTTTCTGCCACGCCATTATTAATAATGACATCGCAACGATCGAATTATTAAATGCTAAAAACAACCTAGGAATTTCTGATGTAATAGATTTAATAGAAAAAATTGCTATTGAATCAACTCCGGAAAGACGCAAGGAAATTCAGTCGCAAGAAATTAGCAATAAAATCATCGCTATTTTGTTGCCTGATAACTATCAAGTAACAGCTTTAGATATTAATGCAGCATTCAGATCTAATAACCCGCGTTTGTGCAGAGCTTTATTAGATAGAGCCATTCTAAATCCAAATTTTGATTTCTCTAAAATTAATAGTAATTATAGTAATCATCCTCATGTAAAAGATGCGATTTTAATTCACAGAGCTTTAAGTCAGAAAATTAATAATTTGGCTATTAATAATGATAATTTTGATACGCCATTACATGTAGCAATTAAAAATCATTATCATAAATCATTAGAAAAATTATTACGCCATCCACAAAGCCGTGAACTGTTAAATGCAGCGAATCTACAAGGCGAAACTCCTATTTCTCTAGCTCCCGGAATTGAATCAGATTTAGGTAAGGTAGAACAAGTAGCGGAAGTTAAAGAAGCAGATAATGCTGAAAAATTAGCAAGAATAGCAGTCCTAAAATCAGAGATACCAATATTAGAAAAAGAGCATAAACAGTCTCATGATATTCATAATAAAGCTATTGAAGAGAAAAATAAAAAAACTAATGATGAGGTAACCAATCAAAAGGCTGTTATTAATAGAATAGCTGCTGAAATTTCTGCGAATGAAGCTGAAATAAAAACTATTATTAGCGCTATTGCCCGTAATGAAAAATCTAAAAATTTAGCTAAAATTAACGAGAAACTTAAAGCATATAATAAGGAACAAAAAGAGAAAGCATCAAAAGAGAAGAAAACAGGAATAGAAGACATATCTTTGGAAGATTATTTGGTCATTATAATCAACAGCTTTGATCCTCAATCTTCGGAAACTGGAGATAAAGAAAAAATAAGAAAATTACAAAAAAATTTCTTAGGCGCTTTAGGGCTTACTAAGGAAGAAGTAAAAGCATTGCAAAAAGCCAATGAGAGTAAATCTGAAGAGAAAGCAAAAAAAACAGAAGACACTACATCTAGCCCAACTCCGCCATCAGCAGGTCTAATCAATTTTAGAAAATTGATAGGAAGCAAAGAGCTACGAGAAAAGAAAGATAAAGAAACACAAGCGGAAATTCTTAAACTAAAAGCATTAGAAGTAAAATATGGTAAAGAGTTGAAATATTTGAATGATGAAGATGAGAGAACAGATAAAGAGTTAAAGGAAAAATTAAATAAATTAGAAACCGCACAAAAAGAGCTGAAAGATTTAGAAGATATTTTAAAAACAGCAAAAGGTTATGAACAAACCATCATTGATGAAAAAGAAAGACGCCACAAGCAAAAATTAGAAGATCTGGACAAAAGATTAACAGGAATTATCACCAAAGAAATCGAAGCATCTTATAAAGAAACAAAAGAAAAATCAGAAGCATTAGAAGTTCTAAAGTTAAAAGCAAGTCAGTTAGAAAATGCGCCAATCCAACACAATAGTGATGTCAAAGGACCATTAGAGCTAGCGAAGAAGAATCTAGAGCGTACTAATTCTGATGAATTAATGAAAAAAAAGTTAGCATTACAAGCAGAACTAAAAAATTCAAAAGATCCTAAAGCTAAAAAGAATCCAGATCGAACTGAAAAAGTTGTAGAAGAAGAATTCGATGTTGTAGTAAAAAAGATGCAAGAGAACGCAAAGCAAATAAGGGAATTAGATAAAAAAATAATGGGTGCATATGAAGAAAACGAGGCATTGAAAGCTGAAAAAGCACAAGCAAATAATGATTTATTAGCAAAGAGACAAGAATTAGCTACTGAAAAAGCGGAGTTTATTAAACAAGAAGTTGAAAAAGCTAAAAATGCACTTGTTCCAGAAAAAACAATAGAAAATTTGGAAAAAGCATTAAAAGTTAAAGAAGATGCCAAAGAAGAAGTGGTATTTCAAGGCTTAAGAACCAGAAATAATGGTCATTACGCTTGGTTTTCTGATGATATTCTGCTAGCAAACAGAGCGTTTGATCATACACAAGGATTACATACAGAAAATGGAATTCTTGTTAATCAAGATGGCAACCCATTTAGAAATCGTGATAAACAAATAGTTATTGAATTTCCAGCTTTTGCCGTTGCTGAAGCTAGCGTTTTCCATGAAATCGTTCAAGCACAAATGAAATCTTTGGATCAATTGATCTTAAAATATAAAGAATCCAAAGAAGAATCTAAGGAACAAAAAGAAGCTGAAGCTGCTTCAAAATTTCCATTTAAAATCCTGATTCCATATAGAATCGGCGCATGGCATTGGAATGTTATCGAAATAATCGTAACCGATCCAAATACCGCAAGCTGCTCTAAATATAACACCAACGGCTTGAAGGAAAAGCTTGACGATGCTGCTTTTAATGTAATTAAAAAAGAATTTGCCGGTTTTAATATCACTAATAATCAAGAACAAGAAACATATTACGCTCGTGCTGGTCAAAGAAATGTCAATTGCGGTATGGTTGCAGCTCTGATCATGCATGATTTAAAAACTGGAGCAAGAGATCAAACTTTTTACAACTCATATGTTAGAGAAGGTTTCACCGATCAACAATTGCGTCACGATGTATTCAGAGATGTTTACAGAAATCTCGATGTGCTTGATAGAGAGCAATTCTGTCCAGCTGCTGAGGAAAGCAAATTCGCAGAATCAACCGGCGTTAGTCACATTACGAAAGAGCGCCAAGAGATTTTAGAAAATTTAAAGAATATATCCGCTGCAATTCCGAAAGATCTTTTCAGTTCAATCCAGAAAATATTATTAATATCGGATCAGAAAAAAGCTGGAGAATATATCAAAGCCGCTATTGAAAAATCCGATATGGATGTTTCCAATAAAGCTGCTTTAAATAAAGCTATATTTCATAACGATAAATTTAGAGATATTAAAGCTCTGAATATCTTCTTCCGCGCCAAAGAAAGTGAAAATAAAGTTGGCTCTAAAGTTTATAAGGCTGACGACGATATTTATCTTACTTCGCATGTAGCGGATTCATTCTTGGAAATTGTCTCTAAAGCTTGTAAGGCTGATCCGAATTATATTTTATCGCAAGATTATACTAATCTTAAAAAAGAAATATCAGAACAAATTCCTGAAGCAGAAATTGCCAATTTCGTAGAGGCAGTAAAATGGGTGGAAGAAGTTCGATATAAAAAAGAAGAGAAAAAAGAAGCGGATCCGTCATCTCATGAAAAAGCAGTTATAAAAGCAATTCAAGAATCTGCAAACCCTCTTGCTAGCATTTATGAACAGGCTCCGACAATCACCGCAATAGGTGATGACGGCAAAAATGTATTGCACATTATAGCAATAAATGGTGGAGATGTAAGTAAATATGTCGTAGATCCTTCTTTCGATGGTGTAGTAAATAACCCAGATAAATATGGCATGAGACCTTTGGATTATGCCATAATGCATGGCAATGAAAGAATGGTAAATTCATTACTGGCTAATGGTATCAGATCTGAATTAGCAAATTCTATGGAGATACCAACAGATGCTGCAAGAATAGTTGAATTCATGCGCCAAAAAGATCCTAACATACCACCATTATGCCATGCCATCATGGCCAATGATCTAGGCATGTTTAATCTATTATTGGATAATGGTGCTAATGTTAATAGCCAAGGTGCAGATGATAAACAACCTCTAGATTATGCTGAAGAAAAACATTCTGCGATATTTAATGGTGTAAAAAAACTAATAATAACACCTCAGGACGCAAAGGCGGCACAAACTATTAATAAAATAATAGCAAGAAGTTTACTAAACCAAGGCGCTACAAGTAACATGATTGATGCCGGAAATAATGCTTATATAGCATCAATACCAGTACAAGCAAAATTACCAGAAAGAGATGCAAAAACACCACCTTCTTCACCAGAATCATCACATAATTCTAGACAGGAACCATCAGCTAACGCTAAATCCGTAACTGCATCAAACTTGCTATCACCAAATGATAAATCAACTGATAAATCACCGCGTGGTGCTGGTAACAGTGGTAGAGATTAAATTTAATTAGGAAATTCTGTTTATGGGATAAATTTTGAATTTATCCCATATCTTGAAGCTAAATTATTTTTGAGGAGATTAATGATTTAAAGCCTGAATGGTTTAAAATTGGATCATTAAACTATCTTGAAATAGCACTAGCCAACGCTACTTCTTTATAATCTAAAGGCTTAGCCGTAGTGCTACGCGGAGTATTATCCGGAGAACCATTAACAACGCTTTTTATTAAGCTATTTAATCCTTCCAACTTCTCATTGGATTTTACTAAAAATTCTTTAACACCTTGTGAAATTTGCGGATCGTTGGCTAATGCTGATCTTAATGATTCATCAACTTTACCGGATTTTAATGCTGTCATGGATGCATCGTGATCAATTTCAAAGCCATATTCTTCTTTCAAATCTCTGATATGGCTCGATTCCTTAATAGCCAACAATTCTCTAACACAATTTTTGTTTACCAATTTATCAAGCTGTTCAACCTGACTTTTTGTAAAATATCCATTCTGCTCATTCGCATCTAAATTTTTCTCAGCAACAGCAGGGTATTCCACCTTAGTTATAGAAGGATTATCTCTTAATATTTGTTGTAAATCCTCAAATTTAATGTGAGTATCACGAACATCTAAAGTAGTTATTTTTTTAGCATTAGTGCTGTCAGTTCTAGCTTTTAAGCACTCCGTTAATTTTTGGGTAGTTTCCGTATTAAGCTGATAACCGCTAATATCTAAGGTCGTAAGATTAGCAGTGGTTTTCAAAGATTCTAAAACTTCCGCAAAAACAAGATTGTTTGCATCAGTAGATTTAATGCCAAATATAAATTCTTTTAAAGAACTATTAGTTTTCAAAGATTCTAAAAATTCTTGAAAATCTGGAGCAGATGATTTTATGTCATCTTCTAATAAATCAGATAAATCGCAGGTTTTCGTTACTTTCCCTTGCAATTTTTCAGACATTCTTTTTGCAGTTAAAGAACCTCTTGTTGGTGATAATCTGAATGATGCTTGCGAAAATAATGATGTTGTTGATTTAGGTGAACTATAACTTATAGCTGTTGTAAATGTTGTTGATGTTGATATTGTTGATTCCAGCTCCAATTTACTATGAGATCCACCAAGAGAGCTGGCTGATTCAACAAGACTTAGTCTTTTTGGTTTTTCAGGAGTTGTTGTCGATTCTGATGTTGAATCTAAATCTTGAGTAGAATTTGTTTTTGTTATAGCACCATTTCCATATTCCTTTTCTAGATTTGGTAGTGATCCTTTAAATTCGTCATCTTTATCACCCTTAAGTACCAGATCGTAACTATCCTCATGCAGAAGATTTTGCGATATTTCTTGATCTTTTTTCGTATCCTTTCTTTTTGGAGGAGTTGGTGTGGCATTATCTTTTCGTTTTGGAGTCTCCTCTTTTTTTGGAGTTTTGTTTTGATTTATACCAAAAAAACGCTGAAAGGATTTCATAAGAATAAAGTTCTTTGTTAGTTAAAATTATAAAAAACAAAAACCTTACTATGAATTAGAATATAAAACAGTTTAAGCGGGTTTGTGTTTTGTTATAATATAGCTTAATACCGCCTAGTATAAAAGGATTTTCTTAAAAAGAAAAGCTAAAATTGTATATTTTTGACGGTTTTTTTAACGACCTAAAAAAATCTTATTATTTTAATAGACTTTAATGCAAAAGACCGCTAGCAGCAAGCACCAAATTTTTCCCCAACTCTTTATCTTGCTCTATAGAAATTATTAGTTATTTTTAAAAAAATTTAAAAATAATTCAGCAAAAAATGACTAAAAAATATCGCAGAGACAGAAAATCCAAGCAATCATCCTTAGAAGCCAAATTTGAAGCGCAAAAATTAGCCTTTGCCCCGATTAGTTTTCAGGCAGCCAAAGCTTTACGCGATTTGGGAATTTTGGAGGAATTATATAAAGCTGGCGAATTCGGATTATCCGCCACAGAAATCGCCGATAAGCTCAATCTTTCCAATTATGGAGTTGAAACTTTGTTAGAAGTTGGCGTAAATATTAATGTTATAAATCTAAAGTCAGATCTTAACTATTGCCTTACCAAAACAGGATTATTCATAGTTAATGATGAAATGACGCGAATCAATATGGATTTCGTTAATGATGTTTGTTATCAAGGCTCATTTTTCATGCAGGAATCCATAAAAAATTCTAAACCGGAGGGTTTGAAAGTTTTCGGCAATTGGGAAACCATTTACCAAGGCCTTACTGCCCTGCCCCAAAATGTCCAAAAAAGCTGGTTCGCATTCGATCATTTTTATTCCGATGCTGCTTTTGATGAAGCTTTGAAAATCGTTTTTGCCCATAATCCACAAAATCTTTTCGATATTGGCGGCAATACCGGCAGATGGGCGGTGCAATGTTTGCAATATAATTCGAGCGTTAAAATTACGATTTTAGATTTACCCGGACAGTTAAATGTGGCGAAAAATAATTTGGAAATGCTCAATTTAGCGCATAGAGTTAATTTCCATGAAACAAATATTCTAAACCAAAACGCCCTTTTCCCCAAAGGCGCCGATGCAGTTTGGATGAGTCAATTTTTGGATTGTTTTTCCAAAGAACAAATCACCGATATTCTGACAAAAGTCGCGGAAAATGTCGATGAAAATTGCAAAATCTACATTCTCGAACCATTCTGGGATCAACAAAAATTCCCCGCCGCCAAATTTAGCCTAAACCACACTTCCCTTTATTTTACTTGCATGGCCAACGGCAATAGCAAAATGTACGCCCTCGAAGAAATGGTTGATTGCGCCAAAAAAGCTGGTTTGAAATTGGAGAAAAACTTCAATGATATTGGCGAAAATGACTATACATTGCTGCAACTTTCCAAAAAATAAAATGCATTGGACATCAATCAAAGAAAGATCGGCCGGCTTTTTTCGTTTAAGATTTATGCTCCTGATTTACCGAATTTTTGGCCGTTCGGTTTTGCAAATTTTTATTTATCCCGTCGTTTTTTTTAGCGTTATTTCTTCGAAAAAACTCCGTGCCGCTTCCCGCCAATATTTAGAACAAATTTATCAGAAAAAAGGCCAAAATAATTTCAAAAAACCTAATATTTTCTCAATTTTTAAACATGTTTTTACTTTTGCTGATTCTTTGGTGGATCGCGTAGAGTCTTGGTCGGGCAATGTTAATCTTGATCACTTACATATCAAAACTCCGGAAGTTTTTGCAAAATTAATAAAACATCTGGAAGAAAAAAAAGGAGCTGTGTTTATCAGCTCGCATCTGGGAAATATTGAATTATTTCGCGCTATCGGAAATTTGAAAAATTCGGAAATTATTGATCGGGAATTGAAAATTAATGTCATAGTTCAGTCAAATTACACCGCCAAATTCAATAAAATCATGACTTTAATTAATAAAAATTCCGCCACTAATTTAATTTCGGCGACGGAAATTGATGTGGAGCAAAGCATAATTTTGAACGACAAATTGCAAAATGGCGAGATTTTGGTGATTTCCGGCGATAGAACGGCGCAAAATAATCAGGACAATAACCTTTCTGTAAATTTCTTGGGAAAAAATGCCGATTTTCCCAATGGCCCGATTGCTTTGGCCAATGTTATGAAAGTTCCGACTTATTTTATTTTTTGCCTGAAAGCTCAAGGCAAAGGACAATTCTACGAGCTTTATTTTTATGAAGTTGATATGAAATTTGAAACTTCAAGAAAAGAGCAGAAGAATAATATTCCAATTCTGATTCATGAATATGTAAAAACTCTGGAGAATTTATGTTTACAATATCCTTACCAATGGTTCAATTTCTTTAACTTTTGGCGATAATCTTTAAAGCTCATCATTAAATTCAAAGGTATAAAATATTAGGCATCTATTATTTTTACTAAATAGAAATTCATATTAATTCTTATAAAAATACATTTCCCTTGCCTAATTAATTTCAAAACTCTTACTATAAATTTCGTTTAATATAATAGTAATAAATAAAGTTAATTTATGAGTAAACATACGCACACTGAGCCGCAAACACCAACACTAAAAAAACAAGCATCTGTAACATTATTTACTACTCCAAAAAGATCGTCATTACCTAATGCAACATCTCCAGGAGCTGAAGCAACACCGACATCCGCTGTTAAAAGATCATCACTTCCTACTGCAGCATCGCCAATAGCTGATGAAACAAAATCAGCATCAAAAAGATCATCATTAGGCCAAAATGAAGATCGCTCTAATAAAGATATTGCTGACAGTTTTAATAAATTATTGATAGATCTGCCTTCTTCTATCGATGAGTTGGAAAATAGTTCAGTTTTTCATATCGGCAATACCGAATATAGATGGGAATATTTAATGGCAGCCCTTATTTATAATGGAGATTTGCTTAATATCAAAAGATTGCTCAATGTTAAAGATGAAAATGGAAAACAAAAATATAACATTAAATCCTGTATAGATTTCATTAGGCTAGAAGGCGAGAAAAAAGACAATAATGAAAATCCTCAACCTAGAATTATTACCAAAACAATAGCTCAAGGCTTTCCCATTAGTATAATCGGACATTATCATTGGTTGGATCCTAACGCTAGCCAATTGGATTTGCCGCAACTAGCGCCGACGGATAGTTTAGAAGTGTTGAAAATGGTTATTGAAACCTATCCGGATTTACCATATATATTAGCATTAATTACACCTAACGCACCAAAAAGCCTTTCTAGCCCAGCTGCATTGGATGCCAGAATTAAATTAATCGAAACATTATTTAAAAGTAATGTTAACTTAAAAGTTAGAGCTAAAAAAGTAAATCCGGCCGAATTAAAACAAGCAGATCCTGCCGAAGATCAAGAAGCAGAAAGCAATGCTGCGGACAAATTTCTGAAAGCAATTTTTACAAAAGATAGCCAGTTTTTCATAGAAAATATTACGAAGGAACAGCTTGAAGCCTGTATTAATCTAATAAAAAAGATGGATTGCCCAATAAGTCAGGATGTTCAAAGAACATGCAGAACATGGGTTAATAACCAAGAAACAGAATTAGGCGTCGATAAAAACTCACCAGAACAAAAACCTTTAAGAAAATTATTAAGAGAAAGAAAAGCAATTTTAGAAAAACTTGTTGATTTATATCCGGAATTATCCAAATCAGAATCGAGAAGAAATTTAGAAATTAGTAAAAAATCAGATTCATCTAAATCAGAATCGCCTTCGGCTCTAATAAAACAAAAATCACGCGGATCGCAAACATATTCTCAAATTAAATGGGTTGATGAAGAACAGAAAACTGCTCATAAAAAGCGCAGCTCTTTATTTTCAAGCCCTGACGAACAATTTAGTAAACATAAATCACTTAAAGCGGTACAAAAAACAGTATATGCCAGAAAAAAATTATTAGAAGGAAATTTACCAACTTTAGAAGAACGGGAATTCATGAAAGATAGTCGTGAATATCAGAAAGCTAACCTAGGAAAGGCCTTATATTACGGGCTAGAAGAAGGTGATGCCGATGTTATTCATTTCTGTTTATTCACTATAAAAGAAGAGCAGAAAACTGCAAAAGAAGAACAGAAAATTGATACTAATTTTCTTAAAGATGGAAAAACAGCTCTGGATCTGGCTTTGCAATATAATCATAATGATAAAATAGTTAAAGAATTAGTCAAAAAACATGATTTCAATGCCGAATTAGAAAGAATCAAAACTAAACTTTCTAAAGCTAAAAGACCGAATAAACAGGATGAAATTTATCGAGAATCAAGTCTCTATCTAATCATGAAAAAAAGCTATCCGACCAGTATATTTGAGGAAGCATTGCAAAATATAAAATTTGAAGAATTAGATCAACAATTACAAAAAATACTTTTCCGCTTTGCCGTAAAAAATAATTATTTTAGCTATGTAAAAGCAATTCTAAATAATTCTCCGAATATTGATACTGTGGCCTTGGCTGGCAATATTCAGATGCCAAATGAAATGAATGAATTTTTAACTGATAACTTAAAGAAAACTCAAAAAACAGGCTCATTTGTTGCAGAGGATGTCAATCAATTAAAAGAAGAACTTAATGGTAAAACTATCGAGGAAGTAAGGATATTACTAGCTACAACCCATGCCAATATTATTTTATCCGGCGAAGATTTATTTAAGATAATTCGTTTTAATCCTCCACTAACCGTGGCAGAACAGAAAGAAAATACGGAAGAAACCGTCACTATAAGAGAGCAGGATTTAAAGCTTTTCTTAGAAAAAACCGAAAATATTAATGCTCTGAATGATAATGGCGAAAATCTATTACATTTCGCACTTAAAACAGGAGATACTGCATTAATTAAAGCATTATTGACACATGAAAATGAAACTATCGATGTCAATATTACAGATGAAAATGGCAATAGCCCTATGCATTTATTGGCTCAAAGCCAGCTTTTAAATAAGGATGAAATAATCAAACTATTATTAGCAAAAGGTGCGGGAATAAGCTTATATTTACAAAATAAAGCCGGCAAAATTCCTTATGATTTAAATAAATCTCCGAATTTCTCTCCTGATTCAGTCACTATTTCCGCCGAAAATATTGATTTGGCTTTTGAATATAATAATGAAAAATGGGCTACAGCCTTGCTAGATAAGGCTACATTAGCTGATTCTGATATTATTTCTAAAGTTAAAACAAAAAATCAGCTAGTCACAGATGCTCAATTTATTTACCAAGCTTTAAATGGGCCGACTATTAATATTATTGATGCTGATGCCAATACAGCTCTGCATCTAGCTCTAAAAAATAATTGCGTAAAATCATTAAGTAAATTATTAGAGAAACAAAATGGCGGAAATTTGTTATATGTGCAAAATATAGATGGAGAAACCGCCATTGATCTGGCTCAAAAACTCAATAATGATGCTAGCAAAGTAATTACATCATTTCTGGAAGGTAAAGATTTAGCTCAATTAGCCAGAAATTGCGGCAATTACGAAGCAGCGCAGCAATTAGGTTCAGCAGGAGAAGAAAGAAAAGAATCAACAACACCGAAAGAAACTGAAATTGATGAAAAAAATGGTGATAAAATATTGCTAGAATCAGCAACTCAGAAAGTTACTGAAGCACAAATACAATATGATGCAATAGCAGCTTTAACTAAAGCTACAATAGAGAAAAGAACTGAAATAATAGAAAAATCAAATTTAGCTATTGCGCAGGTTACTCAAAAAATAAGTTCTATCAAAGGTCAAATAGGTTCAGCAGAGCAAGATTTAAATATTATTCGTTCACAATTATTAGCAAACAAATCAGAAAAAAAATTCATTTCCAATCTACAATTATTTAGTAAAAGTTGTAATATAACCAATGAAGAAGCTTTAACTACAATACTCACAGAATTGCATGAAGCTTCCCACAAATTCAATAAAGATGCTATAAAAAAAGTTACAGATAAAACAGAACGCGATAAATTAGATCTAAAACGAAAAATAATTAAACACTTACCGAAAAATAAAAAAGGTGATGCAACGCAATTAAGCGCTCTATTAAATACATTGAATCATAACAAAGCACATGCTGAAAAACTTTTAGAAACAACTCAAAATGATAATGGGGAATCAAATAGATTAACTGGAATAATTGAAAATCAAGTAGCATTACAGGATATAGCTGAAGGCGTGTTGAATAAGGCTAATCAAGCGTTACAGCAAGTCAAACTCTCTTTTCGCACCGCCAAAGATTGCCAAGAAGAAGGAGAAATCAAAAGGAAAGAAAATTTAATTAACGATGCAAAATCTAGCCTGAGAAAAATAATTTCATCAGAGCAAATAGAAAAATTAAAACTAGATTTAGCGGAAGCTGATAAAGCGCTGGCGCAACATAATTTAGAACATAGCAAAATAAATTCTAAATTAATTGCATTAAAAGGATCAAAAACTAAATCTATTCATATCTCCCAAGCCGCCGCGAGAATGCATTCATTTAATGTAGAGACACAAGAATCTTTGGATTATAAGAGAGGCGCTATCGAGAAAGAATTAGCAGGGCAAATCGATAAAGAGGTAGATGGTTTGGCATCTAAACCTATTTCTGAAATAAAAAAAATGATCAGAATAGCCCAAGAAAATGAAGCTCAAGACAAAATCGCTGCTGATAAAGCGAAAATAGCAGAGCTGATAAATGACTATAGTTTTGCTAAAAATGTATCTCATGCTTTGAGCAATAATTTATCGGGATTAATCTTAGGTGATACTAAACATTCGGAACTACTCAAGGAGAAAATTGAAGAGCGGATTATAGAATTATCAAAATCAGTACATGATTTGGAAGATCAGCTAACAAAAGCAACAACAGCTCAAAAGGAAGAAAAAACCGATGCAGTTGCACCAGCATTATCATTAGAAGATCAAATATTAGCTTTGGGTAAGGTGAGTGAAGAGAATATATTGATCGCAATAAAGAACAAAATAACAGAAGATGCCGAAAAAACCAAAAAAACCAAGGAAGATCCAGCTTTAACTCAAGCAAAATTAGCAGCTAGAGAAATTATAAAAGCAGAGTTTTTAGCACTTTACGGTTTAACTTCCAGCGCGATTTATGAAAAATTAATCGGGCAAAAATTGGAAGAAGTTAAGCAAGATAGACCGAAAATGGAAACAGAAGAAGGTATAAAATCATCAACTTTAACTCCAAAAACTCCATTAACACTGAAATCTGAAGTATCGACGGTAGCTAAAAATTTGGAGAGTGAATTTAATTTTGCTGAACCTAGAAAACGAAGAATAGGCTCGCAGCCACCACCGCCGCCGCCATTACCGCAAACATCGCGCGAATCTTCATCACTCGCACCTTCTATTCCTGCTGCTGGAGATAATCTTACAAGCCCTGTGCGCAAAATAACAGTTACTAGAGATAGTGGTGGCACCTTTGATTTTATTGCAGAACAAAAATCATCGGAAGTTCCAAACCCAGAAGAAAAACAGCCAGCAGATGCAACGGTGAATACAACTAATACTGTAGCAGTTGAAAGAGCTGAAACTCCTAGACCAAGCGTAACATTGCGCACATCGCGCACGCCGCCTCCGCCGCCACCGGTAAAAGAAGGTAAAGAAGAACCTGCGCCTCCACAGCTAATAGAATCTAGCGTAGAAAGATTAAGGAGCAGTAGCAGTACGAGCCAAGTAATATAGGCATTTTCAATGATTTTTTGCTATACTCATTCAGCTATTTTTAGTTTGAATGAGTATAGAGAAGCTATTTGACTTCAACCATAACCAGCTCAATAACATTATCTCCGCTATTTTGAATTGATGAAAGCCGCTTGTTTTCTTCCATAATGAGATGGCCGCGCGGCGCGTTGACATTGATCTCGTTTTGGTTTTGTGATTTTATAGCAAAATTTCCATCACTCATACTAATTAGCAAATGCGGCCCTTGAAAATCGATATTATCTGTACTTTCCCCAACTTTAAGTTCTATCTTCGAAACTCGTACCCGCTCATTATCTATGACAATCGTCAAAAATTTACTTGCTGGCGCTAGAGAAATAGCAGGCGTCGGAGATTTCAGAATTTCGATATCCAACATTCTAAAAGCTGTTTCACTCATATTGCGTATGCGGTGAATGAATGGATTTTTGGCATATGGTTTGTAGTAAATCATTCCGGACACAATTGGCGGGCGTTGGACAAATTCTTTACCTAACTCCTCAGAAGGAACATTGGCACCATCGAGACATAAAAGCACGCTATCTTTTTCATGAAGATGCCAAAATGAAGCAGCTTTAGGTGGCAATTTGGCTTCGAATACCCGAATCGAATCGCTGGTCAGAATCAAATGATGATTTGGTTCTTGGTCAATTGCAAGAACATGCTCATGCGCCCCATGATCCGCCGCCGAAGCCTCACTTACCAACAAAGGCGAGAACATTCCCAGACAAACGACACATGGCACAACTTTAGAGCTAAGGAAATTATTCATAATTATTGCGAAATTTAAATTGTAAACATTAAGAATATTGATCAACTTTCGATGCAAGATTTCAGAGAAATTCCAAAAACTATTGTTTTAAACTTTATTTTTAACATCTCCTAATTTTAATTCAATTTAGTTAAATCGGGCAGTTAGGAAACCATAATATTTATTTAAATACCGAAGCTCCGTCTGTCGAATGATGAGCTAAACAAATCTTAACAGCAGTAGGACTAGGACTGGGCGAAGTTGGTGTAAGCGGCGGAGTTGGTAAGCTTGATGGTGGCATTAATGCTCCATTATTTTCGGTAGCAGTTGGTGATAAAGATGGAATTGGAGTTGCAGTTGGAGTATTAGTTGGAGTTAGCAAATTAGGATTATCAACTTGTACTTTCAAACTCTGCGGTAATTCTGTAGTGGCTTTATTGGATCGTAAAAGATCATTCACATCTTGCAATTTTGTACTTGCCAAAAAATTCCTCACACCTTCGGAAAGCGATTTATCATTCATAAAAACTGCCTTATCAACCTCTTTCAATTCTAATAACTGCTTAGCTATTAGGAATCCACTTAACTCCTTAGCAATATTATTTTTTAATAATTTTTCTATTTCAGTTTTTTTCTCATTCCGTGAATCATCCGGTATTGGATCATAAAATAATTGTGTTACCGGAGTTGTCTCCAATATTATTTTTAGGGTTTCAAATTCAATTTTGGTATTTGTAACATTTAAACTATGAATTTTGGTTAATTGCGAATTATTTGCTCTTTCTTGCAAAAAATTAACCAAAGTTACTGCCATATTTTGTTTTAAATCCTCATTTTCCTTTAAATTCTCAGGTTTTTCTGATTTACGCTCAACAAATTTTAATAGCTTTAAAACCGTCTTTTCTGATTTTGGTTTTTGCGCTCTATTTGGCGCGGTATCATTAACCACTTTACCATTAATCCTGTAACCGCTTATATCTAAACTTGTTACTTTATTAGATTTTAAAGAGTTCAAAAGTTCCGGAAGTATTGGATTTTCTTCTTGAAAAGAAACATTAAGACCCAATTTAAATTTTGTTATTGAAGTATTTTTTGAAAGTGCGGTTAAAATAGTTTGAAATTTTTCTGATTTCACATTTCGAAGATCCTGACCAGAATCATTTTCCGGTAATTCTTCTGAAAAATTACATATCGTAATTTTGTTATTCTCTAATTTAGATAAAAATTGTGCAAATTTTGAACTATCTGTTTGCTTCTTTTTATGATCAAAAACTGAACTATCGGAATCTGAAGCAGCATTTTTATGATAATTTATAGGCGTTCCAGAAAATAAATTTGACGCAGTTTGCGTATCTGAAAAAGTCTTTTGATGAGAACTTCCTGTAAATACTGAAGCTGATGTAGTCTTTTTATGAAAACTACTCATATCACCAAATGAAGCATTATTCGAAGCCACTTTTTTATGATGATCCTTAGTCTCAGATACTGAAGTTTTAGATGCCGAGCCATCTTCTACAGTCATTACCGGACTATATTTATCAGGCAAGGAAGAAGTATCAACTGTTAAGGATGATCTTCTAGTATATCCAAGAACTGGAGTTAGTGGAACAGAAGATGAGGCAACAGAAGTTGAAGTTACAAAAGTTGAATTTATAGAAGATAAAGTTGGAACTTGAGTTTGAATTGAAGATAAAGTTACAGTTACAACTAAAGGTTTCACTGAACTAGAAGCCGAAAATACATTTGATAATTTAGAATCTGGTAAATTAGAAGTCGAAACTACAGCTGCAGCTGCAACTTTAGATTTTCTGATTGCCATTTCACCTTCTCTGAATTTCAATTCTTCAACTACAGCAGATGAATCTGCACTAAAATCTAAAAAATCTAATGGCGGCGGAAGGCCACCTTCAAATTTCTTAAAACAATCATCCTCTCCCTCATTATGTTCATATTCTGATAAATCAGAATTATTTTCAACCTCATGAGAAGTTTCTTTAGTATTATTTTCTCCTTTTTTATTTTTCTGCTTTTTAGCTTTATTTGGATTCTTCACCTCAAATAACAAATTATATTAATAATTAACCGCAAAATTTTTAATAAATTTAGACTAATATATAATAGAATTAATTTCTTTGAGACAAAAGCAATAAATTAAAGAGGAAATTTAATAAAAAAGGAGAGTTCTCGAAAAAACTCTCCTTTTTAAGGAATCTAATAATTCAAATTAGAATTTATAAGATGCACCCAATCTAACAACTTGAAGTTTGAATGCTTGGTTAGAACCTTCTCCTAAATCCATTTTCATTTTAGAAGCTTCATACTCTAAATTTAAATCCAAATTCTTTAATACAGAATATTTAAAACCAAGACCATAAGTTAGGTCTATACTATGACCAGATGCAGATTCCAAATCACTAGATTGTCCAATAACATCTCCGGTAGAATTATCAGTTATAGAAAAATCCGTTGTGCTTTTTGCATTGTAAAAGCTACTAGCAACTCCAGTATGAACATAAGCAGCTATATCGTCAGTTATATCATAACCTAGATCAACTCTTAAGCCCAATCTATAATTGATATCAAAATTACTTTTTTGGTTTATTGAATAAGTGTTTGATCCATCAACATCATTAATATTCTCATTAGCTTTTGATGAAGTATTGGCATAGTCAAATAAGACCCCTGGAGCAACAAAGAAACCACCAAAATTAAAAGCATATTTATAGCTAGTGCTAAGAGAGAACTGATCATCATTCTTAAGTCCAAAAGCATCCTTGTTACTTTCGGTAAATCCGTCTGATTTGTAATCTCCAGCTTTAACATTGGTATTTATCACGCTAAGACCAGCGTAATTTCCTTCAGTTTTGGCGAAAGCCATTGAAGAAGAAAGGCAAGCAACCGCGGTTGCGGCGAATAGTATTTTTTTCATAGAATTTGGGTTTTAAAGTTTTTATAAGTGGTAAAAAATTTTTCATTTCCTTTTGTAGCAAATGAAAGTCGGAATTTAATAATATGTTTTTTCAAATGTCAACACCAAAAAAATAATTTTCATCAAGCCTTATAAATAAAGGCTAGAAGAGCTTTTTTTGTAAAATTGATCAATAAAAATTAAAAAAATTATTTGCCACAAAGCAAATTTTTGACAAAAAAAAGGAGGGCTTTTTTTACAAAACCCTCCTCTTTTAAAATTCCAAAAATTAGAAATTATAAGCCAAACCTAACTTATAAACTTGCGGATTAAATTCTCTGAGATGATAAGCCGTAAACATTGGAACATCAACATAATCATAGGTCAAAGACAGATCCACATTCTGCATAACTGAATATTTCAAACCGCCACCATAAACTAAGCTTGGAATATAGAATGAATCAGTATCCGCGCCCTTTTCATCATTGCCTGTAAGCACATTTTGCCCATCAACTTTTTCTTCAGCTTTGAAGTGAGCAATTTGACCGCCAAAAGATCCGAAAATAGCGAATTTATCAGTAATATCATAGCCTAACTGCCATTTAAGACCAGCGCTATAATCCACCGAAAGCTTGCGATAATCATTTTCAATCACAACATGATTATAATCGAAGAAAAAATCATGGGCTAAGAAAAATCCTTTAGAATTTGAATTAACCGCATATTTATAATCAACGCCGATACCAGGATAAACGCGGCTTTGCGTGCCAAATTTTCCATCTGGAGTAATTGTGCCATCAGGAAGTTTGAAATTAGTGGCCAATAAATCAATGCCCAAATAATTTCCTTTGGTTGCAGCCATTGCTGGAAGCGATGCTAAAGAGCTAACGATAGTAGCTGCGATTAATAATTTCTTCATAATTTGTTAATTTAATTCATATTTTAAGTTAAATCTTATTTCCAGGAAATGGAAAATGCGATATAGTTACTATTCATAATAATGCAAGAAATTCAATAGTAATCTTTTGTAATAGAAATTTTATCGTAATAATTTGAAACAATTATTTTGCGAATTTGAGGAATTTTGGAGGGAATTATTTTGCTGCTTTAAGCAATTTTGCCAAAGCTTCAATATCAGATTTTTTATGATTGGAATTGAAGGTAATTCGCAATCTGGATTTACCTTTTTCAACAGTTGGTGGACGAATTGCGGAAATTAAGAAACCAGATTTCTCAAGGCTTTGCGCCATTTCCAAAGTTTTTTTAGCATCACCAATTATTAAAACAACTATCGCACTTTGCGGCTTTTCTAAATTCAATAATTCACAAAAATACTGGGCATTTTCTAAAGTTTTAGCGCCTAATTTTTTATCGTTTTCGATAATTTCTAAAGCCTGCAGATTTCCAGCCAAAATTGCCGGCGGCAAAGCAGTTGAATAAATCGCGCTTTTGGCAAAATTGCGCAAATAATCAATCGTAGTTTTTGAGCCGCAAACATAGCCGCCATAACCTCCTACAGCTTTGGACAAAGTTCCGATTTGCAAATGTAAATCGGCAAATTTTTCAGGGAAATTATGTTTGATAATTCCTAAACCGTGAGCATCGTCAGAAACAATCAAACAGCCGAATTTCAAGGCTAAATCTAATAATTCCGGCAATTTTCCTAAATCGCCATCCATTGAAAAAACAGTTTCAGTGATGATTAAACATTTTTGATATTTTTTGCGATTATTTTCGAGGATTTTCTGCGCGTGAGCAATGTCATTGTGATTGAAACGCAATAATTTCGCGCCGGATAATTTCGCTCCGTCAATCAAACAGGAATGAATTAATTTATCAGCAATTATTAAATCGCTTTTATGAGCTAGAGCCGCTATTGTACTAACTCCAGAAAGATAACCGCTACCAAAAACAATGGCATCTTCGCAATTTTTAATTTTAGCTAAATGATTTTCTAATTTTTGATAAAGCGAATTATTTCCGGAAATATAACGCGAACTCCCTGCCCCAAAACCATATTTTTCGATTGCTGAAATTGCTGCTTTTTTAACTTCCGAATTTTGCGATAGACCTAGATAATCATTGGAACAAAACGAAATAAATTCCTTATCATTTTGCCTGATTTGCGTGTGATTTAAAACATCGGAAATTCTCAGCGATCGATAAATATTTTGCGCTTTTAAATCTTCAATTTTTGTTTCAAAAAATTTTTTGTGCATTTTGAAAAACAATTGTTAGAAAAATGATCCTTCAGCCAATATAATTAAGACTTCTGAACGATTTGATCTTGAATTTGCTTGATAAATTCTTCAACTTTCAAAACTTTCTGTCCTTGCTCACCAAACTTACGAACGGCGACAGTATTTTCCTCAATTTCTCTTCTTCCAATCGCCAAAATATAAGGGACTTTTTGCAGAGAATGTTCGCGAATTTTGTAATTAATTTTCTCATTACGCAAATCAGTTTCAACTCGGAATCCAAGATTTTCAAGCTTCTCAGCCAATTTCTTAGTTTCAGAATCAAACTCATTTGTAATCGGCGCGACAACAATTTGAATCGGCGCGAGCCAGAGTGGAAAGCTTCCGGCGAAATGTTCGATCAAAATTCCCATGAATCTTTCAAAAGTTCCGATAATGGCGCGATGCAGAATTACCGGGCGTTTTTTGCTTCCATCCGAAGCGATATAAGTGGCATCGAGCCTTTCCGGCAACACAAAATCAACCTGCAAAGTTCCACATTGCCAATCGCGGCCAACAGCGTCGACTAAAACAAATTCCAATTTCGGCCCGTAAAATGCGCCTTCTCCGGGATTTAAAGTATATTCTAAACCGGCAGCTTTTACGGCAGCTTTCAAAGCTCCTTCAGCTTTATCCCAAGTTTCATCAAGCCCAGCGCGAGTTTCCGGACGATCGGAAAATTTAACTTTTACATCTTTAAATCCGAAATCTTCGTAAACTTCTTTCAAAAGATTGCAGAAACCAATTGTTTCCTGCGTGATTTGATGTTCTTCGCAAAAAATATGCGCGTCATCCTGATTAAAACTGCGCACGCGCATAATTCCATGCAGCGCGCCGGACGGTTCGTTACGATGACAACAACCAAATTCCGCCATTCTCAAAGGCAAATCGCGGTAAGATTTTAGCGAAGTATTAAAAATTTGAATATGACCGGGACAGCTCATCGGCTTCACCGCCAGCGTGCGTTCTTCGCTTTCGGCGATAAACATATTTTCACGAAATTTGCTCCAATGCCCTGATTTTTCCCACAAAACTTTGTCGATTAATTGCGGCGTTTTTACTTCGATATAATTTTTCTTTTTTAATTTTTCACGGATATATTTTTCGATTTCGAGATAGATCGTCCAGCCTTTGTGGTGCCAAAATATTGAGCCGGTGGCTTCTTCTTGCATATGAAATAAATCGAGTTCTTTGCCCAATTTACGATGATCTCTTTTCGCCGCTTCTTCGATCAATTTCAAATAATCGTCAAGCTCTTGCTTCGTATTCCACGCGGTTCCGTAGATTCTTTGCAACATTTCATTTTTAGAATCACCACGCCAATAAGCGCCGGCCAATTTCATCAATTTAAAATGCTTAACATAAGAAGTCGAAGGACAATGCGGCCCGCGACAAAGATCGATAAAATCGCCTTGGCGGTAAAGCGTTATATCCTCATTTGACGGGATCGCAGCGATAATTTCAGCCTTATAATTTTCACCCATTTCTTTGAAGAATTTCACAGCATCATCGCGCTTTTTCACTTCGCGAATTAACGGATAATCTTTCTTAGAAATCTCATGCATTTTGGCCTCGATTTTTTCTAAATCCTCAAGCGCAAATGGCGTTTTCCGCGCAAAATCATAATAAAACCCATTTTCAATCGCCGGCCCAATTGTAACTTGCGTTTCCGGAAATAATTCCTTCACCGCCTGAGCCATAATATGCGCCGCATCATGACGAATAATCTCCAATGATTCCGGATTTTTCGAAGTAATAATCTCAATCGCAGCATCACTATCAATCGGCCGCGACAAATCCCAAGCCTTCCCATCAACCTTCACCGCAATCGCCGCCTTAGCCAAACTCGTAGAAATAGATTTAGCAATTTCCATTCCAGTTGTGTGCTGCGGAAAGGATTTTTTATTGCCGTCTGGGAAGGAAATTTGGATGTTTTGCATGCTAAATTTATAAAAATTTTGCTAATTACCCAATCGCGCTATAGCGAAGCGTAAGCGAATGGTGGAGCTAACGAGGATCGAACTCGTGACCTTTTGCATGCCATGCAAACGCGCTACCAGCTGCGCTATAGCCCCATGATGATGCAGATTTTTGGTTGATTAAAATCTGGAGGAGTTAAGTTAGATTACTGAAGTTCTAAAATCAACTATTCAATTAAAGATTAGAATTAAACTAGAAGTTAATTTTATAAACTATCTTTTTGTTATCTAAAGAATGATTGATAATATAAGATCGTATAGCACCAATTATTCGCTTTCTAATATCATAACTTCTCATCTGATTATCAATAAGTGGCCTTAAAAAAATAATTTCCAAAGCTTCATATTCTTTTATAGATCCATCAGGTTTTAGTAATTTTTTAGAAAGCATAATATTATATCTTCCATAAATCTGCGGCTCTTTAGAATCAGAGATTTGTAGATTATATTTAGATATTTCTTGATTTAGGGAATTTTTTTCTTGAAGTGCGAGCATAATGAAATTGATTGAATTACATGGGATTAATAAATATCCACGAGATCACTCAACCACCTCATTCACCGGAATTTCTGGAATATAATAACGGCAAAAATAATTACAAGACAAATTTAAGAATTTTAAATATCAACCAGCGTTTTCCTTTTCCTTGACATTGTTGTGACATTTCATCAAGTTGAAAATGAATGTAGATTTATAAAAATTTTGCATTCTGATTTTATATTCAAATCAATAATTCAATCAATAAATAAGCATATGAAAAAAATGAATCCAGTAGTACACTTCGAAATGGCGGCGAAAGATAGAAATCGCATGCGTGAATTTTATAGCAAAGCATTTGGTTGGGAAAGTAAGCAATTAGGCGCGGAGATGGGAGATTATGTTTTGGTTACAACTACCGAAAGTTCGGAAATTGGATGTCCGAAAGAAAATGGGCGGATTAATGGTGGGTTTTATCAGTATAAAGCTGATTGGCCGAATCAATATCCTTCTGTTGTTATCGCAGTTGATGATATTAAAGAATCAATGAAAGATGTGGAAAAATCTGGTGGTAAAAATTTAGGAGAACCGATGGAAATTCCGGGTGTCGGGCTTTATGTTTCGTTTTTGGATAGCGAAGGCAATCGAGTTAGCATGATGCAAGCTTTTAAGAATAATAAATCTTAAATTTTGGTTAGAATAATTTTTTATTGGAAAAAAATCGGGAGAAATTATTGGAAATAATCTATTTGGAATTTTAAAGATAAAGATTATTATTTTGTCATTTCAAATTTAATCTTGGCAACTAATCCTTAAAACTCATTAAATCAGCCATTGATTACCAATAATTAATCAAATTTCTGTGAAGAATTTTTTCGAAAAATCAACAAACCTTATTTTAAAAAAATTCATTTCATTCAATGAAATTCTAAAACAGAATTTGCAGAAGCATTACTGGATCATAAAACCTCTGCGTAATAGCCATCCGGGGCATGTGGTTTTGTGTATTTTGCTTGGAATTGTGGTCGGGCTGATCACTATTTTTCTGCATTCAGTGCTGATGTGGATTCATCAAAAGGCCTTTAATTTAGAGATGGATGTTCATCTAAGTTCAGCAACAACAATCAACCATTATCGCCTTATTGCCGTTCCGATAATTGGCGGATTGGTGCTTGGAATATATATGCTTCTAACGAAGCGTTGGAAAGATCGCGAAATCGTTGATCCGATTGAGGCCAACGCAATTTATGGCGGCAAAATGTCAATGATTGATAATTTGCGTTTATTATTATCAACCCTAGTTTCCAACGCGTCCGGAGCCTCAATTGGTATGGAAGCAGCCTATACACAAATGGGCTCAGGATTTTTTTCATCTATCGGACAACGACTTCACCTGCGCCGACAAGATTTAAGAATTTTTGTTGCAGCCGGCGCCGCGGCGGCGATTGCAGCGGCTTTTAATGCTCCATTAGCTGGCGCTTTTTACGGTTTTGAATTGGTTTTGGGTGTTTATAATATTGCTGCAATTTCGCAAGTTGCCGCCGGAGCCTTAGCTGGCGCTCTAACTTTGCGTATTTTCGTCAGCGACAACACTATTTTTTCTACTTTACTCGGCAGCATGATAATTCCAGATTGGGATTATCCGCTATTTATGCTGCTTGGAATTGGTTCAGCCCTGATCGGAATTTTAACCATGAAATCCGTTGTTAAATGTGAACATTTGACAAAAAAACTGCCAATCGCTTCATGGGCTCATCCCATATTAGGAGGGGTTCTAATCGCCCTGCTCGCTCTTTATTCGCCGCAAGTTTTGGGCGCTGGGCAAGGTGCGATTGATAGTCATCTTCATGAAAAATTGGGAATTCTTACTTTATGTTTATTGTTATTGTTCAAAATTTCGGCCTCAGCAATTTCTATCGGCACCGGTTTTAGAGGCGGATTATTTAGCTCTTCTCTTTTTATTGGCTGTTTATTCGGGCAAATTGTAGGAACCATCGCTAGCCATTATTATCCTCAAAGTGATTTTCAATATACTAATTTTATGCTGGTTGGAATGGCTTCCGTCGCGGCTTCAGTGATTGGCGCACCAATAACTATGATTATGTTATTGCTGGAAACTACAGATAATTTCGCGGTTGCAACCGGCGTTTTGGCGGGAGTTTTGGTTTCATCGGCAATTACGCGTTATTATTTTGGCTATTCCTTTTCAACTTGGCGCTTTCATTTGCGCGGCTTAAATATCTTGGGCGCTCACGATGTTGGCTGGATTAAAGAAATTCCGGTGCAAAAAATTATGAGTAATGTGCCGTTGGTCGTTAATTCTGAAATTTCTCTGGCGGAATTTCGTAAATTAGTGCCTTTGGGAAGTCATAAAAAAGTTTTTGTGGTTGATAGAAATAATAATTATCAAGGAATAATCGATGTGGTTCAGGCCTATAGCCACAAGCTGGATAAGAGTTTACAAACCAAAGTTAAAAAATTAGCCAAAGGCAAAGACAAATATTTACTGCCGCACCAAGATATTAAATTTGCCTTAACTTGTTTTAAAGATTTTGAAATGGAAGAGCTGCCAGTACTGGAAAGATTGGGCAATAATGCCAAAATTATTGGCTATTTAACCGAATCTTATGTTTTAAGGCGTTATAGCCAAGAGTTGGAATTACAAAATGCTGAGAAATACGATGCCGCCAGCCCTTTAGTAACATAGATAATTTTTTTACGGCAAACGATTGCCGCCCCGCCTTGCGGGGATCCCAATATAGCAAAACAAAAATTTAAATAAATAGAGTCGTTTTGCTATATATTACAGCCAGCCTTTTTTCTTAAAAATCATCACCGTCAACAATGAAGAAAAGACCATCAAACCAACAGCAATTGGATATCCTGTAGCCCATTTTAATTCCGGCATCACAATAAAATTCATCCCGTAAATACTGGCGATAAGAGTTGGTGGCATGAAGACCAATGAGGCAACGGTGAAGATTTTGATAATTCGATTTTGATCAATATTAATCAAAGCCAAGAAGTTATTTTGCAAATATTCCAACCTGACAAAATTAAAATTGGCATGTTCAATTAGCGAATTAATATCTTTAAAAATAATGTGCAGCCTTTTCTCATTTTCCTCAATCAAATCGCTGTTGCGCTGGAATAATGAAATCACCCTTTGCTTATCAAATAAAGTTTCGCGCAGTGACATTGTCAGTTCCTGACATTCGCTGATTCTCAAAATTATTTTTTCATCAATCCTATCTTTATAGTTAATTTGCTTACCAATATCCAAAATATATTTTGAAACCAACTCAATCAAATCAGCGTCAGAATCAATTCTGGTTTCGGAAATAGCGATAAAAATTTTGGCCGGACTATTAAAATTTTCCGGATGATGTTTGATTTTTTTAACCGTTTCAAGAATAACATGGCTGTCAAAACGGCGCAAACTGAATAGGATTTTTTTGGTTATAATAAAAGAAACCTCATTCTCCTCAAGCTTGCCATCTCTGATATTTAAAAAAGTGGAATTGATTTTAACTGTGCCGGAATCCTCAAGATAACGCGAGCTACTTTCAATTTCTTCTTGTTGCTGACGGGTTGGAAATTTGATCTTATATTTTTCCTCAACTTCTTGGATTTCGGCTGCAGTTGGGCTTTGCAAATCGATCCAAATAACATTCTTGAAGTTCTCTACTTCTTTTAATGAATTAACTTTTTGTTGAGAATATTCCGGTAATTGAAAAATCCTGATCATAGCTCACCTCCAAATAGTTTTATTAAAACTCTTCCAAGAATTTGAATAGAAAAAGTAGAAATAGTTATTCTTAAATTGATTTAAAAGTAAATAGATTAGTAATCAGAGACATATAAAAATACTCGAATAAAGATTGGATTTAATTTAATGATTAAAAAAATGATTATCAAAATTCATACTTTTGTGAAGTAATCGAATAATGTAAATTTTTTGCGGAATTAATTTGTAAAAAATCAGATGTTCATTCACTCGATATTGTCTATATCCAGCTCTGACATGATCGCAAGCGATTCCAATGTTTGGGTTTTTGGATAGAATTTTATTAATTGATTTGCTTAATTCGTCAAAATATTTATCGGCTTGTTTTTCTCCCCATTCTTTTGAGGAATAAATATAAATATCTTCCAGGTCTTTCCTGGCTTTGTGGCTAATGTGGATTTTCATGGGTTATATTTTTGGTGAATTTTTAAATTATTTTACTTTCTTCTGGGCAGATTTTTTGATTTCTTTCATATTTAGCTTTCCAGCATCCCCACTTTCTTCGCCTTCTATTAGAGCTAATCTTAGATTTTCTAATTTTGCTTTTAGTTCTTTTTCTTCGAGAAGTCTTAAGGCATGGCGTACTACCTCGCTTGCTGAGGAATAACGCCCTATTTTTAGTTCCTCATTAATAAAATCATTCCATAAACTAATCCCAAAATATTAATTTCTAATCCTTCTTTTTTCGCGAGAGTAATTCCAAATACGCCGAATAAGGAAAATTGATAGCCGGTGGCGCTCGGAGCTTTGGCGAAGAATTTATTTTCGCCCAAATAATCCTTACCCAGAGCCATTCCTGGCAAAGTCAGTCTAAACTCCGGAATTTCTCGCCCAATATGAGCTATGAAAGTATTGCTGTTCGGCCCTGGCC
>Ga0207104_1031_pt1 | contig 36439 bp, 36 predicted proteins | sample Alteio_BWMinHeat_79_FD_153538 | JGI IMG/M metagenome (GOLD analysis project Ga0207104, IMG submission 153538) | Enriched cells from forest soil in Barre Woods Harvard Forest LTER site, Petersham, Massachusetts, United States -... | ecosystem: Environmental > Terrestrial > Soil > Temperate forest >...
ACTTCAATCGATGGCATGACTGCTGATATTTATCCATTTACTTATGATTTTTTAACTAAAGTTACCAACAGAATTATCGGAGAAGTTCGCGGAATTAATCGCGTGGTTTATGATTGTACTTCTAAACCTCCGGGGACAATTGAATGGGAGTAAAACCTTTAAGAAAACAGCCGAGGGCTGTTTTTAGGTTTTACCGGCATAAATCTATGATTTATCCGCCCGTTAAAAAAACAGTCCAGTGGGCGAGACGCGTGCCATTTATGGCAAAAACAGTCCAGTGGACTGTTTTTAGCAAGCGAGCGGATAAAAGCTATGCTTTTATCCTGGAGTTTTTAGGATTACTCCCGAAAAATCTACGATTTTTCTCCGGGCCTGATCCAGCGCGCACTGACTAAATCTGCAAAAATTATTTAACTTAATAATTATAAAATGACAAAGCCAAATATGATCAAAAAATTATCTAATTTCTGGGCAAAATCGGAAGAAGAACTTAATCAGTTAAATGACGCAGCGAATGATGAAGGAAACGAGGACTCATCGGCAATCGACCAAACTTTGCCGGCGGAAACTAGAAAAGCCAAAAAGAATCTTTTCAATTTGTTGCAAAAATATCATTACGGCGAAATTAAAAAAGAGGCACTGACCGGCCATTTGCGCGTCGGTTTTAATCTTCTAAATTGCTGCTCGCCAGATGAGCAAGATAAAATTCTGCGCACGATTTTGGAAGTAGAATTGGGTATGAAGACAGATAAACCGCTGATCGACGACGAATATGATATTTTCTACGACATGGTTTCCCATATTTATCACAAAAGACAAGAAAAAGTGCATAATTTGCTAAAAAAAGCGGCGCCGAAAATTTACAATCAGGATTTGGAAATTTCCAAGGAAACCATTGATTTTATTACTTCTATCACTGATTCTCAACTCGAGTTAATCAAGGAAATGTTCCGCTATGTCATCAATAATAGTATTTTCCGTTATGAAAATATTGAGAATGATTTCAGGGCGCAAAATTTTAACCAAACCGGCAGCGATAATATTAAATTTTTGGGAAAAATATTTTATAACCAAGATTCTATAGGCGGTAAAACCTTGATTTTAAAGCCTTTGGAGGCGTTGGATATTAATGGAGTTTTGATTTGGAAAGTGCTAATTCCGGAAATTATTATCGGCGAACAACCATTCACCGAAGAAACTTTAACGCAATATTTGAGCGACGACAATAATCGCGACAATTTCCAAGCATTTCTCGATAAATATCCATATAAAATTATCGTTCTCAATCTTGATGGAATTAAATTTTATATCACCAAACAGCCAACTGAAGAGGGTTTTGTGACATTGGAAGTTTCTTGCTTCACGATTTTAACTGATGTTGGCGTGGAATTATATGCCTTGTTGAAAGACGAAATCGGCAAATATCCGGAGCATTATTTGCCATCGGTTGTTGGCGATGAGCAATATAATAGTTTTGGGTTGAAATTTGCTTTAACAGCTTAAAAATCGGATAATGAAAACCACTCTACCGAAAAAATCCAAATCCCACGAACCAGCGATTTTTGGCATTAGAGATATTATTTTAGAAAATTACAAAGATAAAATTTCTCACATCATTCTTTTCGGCAGCTTTGCACGCGGCAATTGGGTTTATGATTATTATCGCGAGGATGGCCATGATTTGGAATATGCTTCTGATTATGATTTTTTGGTTTTGACAAAAAAAGCCAAAAATGGTAGCGGCGTTCAAGCCTGTAGATTTGTGCATGAAATTGATAAAAAACTCGAAACATTTTTTCATCCTTACAAGCCGCACAAGCCAACAGTTATCGTTGAATCTTACAAAAGAATGAACGAAAAATTGGAAAAAGGTCAATATTTCTTTTCTGATATTAAAAAAGAGGGAATTTTATTATTTCAAGAGGAAGGATTTGAATTAAGCGAAGCCAAAGAATTAACGAATGAAGAAATTAAGATAGAAGCAGAAGGCGACTTTAAGCATTGGTTTAAAAAAGGAAGTAATTTTTTAAAGGGAACAAACTTCTATTTGAAAGAAAAAATGTTAAATGAAGCTGCTTTTTCATTACATCAAACAACCGAAAGTTTTTTTAACACTTCTCTTCTTGTTTTGACAGGTTATAAACCGAAAACTCACGATCTCGAAACTTTGCTTAGCCTCTGCTCCTCTCAATCAAATAAATTCTTAAATATTTTTCCACTTTTTAAAGAAGAACAAAAAGAAGCTTTTGAATTATTGAGAAAAGCCTATGTTGATGCCAGATATAGAAAAGATTATAAAATCTCTTTAGATCAGCTTACTTATTTGATTGAGAAAGTTGATAAATTGAAGGAAGTAACTGAGGAAGTTTGCAAAAATCGCATCAAATCTTTGAGTTAAAGACAAAAAAAAGAGGGCTAAATTATTAACCCTCTTTTTAACTATTCCTTACTTTACAGCGAAATTAGCTTTTTCTACCGGCAATCATTTGTTTGATATTAGCAATTGCTTTGGCTGGATTCAAGCCTTTCGGGCAAGTGTTGGTACAATTCATAATTGTGTGGCAACGGTAAAGTTTGAAAGGATCTTCCAAATTATCTAATCTTGAATCTGTCCCTTCATCACGAGAATCAGCAATGAAACGATAGGCTTGCAATAAGGATGCAGGCCCTAAATATGCATCGCTATTCCACCAATAGCTTGGGCAGGAAGTTGAGCAGCAGGCACATAAAATACATTCGTAAAGACCATCCAATTTTTCGCGTTCTTCCGGACTTTGCAAGCGTTCTTTCTTGTTGTTAGTCGGTTCTTCGGCTTGGAGCCAAGGTTTGATGGATTTATATTGATCGTAAAAATGCGTTAAATCCGAAACCAAATCTTTGATAATCGGCATGTGCGGCAGCGGATAAATTTTGATTTTATCTTTACAATCGGAGATTGATTTAGTGCAGGCCAAAGTGTTGGTTCCGTTGATATTCATGGAGCAAGAACCACAAATTCCTTCGCGGCATGATCTTCTGAAAGTTAGCGAAGAATCTTGTTCGCCTTTAATTTTTATGAGCGCATCCAAAATCATCGGACCGCATTTATCCAGATCAACTTCAAAAACATCAATATGCGGATTCTTTTTTTCCGCATCTTCCGGATCGTAACGATAAACCTCAACGATTTTGATATTTTTCGCGCCGTCAGCCGCTTTGTAGGTTTTGCCGGCCTTTTTATCAATTTGTGAATTTTTCGGTAAACTTAATTGAACCATATTTTTTCAATAATTTTTTAATAATTTCTTAACTCTTAGTCTATTGGGCAAATTAGCTTTTGCGTATTAGTAGACTCTTTTCTTAGGTGGGAAAGCCTGCACATCGTTGCTCTTTGGCTTTAGAACCACTTCACGGTAATTAATTTTAAACTGACCTTTTTCGTTTAAATCGATCAAACTATGTTTTAACCATTTTTTATCGTCGCGATCTTGGAAATCCTCTCTGGCGTGGGCGCCGCGGCTTTCTTTTCTATTTAAAGCACAGGCGATTGTGACCAAAGCTTGAGCGCGCAGATTATCTAATTCCAAAGCTTCAACCAAATCGCTATTCCAAATCAGGCCGCGATCTTTAATTTTTATGTCTGGGAATTTTTTGTAGATTTTTTCCATCTGATCCAAACCCTTTTCCATTGTGGTTTCATCTCTAAATACTGCAGCGTGAGTTTGCATACATTTTTGCATTTCCAAACGCAATTCGGAAACATTTATTTTGCCTTTGGCATTTCTGATTTTATCCAATCTATTGACAGCTTCAATTCCAGCATCTGCTTCTAAATTATCGTGCGGAGAATTTGGTTTGATAACTTCAGCGGCGCGAATAGCAGCAGCGCGGCCGAAAACGACTAAATCTAATAATGAATTTGAACCTAATCTGTTGGCACCGTGAACCGAAACACAGGCCGCTTCGCCAATCGCCATTAGGCCTTGAACGATTTCTACTTTGCCTTTTTTACTTACAGAAACAACTTCGCCATGAACATTGGTTGGAATTCCGCCCATATTATAATGAACGGTTGGAAGCACTGGAATTGGCTCTTTTGTAACATCAACACCAGCGAAAATTTTGGCGCTTTCGGAAATGCCTGGAAGCCTTTCATGCAAAGTTTTGGCGTCTAAATGATCGAGATGCAAATAAATGTGATCTTTATGAGGACCAACTCCGCGGCCGGCGTTGATTTCCATAGTCATCGCGCGGGAAACCACATCGCGACTGGCTAAATCTTTGGCAGAAGGAGCGTATCTTTCCATGAATCTTTCGCCTTCGGAATTGACTAAATATCCGCCCTCACCTCTGGCACCTTCAGTGATTAAGCAGCCTGAGCCGTAAATTCCAGTTGGGTGGAATTGCACGAATTCCATATCTTGTAATTGTAATCCGGCACGAAGAACCATAGCGTTTCCGTCTCCGGTGCAAGTATGCGCGGAAGTTGCCGAGAAATAAGCGCGGCCGTAACCTCCCGTTGCTAAAACAACAGTGTGGGCTTTGAATCTGTGCAACGATCCATCGGTTAAAGATAGTGCGATAACGCCTTTGCAAGCGCCGTCAACCATGATTAAATCGATCGCAAAATATTCAATGAAAAATTGCGCGTCATGTTTTAAAGATTGTTGGTATAAAGTGTGTAAAATGGCGTGGCCAGTTCTATCGGCCGCTGCGCAAGTTCTTTGAGCTGCGCCGCCTTCACCATATTCTTTGGTCATGCCGCCGAAAGGTCTTTGGTAGATTTTACCTTCTTTTGTACGAGAAAACGGAACGCCATAATGTTCCAATTCGATGATCGCTGCTGGAGCTTCGCGGCACATATATTCAATACAGTCTTGATCGCCGAGCCAGTCTGAACCTTTAACGGTGTCATACATATGCCATCTCCAATCATCGGCGCCCATATTGCCCAACGCAGCGGAAATTCCGCCTTGAGCCGCGACAGTGTGGGAACGAGTTGGGAAAACTTTGGTAATACAAGCAGTTGATAGGCCTTTTTGCGCCATACCAAAAGTTGCTCTCAAGCCAGCACCACCGGCACCAACAACTATTACATCAAATTCATGATCAATTATTTCGTAATTTCCTAATGTTTTTTTAGTCATTTTTTAATTTATATATTAACCGATTAGATGCAGCCTGAGTATAGAGATAATCGCAGAAACTCCGGCAATTATTGAGATAAAATTAATGAAAATTATTAAGAATTGTCTCTTAACTTTGCTTGGAACATAATCTTCGATGACAACTCTCATGCCCAAACTGCCGTGATATAAAGCCGTGCCGATGAAGAGAATTCCGGCGATGGCGTTGAGTGGATAAGCAAAAAATACTGGCAAGAAATTTACTGGATCTTGCACGATTTGCAAAACGGCGAAAACTAACCAAATAACCAAAGGAATCAACGCTAGAGCCGTGATTCTTTGCAAAAGCCAATGATGAGAACCAGTTTTTGTTGAAGGAGAAATTTTACCCATATTTATTTTAATTGAATCGAGTTGCGAATTAATTTATAAAGACACAATAAAAACTAGCTAAAGTCAATAAAGACGCGGTTATCAGAACGATAACTCCACTTCTTCTAGCAGCTTGAATTTCAAAACCTTTGCCCATATCCCAAAATAAATGGCGAATACCGTTGCACAGATGATAATAAAGGGCGAAGGTCCAGCAGAACATTACGATATAAATAATGCTTTTGATGACAACGCAATCGCAGGTTGGAACGCCTTCATCGAAAATATTAACTTGATAGGTGTAGTAAGAAATTAAACCGCATAGCAAAATCAAGCCGACATAAAGCGCAACGCCGGTAATGCGGTGTAAAATTGAGGTAATAGCAACGAGTGGTAATTTATAAATTTGCAGATGCGGGGATAGAGGTCTATTGTCTTTATTCATTTTAATTATTGTTCGGATTTAGAACTAGAAAATTAGAATTTTGTGAATTACAAACTAACTCGAACAAAATAAATTTCAACAATTAAAACATTTTAAAAAAGTGAAACCGGTAATTTTTAATATCGTTCAGAGCAATGTAAATGGCGGAATGGAAAAGGTTTTCGTTGATTACGCCAAAATCCTAAAAAATTCTGATTTTCGAGTTATTTGTTTAACTTCCAGCGATTTTCCGGAAAATAAAATTTTAGATGAGGCCGGAATTGAAAGAATTACACTCAATATCAAAGGTCATTTCGATATTTTTGCCACGATTAAATTATTTTCATTAATCAGAAAATATTCGCCAAATTTGCTCATCGCCCATAATGGACGAGCTTTCGCGACCATTAATTTACTCAAAAAGTTCTTCTTTATCAGAACCCAAATTTTAGCCGTAAGTCATGGCGGAAATCCCAAAAGATTACTCGATTTTGATTACGCAATCGGCGTGGCAAATCACATTACAAATAATCTTGGAAAGCGCGGTTTTAAAGGAATGGCGAAGACAATTTATAACGGAATTGATGTTATCGATTTCACTAAAAAATCTCGTTTCGGCAAAACTTTCACTTTCGGAATGATGTCACGCCTAGCGCCGGAAAAAAATATTGAAATCGCCATAAAATCATTCGCCAAATTTGTTAAAAAAATTAATAAAAATTCGGTATTATTAATCGCCGGAGAAGGCGAGGAAAAAGAGAGTTTGTTAAAATTAGCCAAGGAATTGCGAGTTGATGATCGAGTACAATTTATCGGTTGGATTAAGGATAAAGAAAAATTTTTTAACGACATTGATGTTTTTATACAAAGCTCTTTAAATGAACCTTTTGGCCTAACAATTTTAGAAAGTTTTAATCACAAAACCTTAGTTATAGCCGCCGAAGTCGCTGGACCGAAAGAGATCATTAAAGATGGCAAAAATGGCTTTTTATTTGATCCGACGAATGAAGAAACTTTGTTTTTGAAAATGCAGAAGGCTTGCAAGGAAATTAATCACATGAAACCTATTACTGACTCAGCTTTTACCGACTTGCAGGAAAAATTTAGCTACGAAAAATTATCCGAATCTCTCGTAAAATTTATAAATTTAATAATTGACTTCAAACAAAGAAACTAAGTAAATTATTTTATGCAAATATCCATTTTAAAAAAATCTTTATTGGCATGAACGGTTTTATGAGCATCAGCTTTGGTTGCTTGCAAAAAAACTCTCGCGCTTGGAAATCAAAATTCAACAATTAAAAAAGGAGAAAATATGACTATTTCATTACCGGAATTACCTTACGCCCGCAACGCTCTAGCGCCGCACATCTCAGAAAAAACTATGGATTTTCACTATGGAAAACATCACAACGCTTATGTGGTGAATTTGAATAAATTAATTGAAGGCACGGATTTAGCTGGCAAATCGCTTGAAGAAATCATTAAAATTTCTGAGAAAGATGCAACTAAAGCCGGAATTTTTAACAATGCCGCGCAAGTTTGGAATCACACTTTTTATTGGCATTCAATGGCGCCAAATGGTGGTGGAAAGCCATCTGGTAAAGTCTTGAAAAAGATCGAAGAAGATTTCGGTTCTTATGAAAATTTCGTAACTGAATTCAAAAATGCCGGCGCAACTCAATTCGGATCAGGCTGGGCTTGGTTAGTTTTAGATGGCGGAAAATTAAAAATTACCAAAACCGGCAACGCCGTAACTCCTCTCACAACTTCTGCCAAACCTTTAATGACAATGGATGTCTGGGAACATGCTTATTATTTAGATTATCAAAATTTGAGACCAACTTACATCGAAACTTTCTTGGATAAATTGGTAAATTGGGATTTCGTAGCAAAAAATTTGGCTTAATTAAATGAGAACAGCAGAAGTAAAAAGACATACCAAAGAAACCAAAATTGATGTTAAAGTCAATCTGGACGGTACTGGAAAGCATAATATCAAAACCGGAATTGGTTTCCTCGATCACATGATGGAACAAATTTCGCACCATAGTTTAATTGATGTCGACATGCATATTGAAGGCGATTTGCATGTCGATTTTCATCATGTTACCGAAGATAGCGGAATTGCGCTTGGAACCGCGATTAAGCAAGCTTTGGGCGATAAAAAAGGCATCAATCGTTTTGCCTTTTTCTATGTGCCGATGGATGAAACTTTAACTCGCGTCGTCATCGATATTTGCGGCCGCGCTTATCCTGTGTGGAATGTGGAATTAAAAATCGAAAAAGTTGGTTCGATGGATACGGAATTATTCCGCGAATGGTTTTTCGCTTTCGCCAACGCTCTGGGCTGCAATTTACACGTCGAAAATCTTTACGGAATCAACAGCCATCACATCGTTGAATCTTGTTTTAAAGGTTTGGCCAAATCCTTGAGAATCGCCGTTGATATTGATCCGCGCAAAGTCGGGCAAATCGCTTCAACAAAAGGTACATTATAATGAATCTTTTACAAAAAATCGCTAACAATAAAAATATCCAGCGCCCGGTAATTTACGGGCTTTTGGGCTATGAATTATTGCCGGAAGAAATTAAATTTTTCCAAAAATCAGCGCCGATCGGATTTATTTTATTCGCGCGCAATATCAAAAATAAAAAACAAGTTCGCGCATTGACTGATTCTTTACGCGAAATTATGGGCGGCGAAGTTTTGATTTTAATCGACCAAGAAGGCGGCCGTGTCGCACGTTTGAACGCTAATAATGACGAATGGAAAAAATATCCAGCAGCAGAATATTTTGGCGAAATTTATAAAAATAACAGCCGCAAAGAAGCTAAATTGGCTTGCTTTGAAAATTACAAAGAAATCGCCGCAGATTTAAAAGAAATCGGCATCAATGTTAATTGTGCGCCATTGATTGATATTTTAACCAAAAAAACTCACGGAATCATCGGCAATCGCGCTTTCGGCAGCACTTCAGCACAAGTTGTGAACTTGGCAAAAGAAGTTTGTGACGGGCTTTTAGCCAACGATGTTTATCCGGTTATAAAACATATTCCCGGCCACGGTCGTGCTACTTTGGATAGCCATTTGGCTTTGCCAATTGTTAATACTTCACTTGAAGTTTTGCGCAAAACCGATTTCATTCCTTTCACCAAATTAAAAAACGAAAAATTCGCCATGACGGCGCATATTTTATACACCAAAATCGATGCCGAATTACCAGCGACAATTTCCAAAAAAATGATCAATTTAATTCGCGACGAAATCGGTTTTAAAAATATTTTGATGACCGATGATTTATCGATGAAAGCTCTTCCGGGAAATTTTGAATTCCGCACTAAGAAATCGCTCGAAGCCGGTTGTGATCTGGTTCTACATTGCAACGGAAATATGGCAGAAATGGCAGAAATTCACGAAAACCTACCTTTAATCAATGACAAATTAATTCAAAAATTAATCAAATAAAATGACCAATTTTCTTTATAAAAACGATTTGCCGGACAATTTAAACCTAGGAAATTCAATTGCCATCGATACCGAAACGATGGGTTTGAATAATCATCGCGATCGTTTGTGCGTCGTGCAAATTTCGGCTGGAAATGGCGATGCGCATATCATTCAAATTGATAAAGATCAAACTTCAGCGCCGAATTTAGTGAAGCTTTTGCAAGATAAAAATATCACGAAACTCTTCCATTTTGCTCGCTTCGATGTGGCAATCTTAAGCCATAGCTTTAAAACTAGAATCAACAATATTTACTGCACCAAAATCGCCTCCAAACTTTCCAGAACTTACACCGACAGTCACGGTTTGAAAGTTTTATTAGAAGAATTTTTAAAAGTTGATTTATCAAAAAAACAACAATCCTCCGATTGGGGCAACAAGGAATTAACCAAAGAGCAATTGAAATACGCTGCTGGCGATGTTTTGTATCTGCACGAATTAAAAGCCAAACTTGACGAAATTTTAGAAAGAGAAGGCCGCGCCCAATTAGCGCAAAAATGTTTTGATTTCGTTGAAACCAGATGCCAATTGGATTTGGCGGGATTTGATTTTGATATTTTCAAACATTAGAAGAATTCCTATTTCTTCTTTTTTCTTAATTTTTCATTAATTTTCACTGAAACTGCAAGCGGATAAAGCGCGCCGAAGATGGCGATAAAAAAGCCGATGCGCCCTTCTTTGTAACCTTTTTTGATGAAGAAAGCTTTGCAAAAACGGTTCATAAAACTGAAAATTCCGTAACCTTTTCTGATTTTGGCTTTGCCGCTAGAAATCGAATCCATAGCTTTCAAAGTCGTGTATTTATTGAAACGAGCGATCATATCGTTGATATCCTTATCCATAAAATGCTTCACTGGGTTTTGCAAAGATTTAACTTCGCCTTCAATATCTGCGGTGGGATGAACCATTTTATCTTCGTGATATTTTTTTAAGCCTTTAAAATGAACTTTATGCTGGCGATCCACAGCCATTGTGCGCAGCCAGCCATATTTTATAAATCTTTCTCCGACATAATTTTGGATTTCCGCTTCGAAATGGCATGGCGCGCTCGACTTGATTTTGTCGACAATTTCTTTGGATAATTCTTTGGAAATTCTTTGATCGGCGTCGAGTTCCAAAATCCATTGGCCTTTGCATTTAGAAATCCCGATATTGCGCCTTTTGCCTTCGATTTCCCACGATCCTTCAAAAATATTTTTGGTATATTTGGCCGCGACTTTTTTAGAATTATCAGTGCATTTATCCAAAATCACGACAATTTCATCACAGAAATCAGTAAGCGGCGCAAGACAATCATCAAGATTATCCTGCTCGTTATGTGCGATAATTAAGGCTGAAAGGAGTTTCTTGTTTTTAGTCATTCGTAAAGTTTTTAAAAAAATTAAATTTTGCGAAAATCGGCAAAACTCGGAAGTTGCATATCTTTTTCCGAAATTATCGCATTTTTAACCGGCCATTTGATCGCCAAAGTTGGATCGTTATAAATAATTCCACCCTCGCCTTCTTTGGAATAAAAATTATCAACTTTGTAAGAAACATCGGCTGGATCATCACCCAAAACGCAAAAGCCATGAGCAAATCCGGCCGGAATATAAAGCAATTTGCCATTTTCACCAGATAATTCTATGGCAAAATGCTGGCCGAAACTTGGCGAACCGGCGCGAATATCAACGGCCACATCCCAAATTCGACCAGTAACGCAGCCAACCAATTTAGCTTGCGACGGATTATTTTGATAATGCAAACCGCGAATCACACCAGGCTTGGAACGCGAAAAATTATCTTGCACAAAATTTGTCGCTAAACCTAATTCCGCAAATTTCTTCTCATTAAATCTCTCCACAAAAAACCCACGATTATCGTGAAAGATATCGAGTTCGATGATTTTTAGGTCTTTTATAAATGTTTCGGTAATTTTCATTCTAAAAAGGTTTAATTATTACTAAGATCTAAACTTAAAATCTTAAGGCCACTCATTATATTGGTTGTATTCGTCAATAAACCAAACTTAATTGCTTTGCTATTATCCAGAACACTATGATTAATATCACCTGCTCTTTCTTTGACAAATTTAACCTTTAATATTTTGTTTCCAATATTTTCATTAATTATTTTACACAAATTATTAATTGAAGTGGATTTTGCCGTAGAAATATTAAAAATATTTCCATCACAATCTTTATTTATGGCTTTAATATTGGCCTCTACAACATCTTTTATAAAAATAAAATCTCGAGATTGTTCTCCATCTCCATAAATTTTTATAGTTTTATCATTATATAATTTGTTCATAAATATTGAAACAACGCCGCTTTCAGAGCTAGTTTCTTGCCTTGAACCATAAACATTGGAATATCTTAAAATTGTAAAATTTATTCCACTATTTTGTAAATATAACTCCATGGCAAATTTTGATATTCCATATGAACTTACTGGATTTAGCTTTGTATCTTCTGAAATTGGAAATATAGATTGATTGCCATAAACCGCAGCTGTTGAGGCGGAAATAATTTTTTTTACATTATATTTTTTGGCAAAATTTATTAAATTTATTGTGCCGATAATATTAATCTTTGCATCTTGAACTGGATTTTTAATTGATTTTTTAACATTTGATTGAGCAGCAAAATGAAAGATATAATCTATTTGATTATCTTTGAAAAAATCTTCTAAAGCGCTCTGATTTGTTATATCAATTTTAAAAAAACTAACTTTCTTATTGAGATTTTCAATTTTACCTGTTGATAAATTATCAATTACAAAAACATTAAAATTTTTCTCAATTAAAGCATCGCAAATATGAGAGCCGATAAAACCAGCACCACCAGTAACTAAAACATTATTCATGGGAAGATGATGATGAAATTTTTTGCAATTTTTTAGAAGCATAATGGTAATTTAATCTTTTCCCAATCTTTAAAAAAGATTTTTTCAAATTAAATTTTGAAAAAACAGATTTAGAAGCTTTTGATGGTTCTTTAATCTGAATTTCATGCTTACTTTGCTCAAAAAAATTCTTAAATAAATCTGACATATTTTTTAAGTAAAATCCGTTATTATCTTCTTTTAAATTAATGAATTTTAATATAGTTTCAAATTCTTTCGTTTGCGAATCCCAATCCGGCCAATTATTTGCAGTTTCCAAAGCTCCAGCCTTCAGATGATTAAGCAATAATGGATCATTTTTTAATTTATTAATTGCAGAAATAACCTGTTCGTCTTCGTCAGTTTTTATTATTATAGAATTATAGCCATCAACCATATATTCATCATGCCCAGTAACATCAAATGTAATGGCAGTTCCGCCACAACAAAATGATTCTAATGGCGGCCCAAACATTCCTTCAACATAACTTAATTTTAAAACCAGATCACAAGAAGAATATATTGCTGCAGTTTCTTGCATTGGAATTTCTGAAAAAACTCTATCAACTCCTAAAAATGAATTTATGCTTGAGGATGTAAGAAGCCAGACCTCGTCGGCCTCTGATTTTAAGGCTAATTCAATTGCTTTTTTGGTATTTTTAAAATCTATAGTAAGCGGCCCTTCAACTAAAACTCTTAATTTTCCGGCCTCTCTTTTTTCTAAAGGCACCACATTTTTATGAAAAATTGTTTTATCAATACCGTTTTTTACCAAAAATGCATTTTGATTAAAATTTTTCAAAAGATATTCCTTAATCCATTTCGCCTCAGTTATTGGAAAAAGCGGCAGAACATAAGAAGAATCAACGAAGTTTTTGTAATTTTGCTCTTTATAAAATCTCGATTCAATAGATTGAATAAAATAAGCATATTTTTTTGATTTAAATAACGGCAAATCAAATGATGTTATCCAAAATGTTGCGATTAAAACATCAAAAACAAGATCATCTGGCACTTGATTTACATTAAAAATCTGAATTTTATTGTGAGCCTTATGCCAAGAAATATCACTTTGTGCGCCGGATTCCGATAATAAATATATCTCATGACCAAGTTCCTGCAAACCAAGGCAATAATTTAGAACTACATTTATTCCACCCGATATTCCCGTACCTTTTGTTAAAAAACCTATGATCATTTGGTTAAATTTATTAAGTTTTCAGTAAACAATTAAATGTCATTTAATAAAATTAATAATATAAAATTAAAACAAATAAATCTTTAATAAAATCAAAACTGCCAATTTTAATCTTAGGAATTGATTATGAATATAATTCTATTAGCAGCTGGAAAACAGAATTTAAATAATGTTGTTTTTGGCGGCTATCAATCTTATGGAATGTATCCAATTAGAGGAAGGCCTTTTATATGGTGGATAATAAATTCTTTAAATGTTCAAAGCGAGGATCGACTTATAATTGTAGTTAATAAGGAAAATCATGTTTTGATCAATTTCTTAAATCATGTAAATCTTAAATATCCTAATTTAGATATCGTTGAGTATAAGCCTAAAAAAAACGATAATATACTAACTAGTATTAAAATGGGTCTTCAAGAATGTGATTTGCACCAAAAAACAAAGATAGTTTTGGGTGATACAATGGTTCTAAATCAAGATAATATTGAATTTGATACCATTCTCACTTCTAAAGAATTTAAATCATCTAACCGATGGTGTTTAATTGAAAAAAATCAGCATAATGTTATAACTGGTTATTTTGACAAATTAGATAATATTGACATATCTAATAAAGAAGCTTTGGTTGGAATTTATTGCTTTAAAGACACTAAATTACTTCAGGAAAGTAATGAAAAAGCCATTGCTGAAAAGAAAAAAGAGATTAGCCACACCATCATAAATTATTCGAGAAAAAGGCAAATAAAATCTATTACTACTGATAAATGGTTTGATTTTGGTAGCATTAGCTCAATTGTTAAAGCTGGTCATAACTTTTTCTCTACTAGGCATTTTAACAATATTTCTATAACCCAGAATGGCACATTGCTTAAATCGACGAAAAATATAGAAAAACTCAAAAATGAGAAAAATTGGTATCAATCTTTACCTCAAAATTTACAAATTTTAGCTCCAAGAATAATAAGCTCAAAAGAAGAGAATGATGAATTTATTCTAGAATTAGAGCTTTATGGTTATCATTCTTTATCAGAAATGTTTGTTTATAATGAGAGACCAATAGAAGATTGGACCTATATCATAGATAAGCTATTATCAACCTATCAATTATTTAAAAAATATACAATTCCATCAAATAAAGTTGATCTTGTAGAAATATATCATACTAAAACCCAAAATCGTATTGCAGCTCTGTTGCGAATAAAAGAATTTGAAGCAATTTTAAAACAGCCACAGATTACTATTAATAATGTTCTATTGAAAAATTATCCGGAAATAGAAGAAGAATTATTTTTAGCCGTAGAAAAATTAATCAATAATAATAATTGCTTTTCTATTACTCATGGCGATTTGTGTTTTTCCAATATTTTGTTCGATCAAATGAATTATAATTTTAAATTTATTGATCCAAGAGGAGGCTTTTCTAAACAAAGTATTTATGGAGATAGCCGATATGATATCGCCAAATTAAGGCATAGTATTGTTGGGCTATATGATTTTATAATATCTGGAGAATATTTTTTAAAACAATTAGACGCTGATAATTTTTCATTCGAAATATTCGCCAATATTGAGAAGAAGAACCTATCAAAATATTTTGACAAAGCTGTTGAAAATTATGGATTTGATATTTCTGAAATTAAATTAATTGAAGGATTATTATTTTTAACAATGATACCGCTTCACTCTGAAGATCTGGATAGGCAAAAAGCTTTTTATCTGATCGCAATTCAAAAAATTAATAACGCATTATATGGAAAATAAGAAATCCTTAAGAATCTGTATAGATTTAGATGGCACAATATGTGAACTCAGAAAAAATCATCAAAGTTATTCTGATATTTTGCCAAAAAAAGGAGCTGCAGAAATGATAGAGAAATTAAGGAAAAACGGGCATACAATTATAATATACACTGCCAGAAATATGAAAACCCAAAATCATAATGTGGGAAAAGTTGTAAAAAATATCGGTAAAATTACCTTAGATTGGCTAGAAAAATATCAAATATATTATGATGAAATATTCTTTGGCAAACCTAATGCCGATTTAATCATAGATGATAGATGTTTTAGATTTGAATCTTGGGAAAATATTAATGAAGAATTAATTATAAAATTGGCAAAAGATGAGTAAATTAAATATAGTAATTCCAATGGCCGGAACTGGCAGCAGATTTGCAAATATTGGCTATAAAACCTTAAAACCTTTTATAGAAATAAATGGCAAAATGATGATAGAATCTGTTTTAGATGGTATAAAATATGACAATGCAAACTATATAATTATTATCAGAAGAGCAATATTGGAAGAGTATGGAAAAGAGATAAATTACATTAAAAACAAATATAATATTAAATTTGTAATAATTGAAAAACCAACCATGGGCGCTAGTTGCACAGCTTTAGCAGCTCATAATTTTATCAATAATCCAAATTCTGTTTTATTTTGTGATTGTGATAACATCATTGATAATGGGATATTTCATAATTTCATTGATTTCTGCCAAACTTCTAATGCTGATGGATCTTTATTGACCTTCCACTCTGATCAAAATTGCTTCTCTTTCGTAAAAATTAATTCTGATAATTACGCAACTGATATAAAAGAAAAGGAAGTTATTTCAAATAATGCTATAGCTGGTTTTTATTTCTTTAAGCAAGGTTCTGACTTTGTAAATAGCGCTATCAACATCATGATCTATAATGAAAAATCCAAAAATGAATTTTATATTTCAAATACATTTAATGATATGATTAGGCTTAAAAAGAAAATTAATATCTATAATATTGATGAAAAGTATTTTTATTGCGTTGGAACGCCAGAGCAAGTTGAACAATATTTACAGCTTACTTCAACGCTTAATAAATAAAACTTTCCTAATCTTCTTTTTGAAGGATTTAAACTTATTTTTTAATGCCCTCATAATTACTTTTTTATTTCTTTTTCTCATATCTATACTCTGCCTTTTACAAATATCATTATATTTATCATAATATATTTGATATTTGCTATCATATGGTTTGCAGAATTTTATGTAATATAATTTCCATAAATCATGATTAATCCAAGTATAATCATACTCCGGATTAAATAAATAAGGATGCTCTGGCGTTTCAAATTCAAATTGATCACGATCTAACATAATCGTATTATTAGCTAATGTAATTTTTGATAATTCGATATTTTCATTAGAATTATCCCAGCTATGTTTGAAATTTATTGCACCAAATTTATGCTGATATTTCCTTAATAACTCTGACCAAATATATGGTTCAGCGCCAATTTTCATACAAAGATCTACGGCAGCAGAAAGAGGTAAAGGTTTATTTAAGAACCATTCACTAAATTCTTTAGAGGGTAATTTGCATGACCAATAATTTTTTACATCTTGAGTTAAACCAAAACATAAAACATCAGTTGGATGGAATACCATCCAGTAAGGCTGAGTGCCCATTGGCATTATTATTCGTTCTTCTGTGATTTTCCATTTTTCAATTCTATGTGGAAATAAATACATATAATTCAAAAACTTGGAGGATTTTAAGATAAAATCCGTTCTAAATTTCAAAACATATTTTCTTGTAACTTTTGCTAACCCAGCCTGAGTAGAAATAATTTGCCTGTTAATATTATATTTTAACTTATCATTGTTTATCAGCATTCTTGTTGAACCGGGATCTTGGCTTAACACAACAATATCATAATCTAAATTTTCTATATCTGAATTATCCCATGTGGAAAGAATTATTTCACACTCTGGCAAATGCTTCCTTAAAGAGGCTAAACATTTTTCTGTTGTGCTTTTGTAGATAGGACCTTGAAGAACGACGGAAATATCTTTTCCATTAATTTTTTGAGGCATGAAAAATTTTGTTAATTTTTTTTACTATCTTTTTCTTCATCTTTTCAACTTTATTTTTGACAATAAAAAGCAATGGAAGTTTAAGCTTATATTTCACAAAAATCTTATTACAATTGAGAATATTTCCCAAAGTTTGATCTTTTGAAATATCAAAAGAAGCAGTATCTAAAGCATATCTGGTGATATTATCAGAAATAATAACTTCTTCTATAATATCCGTTCCTTTTTTTGATTTATCATTTTCTATAATCAATAAATCTATATTTTTGGCAAATTTTTGGCATATTTCATCATGCTTATTTTTTATCATAGCATCATCATTATTTTTTAAATGAGATAGCCAGACAAATAATATTTTTTCTGATTCCTTAATTTTATCGTAAAATCTCGCGATTCTCCTATTATATTTTGCCTTTGCTTCATCAAAAGCATCTTCTAAATTTTTATTAACTGGAAAATCATGATAATGATAAAAACCATTTCTGATATTTTCATAATAATCACAATCATTATCATTTTTTACATTCAGATCTTTTTCCAAAAATTTAAGATCTTCGATATTTAAAAAATTATCAAAATTATTTAATATCAAATCAAACCTTTGCTTCAATGTTGCATTAGTCAACCAATCAAATGGAAATGATAAAAATTGCAACTTATGCCTTCTTAAATATGAACTACAGGCGCAATCTTCTCCTAAGCTTATTATAATATTATATTTTTTACCCATTGAATATTTAATCGTTAAAAAATTCGATAGCTGTCTTTTGATCGTAAACCTTTTTATCAGACATATAATAATCATAAGATTTTGCTATATGACCTAAATCCCAAGCTTTATAACCAATTAATGCCAAATCATAAGCCAGTATTGTTGCTGTTGGCCCCAACATGATAATAAAAATCTTGTCTTTCGTGACTTTTTGCGCATCTAAAAATATTTTATCATATTCATCAAACGCATTTTTTGATGGGGCATATAAATATTCTACGGAATTTGCACAATCAAAAATATTATATTTTATAGTTTCATGACTCTTTTTATTCCAAATAACCGCTATATCTTTATTTTTCCAAAATTTTCTTAGATTCTCAAAAAATTCTTTTCCAGAACCATAGGCCATAGTAAATTCTGCGCTATAATAGGTTTGATTAAAATCGATATGTTGCTCAACTATCATTCTAAAATAATTTCCATGACAACGCCAAAAATTCTTGGCGAGCGGTAATAAATTCGATAAGTTGCAATATAAATTTCTAGGAATAGCAATGGCAATATTGCTATGATTTGATGACAATACTTCTTTAAGTTTATTAGAAATCTCTGCAGAACTTTTTTGAAATGGTATATCATTTCCTTGAATTAACTGCAATTCGCCATCGCCAAAACGACAAATACTATGGGTTTTTAAGCTCTTAATAGTATTATCGAAAGATAATATTTTTGGTCTTCTAATCTCTAAATCCCCACATTCATATTTTACACTATCCAGCATATCATTGATTGATTCCGGCTTCAAAATATTATGCTTCAAATTATGTTTAAATAAATATCTGAGATTTTTTAGAAATATTTTCATTTTCTATTAAGATTTAATTCATAACAAAATATATCGCTGCTTTTACTTCCAGTATAATAAAAACCGCTTTTTTCATATAGTGATTTGGCGTTTAAATTATTGCTTAAAACTTCTAATCTTATTCTATCAACCCCTATTTCATTTTTTGCATATTTAATAGCCCAATCCAAAGTAAACTTACCGACGCCAAGACCTCTTAAATTTGTTTTATAAATATATATACCAAAATCCGTTGTTTTTTCATGAAGATTAATATTAGAAAAATAAACTAAACCCGAATAATCAGAACCAACTTTGATCAAAAACGCAATATTTCTTGGATTTTCTAAATATAAACTTTTTAACCATTTTTTATGGGTTTCTAACTCAATATATGGTATTTGAAAAAATTTTGTAACATGTTCTGAATTCCTCCAATCTCTTACCTCAAGCTGTAAATTTACATCAACTTCTTTCAAATTAATAAATTCAATTTTCATAAAAATTTCTTCCAAAAAACTGTTCTAAATTATCAGAATTATCTATTAATTCTCTGTATTTTGCTTTAACAATCTCAAATTCATATTTATCAACATAATATTGATATAGCTTCTCCGCTGCTATTTTTTGCTCCGATTTTGAATATAATAATTTGAGAATCCCAACTTTCATCTCCTCAACATTATCATACATATATTCATAATTTTTAGGTAAATAAAATTCAAAACTTTTAAAAGGTTCTTTCTTGTTTATTTTTACAACCGTAGGTTTTTTATTTCTCATCATATCAAGATGAATTAAAGCGCCGCCTTGTGGAAAAGTATCAATTAATAAATCGCAAGCTTGCATATAAACATCAAAATCAGGAACGCGATCAATAATTATTAATCTTTGTTTTAAATCACTATAATTCGCAAAAATTTTATCAATTATTATAGATAGGTCATCATTAAATTCTGACATTATAACATGTTTTAATTTTGGCTCTGCGAGCAGCAAATTTAGTATCATGAGGAAATATTCAGAGCTATTGTTTTCTTCAAACATTTTAGAACTATGACCACCGGTTAATGTAAAATATTCATCATTCTTTATACCTAATTGAGATCTAATTTCCTTTATTTTTATTTCCGGAAAATAAATAGTTTCATCTATTTTTTGCTGCTGCAGAGGCATTAGAATTGTGTTATTATATCCTCGAATTTCTTGTGTAATATTTTGTCCAGCTAACCTTGCATCAATAATCAAATGGGAAAATTTCATGCCTAAAACTGGAAGATGATCGGCATGATTGAAAAAAATTATCTTAATATCAGTATATTTTCTGAGCAAAGATATAGTTGCCACAGAAACAACATCATTCATATGAATATATAAAAATAATATCTGAATCCTGCTATCAATAATTTTATTGTATAAAGATATTATGGAATCAACATAATTAGCTTTTTTTGTTAGAAAATTCACATCCTCTATCTTTACCAAATTATTTATAATTTTAATATTTTTAGAATCTTTATCCAATAAAATATTTCTTTTCATCGTAAGAAATAGATGCGATTCAAACTCTTTATGAAAGCTTTTTATTTGATTAATTAAGCATGCAGTATGGCCACCAACATTATATAAAATTGTTGCTAAATACCCAATGGAATTTTGATTTAAAGTGCTGGTTTTATGAAATTTATTTGAATATTTATGAAAAATTTTATCGGCAATATTTGCTATATTTTCATCATTTTTACTTACATCGAATTCTGACTTTATTTTGTTAAACTCAAAATGTTGTACCATTAATTTCAAATCATAGATACTTCCGAAAATTATACTTTTTAGAATAGTTCTAAATTTTACCTTCATGGATATTTTGAAAGAATTTAGACGAAATTTCTATGATTTGCGTCAAATAAAGATTTGTTAAATCATAGAATATTGGAAATCTGACCAGTGTCTCAGATGTTTCATTGGTATTTTTCATATCACCAACATAACGACAAAACTTTAACCCAGCCGGAGAAGAATGAAGTGGAACATAATGAAATGGTGTAATTATATTATTTTCTTTCATGTAATTGATAAACTTATTCCTTAATTCAGCTTTATAGAATTTTATATAAAACATATGCCCATTATTTGTGGCAAAATCATTGATGAATGGCAATTTTATCACCCCTTTATTTTGAAAATCTTCAAAAGCATTATAATAGGTTTGCCAAATTTTTAATCTTCTGGCTTGTATATTTTCAGAAGCACTTAAATTTGAATATAAATAAGCAGTAATTAAATCACTCGGAAGATAGCTAGAACCAACATCAACCCATCTATATTTATCAGCTTGCCCATTCAAGAATTGATCTCGATTTGTACCTTTATCTCTAATAATTTTTGCCCGACTAATTAAATCCTCATCATTAATCAATAAAGCTCCACCTTCGCCGGATATTATATTTTTTGTTTCATGAAATGATAAAGCTCCCAAAACTCCTATTGATCCAAGATGCCTGTTTTTATAATAAGAATTGAATGCTTGAGCTGCATCTTCTATAACCACAAGATTATATTTAGCAGCAATGCTCATAATCATATCCATATCGCAAGCAACTCCGGCATAATGCACCGGAACAATAGCTTTCGTCTTTTTTGTTATCGCACTTTCTATTAAATTTTCATCTATATTGTTATTATCAGCCCTAATATCTACAAAAACCGGCTTCATTCCCATCAAAACGAAAGCATTTGCGGTTGAAACAAATGTAAAAGATGGCATTATAACTTCATCTCTTTCGTCATCTTTAATTAATAAAGCCGACATTTCTAGGGAAGCTGTGCAAGAATGAGTTATTAAAGAACATCTGGTTTTAATCTTTTTTTCTAAATATTGATTACAAAGTTTAGTGTATTTGCCATTACCAGATGTATGCCCACCATCTAGAACATCTTTAATATTTTTAAGAGTTTCTTCATTATAATTAGATGAATTAAAAGGTATTATAGATTTCATTAGTATAAATTTATTATTTAATTTCTGTTTTTATTTTGCTTTCCTTAATGACTCAAAAATATTATGTGCGAATTTTACTGCTTTTTGGCGCCTTATTATTCTCTTTCCAATGAATGGAATTTCATAGCACATTAAAAATAAGATGCGGTAGCAAATTTTCACTTTACCCATCTCTTTGATTTTAACCACTTTCTTGGTTTTTCTTTTAGCTACTTCTCTTCTTTCATTATTTTTTGAATTAATTTCTTTTTTGAGTTTATTAATAACTTCTATGGATTTATTAAACTCTATTTCATCTTTAAATCCATTGTGCTTAAGATAAAAATTATAAAAGACTCCAATATTTTCAAGTGCTGCCGGCATATATCTTGATGCAAGATTTAATAAAATATAATAATCCTCAAGCCGAGTAAGCGAATCATCAGTTTTAATTATCGATTTATTACTAATTGCTTTTAAATCTATAACAAAACTATGAATAGGAATAAAATTACCCATCAATAAAGCATCGAAAGAATATCTCTTGATATAAGGATAGGTTTTTTTACATAAATAATTATCTTGATAGGCGTTTAAACAACAATTAGCATATCCCCAAACAAAATTTTCTTTTTTTATTTTATATATCAAATCTTGATAATGTTCTTGACCAACAGCATCATCATCATCCAAAAAGGCTAAATATCTGCCACTAACTTTATTAATTCCCAAATTTAGATTTTTTGCTCTTTGATCAACTTTAGTCTCATCATTATGGATAATGATAAAAGCAATATCATTATATAAATTTTTAAAACCCTCTAAATAATTTAAAAATTCAATATCATTGCCCTGATAAACAAAAACAATCTCCTTGTTTGGATAGCTACTACAATAGATGCTAAAAATCGCTCTCTCTAATAATTTTTTGTGATTCCCAATGGTTCTAAGAACGATTGAAACTCTATCTTCAATCATTACCATCTTGCCTCGCTAAAATAAAATTTATTTTTAAAATCCACGATATTTTTATATTTACTAAAATCTTTAATTATCATTTTATGAGCCTCGGATTCCAAAAGATTTATTTCATTTTTCGCATCTAAATCTTGTAATCTTTCCAAAATTTTGATAGCAAATTTTTGGTTGTGATATTTTATTGCCAACTTATAAGCGGATTTATGCATCGCGATGTTTTGCTTCCTGAAATCTCTATCTTTATTGCTAATTGAATGTGAAAACAGAGCATCTTCGACAACATAACATTTAAGGCCGCCCGCTCTGGCACGCCAAGAAATATCAACATCTTCCATATACATAAAAAATCTCTCATCAAAACCTTTGAGAATTTCAAAAATATGACGCGGAAATAAAGCACAGCAGCCGGAACACCAAGCTGTTTCTTGAGTTTTTACATCATATATTTTGGGATGTTCAACCGGAAATTGCAAAGCTTCAAAAATACCTTTATCATTATTTTTCTTAGCAAAATCGGTTAGGTAACTAATCATTCTTGGATGCGGAATTCCGTCAGGATTTACGATTAAAAAATAATCAAATTTCAAATTCTTTTCAGCAAAAGCAAAAACCTGATTATGCCCAGCACCAAAGCCAAGATTTTTACTATTAATAAAATGAATATTTTTGATTTTAATTTTCTTCGCTAACTTCTTCACCTCATCAATTTGCGCACCTTGATTATTATCGCAAATCACAATTTCCATTGAATTTCCAGCATCTTCCAAAACATCTTGCTTAGAAAGCATAGAGAGATTTTTTGCTAGAACATCCAAAGGTGAATTATATAAAATTATGCTAATTATGATTTTCACTTGGCGATTTTTTTAGTTTTATTAACATATTTTTTAATAGTTTCTTTAAAACGATTGATCAATGTAATTTTATTCTTTGCAGAAACAATCAAAATCTTGGTTTTTTTCTCATATTTTAAGATTTAGACAAGGCTTTTCTACTATGACAAAAGAAAAGAAAGCTAAAATCAGAGTTATTAAATATGAGAATATAAAAAATACCGGCAATGTTATTTGTGAGGCAAAAAAATGCATTATCGTTTGTTGAATCGGGAAAGCATAAATATAAATTCCATAAGATAAATCATATTTTTTACCAAAATCTTTTAAGAAGTCATTTTTAAATTTAAAACCAAACGCTAAATAAAACACTAGATAAGGCAAACATAAGAAGCCCACATAATCATTGTTTGGAAGCCATAAATAGATTAGACCAGTAAGCAAAATAGGAAGTTTTTTTAAGGAAATTTTATCCGAATAAAGAAAGAAAATCGCGCCGATTAGGAAATAAATCACGCATCTTAATGAATTTATTTTGGTTAAAAAACTTGGAAGATTTTGCACCAATAACGCATCAGGCTTTGTCGTAACATAATAAAAATCAATTATGATCAATATAGTAATTAACACAACAAAATGACGCTTTTGCAGAAGTTTTATCAACCCAAATAGCGCAACTCCGATATAGCAAAAAACTTCAATCGGCAAAGTCCAGAGCGAACCGTTAACCGCAGCTTTATAAGGATTATTTTCAAAAACTCCGGGAAGATAATATTGAACATTAAACAGAATGTTTTTTACTAAATATCCATGAGTTTCTTTGTTAGAAAAATATTCGCTCGTCGCAAGTTTAGTACATATCGGACCGAGAATACAAACCGTAAATAACAAGCAAACAAAAAGGCCGGGAACGATACGCAGGAAGCGATGCTGCACATAATGAAAGCTTTTAGATTTGCACCAGCTTTTCGTAATTAAAAAACCGCTAATAATAAAAAAAACCGCGACGGCTTTTACCAAATCCGCAAAATAGCTGATTTGAGGCAGGCCAGATAAAGGATAAGAATGTTGGTACAAAACCGTACTTGCTGCGATGAAACGCAATAGATTCAGATTGTTGCTTTTATTTGAATCTTGAGCCAGTTTCATTGAAGTTAAATTAGATTTTTTTATTTAGAAACCTCGATATTTTTTTCGTATTCAATCTTGAATTTAAAGGCCTCTTAGCAGGAGTTTTATATTGATCGGAAGAAATTGGATTGATTTTTTTAACCTTCAAAATCTCTCCCTCATTCTTTAAATTCTCAATAATTTTAAGCGCAAAATCGTACCAAGACATATTTTCATTTTCAACTAAATGATAGATTCCACTTGGGAAAGATTTAAAATCAGGCAGTTTTTTAATGATTTTTATAGTGCTTTGAGCAATGAATTCAGCGCTCGTTGGCGCACCGATTTGGTCGCTTACGATGTTTAATTCTTCTCTTTCTTGCGCCAATCTTTTGATAGTATTGACGAAATTTTTGCCATTTGCGCTCCAAACCCAAGAAGTGCGGAAAATTAAATAATTACAACCGGATTTTATGATAGAATTTTCACCATCTAATTTGGTTTTGCCGTAATGATTTAGGGGGTGCAAATTTTTGCTATTATCTTCGGCAAATTCCTCATTTCCTGAACCGTCGAACACATAATCGGTAGAATAATGAATTAAAATTACCTTTTTTTGCGCACAAAAATCAGCTAGAATTTTTACAGCTTGATGATTAATTTTATCTGCCAAATCGCGCTCTTCTTCAGCCTTATCCACATTGGTATAAGCCGCAGCATTTATGATTAAATCCGGAATTTTTTTTAGATTATTTAAGAAAATTTCCAGAGAATTTACATCGGAAAAATCAACATCCGCAGCGGAATAAGAATCAATTTGAAAACCATTCTCAACGCCAAATTCCTTAACTAAAGCCGATCCAACCTGTCCATTTTTTCCAAAAATTACAATTTTCATAGATTAAGCGCGCGGATTACCATTTTTATTGAAAGCTTTCAGGCCGATTACAAAAGAAAAGGCGCCACAAAAATAAGCCCAGTTTTTTACAATTTTTTGCAAATTAAAACTAACTAATGAAATCAAGAATTTTACAAAAGCACGCAAAACTATAGATGCCGATTTTCTGAAGCCATGATTCAGATTTAACTTTCTAAAATAACATCTCGACCAATAAAAATGCCAAGATTTTCTATATAAATTTCTTAAGGTAGAAGGTGAAGATTGCCCATGAGCATGAAATGCAGTTGCGCTTTTAATTATAACATTTTTATAACCATTAGCTTCTGAGCGCAAACAAATTTCATCATCTTCATAAAATAAAAATATATTTTCGTCAAAAAAACCAATTTCTTTGAAAACTGACATTTTTAAGAACAAAACCGAGCCGGAAATGAAATAGCCATCATTGCCATTGCGCTCAACGGCCACAACATTAACATCATCTTTTTTAATCGCCGAATTCTCCACAAAATCGCTTTTCTCTTCTGAAATATTTGGCCCGGCGATGGCAATTTTTGGATCTTTTTCCATTTCTGCCAAAACAATTTCAATATCATTTTCTGACATAAAAGCGTCCGGATTTAGAATCAAAGCGTAAGGCGTTTTTGTTAATTGAAGCCCGATATTATTAGCTCGACCGTAACCGATATTTCTAAACATCTTAATTAAAGTAACTTGCGGAAATTCCTCCTCCACAATTTTCGTCGTTTGATCTTTGCTATAATTATCAATAACTAAAACACGAAATTTATTAAAATTAATTTTGTTCAAACAATCCCTGATAACGCTCTGACTGTGGAAAGTAACTATAATTATCGTCAGTTGGTTATCCATAGTTTTCGTAGTTGATTTTTAATAATTTTTGCCCAAATTGAGATTACCATAATTCCAAAATAAATTATAAAATGAGAAATAAAAATATCTTCAACAAACATTTCAATATCCGATTTCTCAAATCAATAATTTGCAATTTAGCCGCCAAAAGCAAATTTCTGCAAACGCAATTTAATATTTATAATAAAGCCATAAATATTAAAAATCTCTTAGGAAAAGAAATTTTTTGCCATAATTTTCAAGGTGAAACCAAACTTTTGATTAAGGAAATTGAAAATGTCTTTATTGTCGGCAAAGCTGGGCTTTCAATTGACGAAAAAAGCAAAAAAATTATCCTGCTCGATGAGAAAAAAAATCCACCGAATTTTACCAAACCGGTTCTTGCTAAAAATAAAATTGTGATTGATGAAGATTTTTTTGTTATCAATGCGATGGGCATTTATAAGGGTCACCGCCATTATTTCCATTTTTTCTTTGATTATTTTATTCCACTTTTTTTCTATCTAAATAATTTTTATAAAGACAAAAAAATCAAAATTATAATTCGCCAGGATTTATCAGAATTTCAGCGGAAATCTTTTGAATTTTTGCAAAAAGATTTTCCGAATATCGAATTTATTTCGGCCAAAAATAATGATAAAATTTATTGCAAAAAAATGATTTATATTTCCTTCCCACACCTTGATTTTTATGATGTGGCGAAGAATTTGAAGATCAAAAAACTGATGATTTCCTTTCAAAAGTTTTTTTACGAACATTTTGGAATTCGCGAAAATTCTACACAAAAAAATATCTATATTTCGCGTTATGACGCCAAAATTCGTCAGATTAAAAATGAGGAAGAATTTTTGGGAAAATTGCAGAAATTTAATTTTGAAAAATATCAGTTGGCGAAATTATCTTTTAAAGAACAAATCGAATTATTTAGCCGCGCTGGAATCATTGTTGGCGCACATGGAGCCGGTTTCACCAATTTAATTTTCGCGCGTAAAAACACAGTTTTAATCGAAATTTTCCCAAGCAGTTTCTACGATGAAGGCTTTGTTTTATTAGCTAAAATGATGGAAATTAAAAGATACGAAATCATCGAAAATAACGGAGACAAGCTCGATAATTTTACACTGAGCGAAGAAAATATGAATAAAATTCTGAAATTAATCGAATAACTTTTCTATTTCAAAACAGACTCTAAATATTGGCGATATTGCGATCCATCCTTATATTTATTGATTAAATTCAACATTTTTGCTTTATCAATAAAACCTTTTTTAAAAGCAATTTCCTCTAAACAAGAAATTTTCAGACCTTGCCTTTTTTCAATTGTTTGAATGAAATTCGCCGAATCTAACAACGAATCATGCGTTCCGGCGTCAAGCCAGGCAAAACCTCTTTCAAAAATCGTTACGCCCAATTTATTTTTTTCCAAATAAGCCTTGTTAACATCCGTAATTTCAAGCTCGCCGCGGTTTGAAGGCTTTAAATTTTTGGAAATTTCAATCACCTCATTATTATATAAATAAATTCCAGTTACAGCTAAATTTGATTTCGGATTTTTTGGTTTTTCTTCCAAAGAAATGGCTTTTTCTTTATTTTGATCAAGCTCGACAACGCCGTATCTTTCTGGGTCGGAGACATTATAAGCAAAAATATAAGCGCCGACTTCATCTTTTTTAATTTTCTCAAATTGCTCTTTGAAAACATCATTTTTTAAACTACTAATTTCCGAACCGTAAAAAATATTATCGCCCAAAACCAAACAAACGCTGTCTTTTCCGATAAATTTCTCGCCGATTATGAATGCCTCCGCGATTCCTTTGGGTTCGTCTTGAATTTCATATTGCAAATTAATTCCCAAATCCGAACCATCACCCAAATAATTTTCGATATTCGGCGTATCTTTTGGCGTACTGATAATCAAAATATCGCGAATATTAATGCTGAGCAAAGTGGCGAGCGGATAGCAAATCATCGGCTTATCATAAACCGGCAAAAGCTGTTTGCTAATAACATTGGTCAACGGCGCCAATCTAGTTCCAGAGCCACCAGCGAGAATTATGCCTTTCATTTTATTATTTCTTGGATTAATAAATTAAGTGATGAACTCTATTTAAAGATTTTTAAAATTCTAGAAATTATAATTCCAGAGCCTGTCTAAAAACAAAAGCAACTCGAAAATGCAAAAATTTCAATATTTTTTACAAACTTTAAAAACCAACAAAGCGCTGAACGCCCATGATTCCTACTCAGCATTTAGTTTAATTGCAGATAATGCTGCAACGAATGACGAAATTAAGGATTTTTTGCTGACGATAAATCTAGTTGGAATTAATGAGGATTTATTGTTTGGAGCCGCAAAATCATTGAATGAAAGGTCGATTAGATTTAGATCTCCACCAAATGCCATCGATGTTTGCGGAACCGGCGGCGATAATAGCAATAGTTTAAATATTTCAACTACAGTGGCTATATTGCTGGCTTCAATGGGAATTCCGGTAGCGAAACATGGCAATCGGGCAGTTTCTTCAAAATCGGGCTCAGCCGATATTTTTGCAGCGCTGGGCATTGATTTTAATAAAAATCAGGACGATTTGGAAATGATGCTGAGCAATAATAATTTGGCTTTTATTTTCGCGCCTTTTTATCATCCGGCTTTACAAAATGTAGCTCAAGCTCGCCGTGAGCTTGGAGTGCGCACGATTTTTAATTTTCTTGGGCCTTTGTTAAATCCGGCGCAAACTAAATATCAATTGATCGGCTGTTCTGATCGAAAAATGGCAAAAATTATTATTAAAACCTGCAAACTTTTGGGCAAAGAAAAAGCCGTGGTCGTTACTGGTCTTGATGGAATGGATGAAATTTCGCTGACTAGAAATAGTATAATTTATAAATTCGATAAAAATTCCGGAAAATTTTCGCAGGAGATTTTCAATCCACAGGATTACGGAATTCAAAAACGCTCAGGCCGCTTAATTGAAGGCGGCGATGCCAAATATAATGCCGCAATGTTAGTGAAATTATTGCGTGGCGATTTTACTGAAGATGTTTCAAATAAAAAATTACAAGCTTATTTTGATATTGTTTGTCTCAATGGCGCCGCGGCTTTGATGGTTGCGGATAAGGCAGAGAATTTTGCTGATGGAATTACAATTATGCAGAATTATATCAAAAGCGGGAAGGCTTTACAATTTTTGAAAAAATATCGCAGTATTTAAAATAAAAACCCTGAAAACTGCTGAATTTAGAGGTTCTCAGGGTTTTAGAAAATTAATTAATGTTTAGAATTATACATTTGTTCGTAAGGGTTAGTGCTTACAGGACTAGCTTGATAATTCGGATCAGACATTAAATTCGCGACATATTCTTTTTGTTTAAAATCACCGCAACGAGAAGAAAGTAATCCTGGAAGCGGTATTATTGTCCATGCTACAGTAGCATCTAATACACATCTTGTCATATCAGCTCCACCTACATTTTCTCTAACCGAACCCCAAGGCCAACTTTCTAAAGTAATATTTGAAGTTGTATACCCTTTTTTGGCAATTGTTGCTTGATAATTTTTATTTGGCTCTAACTTAACGGCTGTAGGAGTTTGCCCATAATAGCGACCCTCGATATAAATAGAAGCTCCCGGAGGATTGCTTTTTATTGGTAAGGAAACTTGTTTATCGTTAAAATAAGAACAGGAAGAAACAGCAAAAATTAAAGAGGCATAGACAGCATTTTTTATCATAATTTTTAAATTTAAGTTAATAGAATCTAAAGAAAAACGGTTTTTAGTATACACGATATTTTATTTCCGTTCAAGGAATTTTGCGGAAAATTTTTGATGAGTTGCAATTGTACATTTATCGAAATTATGGAATTACAGATTGCTAATTCGATTTGAAATTTTGGAGAAAATAGAGAAGTTTGAGCTGAATTTAATTGGGAATTATCAAAACTTTAGAATTGCGATTGCAGATTGGTTTTGGAAATAGAAGAAATTAAGGGATTTGAGTACAAATTACATTGAAAATTTGTACTCAAAAACGAAATTTTAAAGCAAATTAATTGCTGTAAATTACATATGAATTGGTCTTTTATCCACAGCTAGAGCGGCTTCTTTGACTGCTTCATTGTAAGTTGGATGAGCGTGGCAAGTTCTGGCGATATCTTCAGCGCTGCCACCAAATTCCATGGCAACTACGATTTCGTGAATCATATTTCCAGCTTCACGGCCAATAATATGCGCACCTAAAAGACGATCGGTTTTAGCATCAGCTAATAATTTAACGAAACCTTGCTCGTCACCGGTGGCTCTGGCTCTAGAGTTGGCCATCATCGGGAATTTTCCGACTTTATATTCGATTCCAGCAGTTTTCAATTCTTCCTCCGTTTTGCCAACAGAAGCAATTTCTGGATAAGTGTAAATCACATTTGGAATTAAATCGTAATTAATATGTGGTTTCTGTCCGACTAAAGTTTCAACCGCAACAACACCTTCATCTTCGGCTTTGTGTGCCAACATTGGGCCGGTGGTCACATCGCCGATTACATAAATATTATCGACAGAAGTTTGTAAGTGATTATTTTCGATGAAACCTCTTTGGTTGGTTTTGATTCCGACATTTTCTAAGCCCAAATTTTGTGTATTTGGCTTTCTGCCGATTGCAACTAAAACGATGTCAGCTTCCAATTTTTCTTTTTTGCCGTCTTTTACGGATTCGATTTCAACTTCCGCGCCGTTTTTGGTTTTTTTCACGCCAACAACTTTGGTTGATAAACGGAATTTGAAATTTTGTTTTTCAAGAATTCTTTGGAATTGTTTGGAAACTTCGCCATCCATTGCTGGCGTGATTTTGTCCAAGAATTCAACAACTTCAACTTCCGCACCAAATCTGCCCCAAACTGAAGCCATTTCGAGGCCGATAACGCCAGCGCCGATGACTACGATTTTACCAGGAACTTTAGTTAAATCCAAAGCGCCGGTTGATGAAACGATGGTTTTTTCATCAATTTCAACACCTGGTAATGGAGTGACTTCGCTTCCGGTTGCGATGATGAAATTTTTGGCGGTAATTTTGCTTTTTTTGCCAGCTTTGTCAGTAACTTCTAAAGTGTTTTTATCTAGGAATTTACCTTCTCCAGTGATGGAAGTGACTTTGTTTTTCTTCAATAAACCAGCAATTCCGGCCGTTAAACCAGCAACGATACTGTTTTTATGTTCGATTAATTTTTTGACATCGATTTTCGGTTTAGCAACAGAAATTCCGAAATCTTCCAAATGTGAAATATCGTGAAATTTGTGAGAAGCCTCCAAAAGCGCTTTCGATGGAATACAACCAACATTCAAGCAAGTTCCGCCCAGCGTATCGCGTTTTTCCACACAAGCCGTTTTCAAACCCAACTGCCCTGCTCTAATCGCCGCAACATAACCGCCCGGGCCGCCACCAATCACTACTAAGTCAAAATTTTGTTCTGTCATTTTTATTTTATTTGAGAATTTTAAAGGGAATTTTTGAAGGAGTTGGCGTTTTGATTTTGATCAACCAAAACGCCAAAAATCAATTATAAATCCAAAATCAATCTTCTTGGATCTTCTAACAATTCCTTAAGTCTGACCAAGAAAGTTACGGCTTCTTTGCCGTCGATAATTCTGTGGTCGTAAGATAGAGCCAAGTACATCATTGGACGAATTTCGATTTTGCCGTTGACTACCATTGGTCTATCTTGAATTTTGTGCATTCCTAAGATACCTGATTGCGGAGGGTTGATGATTGGAGTAGACATTAATGAACCATAAACGCCGCCATTGGAAATGGTGAAAGTGGCGCCGACTAAATCGGACATGGCCAATTTACCGTCTCTGGCTTTGGTTCCTAAATCGACGATTCCGCCTTCGATTCCGGCTAAACCTAAACGATCAGCATTTCTTAAAACTGGAACGACCAAACCTTGCGGAGAGCCTACTGCAACGCCGATATCATAGTAATTTTTATAAACGATATTATCGCCTTGGATTTCAGCATTAACGGCTGGAATTTCTTTCAAAGCAGTGATCGCAGCTTTCACAAAGAACGACATAAAACCTAATTTGATATTATGTTTCTTTTGGAAATTATCTTTATATTCATTTCTCAATTCCATGATCGCAGTCATATCAACTTCATTGAAAGTTGTTAGAATTGCGGCGGTGTTTTGAGATTCTTTCAATCTTTGCGCAACTTTTTGGCGCAATTTTGACATTTTTACAACTTCAACCGGCTTGTCATTATTATTAGAAGCAGCGGCTGGAGCTGAGGCTTGATTTGGATTGGCAACAGCGTTTAGAACATCACCTTTAGTAACTCTGCCATCTTTACCAGTTCCTTGAATTGCTGAAGTATCGATATTATTTTCAGCAGCGATTTTTTTCGGAGCTGGAGATAAGAAATCGGAAAATTTATTAGCTTGAGCAGCCGGAGCAGCAGCTTGATTTTGTGCCGGAGCAGGAGCGGCAGCTTGAGCCGGAGCTGGAGCAGCTTTAGCACCAGCAGCACCTTCTTTCATCACAGCAATTAAATGACCAACTTTAACATCGTCACCTTCAGAGACTTTCAGTTCAGTAATTACGCCATTTGCCGGAGCATTAACTTCCAAAGTTACTTTGTCAGTTTCCAACTCAACAACGAGTTCATCGGCGGCGACGGAATCACCAACTTTTTTGTATAATTTAGCAATTCTTGCCTCACTAACTGATTCTCCAAGAGCTGGAACTTTTATTTCAATGGTCATTTTTTTTTAATTTTATTATTAAATAGGATTATTTTAAGGCTGTTTCAATTAAAGCTTTTTGTTCTTTAGCATGATAGCTACCGTAACCCGTGGCGGTTGAAGCGCTAGGGATTCTTCCGACAAATTTTGGTCTGCTATTTTTATGTTTAATTTCAACTAAAACTTCTTCAACTAATTCATGAATAAAGCTCCAAGCGCCCATATTTTTCGGCTCTTCTTGACACCAAACTATCTCTGCATTTTTATATTTCTTTAATTCTTTTTGCAAGTGCTCTTTTGGAAACGGATAGAGCTGCTCGAGACGGATTAAAGCAATATCTTTGATTTTGGCTTCAGTTCTGGCCGCTAATAAATCGTAATAAACTTTACCGCTGCATAGAACGGTTTTTTTAATTTTATCGTCGGCGACTAATTTCTCAGTTTCTGGAATGATTTCTTCAAATTTAGTATTTCCCGTAAAATCATTGATCGATGAAGTCGCAGCTGGATTACGCAGAACGGATTTTGGCGACATTACCACCAACGGTTTGCGGTCACCCAAATATAATTGACGGCGCAAAGCGTGGAAGAAATTGCCCGGAGTTGTGATATTAACCACGAAAATATTATTGTTGGCGCAAGATTGTAAATATCTTTCCAAACGCGCTGAAGAATGTTCAGGGCCTTGGCCTTCGTAGCCGTGCGGCAGTAACATTACTAAGTTCGATTTTCTCAACCATTTTTCTTCGCTGGAACAGATGAATTGGTCAAACATAATTTGTGCGCCGTTGGCGAAATCGCCGAATTGTGCTTCCCAAATTGTTAAAGCATTCGGGTTTGAAAGAGAATAGCCATATTCAAAGCCTAAAACGCCATATTCTGACAAAATACTGTCATGAACTTCAAATTTTGCCGCTTTTTTGGATAGATGATTGAACGGATAATATCTTTCACCAGTTTGAGCATCATGATAAACGCTGTGACGGTGCGAAAAAGTTCCTCTTCCAGCATCTTGACCAGTAATTCTCACTGGAAATCCTTCATCTAACAATGACGCGAAAGCTAGAGCTTCGCCAGTTCCCCAATCTAAATGTTTACCTTCTTTTAAGTTGGTATGTTTAATTTCGATTTGACGCGCGATTTTTGGATTTAGATTAAAATGATCCGGAATTTTGGTAATTTTTTCAGCTAAATCATGGAATTTTTTAGCGTCAATTCCGGTTTTTGGAGTTTTCAAATCGCCATCTTTAATTTTTGACCAATCGCCTTTCAACCAATCACCTTCTTTCGGCTCGTAAGTTTGCGCGATATCGAATTCGCTGGATAAATACGCTTCAAAATCAGCAACTATTTTGTTATATTCCTCTTCGCTAACAATATTGTGCGATTTCAAATAATCGCTATAAATTGTTTCCAAAGTCGGATGAGTGTGAATATTATTATACATGACTGGCTGAGTATACATCGGCTCGTCGCCTTCATTATGGCCGTATTTACGGAAGCAAATCAAATCAATAACAACATCTTTTTTGAATTGTTGCCTGAAAGCGAGGGCGATATTAGCAACTTTCACAACCGCTTCAACATCATCACCATTAACATGGAAAATCGGCGCGTTGATAGCTTTAGCCAAATCAGAAGCGTATCTCGTGCTTCTAGAATCTTCTGGATTGGCAGTGAAACCGATTTGGTTATTTACAATTAAATGCATCACTCCGCCAGTATTATAGCCATCAATTCCGCTCATCATCAGGGTTTCAGCTACAATTCCTTGACCTGCAAAAGCAGCATCGCCGTGAATAATCAAAGCTAGAGCCTGACTACGATTTTCGTCTTTATATAAATCTTGTTTACATCTGATTCTGCCCATAACTACAGGGTTCACAGCTTCCAAATGCGAAGGGTTGAAGGCTAAAGAAAGATCGATTTTATGGCCATCAATTTTTCTTTGGCTGGCATAGCCCATGTGATATTTCACATCACCTAAAGCGGTGATTGATTTTGGAATTCCCGGAGTTCCTTTAAATTCGGAAATCATTTGGTGATATGGTTTGCCCATAATTCCGGTGAGAGTGTTTAAACGGCCGCGATGCGCCATTCCGATCACGATTTTTTTCACGCCTAATTTGGCGCCGCTATCGATAATTTTTTCAACGGCATTAATTGAAGATTCGCCGCCTTCAATGGAGAATCTTTTTGCACCTGGAAATCTTTTATGCAAAAATTGTTCGAATTTTGTGGTACGAACTAATTCTTTTAAAATTTTGATTTTTTCTTCTTTGGTTAGATCGGCTAGGATATTGGCTTTAAGGCTTTCTGATACCCATTCAATTTGTTCAAGAGATTCGACATTATCAAATTCAGAACCGATAGTTGATTTGTATAACGCATTTAAAACTTCAACGATTTGTGAAACTTTGGCTTTTTGTACGCCCAAAATCCCGTTCAACTCAACTTCTTTAGCTAAATCAGCTTCTTTAATATTGTGATAATTTAAACTTAATTGCGGAACGATTCTAGTTGGAGTGAGGCCTAACGGATCTAGGTTACAAGCTAGATGACCGAATTTTCTGTAAGCCAAAATTAAATTTAGAACTCTTAATTTTAGAATTTCTTTATCATCAGTTTTCGCCGCTGGCGCTTCTGGTTTGGCTTCTTTTTTGCTCAAAGATGAAATGTCAAAATCCTGACCGACAATTTTTACATCTCTCTTCGCCCAGCTTGGCCCTTTGCTGTCATTGAGAACTTCATTAATATCTTTATTACTTTCAAAATAATTTTTCCAATCATCACCAACACTAGCTGGGTTTTCTAAATATTTCTTATAAACCTCTTCAACAAAAATATAATTTTCGCTAGAGATAGAAATAGGATTACTAAGTAAATTTTGCTTCATTTTGTTATTTGATTAAATTACCCCTTTATCAAAAAAGGACGCCAGATTTTAGGTTTAAGGAAATAAAAATTCAAGGTAGTTTTTTAGACACTGTTAGCTAATTATTGAAACGCAGGAATATTAATGAAGCACAAACTAGCATGAGGGTCTTGTTTGCAATATGGAGGATTTTTTAAGTTCTATAATTATGAACTATGAGACGGAACAAAATGAATTTCGAATGTCATTCCGACAGCTTGAGCGA
>Ga0207104_1030_pt1 | contig 35183 bp, 27 predicted proteins | sample Alteio_BWMinHeat_79_FD_153538 | JGI IMG/M metagenome (GOLD analysis project Ga0207104, IMG submission 153538) | Enriched cells from forest soil in Barre Woods Harvard Forest LTER site, Petersham, Massachusetts, United States -... | ecosystem: Environmental > Terrestrial > Soil > Temperate forest >...
ATTTATTATGGTTGTCATAATTATGAACAAGACAAAAAAAGTTGGATTAACGCAACATCTTGTATGTTGTCATCCAACCCACCATGTGTTTACTTACTTGTTCCCAATGGCTGGCCAACTTTTCGGCGTCCGTAGAACCCATTCTCTGTGCTTCATGAAGTAAATCTTTACCTTTTTCTAAAATAGCTTCTATTTTAATCCTTGTCACTGTCTCAAGGTTTTCGATCTCTGATAAAACAAACTGCCCTTTGGACAATAATAAATTCATCTGATCCATCTGTTGGCTGAAAGCCACCGTTATGCAAGTAATAGCGTCCTTCAGTCGTTCAATCCCACAAGAAAATTTTGCATTCAATAGAGTTTGTCGCTCATATTTTTTGCATAATTTTTTTAGGGCGAGCATGTCATATTTTTTATTATTTTCTTGTTCGGATTGAGTCCATGCTGTGACAGTTTTCAAAATCGAAAGAATCGCAGGATAAAAAGGGTCTGTTTGTTTAACTTGTTTAGTTTCAATGCTAAGACGCATCATTCTCTCATAAATTCTATTATCCTGTAAAATATTATTTACAAGCATTATTTTTTCAGAAATTTTATGTTCCGTAATAGTTTTCCATGTGACTCCAATAATGGCGGCAAGAGCTCGAAAGGAAGCAATGCCATCATCAATTTTTTCGGCTGCTGCAAAGCGATCGTATAATCTTTCCGCAACCCACACAATTTCTTTTTCAGTTTCTCGAGCATGTAAAAATTCTTGAGTTTGTTCAGTGTCTGGAAGCGCTCGCAAACTGCTACGATATAAAACCTTTGTGTTAGTTTGTGGAAATTCTGTCAAATTATTATTAACTGGAACTGACGTAGTTGGAATAACATCTTCAAAAATAGTTTTTTTTATGTCTTTAAAAAGATTATTTATCTCTTCATTTGTTATATCATTTACTCTTTGATGTCTTATTACCCACCGCTGTAAATTATTTATTTCATCAGTGGTTCCTCCTATAGATAACGCTAACGCAACAATCTCATTTATTCTATCTTTATTTAATAAACTTTGCTGTTCTTCTTGCTGTAAAGCCATAAAAAATTGACCAAAATGACTAATACTACTAGATGAACTCATATCACACTCCAAATTTTTTGAATATTTTTATTAAAGATAACAAATAAACTACACATATAATCAACTGTAACATATAAAAACATTTAAATAAAGCTAACATTTAAATATCTAATATTGAATGTAAACAATGCGTATTTTGGATAAACGATTGCCTTCTCGCGCCCCAGAAGGGGCGCGGGAAAGCCGCCGTTTATCCAAAACTCGCGTTATCCAAGAGTCAACTCTAGCTGCTGATAGTGACGCATCAAATCCCGATAATGAGCGGCCTCTTCGAAGCGAAACTCCTTAGCCGCGCGCTTCATCTCGGTTTCGCATTCTTTGATTTTTGCATTGATCTCATTAGACGTTAAATACTCATGCCGCGCTTCAGCCGCCATGCGTTCAGGCTGCTTTTTGTTTTTGAAATAGCTGACGGGTTCTTCCTCTTTAGTGTCTAATTCCGACAGCAAATCAATGTCACGTTTGACTGTGCGCGGAATGACGCCATGTTTCTGATTATACGCCTGCTGCGTTGCACGGCGCGCCTCAGTCACCTCAATTGTCTTGATTATCGATTTGGTCATCTTATCCGCATACATGATCACGCGGCCTTCCACATTGCGCGATGCGCGTCCGCATGTCTGAATTAATGAGGTCTCACTCCGCAAAAAACCCTCTTTATCAGCATCCAATATCGCGACCAAAGACACTTCCGGCAGATCCAATCCTTCCCGCAGTAAATTAATGCCTACCAGAACATCAAAATCTCCGCGCCGCAGGTCCCGAATGATCTGCATGCGTTCGATCGTATCGATGTCGGAATGCAAATATTTAGCCTTGACGTTTAGCTCCACAAGATATTTCGTGAGATCTTCCGCCAAGCGTTTCGTCAGCGTAGTCACCAACACCCTTCCACTGCGTTCAACATGCGCTCGAATTTCAGCCAGGCAATCGTCAAGCTGTCCAGCAGCTGGGCGCACCTCGATTTTTGGATCTAAAAGCCCAGTCGGACGAATAATTTGCTCCACAACTTCTCCGCCGGTGTCCGTGAGCTCCCATTCACTCGGCGTTGCGGAGACATAAATCACTTGCCCCATGCGAGCATACGTTTCCTCAAATTTGAGAGGACGGTTGTCATACGCCGACGGTAGCCGGAAACCGAATTCCACCAAAGCGTCTTTGCGCGCGCGGTCGCCATTGTACATGGCGCGCAATTGCGGAATCGTCTGATGCGACTCATCGACGATCAGCAAATAGTTTTCGGGGAAGTAATTGAGCAAACAGGGAGGCGGCTCGCCGGGATTGCGGCGGCTAAAATGACGCGAGTAATTTTCGATGCCTTTGCAGCTGCCGACCTCGCGCAGCATTTCCAAGTCGTGCATGGTGCGCTCTTGGATGCGCTGACGTTCGATATAGCGTTCCGCTTTTTCATAAAAAGCGATGCGCTCCTGAAGTTCCGCCTTGATGGTCTCAATGGCCGATAGCCGCACCTCTTCAGGCGTCACGTGGTGGGAGCTTGGGTAAATAGTCACGCTTTGGATTGGACGCACAACTTTGCCGGTAAGCGGATTGATTTCGCTGATGCGTTCAATATCATCGCCAAACATTTCAATCCGGATGGCCATCTCCTCTTCATAGGCGGGAAAGATATCCAAGACATCTCCACGCACACGAAATGTCGCACGATAGAAGTCATAATCATTGCGTTTGTACTGCATATCGACCAGATGCAGAAGAATATCGTCACGGCGACGGCTTTGCCCTATGGAGAGGGTGAGATTCATATTTTTGTAATATTCAGGAGAACCCAAACCGTAGATGCACGACACCGATGCGACGATGATCACGTCATTGCGTTCCAGAAGGGATCTCGTCGCGCTAAGGCGCATTTTATCGATTGTATCATTGATCGCCATATCCTTTTCGATATAGGTGTCGGTGCGCGCAATGTAGGCTTCGGGCTGATAATAGTCATAATATGAGACAAAGTACTCCACAGCGTTATGAGGAAAAAAGGATTTAAATTCTTGATAGAGCTGAGCGGCTAGAGTTTTATTATGCGCGATGATTAATGCAGGGCGTTGCACGCGCTGAATCACATTCGCCATGGTGAAAGTTTTACCCGAACCTGTAATGCCTAAAAGAACTTGAGCGCGCTGGCCGCTTGTCAAGCCCTGGCATAACCGCTCGATCGCCTGCGGCTGATCGCCGCAAGGCGTGTAATCCGAAACTAAATTAAACACTGGTATCAACCGCTTTTTTACGTTCACGGGCGATGCGGGAAATTTTATTCCAGGCCCCGCCCAGCCCCATGGCGCTGCGCATCTCCTTAACCGTTGCATTGGAGATTTCAATCATCTTCATTGTCCCCTCATATACGATCTGTTCAACCAACCCCTTATCCTCTTCGAAGAGACGTCTGCGCTCGCGAATGGGATCTAAAAATTGATTAAGCACGGTCGTCAACCGATTTTTCACTTCGACGTCGCCGACTTTTCCCGCACGATAGAGTGTTTTGAACTCTTCGACTTCGGCGCGATCGGGATTAAACACGTCATGGTAGATGAAGACAGGGTTGTCCTCCACCGTCCCGGGCGTATCCGCATGAATCCGGTTAGGATCGGTGTACATGCCGCGGACCTTCTTCTCGACCGTAGAGGCGTCATCGGAAAGAAAGATGCAGTTTTGGACCGACTTGCTCATTTTGCCTTGGCCGTCTGTGCCGATCAATGTCGGCACATCGCTGAGCAACGGCGCAGGCAGCGGGAACAGCTCTCCGTAATACTGATTGAAGCGGCGTGCGATGTCTCTTGCCAATTCGATATTGGCTTCATTGTCTTTTCCTACGGGAACGAGCTCCGCGCATGCCATTAAAATATCCGCAGTCTGCAATACAGGGTATCCCACCAGGCCGAACGGAACATTTTCCGGATCCAGATGCGCATTGCGCGCCATCTCTTTCAGGCTGGGCAACCCCGTCAAACGATTAAGGGAGATCAACATCTCAAAAATCAGGTTCATCTCATACACGGCGGGCGTGGCCGATTGCAAGTAGATGGTGGACTTTTGAGGATCGATTCCGCATGCCAAATAGTCCAAGACCATCATGCGCATGTCCTCCCGCATCTGCAGAATCTGCTCCTTTTTAGGCTTGGTCGTCAGCACATGGAGATCTGCAATGATGACAAAGCACTCGTAGGAATCCTGCAAGGCGATTCGATTTTTTACTGATCCCACGTAGTGACCCAAATGCAGCAATCCGGTCGGTCGATCTCCCGTCAATAAACGTTTTCTTTGTTTCTGATCCATGCTTAGCTCCCCCATTCAAGTTGATTGAAAATTTCCAATCCAATTATGCAAACTGAAATCATGATTGCCGCTATAAGAGAAAGTTTACCACCCGGAACTTTGAATGTCGATGGGAACCGATGGTGATAACGGCCTCTCCAGGTCATGAGAGCCGGCAGCAGAGCAAGCAACACCACGACGCCGAATGCGCCGGCGTATTCCAACGCAGTGAAAAATATGCGTGGATCCGCAAGCGTAAAGACAACCGGAGGCAAAAATGTCAGTGCATACAGGACGGTCCTGCCGGCGCGTGTTTTTTTGATTTTCAGGCCATCGGATAAAAAGTCGGAAAGGCTCAAGGAAACGCCTAAAAACGAAGTCACCACGGCGAAAAATGAGAAGAGCTGAGCGATCATGCCGATCGCATGGCCATCCATTCTTTTGCTCAGAAGTTGGGCGGCGTCGATCCCTTCCTCATACCCATGCGCCAACCCATGCAATCCCTCTACGGGGATAATGCCCAAAATAAGGAGTTCCCAAATGAGATACACCGCCAGCGGGATCAAGCTGCCGACTAAAATCACCAGTTTGAGCTGCTTGACATCGCGTTTGAGATAGGTGATCAGCGTTGGGATGATGATGTGATATCCAAATGAGGTGACAACCAATGAAATTGCGATGCCCACGGCGGGCCACTTCACTACTTGCCTCAGCAATGCAGGATCGACATGCGGCGTTAATAACACCACAAGGACCGCAAATGAGATCACCAATCCAACTATTAAAATCCGGTTGACATAGTCTACCGAAGCAGTCCCTCTGTACACGCAAAATCCAAACAGCAGCAACAGCGGGATCGAACCTATATAGGCAGGGAGGACTACGCCCGTTAGTTTGTGCATGATCGTAATGACCAAAGGGCCGCTGCCTGCAATATACGCTGTCGTCAACGCATATAGAAGAAATAAATACGTCGCCCAACTCAAGATCTCTCCGCCGCGGCCTAAAGTGCGCCTAGCCATTGTGATTAAATTCGTGTTGTCTTCCATCCACAAATTCACTTCCAACATCAAAAAAGCCGTAAAAGCCATGAAGCCCCAGCAAAAAACAAGCAGCAGCATGGAGGGCCAAAAGCCCGCCAATCCTGTACTGATAGGGAGAGCCAACATGCCTGCTCCAATCGTGGTGCCGGCCACTAATAAAATGCCGCCAATTAATTTATGCATATCTCTTCCTTATCCTTGTGTTGCTTGAAGAATTAAAACGGCGCAGGAAAATAAAATAACCAGAACCAAAACCGCTTTGCCTCCGGGAACCAATGGCTTTTGTTGGCCCAGCCCTTTATGGTACCGTCCTGACCAGACCATCGCAGCGGGGAGTATTCCAAACAGAATGACGGCTCCGATGCCTCCCGCATAATTTAAAGCGGTTAAAAACACGCCTGGATGCATTAAAGCGAATAAAAATGGAGGGGTAAGCGCCAAAAAGCACGCGATTAATCTTCCCGCAGGTTTCTTTTTAAGCTGTAAGCCGTCGATCAAAAAATCGACAAAACTCAATGCGACAGTCACAAATGAGGTGATCAGAGCGAAAAAAGCAAAATATTGCGCGATATTCACAATCCAAGAGATGCCGACAACGGATTTTAACGCGTGCGTCGCCAGCTGCCCTTCGCTTAATAGTTCACGAAATCCGCCTGGGCCTTCAATAGGCGCCAACCCCAAAATCAGCCATTCCCACACCAAATAAATGAATAAAGGGATTGAGCTGCCGATGACTATCGTTCGCTTCAAGCGCTTTACATCGCGATTTAAATAGGTCGCAAGGCTTGGAACCAGGTTGTGAAAACCAAATGAAACGATCATCACAGGCAGCACCAGCGGCGCCAAGGCCCAATCTTGATGTTCAAGCAATTTGCCGTTCACATGGGAACCGCCCAAAATCACCAAAGCCACATAAGTCGCAATTAATCCCACCATCAACAAACGATTAAAATGGTCGATCGCACGCGTCCCGATGTAGAGTAGGATTCCCAAAACACCGGTGAAAAATAGGCTTCCGATCCATGGGGAGATCGCTACCCCGGAGAATTGTTGAAATAGATCAACGCATAGCTCTCCACTGCCCGCGACATATGCCACCATCAAACAGTAAAATAAAAATAGAAATAAACTCCACGCCACGCACTTCCCTAGAAAACCCAAGGTGCGGCCGGCCATTGAAATAATATTGACTTCATCATGAAACCACAAGTTCACTTCCAAAAGCAGGAGTCCGGTGCAGGTCATAAACAGCCAACTGATTAGAAACATCGCAATGGAGGGCTGAAACCCAGCCATCGCTGACAACACCGGCAATCCAAGCATGCCTGCGCCAATGCAGCAGCCTGAAACTAGTAATACTCCACCAAAAATGCTTCCCTGATGTGAGGGTGATTTTGTTTCCATAAAAATTCTCCATAGAATTAAAATAAACGCTAAACCTAAAAAGGCGCGGCAGCGACTATTCAGTGTAGGACCTTAAAATTAAAAAATATGAGTATTAGAAAATAAGATGGATGGCCTTAGGGCCAAAAGCGTCCAAAACCAAAAAAGAAAACGATGTTTAATAGAGATGTAGTTTGCATAAAAGAGATTGTATCCTAAGCAACCTATTTCGCGCAATTTTTTTATTTTCGTTGCCAAGTAAAACTAAAAGCTTGATATCTTAATCATTTTTGCGTCATTCTTTCTCTCATTATGTAGCCCACACTAAGGTGTAGCGAGCCCTAGCGAGCGAAACCGCAGGTGTGGGAACCAATGAACGCACGATCTAACCGGGGACCCGGTTCTTCATTTTTATCTTTTTTGCTTTTTTTACAGAAAAATATTTAAGCCTTCGATTCAAAAAGAGGAAAAAAAGATAAAAATGAAGAACCAGTTCCCTGGTTAGGTCGTGCGTCCATTGGTTCCCACACCTGCGGTTCCGCTCGCTGAGGCTCGCTACACCTTAGTGTGGGCTACATAATGAGAGAAAGAATGAGGCAAAAATGATTAAGACATCAAACTATAATTGCGCTATTTTTTATTAAAAAATTAATAGGTGTACATGTCCACGCTTACCGATGCGGAACTACTGCAGTTTAATCAGCTTGGACTGATTCCAGGTCCTGAAGAAAACGAAACCGAATTCGTTAATAGGGCGCAATATTGCCTCCAATTGAAAAACGTTCTGCCTTCCTTGCTTGAGCGCGAGCAGGTCGTTGACACGCCCCTTGCACGCCAACTGATTCAGGATGCCGCTAAAACAACGCGCAAATTATTTGACATCACGCCTGAATGGGTTCCTGTTATTTTCAGCAACCATCGCCTGGCGTTTTGGCACGGAGGCTGCGCATGGATTTTTCAATTCAACGCTGAAACGCCCACGGCGGCTTTTTTTCAGCTGCGTCAGGCGTTTTCATCCGCATCGCATTATCTTGGGCTTTACGATCGCGAAGAACTTATCGCTCACGAATCCGCTCATGTCGGAAGAATGCTTTTTCAGGAACCAAAGTTTGAAGAAACGCTTGCTTATCGCACCGCTAAATCACGGTTCAGGCAATGGCTTGGGGCCATTGTACAATCTTCGTGGGAAAGCCTGCTCTTTGTATTTATCATCGTCATCAGCTTATTTATCGATTCTGCAGCGCTATTTTGGGGCGAGCAAGAGTTATATAGCAGCGCCTTAGCGGTGAAAGCATTGTTGATATTTCTCATCGCCTTTGGGATCGGCCGATCTTGGCTCAGACAAAAACAGTTGTCGCGTTGCCTCCATGCATTGCAAAATGCATTGGGGGATGCGGATCTCGCAAATGCCGTCGCATATCGTCTGCAGGATAAAGAAATCATCTCTTTCGGGAGCATGTCCCCCAAAGAAATCAAACAATACGCTAACGAACAGGCTGAGCTTTCATTGCGCTGGCGTCTCATTAACCTGGCATATTTTAGATCATAAAAATAGCCTGAGCGCAATCCAACATATGATGAAGACGAGCTAAATCGTGATTAGCCATAGATTATTTGAGCTTTTGAAAGAACGTCGTCGCGGAAATAACGACTGATTCCTCTTACCGTTTTTAAATCAGCATGACGACCCACAATATTGATTGTAGGAAGGTAGCCAGTTGCCCTACGGCTCCGCGGTGTTTGTCTGTAAATAACGCGAGTTTTGGATAAACGATTGTCCTGACATTGATGCTTTTAAAAGCATCAAAGCGTCAAACTCCCAAAACTCGCGTTAAATAACACGTGCAAAAGGGCTGCGTTATATGGAAGGACGTCCCGCCCTGCTTTGTAGGCAAAAAACATTGAAGATAATACACGCGGTCAGGGCGGGACGCCCTGGCTACCTTCCTTAGCCTCTCACTTTTAATTGTACCCGAATGTGCATTTGTATTTGTGTTTATTTCATCAAAATGATAACTTAATTAAATATAAAAAACAAACAGAGACAACATGAGACTTACTGTAAAAAATTTTTTTCATTGTTATATACTTAATACTTGTTCCGTTGAACTGAACAAACAAGATCAATGCAGAGCTATAACGATGTCAATCGCTCTTGGCATCCTGTTCGCAGGCATTGTTCATTTAGTATGCCTGGCTTTCTATAATCCAAAAGTGAAAATCGCTGCCCCAGAAGATATTAATCCTAAAATCCCCGCTGTGGTTGAAAATATTTTACCTTCTCCTGTAAAAAGCAAGAAAACAACTCCGCCTAGTTCGCCCACAATTAAATCCAAGCCTGATAAACAAGTACAGTCTAATGTGCAAAAAAATTCCCCCATAAAGGGGAATGAGAAAAATTGCATCATGATATTGAATCATCGATTCGACTCCAGTCACTTCTTAATGAAAAATGAGGACAATCGGGAAACCCTAAAGGCGCTCCGCGAGCTCTCTGTAGCGCACCCCGCAGTGTTTGAAACGATGGATTTTTCAACAGCAAAAACGGATTTTTCTTCGTTGGACCTCACAAAATTAATTCCCATCATCTCCAGTCATAACTTATTTCATCCACTTGCCAGACATCTCGTTCCTCAATTATCAGTCGAACAGATTTATGATTTGCATGATCGCAAAATTTTTCAGCTTCATCATTGGTCTCTTCTGTCCTACGATCAAGGAGTGGCGCTAATTGAAGCGCTCGATTGTTCGAAAATTAATGAAACTGTATGGACGGCATTGCCTTGGCATAAAGAATTAATGGAATACTTGTCGCCCGAACAAGTTTATGAATTAAATAAACTGAATTGGCTAGTGAAGGAAGATTGGGCAAACCTTTGGTCTGAGACAGTCACAGACCTAGATTTTACAAAACTTCTGGGCGCGAGGGAAAGCTTCCTTCGTTCAGCGTTAAAAGGTCCGGAATACTTAGGAGGAGGCCGGGAACACTTAATTGGAACATTTTCTCCTGAAAAAATTAATACCTATATAAAGGAAAATATATTATTTCCCGAAACGTCCAGTTCCATCGATCTACTGCTTGCCAAAGCCGTCACGCAGCAGCAGATTTCAAAACTCGATTGTTCAACGATAACGAAAAGCGCTTTCGACATCCTTTTTGACATTAAGGAGACGCTGCTACCTCCATTGGCTCGCACCAACATGGCGGAGTTATCTTTTGCTCAACTTCTTGCACTGCATCAGCGCAATTTTTTATCGACCAGACACTGGCATTTTTGTTCACTGAAGCTGCTGAAAGCTTTTATCTTCTCGGACAAAGTCAATCTTGATAAACCGGCATTCGAAATAATCTGCCCGCCAAAGTTCTATGACCCCATGACAGGCGCAACTAAAAAAGTTGCATTTTTCCCCAGGCTGACCTTGGAGGAATTTAATACTTTATCAGGTAAAGGCTTTATAGCGTTATGCGACTGGGAACTTCTTGCTCCTGATGAGGCCTTGAAACTTGATTTTGCAACAGTGGATTCAGAAATAATAAAGAAAGCGCTTTCAGTTTTTACAGAAGAAACTACACAGGAGTTATCTTTTGAACAACTTTGCGCGTTGCAAGCGCGAGAGCTTATTCCTCCTTTAATCTGGTTTCGTCTAAGTGATGAACAGGTCAAAAACCTTAATTTTAAAAAATTAAAACTATCTCTTGAAAACTATGAAGATTTATTTGATTTTAATGAACCTCCTTTTCTAGCGCCAAGACGCATCCCATTGCTCTCCTGTGAACAAATTTATGACCTAGCGGATCAAAACTTATTCGACAAGGACCATTGGTTTCTTCTTAAAGAAGACATTATTAAAGCGCTGGATTTTTCACGATTCAAGCCGGAGTTATTGCCCGTCATTGTTCCTAACATATTTTATGGCCGCAGCTCTAAAAGCAAGAAAGAGCGATCTGAAGAAGACATTATGAAGCTCCTTGACACTCTTTCTCATGACCAGTTTAAGAAGTATGTCACGCCCCATCTGCCAAAAGAACTTATAGGAAAATGGGACAAACACTGAACGGCCTTGTTCACCTTTCCTAAGAAAGAACTCGGTCACCTCTCTGTGCCGACTTTAGGCTTTTTTTAACCCGTCTTTCGCACAGCGTGTGGAGTGCGTGCGACTTGTCGCCGCTTTGGAAGACCTCGACTTGTCGAGGTCGAAGCGTGAATCTAAAATATCTAGAAGCTGGCTTAACGTTGACCTGGGAAAGCGTTTTGCTATCGACAATATGACCTGTTCAACGTTCAAAATGCCAGCTTTTAGGTATTTTAGATTCACGCTTCGACCTCGACAAGTCGAGGTCTACCAAAGCGGCGACAAGTCGCACGCACTCCACACGCTGCGCGAAGGAAGGGGTAAAAAAAGCCTAAAAAGGAATATATATTATGTCATGCATTAGCTCCATTGACAAATGCCTAAACCCCATTTGCTTTCCCTGGAAATATAAAAAAAGCGGCTGCGAAAAAATCGCTGCGTGGGCGGCTTTTTTCTTTATTGGTTGGATCTGTCATCCCTTCTACGCCATATGCCGGGCCTGCCGGGCCTATCGCAAGGTTGAGGATAGAGGAACAATTCATTCTATCGGCACACAAGTTCTTTTAAGAGATCCAATATCTGAAGGGCTAGCCGGTTTCAATAATTCCAAGGTAAAAGGACAAATCAACGGCATCTACATTACGACAAATGAAACCAACTTAGAGGGGGCGCGTCAGTTATTCAAAGAACGGCCTCGGCCAGAAGATGGAATAAGTACAATTCATATCGGATGTGCAACATGGCATAATCTGGATATGATATGCACGAGAAGATCAACCTATGGATTAATTATTGATTTCAATCCGAAAAACGCTGAATTCATTAAAAAGACCATTGATTTAATAGGCTTCTCTGAATCCAGAGATGCTTTTAAGCAGGCTATGATCATGCATCTCAATTCCCTTGAAGGAAAGGAGAAAGAGCTATTTTTTCATGCTGACCAGAAAGGGTTGCCAACGGATAGGATAGAGATGGAATTGTTGCGTGAAGGAAGCTGGCTTCAAAGTGAGGAGAACTATCTTTTTATTAAACAACAACTCGTTGCCAAGGACCGCCTCATCGCCATCACAGAGGACATAACGAATTTCGAAAATTTCGCTAAAATTAGAAAGTTTCTTGATAGCAACAACATCGTCATCGACACGCTTTATTTAAGCAACATATGTAATTTTATGCGCACTCCAAGCGATAAAAATGCATTCATGAAATCAACAAAACATCTGCTTAATGCAGATACGATATTCATCAATTCAAGACAGCATGGGCTCCCGGGAGCAATAACAGTGCGGCAGCAGCCTGTTTTAGGAAAAGAGGTTTAGTTTCTTTTGACAATTCCTTCGCGCAGCGTATGGAGTGCGTGCGACTTGTCGCCGCTTTGGTAGACCTCGACTCGTCGAGGTCGAAGCGTAAATCTAAAACATCTAGAAGCTAGCTTAACGTTAACCTGGAAAGCGTTTCGCTATCGACAATATGACCTGTTCGACGTTCAAAGCGCCAGCTTTTGGGTATCTTAGATTTACGCTTCGACCTCGACGAGTCGAGGTCTACCAAAGCGGCGACAAGTCGCACGCACTCCACACGCTGCGCGAAAGAAGGGTTAAAAAAGAGTAGGTTGTGCGCAGATCGACTGCTCCGCATGTGTTTGATATTGCTCATCCAAGCGATCGCGATAGCCGCTGCATTTGATGGAGGCTTCCGCTTTGTTTTTGCTGTAGGTCTAATAATGGTCTATCAGGCATAATTCCATTTGTATTGCAATTAGGAACTGTACAACAATAAGTTGGACAGTTCCTTACTTCAAGGTGACAAGAAAAATTTTACGGGACAAAACGATGTTGCTGGAAGATTACGAAGAATTCACTGATAGTCAACGCAAAGTCTTAGAAAAATATGTAACCAATACGCGAAGTCACGTTTTCGCCCTGCGCAACCTGCCGGAAGTGATCAAGGGGGCTCTTTTTTCACGCTACTCCCGCTCTTCGCTAGGGTTGCGCTCCCTTTTTCTGAAGGAATTTATATCCAACAACGAAGAATCGGAATTTTCTTCCATAGCGGCAGTCGATGATAAAACCGAGCCAAGCGCCCAATTAGCCGCCATCAAAAAGGCGCAAAGTTTTTACGATCGCATCCTAGATGGTTATGGCGACGATTCGATCGGAGAGCTGGGCGGCGCGCATTTGGCTCTGGAAAATGTATCGATGCTTGCCGCCAAGGCGGTTGAAGATAGCCGCCTGGGAGGCTCCCCTCTTGAAAAATCGACGCGTTATATCTATTTCGATCAAAAGGTCAAGGGCGAGCACCTATTTTATCGCGAACCGATTTTGATGACGTCCGCCTATCGAAACCTCTATGTCAATACCTGCAATATGCTGTTTGAAACCTACAGCCGTTTGATTCATCCGCTGACAGCCATGTGTGAGGAAAAATTTCCGCGTGATCCTAATATTTCCAATGTCGCCTATACTGCAGCTCTTCGAGCGAGGGTGCTCGACTGCTTGCGCGGCCTTTTGCCCGCAGGAGCTTTGACCAATATGGGAGTCTATGGAAATGGACGTTTTTTTGATCAATTAATCCATAAACTGCATTGCCATAACTTAGCTGAAATGCAGGACCTCGGAAAAAAAACACATGAAGAACTCTCAAAAGTCATCCCCTCATTCCTACGTCGTTCGGACCTATCGCACCATACGCACCAAAGCTACTCCGCCTTCTATGACGCCATGCAGTCTGAAATTCAACTTTTAGCCGATGCGTGTCTTGGCGAAGACTTTCCCCCTTCCAACGATGAACAAGCGGGCGTTCGCTTAATCAATCGCGATCCCGATGGAGTCATTAAGGTCGCAGCAGCCCTTTTATTCGCTCACACCAATCGTTCCCTGCAGGATTTACAGGCCTATTGCCGACAGCTTTCCGAAGAGGAGATCGCCCGCATTTTGGACGCCGGCGCAAGCGCGCGCGAAAACCGCCGCCAGAAATCACCTAGAGCTTTGGAACACGCTGAATTCACCTTTGAAATTACAGCGGACTTTGGAGTGTATCGAGATTTGCACCGCCATCGCACCCTGACTCAAGAGCGACAGTTGCTTACCTGTGACTATGGCTTTTACACCCCCCCGGAAATCATCGGCACGCCGCATGAAACACTCTATTCCTCAGCCATGCACAAGGCAAAAGAGGCTTTTGACACTATTGCGGTGTCTTTGCCTGAAGAGGCGCAATACGCCGTGCCGATGGCTTACAATGTGCGCTGGTATTTTCATGTCAACTTACGCGCTCTGCAGTGGCTGTGCGAGCTGCGGTCGGCTCCGGCCGGTCATCCGACCTACCGACTTGTCGCCCAAGCGATGGCCAATCAAATTTCTCAAGCGGAACCCGCTTTTGAACGCTTTTTCAAATTTGTCGACTATGAAGGGTATAATATGGGACGCCTGGGACAGGAACAGCGTAAAATGGATAAACAACAATCAGAAAAATAATTTTAGGAGGAATATGAGAACGTCAAATCCTACTTTAACGGACAATACATTCTCCAGCGCAGGATATGTAAATCCATCAGAAGCTATGACCATGCAAGGAACTGTAGTGAAAACAGCCATTTTGCTGCTCGTCGCTCTGCTAAGCGCCGGCTGGACATGGGTCAAATTTTATAAAACCGGCGGCCACGACGCTGCGGCGATCACTCCATGGATCTACGGAGGAGCGATAGGCGGATTTATTCTCGCTTTGGCGACAGTGTTTAAACCGACCTGGTCCGCTGCGACTGCGCCATTGTACGCTCTACTGGAAGGTTTTTTTATTGGCGGTATCTCCGCGGTGATGGAATTGGCCTACCCTGGCATTGTGATTCAGGCGACAATTTTGACCTTTGGCACGATGCTGGCAATGTTGGCGGCTTATCAATCGGGATGGATCCGCGCGACCGAAAACTTTAAGTTAGGGGTTGTTGCGGCGACCGGAGGCATTGCTTTAGTTTATGTGGCGACGCTCATATTGAGTTTTTTCAATATTCAGATTCCCTTCATTTACGGGAATGGCTGGATGGGCATCGGCTTCAGCCTATTTGTTGTAGGCATTGCAGCTTTAAATTTCGTGCTTGATTTTGATTTTATTGAACAAAGCGCCAAACGCGGGGCCCCCAAGTATATGGAATGGTATGCGAGTTTCGCCTTAATGGTCACGCTCATTTGGCTGTATATTGAAATTCTCCGATTGCTTTCAAAAGTGCGCAGCAGTAAATAAAGGAAAGCGGCTACTGTTAAATGCGCCCAACGAAAAGGACCTAAAGGACATAAAGGACCTAAGGGACTTATGGCCAGTTGAACCCTGCCAATTTTAGGTCCTTTATGTCCTTTAGGTCCTTTATGTCCTTTAGGTCCTTTTCGTTAGACGCATTTAACAGTAGCCCCCCTCCCCTTGCCCATGGATTGCCCCATCAGACACTTAATTTCCAACTGTGTTTGAGAAGCCTTCACCAGGTCGGAATCAAGAACAATGCGTCCAGGTTCAAAAAGCAAAATCAATGAGGAAGCCCCAAAGGCGAAAAACCCCTTTTCAGCTCCCTTGACATAGCGTTGATTCGGCTCATATGTTTGATGGATCGTTCCAACGGCTGTCGCGCCGATCTCTAAAAATAATAGATCGCCAAAATAATCCGACTTCAACTTGCATACCGTTCGCTTATTTTGCGTAAAAATATGAATGTCTTTCTTGATTGCAATGGGGTTAACGGAATAGAGCCAACCATTAATGAAACGCGTAGGGCCAGCTATACAGTCGCAGGGAAAATGGTAGCGATGATAATCAGTTGGACATAAGCGGGCAATCACCATCACGCCTTCTGCATAACGCAACGCTAATTCTCTATCTCCTAAGAGCGTCGCCAAATCAAATTTTTCACCTTTTACTGCAAATCCATCCGCTTTATGGATATTGGGATAAAATCGATAACGTCCATCTGCGGGAATAATCGCGACATCCTCGCCTGTGGCGATTGGACGGGATTGAGGCTTTAGCTTGCGCGTGAAAAATTCATTAAAGGATTGAAAGCTATCGACGCTATTCAAAAATTCAGACGTATCCACTTGAAAAATTTTGATGAATGGCTCAATTTTTTTTATGCTGCTTGGCTGTCTTTGCCAATATCCATACCATGCGGAAAAAAAAGGATTTCTTATTAGAATATGCAGAAGGGGCTGGCCAATGAAGCGACTCAGCCAATCATCTCCATAAACCAATTTTAATGCATCAGCTCCATAAACTTTTTCAACCTCTTGGCTTCCCGTCAACCTGTCAATATATACCAATTGGTCCATAAAATATTCCTAAGGCTTCGACCTGGGATGCAATTAAAAGTGAGGGCTAAGGAAGGTAGCCAGGGCGTCCCGCCCTGCTTTGTAGGCAAAAAAACATTGAAGATAATACACGCGACCAGGGCGGGACGCCCTGGCTACCTTCCTTATCGCGTCAAATCTTATTTGTTTGTAAGGATCAGGGCTTAGGCGCTCCGCGCTTTGCGGCCACCTGAGAAAAAAGAGTCAGCTCGCTTAGAAAATCGGGTTCAAACGCTTGAGTAAGGTGATTGGCTTGAATGTTTTCAAGCAGACGCTGAGCCGATTTTGCCACTTGCAGCAAAAGGTCTTTGTCCTCGGGCTGCTGTAAATAGGACTGTTGCATTTCCTGATATTTTTTCACTTGTTCAAGCAAAGCCTTCTGTTGTTCGAGGCTCCGCTGCGTCGCCTCTATCAATGACTTTAACATGATCGCTTCATTCGAATTGCTGGAGTTGTTCTGTTCCACGCCAAATAGCGGCATGGCGGCAAAAGCAAAAAATAGCAATATTAAATTACAGTTTAGGCGGTGCATTGGGTTCTCCCATTTGTTTCTTAAGGCCAGGAACAAAATGCAAAATTGTTTCATCGGGGACGGCGTTGAGTTCTCTCAATACGTTGTCGTTGACATGCATGCCGCCATATCCCCAAACAGTTTGCCTGGCTAGTTTGACTCCATAAAAATAATGTTCATCGCGGGCCCAATAGTGATTAATCCGGATTTTGTCAATCAATGGCTCGGATGAAGTGGGTCCTTTGAGAGGCTTTTTATTTGCATCAACTTGTTGATAGCCAAATTTATGCACGACAAAATGCGGATTATTGCAACAGGCGACTGTTTCCGGCCTGACGATCGATTTTACATGGCGATTGGTTTTATTGTCCTGCAAAGCTTTCATTATCAACACTTCTATCAACAGTTTATCTTTCGGAATTAGGGCCACATTCGAAGTGCCATACATTTGCCAGTTGATCGAGACGCTTCCAAATGGCTCATAGTCTTTCAAAAAATCGGAAAGGTTGTCGTGATGCGCCGGCACGATATATTCATCCGCATCGATAATCGCCAACCATTTCGCTTTGCCATTGGCGAGTTGGATCGCATATTCCAAACCCTCATTTTGAATGCGCACCCAATTTAAATAATCAATAGGTTGATGGGGCCATTGGATCAGCTCAACATCGCCTTTGGCGATGTAGGGTTCTAATACAGTTAAATAATCATCGGAACTTTGATTATTCAACAGATAAAAATGTTGCACGCCAATCAATTTATGATATTCAATCCACTCTTTAAGGTAAGGAGCTTCCTGCTGAAAAACCGTTGCAATCGCTACATTATACAGGTATTGCGTATCCGCCTGAATAGGATCCCGTAAATGCATGCGCTTAAAAAAAACATGCAGTCCAGCGCTTTTCCCTATAGCAAAAGGCGTAGCAACCACTGCAACAATAGCAATTAGGAACAGCAGCATTATTGTCAGGCGTTTCGACCTCCGATCGCTCATACTTCCCCTAGTAAGAGCAGCACCTTATTCCAATTTCGCTTCAAAATCAAGCGAAAAATTCATTGGCATCAACCGTGTTATATGCTGGTCCACAGACCTTCTCCACCCAGATGGCAACTTACGGGTTTTGTTCACTGACTCAAACGCCCAGTGAATTATATAGCTAAGCTCTCGAGATACTATTGGCACATCAAATTTTGCGTCTGCAAGCAGTTTAGCGAGTTCGAGCCCTTTTACAGGAACAGGGCATACAATAAAAGGAACCGTTTCCTTACTTAAAACAACATTTTCTTTAATATAAACTTTCAAACTGGCATAAAATCCACCTGAAGGGACATTCTCGTTCGGATAATATTCGGCTTTATATTTTCCGACACTGTTTGCCTCATCCATCACAATGACGTAGTCTTCACTCGGAAGCGATTCATCATTCGAATAAATAACCATTGCAGCGTCTTTTTCAGACGGTTTCAATTGGCTTTTTTCTAATACCTGTTTGATCTGTCCAAATTTCACAGGATAATGCCATATAGGCAATGGGATGTTTTCCTTGTTATGGAGTTTTATAAGCCATTCTTTGAAATATCCCTCGGCCTCGTTAATAATATTCATCGCTTCCGTAGATTTTTTTATGCTATCCTCTTTTTTTTGAAGTTGAAGACATTCATTCGCAGCCAGGACTAATTGCAATTTTTTAGCGATTATCGGCTCCTCGGAAACGGCGATCGGTGGAGCGACGATTGGTGGAGCGGCAATAAGCGCACTCGCCATCGAAGTTAATGTCTTAAGCGTGACAGAAGAGGGACTCTTTGGCTTCTCTGATTTGCCGCCGGGCAACGGATCTTCATTTAACGCTCCAGACTTAAGCAGCTCATTAAACTCATTCTCTCCCATGAAGAGATTCGGGGCAAATTTTATATTATCTTCATTATTTTGTTTAACAAAACTTTGGAAAAAATGCGCTTTGGGTGGATTAGAAACGGGATTTTTTGCAGGCAACTTCCCTGTAATATGGGGCGCCGGTAGAGATTGCGTAATTTTTACAATTTTCTTGTCTGTAACTTGCTTAGGAGACAAGCTCGCCTTATCCGCCTTAATAATTCCTTGCGCAATTAATTGGGCTTCTGACATTGGCGCTCCATAAAGCAACTGATTCTCAGCATCCTGCTCTTCAAGGCTTTGTAATGGATGATTTTCCATATTTAAAGGCTTTTTATCATTTTTTGGAGCGGATTTTCCGGGGACCTGTTGAACCTCTTGTGTCGATTTTTCTACGTTCACTTCCGGCGGCTTCACTGGAGAAGGAGGAGAATCAGGCGAGTCTCCTTGAGCCTGTTGTCCAAGAATATTTTGCGGAATATTTTGCGCAGCTTGCAGCACACGAGGGATAATATTTCTTAATCTCAATCGTTTGCAACATCGGAAAGTCACTAAATCAAGCAACCACCGGCATACAGATGGATGATAATCTTGAACGCTCTGGTTCAGGTGATCTATGCCTTCCTTAAATGTATTGAGAGCCTTGATGCGATCTTTTAAAGGAAGCGCTTCCACTTCCTGTTTCAGGGATTGAGCGCAGCTGGCCAGTTGCCTAATTTGAGAAAATGAAAGGCTGTGAAAATTCGTATAATTAACGCTTAACAGCGACATAATAGATCCTTTTTAAAAAAATAATAGTTTAAGCGTTTTCCAGGTGCAATTTACAGTGAAAGATTAGTGTTTTTGCTGAGCGACGACTTCGTTTCTAGGTAAGACAAAAAGTTCGATGTCTTAATCATTTTTGCTCATTTTTTCTCTCATTTTGTAGCCCACACTAAGGTGTAGCGAGCCTAGCGAGCGGAACCGCAGGTGTGGGAACTAATGAATACATGACTTAACCAGGGTACTGGTTTCTCATTTTTATCTTTTTTCCCTCTTTTTAAAATCGAATATTTAAATATTTTTCTGTAAAAAAAGCAAAAAAGACAAAAAGATGAACCAGTCCCTGGTTAGGTCTTATTTTCATCGGTTCCCACACCTGCGGTTCCGCTCGCTAGGGCTCGCTACACCTTAGTGTGGGCTACGTAATGAGAGAAAAAATGAGCAAAAATGATCAGGACATCGAACTTTTGGTCTTACCTTAGGAACGAAGTCGTCGCTCAGCAAAAACACAATAACTAATCCGCTAACCCCTCACTTTTAATTGCATCCCGTTTTTCTGGCATGGCTCAAGCCAGGGCAACACTTTTTATGCCGTTTTTTTATATTTTATCACCTTATAATTTTAGCGATTTTGGTTCTGCCATTATAGGTGTGAAATGTCTCATATTTCCGGGCATCGGTCTATGTTGATGCTGCCCTGCTGATCGTCTCCATTTTACAGGCAAGTCTCGCTTTTTTTCTGCAAATTCAAACATCTGACGAATCATATCGCTGACTGCTCGAGATACAACTTCCACATGTAATCCATTATCAGATAAGAATTTATTTGCAAGCCCCTCTTCCTCTACGGTTGCGCATGCAACAAACGCCACGCTTTGAGGAGTTAATGCAATATCAGATCTAACACAAACCCACAGGCTTGCATGCACATTTTCCTGAGTTCCCGAATCCTCAGATGGAAAATATTCACCCGAAAACTTTGCCACCGCATTTGCTTCATCAAGGGCAAAGACATAATTTCCATAAGTCCTTTCAGCGGCTGAACCGACAAACACGCCATGTTCCCCTATTATTGCTGTAAACTGCTTCAACTTCTGTCCTTTTAATATCGGATTAAGCCATTGAACTTTCGTCGCATGATACCATCTGGGGAGTGGGATGTTCTCATTATTTTCTAATTTCTGCACACATTTTTTAAAATACGCTTCCACTTTTTCCGCCGTTTTCCACAGCGTCGTTTGGGACGTCGCTACCCGATGTATTTTTTGCAACCAAGCCGCCAAGAAAATAAAATTATCTGCTTTGTACTCAGCCAGAGTTTGTTGAGCTTTTTTAATCAAACTTATTTTTTTAGCAATGACAACTGAATCAGCTTCTGCTGGCTCCATTGGATCCACGGGTTCTGGAACCACTGGATCTTCAGGCGGCGCGATCCGCGAGTTTAACGCTGACCCATAACTAGAACTACTCATCGTTATCGTTGGTTTGTTGACTATCGGTTCGATGACATCAGATGCGTCCGGCGCCAGCAATCCCATCTTTATGAGATCAGCGCGACTGCATGCGCCAAAACGAATTCGCTTTTCTTCTTCATCTAATTGATCATCTTTTGGCGGCGGGTTGTTTTTTGTTTTGGCCGCGTCATCTGCATCTGGTGTTAATATCCCTCTTTTTATGAGCTCTTGATCGGTTGCGTAAAGGAGAGCCATCTCCTCGTCGCTTGCCTGCATACCCATATCTACATCTTTAGCGTCTTTAGGCGCAGATGAGGTTGATTTTTTATTCGGCAATGGATTGTCGCCGGGAGGAGGGGAGGGAGGAGGTTGCTGTGCATTTAGCTTTACATTTACTTGGTCAAGCAAGCCCGTCGCTATGACGTTGATTCGGTTGACTACACGATTTAAGCGATTGCGTTTGCAGCATCTTAGAGTGAATAAATCGATTAAACGCTGGCATATAGATGGGTGGTAGTCGACAATGCTTTGTCTGAGAGCTCCAAGTTCCGCCTTAAAAGTTATAAGGGCTTTTTTGCATTCAGCCGGACCAACTGATTCGTCTTCGATAAGATCCTTTACTTCTTCTTGCAACAGCCCCCCTCGTGTTTTGAGCTGTTGAATCTGAGAAAAAGAAAATTCTCGAAAATTTGTAGAAACTATACTAGCCAAACTCATATTAAACCTATAGTACTATATTAAATAAAATCATACAAATGATAACAACTATCAAAAAATAAAGCAACTGAAAAAGTATAAAATTAGCAAAAGGAAAGTTTTTTTATTTGAAATAAATTAAAATTTTTTATATTTCTAGTGCGTTGGGATCAAGAAACGCCAGACGCACTGCTTTTGGAGATTTTTTTTATGGATGAAGAACAGAAGCGCCTAGCGGAGGAACTCCTCTTCAGCGGCGTCAAACGGCCGAGCTTTGCTAAACGTCTATATTTCGGAGAATTCGCAGGAAAAACGATCTTTCCATTCCCGCATGTAAGCGATACTGAAACGAAAAAAACACTTGAATTGTTGAACGCTTTAAATCAGTTTATCGATCTTGAAATCAATCCCGATTGGATCGATCGCCACGCCACCATTCCAGACAAGGTCATCCAAGGCTTAGGCAAATTAGGAATATTGGGCCTTACTATTCCACGCGAATATGGAGGGCTTGGAATGTCCCAATACGCTTACTGTCAAGTTGTGGAATCGATTTCTAAACACTGCGGATCGACAGCCTTGTTTGTCAACGCCCACCAAAGCATCGGTTTAAAAGCGCTGCTCTTATTTGGAACGCCTGAACAGCGCGCACGCTGGCTGCCGCCGCTGGCAAAAGGAAAACAGTTGGCCGCATTCTCCTTAACTGAACCTAATGCAGGCTCCGACGCCAGCGGCATCGAAACGCGCGCTGTTTTCGATCCACAACGCAACGTATACCGCATCAACGGGAGAAAACAATGGACCACAAACGGAGCCATCGCCCAAGTGATCACTGTGATGGCCAGAACTGAAGTCGACACTCCGCAAGGGAAGCAAGATAAGATCACGGCCTTCCTGGTTACACCGGACATGCCTGGATTTACAGTGACAGCGTCCGCGCTGGAAAAAGTCGGCATGCGCGGCTCTAAAACTGCAAATCTTGCCTTCCATGATATGGAAGTCCCCGCCGCCAATGTGTTAGGTCCGTTGGGCGGCGGACTGAAGGTTTGCCTAACCGTTTTAGATTATGGCCGAACGACATTTGGAGCCGCATGCACGGGCTCCGCTAAAGTGTTGATGGCGCGCGCCATCGAGCATGCGCGCACGCGCCATCAATTTAAACGCCCCCTGGCTTCATTTGCGCTAGTTAAGCAAAAAATCGCCAATATCGCTTCTTTAACATACGCTATGGAAGCCACGACCTATCTCACAGCAGGCTTAATAGACGCCGGAGTTGAAGACTTCATGTTGGAAGCCGCCATTCTCAAGGTGTTCGCCAGCGATTCCTTATGGAGCATTCTATATGATACGATGCAAATTTTTGGGGGACGTTCTTTTTTTACAGATGAACCCTTTGAACGCATGATGCGGGACGCTCGCCTAAATATGATCGGAGAAGGTTCTAACGAGGTGATGCGAGCTTTTATCGGGGCCGTGGGCATGCGCGATGTAGGAATGCAACTTAAAAACACGCTTGACGCCTTATATTCTCCGTGGAAAAACTACGATCTCTTATTTCGCTTTGGACAAGAAAGTTTGCAACGCCTTCGCCTGCCACATGTTCCCATCCATTCGAATCTCTTGAAAACGGAAGCTATGGAGCTAGGCCGTGCAGTGCGCCGATTCGGCTTTGCCGTCGCCCGTGTTTTGGCGCATTATCGAGAAGAGATCATTGAGCGGCAGCTCGTTTTGGATCGCATTGCGACCAGCGCCATTGCACTATATACGTCCAGCGCTGTGTTAAGCAAACTCGATAGCGATTTGGCGAGTTCATCAATTGACAATATTGGTTTCCGCAATGATCTCGCAGCCGGCAAATTTTATTGCCGTCAAGCCATGGCCGCCGTTGATCGCTGCCTTGGCGACTTGTTTTCTCCTGACGACGCCCGCATCGAATCCCTTTCCGACCAAATTATAAAAAGCTAACAGCCTGGCTTGAACGCTTACCCCTCTCTGGTAGCCAAAAAGCCTTAAATTGAATCATTTCAAGGCTCTTTGGCTACCACAGAGCCCACAGAGCGCACAGAGAGAGGGATATGTTTGTCCTCATGATGTAATGCAAAGGTGAGCGCTTACCCCTCTCTGTGCGCTCTGTGGGCTCTGTGGTAGCCAAAAAGCTTTGAAATGATTCAATTTAAGGCTCTTTGGCTACCACAGAGCCCACAGAGCGCACAGAGAGAGGGATATGTTTGTCCCCATGATGTAATGCAAAGGTGAGCGCTTACCCCTCTCTGTGCGCTCTGTGGGCTCTGTGGCAGCCAAAAAGCTTTGAAATGATTCAATTTAAGGCTCTTTGGCTACCACAGAGCCCACAGAGCGCACAGAGAGAGGGATATGTTTGTCCCCATGATGTAATGCAAAGGTGAGCGCTTACCCCTCTCTGTGCGCTCTGTGGGCTCTGTGGCAGCCAAAAAGCTTTGAAATGATTCAATTTAAGGCTCTTTGGCTACCACAGAGCCCACAGAGCGCACAGAGAGAGGGATATGTTTGTCCCCATGATGTAATGCAAAGGTGAGCGCTTACCCCTCTCTGTGCGCTCTGTGGGCTCTGTGGCAGCCAAAAAGCTTTGAAATGATTCAATTTAAGGCTCTTTGGCTACCACAGAGCCCACAGAGAGCACAGAGAGAGGGATATGTTTGTCCTCATGATGTAATGCAAAGGTGAGCGCTTACCCCTCTCTGTGTTCTCTGTGGGCTCTGTGGTAGCCAAAAAGCCTTAAATTGAATCATTTCAAAGCTCTTTGGCTGCCACAGAGCCCACAGAGCGCACAGAGAGGGGTAAGCGCTCGCCTTTGTTTATGTTTAACCATTCCTAGCGGGAATGACTGTCTCTGTGGTAATATATGCTTTTAGCTGTCTAATAGGCGCTTATGGACGAACCCATCCTCACAGTGAATAAACTCACCGCTCGACTCCAAATCGATAAACGCGCCTATAAAGTCGTTGATGAACTGTCATTCAAACTATATCCAGGAAAAACATTGGCCCTGGTAGGCGAATCGGGCTGCGGCAAAACGCTGACAGCCCTATCCATTATGCGCATCATGGCGTCGCCGCCCGCTCTTCCTCCCGAAGGAGAAGTTCTCTACAAAGGGCAAAATCTACTCACACTCTCTGAGTCGCAAATGCGACGGATCCGCGGATCCCGCATCGCCATGATTTTCCAGGATCCCACAAGCGCCCTTAACCCCGTTTACACCATTGGCGAACAACTGATCGAAGTCGCCGAATTGCATTTGAATTTATACGGAGACGACGCCATAGAGCGCGTGGCAAGGTCCCTGAATGAAGTCGGCATCCCTTCTCCGTACAAGCGGTTATCTGAATATCCCCATCAACTTTCGGGAGGCATGAAACAGCGCGTGATGATTGCAATGGCGTTGATATGCGAACCTGATATATTGATCGCAGATGAACCGACAACGGCTCTTGATGTGACGATTCAAGCGCAGGTGTTGGATCTGATCCGCAGCCTGCAGGCATGCGATCATATGGCTCTCCTGCTTATCACCCACGATATGGGGGTTGTAGCCGAGATGGCCCATGATGTAATCGTAATGTATGCGTCCCAGGCGATGGAATGCGGAAATGTCTTTCAAATTTTCGAAAGGATGTCCCACCCATATACAAAAGGACTATTTCAATCACGCCCCACTTTGGAATCGCACCGCGGCGCTCTGCCCGCCATTAAAGGCGCCGTGCCCTCTTTAAAGCATTATCCTGACGGATGCCGCTTTCACCCACGCTGTCCCTTTGTCATGGAGAAATGTAAAAAAGGCCCTGTCCCCGATTTTGTCATTGATAATGAAACGAAACATGTCAGCAAATGCTGGTTGTACGATGGGACCCCGGAAAGCGCTGAACGACGAGGACGACAGTGAGTGAAGAGATCCTTAAAGTTCGCGGCCTGAAAAAATACTTCCCTGTAACCGCAGGCGTTTTAAGGCGCCATGTCGCCGACGTAAAAGCCGTAGATGGAATCGATTTCACCATTAAATCAGGCGAAACGCTGGGAATGGTGGGAGAATCAGGCTGCGGGAAAAGCACAGCCGGCCGCGCAGCCATCCGCCTCATCGAACCGACCGCCGGAGAGATCGCTTTTTTAGGGCAAGACTTGAATCTAATGACAAGAAGTCAATTGAGAAACCTGCGGAAACAGATTCAAATCGTTTTCCAAGACCCTTACGCCGCATTAAATCCGCGGCAAACAGTAGGGGACAGCATTGGAGAAGCCCTGCTTTACCACGGCCTGGTCGGCAACCGCCAAGAACAGCGTGAACAGGTGGCTGAAATCATACGACGCATTGGGCTATCCCCGGATGCAATGGACAACTATCCCCATCAATTTTCCGGAGGCCAACAGCAACGCCTGTGCATAGGCCGCGCCATCGCCATGAGGCCGCGGTTGATTGTGTGCGATGAAGCGGTCTCCGCCTTAGACGTCTCCGTACAAGCGCAAATTCTAAATCTCCTTATGGAATTAAAAGAAACGATGGGATTGAGCTATTTGTTCATCTCACACGATCTTTCCATCGTCCGGCACATCTGTGATTGGGTAGTCGTGCTGTATTTGGGTAAAGTGATGGAAAGCGCTTCCGTAGAGGAACTTTTCCAGAATCCTAAGCATCCCTACACGCAAGCTCTCATTTCCGCTATCCCGCGCCGCCATCCGGGCGAACAAAAGAACCGCATTATCTTAAAGGGAGAGATTCCCTCGCCTATCGACCCGCCAAGCGGGTGTCCCTTCCGCACGCGCTGTCCTTACGCTCAGCCGCAGTGCGCCTTGCCCCCTCCGCATCAGATTCGCCAAGACCGCGCCACCGGCGAAGATGATCACCACTACTATTGCATTCTCGAGTAATTTTAATAGATTAAATTATTAAATAATTAAAAAATAAAATTAAATTTGCAATTATTTGTTAATTAAATGTATAATTAGCTATGTGGCGCCATAATTGTCTTATAATACAACAGGTTAATTATGCATAAACTAAGCGATACAAGCGATTTTAATCCGGAGTTACAGCGCGTCTTTTCCACGAGCGAGGCTGCGAAATTCGAAAAAACAGGGGATTCTAAAATCGTCAATTACAACGGACGATCCTATGAATATTATGATGCCAAATTACATTCTTCAACAGTCGCCACCATTGAGCGGATCATTCATGCGATTTTCTTATTTATAATGGGCGACTTGATCAATGCATGGAAGGAAATAACGAATAGAATGGTCGTATGCGTCGAAGTCAAGGGAACAGCCATCAAAGATATCGCCTCAGACAACTGGGCGACCATAGGATCACCGACATCTGAACCAATTGACATAAGAGCTCAAATTTCAGAATTAATCACTCGTGACGCTTTATCAACTGAAATCATGCTAAGACAGCAGGAAATACTGCGAAGAAAGGAAGAGTTTCGTCCAAAAATAGAACAGGAAAAACTGGATAAGCAAAAAAGCCCCTCATATGCTCAGCTGCAAGAATTATCTAGAAATGGAACGCTGCAACCAGCTGGCGTTGGAAGTGGAGGCGTATATTTTCTCCAAGATGAACAGGGAAAATCGAAATTCGTTATTAAACCGCATGATGAAGCGGCCTTTTGTCTACACAATCCCAGGAAACAGGCATGTCCTTTACTAAACGATAGTCTGCGAACGCGCGAAGATATACCTGCATATGAATCAGCTCAAAATGAAGCATTAGGAAGCTCTATCGCTGAATTAATAAATGCGAGAAATATTGTTCCGGAAACAGTGCTGACGATTTATACAAGCGATCAATTCCATCTAATTTCCGATAGCGCAGGTAGAAAAGTAAAAAGCGAACCTAATGAACGTGAAAAACTCTGTTCGGCGCAAAAATTTATTGAAGGCGCTGAAACTGCTGATGATTATTGTAAACGTAAGGAAAGTGAAAAAAATAAGGCTGTTTATGATCCAAGCAAAATTGTTGCTGTTTATGATCCAGGCGATATTGTTTATGATCCACATGACTTTGAAATGGGCAATATATACATATGGGTTTCGGGAAATGAAGATGCGACCCGCGATAATTTCATGGTTTCTGAGGAACCAGGAAGAGAAGGAGCCCCCGTTCATTTACAGATCATTGACAGTAGTTTAATTTGCGGCGATAGGGGTCCGATTGGCAATGAGCTCGCAGCATCTCCGCAGATGAAAAGCGTTATTTCCCTGCAAGGACGAGATTCAATTAAAAACATTTCCACCAAAGCCCTCGCCGCAAAAATGAGATTCTTCGGAAAATCCGAAGCGTCGATCGCCGCTGCGGTCGGAAGAGTCAAAATGATGCAAGCGGCCATTAAAAATGATCCCAATATAACGCTAGGCGAAATGAATAAGCTCGTTAAAAACAATTATGCGGGCCTTCCATCCTGAAGTGTAGGGACGATGGGGACTCAAGCGACCTTGGGGACATTGGAGACAGAGACAATTAGGTTGTTTGTCCCTGTCTCTAAGGTCCCTAAGGTCGCTTGAGTCCCCATCGTCCCTACAATTTTTGCAGAGTTTTTGGCATGGTTCAAGAATAAGCGCAAGTGGGTAACGTTTTTTATATCGTCCCTACAGGACTCAACTGTTTTTTAATTTACCCAGGCCTTCGCTTCGCTTCGACCTGGGCTGTAATATTCCGGTCCTTTGGACCTTTAGGAATGGTTTAGACAGGTCCGAAGGACCGGAATGTTACAGCCCAGGTCGCAGCGAAGCGAAGGCCTGGGTAAAACAAAAAGAAAGTTGAGTCCTGTAAGGACGACATAAAAAGGGGCGCGAGAAGGCAATTGTTTATGCTTGCGGAAGGTGAGTAAAAGTGAGAGGCTAAGGAAGGTAGCCAGGGCGTCTCGCCCTGCTTTGTAGGCAAAAAGCATTACATGCGACCAGGGCGGGACGCCCTGGCTACCTTCCTTTTTAGAGTTTATTGTTATTTTGAGCTTAATTGAGCGTAATAACGGCTATTGAAATACTCCTCCAGCTCCTGAGGGAGCGGGTGAGAAAGAGGCGATTGAAAAAGAGCGATGTCCGCTGCGAGATTCCTCCCGAGATTTGTTTGAACAGACTGCGCATCCAAACTAGAATCCCCATCAAGTTCCTCAAGGAAAGTTTGCAGTTGATGATAGGCGGCCGCTTGCAGCTTCTGCTCAAATTCATTAAGCGTCGGCGGAGCGCAATTCAAAGTCTCCGACAGATGCTGCAACATAATCGCTTGGACAGCGGAACCCAGTAAATCACCTAACATGCGAATGTATCCCAATGCACATTTTTCCAATTCTAGGCTTGCGCTTTCCTGCGCCTTCTCAATCTCCTTGCAAACCACCTCTTTTTCCGCACTCAAAATTTTAATGGCCGCATGGGAAACTTCGAATGGATCACTGCTAAAAAGCTCTGCAACGCTTTGCTCCAACCAAGCTTCTTGCAGAATGGTGAATGGACGCTTAATAAAATGCATGTTGATCATGTGATAAGTTTCAGATAAGTAATCAAACATCGCAGGACATTGCTCCAAGGCGGCGAAAAATCTCTCAATGATGGAAATATGCCCGCTCACAACATGCGGCTCAAGGTGAGCGGCTCCAATAATCGCAACGCCAAGCTCTCTATGCAGATTCAATAACTCCATATCAAAAGCGGCTTGTTTTAGACGATGCAACCGCTTAGCGGGCTCTAACAAAGAGCCCTCGGAAGACAATCCCGTCGCCGCTATTTTTCGACGAGAATAGAGCTCTGCAAATAAGGGCAGTTCTTCCAAGTGCAATGGATAAGTGGGAATCAGTGCGTCGGATAAAGCCCAGCCGGCATATTGAGCCGGATGTGGGAAGCCGGTCTGAATGGAATTAAACGCAAGATGGAAGCTGCTGACTATCGGCGTGCTGGATGTTTGTGAATGCGAATTTCTTATGAATGAGCCGCGCACTTTAATGGTTGTGCCGGGCAGCACCTGTAGTGTGAGGCAAAGATTAGACGTCATCGAAGCCACATCAAGGGTTGCATGAATGGGAGCGTGCTTCAAAGACGCAACCGCTTCGCCCGGAGTCTTAAAGCGTATCCCATGATGTTTCAATAGGGTGCTGGCCTTCATGCGGATGGCGTCGGCTTCTTGAATGAACAAGGGATCCCCGGAAGGAACTATCACATTGGCTTGGAAAGGCAAGCTAATCTGTTGATCGGGAATATTGCATGGAAGCATCGAAGCTTCAGGCAAGTCGATGCGATTCGACTTTAATTCATCATTCAGAACAAGGCCGCTATATTTATAAAAAAAATTTACAATGCGAGAAGTCCAGTCAGCAGGCGTTTTTTTGATGGAATCTAAAGTGGAGTTATAGTGATTGATGGCGGCCAAAGTAGAGGTCGCCAACTGCTTATCCACCGGACTGCCGCCTTTTAATTTTCCAATAAACAAATGATTTCGTTTAACCACATCAATCGCTTCCAATACGGCATGCTGAACTTGCTGTTTTTGCCGGAGCAACTTCTGACGTGAACTATTTGAAAAAAGAACCGCGATAAAATCGATGGCTCTTTGCAATGACGAGCGCTCTGTTGCAATAAGCTGCCCTTCCCGGACCGTTAAATCGGCTGCTGAAGCGATCGGCGAAGATTCATTTTTATAGGAAAATTTCTCTAGGTTGCTGACGGCCGCTTGCAGCGCCTTTGTTGGGTCGCGCACATGCTTGAAATGCTTAAGATTTTTTTCCATCAGGGCGCTTCTTCCAAGGGTTTGCCGCAGGCGGCTTCAACAGCGACGGTGGAACCCTTGATAATGTCCAACGCAAAATGCGTCTCCAATGCACCCTCAACGGAAATCAATTCACCGCGCCGCAAGTATTCGAAGGCGCGCGATTCCGCCGGATGCTCCGGCAGATGAGAGCCAAGGTTTTTTTTGCCGTCCGTTCCGCATACGTAATAGCGTTTTCCCTGAAAAGAGTCGACGGGAGGACTAATAATGCGATAGAGCTTTTTATTAGCCGTCTGCGGCCATTGGGCCTTTGGGCTTCGAAAGATGATGTATGTCATCTTCAAGGAGCCCAAATTGATGCTTGTCGCTCGTTGAATTTCCTTAATAAGCGTCGGTTTTTCAAATTCGCGCTGCGCATAGCAAGGGCTGTCCTTAGCTTTAAGCGCAGGGCATTCTCCACGCCATACGCATGGAGCTTGAACCGGAACGCCGCGTTGAACCAGAACATCCCGAAGCTCTAGAATGCGACGGTTGGACTCCAAATGGGAGCTGTCAACAATCAGCAGATGCCCTTGAGGCGTCAGTCTATCTAAGAGGTAGGAGATGAATTTATCTTGCCTCTCTTTCCAATTAGCTTGATTGGCGGGAAAAATTTCTTCGAGGCAATGTCCTAGGATGATCAAATCGAAATTTCCCGTCACCGGCATGGGTTCCTTTTGGCAGTCCCATTGCCGGACGCTTAAGGGCAAGCCATATCTTCCGCACACTGTTGAACCAAGCTCCAGAGCGGGCGCGCTGCGATCAGCGGCGAACACTTCGCCGGCTCCGTGGCGCAAAGCGGCGAATGCAAACGGCGCAGGACCGCTTCCGACATCCAACACGCGCCGTGGAACGATCGGCAACTCATTCAGAACGGACATCGCCTGTTGATAATGTACAACCCATTGATAAAGCAGATAAGAACCCAAAAGGGCGGGATCGGAAAAGTAGTTTGCGCCAATAAGATTTTTACTAGAGTGCAGTCCATCCTGCAGAGTCTTTACGCCCTCCACAACGCCGCGAAATTCGCGCGTTTGGAGTTTATCCGGAGGACCCGCTTGCTTATGCATGCGGCGCCACAATCCGATCAATAGGGGCATAATGGCCGCAATATCCAGATCAGGAGTTCTATGATTTTTCATCTATTCTCCCTCTACTCAAAAACAAGTTCTTTTTCGCGTTCCGTCAACGCCCTCCATTGACCAACGGGAAGGGGTCCCAGATGGAGGCCGCCAATGCGAATGCGAGTGAGTTCTTTAACGCCTAATCCTGCATTTTCCAAGAGCATTCGCACCTCGCGTTTTTTGCCTTCGGCGATGGTGACCTTGACGGTTCCCTTGCGGACTTTATTAACGCGCACAGGTTTGACAAACGCGCCTTCAACGAGCGCGCCATTTGTAATCGCTTGCAGGTGGTCGATGGTGATCTCTTCGTCTGTTTTAGCTAAATATTCTTTATTGATATTGGATGAGGGATGAATGACGCGGTTGGCGAAATGGCCGTCATTAGTGACGATGATTAGTCCTTGAGTGTCTTTGTCTAAGCGGCCCACTGTAAATACGCGTTGCTCCACCTGTTCAAAGAGATCAAGTATGATCTTTGTATTATTCGTGCGTCTATTGGTGCAGATATATCCCACCGGTTTGTTCAGAATGTAGTAAACCTTACCCTCGGCGCCTTTAATCGCTTTATCATCAACTTTGATGATATCTTTTCCATCGACCAATGTTTGGGGCAGCAGGGCGACCTGGCCGTTGACCCTCACGCGGCCATCGAAAATGAGCGTTTCGCATGCGCGACGGGAGGCTACGCCGGCGGCGGCTAAGAATTTGCTTAATCTTTGTTTTGAAGAAGTTTTCATTTTTTCCACTTTTTTCCTTTTCGGCACATTCATCATAAAGTAAAGTTAATAATTATTCAATACTTATAAGTGGGGCTGGGCGCAATTAAATTCGCGTTAACCCCGCGAGCGGGCATTGGGGTCAGGCCTGACACTATGACACTTTTAAAAACGCCACTATGACACTTTTAAAGGCGTCATACTGGCGTTTTTGAAAGTGTCATAGTGTCAGGCCTGACCCCAATGCCACGCGTCATCGCGTCAAATTTTATTTGTTTGTAAGGATCAGGCCTGTAGTTCATCCGGTATTTTCATATTGTGGAATACCGCATCTACATCTTCTAGTTGTTCAATCCATTCAATTAACGCCAGATTGGCCTTTGCCGTTTCCATATCGCATTCAACATACGTTTTGGGAATCATTTCCAAAGAGGCTTCATCGCATTCAAAACCGAGCTGTTTGATCGCTTCCTTCACAGTGTAAAGAGAGGCGGGATCGGTGGTGATGACATACAGGTCTTCATCTGTCTCGAAATCTTCCGCCCCGGATTCAAGGGCCGCATGAAAGAGTTTTTCTTCAACAGCGTTTTTTTTTGCAATTTGAATGACGCCTTTACGTTCAAAGTTGAATGCGACGGCTCCGGGGCTGGCGATTGTGCCGCCGCGTTTATTGGTGGCGATGCGCATTTCCGAGGATATGCGGTTTTTGTTGTCTGTCATAATATCAATGATGAGCCCTACGCCGCCATGTCCATACATCTCATAGGTCATCTCGGTATAGTCTGCCTGGTCGGCGCTGGACGCCTTCTTGATGTTGCGGTCAATAATATCGTTAGGAACATTAGCTTCGCGCGCTTTTTGCAGGGCGATGCGCAGACGCGGATTGTTTTTTGCATCGGGGCCTCCGAGCTTGACGGAGCTGATGATCTCCTTTGCAATGCGCGAAAACACCTTGCCTTTTTTAATGTCGGCTTTTCCTTTTCTATGTTTAATATTCGCCCACTTGCTATGACCAGCCATAATATTAAAACATCCCCTTGAATAGATGACCTTGATGCTCTTTGATCCAATTTTGGGCGAGCGAGTAGTGCTGATATTGCATTTCAAGCTCCTTGAATTCATTGGTATGAATCCGGTAAACGCCTCTTTCATCGTGATAAGCAGGGCACACGCCATGCACCATCTCATGATAAACAACATAGGCTACTAAATAATCGGGAAACGAAGGACTGTCAAGCAGTCTATTAATTTTAATCAATTTCAAAGGGTCATGATAAAGACCAAATGTCACGCGTATTCGTCGTCGGGGTTGAGTTTTGCCAAACCAGGTGATATGCAAATTAAGGCGTCCCTGAAAATATTCGCGGTTTAATTGATTATAAATTTTTTGTAAATCGTGCACAGAACCTCGCGCGCATAATTTGCGCCGATCAAGCAGATGCGAGTAGTCGAGTTTTTGTAAATGCGCTTCGATGAAATCTTTGATGTCAGGGGTGATTTTATTGTCTTCTCGGCTGATGTAACAGGCTAAAGATTGCATCACATTTTGCGGAGCCTGCAAAAACATGCGATGGAGGGATACTTTAGCGCAATCAGGTTCCCAGCGTACGCTGAGCATGGTGGAACGATTGTCATTAATCTTTAATTTTACTTTCATACCGGAACTCTCCTCGAGTTCCTGCTGAAAACGAGTAGCAAGCATCATAATTATATATTTTTTTATTAAAATTGTTTGTTGTTGTGAATATTATACTGATGGTCATGCGACATTGGGTTAGGCCTGACCTCAATTGCGCGCCATGCTAAATTCGGCCGTGTTCACCTTTTCGGCCACTAGAATCCCCTCTCTGTGCGCTCTGTGATCTCTGTGGTTGATAAAAAAGCTTGAAACGTTTTTATCAACCACAGAGATCACAGAGCGCACAGAGAGGCGGCCGAGTTCTTTCTTAGTAAAGGTGAACAAGGCCCTAAATCCTTTTCTCCATAAAAATACGGCCTACAAAAGTATTATCGCGTTCTTTGATCCACTCATTTTGACGTCCAAACTCTGTAAAACCAAAGCGCTCATAAAGGCGAATGGCAGGATTTTGGGCATAAACCTGAAGATGCAACAATTCAATATTAAAATAAGTTTTTCCAAGATGAATGAGGTTCTTTATGAGATCGGAACCAATTCCTTGATTTCGATGATTTCCTCCTACAATAATTCCAAACTCACATTGATGCGCCAGTTTTCGGTAGGGCTGCAAATAAAGCGTCGCCATGCCGCAAGGCGTTCCATTGAAAGTGGCCGTCAGGCTGCAACGATAGCGACAAAAACCGATCCAACGGTTTACCGCATCATCGATTTCCACCACATCATCCATTGGAAACCATCTGCCAACGGTGGGGTCCATTAACCATTCTTTTAGATAGGCGGCGTCGCTTAATTCAGTATAGCGAATATCCACGCCTGCAGGAAGTGTGGACTCTTTATTTTGCTCTTCTGTGCTCATCAGGTTCACCCAAATTCTTTTAAATAAGCGTTAATAAAATCATCAATTTCTCCATCCATCACAGCTTGCACGTTGCCGATTTCCACCTTGGTGCGAGTATCTTTAACTAGCGTGTATGGTTGGAAGACATAATTGCGGATCTGACTGCCCCAGGCGATCTCCTTTTTTTCTCCCCCGAGAGCTTTAACCGCATTTTCTCGTTCCGTAACTTCTTTTTCGTATAATTTTGATTTCAATATTTTAAAACAAGCTTCCTTGTTTTGAACCTGGCTGCGCTGGCTCTGGCTGGACACCACGATGCCTGTAGGTCCGTGGGTCAGCCGCACCGCCGAATCAGTTTTATTAACGTGTTGGCCGCCAGCTCCTGAAGCTCGATAGGTGTCGATTCGGACCTCATCTGGTTTAATGTCGATAACGATGTCGTCAGTGATTTCCGGGGTGACATCGACCGAAGCGAAGCTGGTGTGCCGTTTAGCGTTGCTGTCAAAGGGGGAAATGCGCACCAATCGGTGGACGCCTTTTTCCGCCTTCGCATAACCGTAAGCGAAGTCTCCGGTAATCTTAATAG
>Ga0207104_1032_pt1 | contig 34953 bp, 31 predicted proteins | sample Alteio_BWMinHeat_79_FD_153538 | JGI IMG/M metagenome (GOLD analysis project Ga0207104, IMG submission 153538) | Enriched cells from forest soil in Barre Woods Harvard Forest LTER site, Petersham, Massachusetts, United States -... | ecosystem: Environmental > Terrestrial > Soil > Temperate forest >...
GACTGTGGTGTAGTTGCTGATGACCGCCTGCAGGGGACAGGCCCAGCGTGCTTCAATCCGTTCAACCGGAAAGGTCACTCCTGCATGCTGAGATGCCAGCACACAGGTTTCCGATCGAACCACACCCGGATATATCGTCGTACTCAACCCGATGACGGCGAGCACAGACAGGAGGCCGGCTCTTCTCGAACACAACGATTCAGGGATCATCACGGCTGTTTTTGAACCTGAATGACGAGTTGGATCGGAAAGAGTTGCCGGGAGTCCTGCCGCAGACGTGTCTGCCGCAGCAGGGTCTCAAGCGATGGCGTCACGGAGCCCTCGAAGGACACCTGCCCGTTCGTGAGCACGACAAGCGGTTTGGAAGAATCGATGAGCTGCTCATTCAAGAAGAGGCTGTAGCGTTGGACCCGCTCGGTTTGGACTTCAATGCGATTCGGCGATACGATGGAGGCGTCTAGTCTCGCATATTCACGCCGCTTGATCAGATCGTCTTTCTTACTGACCAGATCTTCGGAGAACGCGGCAATGGAATCGGTCGCGTCGATACGCACCCATCCAAACGGTTGAAAGTGACTGGCCTCACGCACCAGCGTCACGGTAGTCGGCAAGGGATTGCGCCGTTGGGCGTTAAACCAGGTCACCAGCTCTGGCAATTCCTCCCTGGGGAAAAAGTGCCCACCCGCCACGGGATGCTCGCGATCATGTTCACGGTAGACATAGGGATAGCCCAGCCTGGTCAATTCTTTCGTAATTGAGCGACTGAGTTCCACCGGCATCACCTCATCCTTGCTTCCGTGAATGATATAGATCGGCATGGAACGCAGGTTGGCCAGGAACGGCATCAGCACCTTGTCGAGGCCGCTCGCCATGGGGGCCAGGCCGGCGAACAGGGGTGCGTCGTGCATACCGATGACCCAGGTGCCGATTCCGCCGTTGGACATGCCGGTGAGAAAGACCCGGTCAGGATCGATGTGGTAGCGCCGTTGCACGGAATGAATCGTCGCCAAGACCAGCTCCTCCGCACCTCGCGTAAACCATGCACCGGTCGGAACAGTCGGACAGGCCAAGACATAGTCCTTCCCCAATCGAACCTGCCAGCGTTCCAGGTACGCCTCACCGGTAAAGCCCGCGCCATGCAGGCAGACCACCAAGCCATAGTTTTCCGTAGGCTGATAGGTCGGGGGAATGGAGAGAGCCAGGTGGTAGGCACGCCCCCTCACATCAATTCGTTCGTCGGGAATAGTTCCCGTCGGCTGCGGGGCATAGTCCCGTTCGGTTTGAATGATCCGAATCGTCTGGTCGATCGTCACAGATGGATCGGACAGTATAGTCTGGAGGGCACGAGCTGCCTCGTCCATATCCGTACTATCCAAATAGCGGAAGACCTGCGTCTTAAGATCGGCAGAAGGGGGTACATCCGCCGCATCCACTTCATGGCTGACGAGTGACGCAAGGACCATGACAAGGATACCTACAAGGTGCCTGCGCTTCACAGATCTCCCTCCACGACCAAATCCTCCCCTATCCGGCGGACCATGACATGGCGCAATGCCAGTGCCTGAGCCAAGCGCCTCGGACTGCGATCGCCGATCACCCCTTTGGCATCCTGCCCGCCCATAAGGGTAGGAGCGAGATAGAGGACGACGTGATTGACGAGTGTCTCTCGTAATGCTGAAGCATTCACGGTGCTGCCTCCCTCGATCAGCACGGAAGTAATCCCACGCCGACCCAACATCGTCAGCAGGGCTGGAAACGAAACACGCCCATTCTTCAGGGCAATCGAGACCACTTCCACCCCCGCCCGTTCAAATGGACGGCGGCGCGACTGGGGCGCACGGCTCGTGGTCACGATCAGTGTCTTCGCCTGGTCTTGCTTAGCACAGACCGTCGCCGTCGGAGGTGTCCTGAGCCGGCTATCGAGCACCACACGCAAGGGTTGCCGCGGTGCCAGCTTGAGTAGACGGTCGGACCATCGAGCTGTCAGCGTGGGATTATCCTTCAGCACGGTGCCGACTCCGACGACTACCGCATCGACCTGACTCCGAAGTCGATGCGCCTCTTGCCGTGCGAGCGGTCCGGTAATCCATCGAGACTCTCCCTTCGCCGTGGCCACCTTTCCATCCAAAGTCATCCCGGCTTTCAGAATCACATAGGGACGACCGGTGGTGGCCCAATGGAGGTATGCGCGATTCAACTGTGCCGCTTCCTCTTGTGCCACCCCCGTCGTCACCGTAATCCCAGCCCGGCGCATGGCGGCAATACCCCGTCCTTTGACCATTATATTAGGATCGGCCATCGCCACCACCACCTGCCGTACGCCGGATTGAATCACTGCCGGCACGCAGGGTGGGGTTCGTTTGAGAAGATGGCAGCAGGGTTCGAGCGTGACGTAGAGCGTCGCGCCTTTGGCGCGTGGCCCGGCTTGGAAGAGTGCAAGAATTTCTGCGTGGGGTTGCCCTGGACCGTGGTGACATCCGCGGCCGATGATGCGGCCGTTCTTGACGACGAGGGCGCCGACCATGGGATTCGGACTGGTCTTGCCCCGGCCCTTCGCTGCAAGACGAAGCGCCAGGGTCATGAAGTGGAGGTGCGGTGTGGTGGCAGTCACCGTTTCTTGCGCGCGACGCGTGATCGGCTGCGGGGCCGCTGAGCCGACTTCGTCTTCGTGGTCTTCGCCGTGGCCTTCCTCCCCTTAACACGCGCCCCTGACACCTTGCTCGTGGGGAGGCCCGATCCAGCTTCGGCCAACGCGGCATGGGCTGCCGCGAGCCGTGCAATGGGGATGCGATAGGGCGAGCAGCTCACATAGTCCAATCCAAGTTCATGGCAGAACTCCACGGAACTGGGATCGCCGCCGTGCTCACCGCAGATGCCGAGCTTAATCCCGGGACGGGTCTTCCGGCCGCCGGCGATGGCCTGCCGCATCAATGCCCCCACCCCTTCTCGGTCAAGCACCGCAAAGGGATCCGCTTCCATAATATTGGCCGTTCGATAAAAATCGATGAATTTTGCCGCATCGTCGCGTGAAAAACCGAACGTCGTTTGGGTGAGGTCGTTCGTCCCGAATGAAAAGAACTCCGCCTCTGTCGCGATGCGATCGGCCGTCACGGCGGCACGAGGCAGTTCGATCATCGTGCCCACGAGATAGGTGAGCTTCACGTTGTACTGCTTCATCGTCTCCTGCGCCACCTCGCGGATCAAATCTTTCTGCGCCTTCATTTCCGACACCATCCCCACCAGCGGGATCATGATCTCCGGAACGATCGTCTTCCCCTCCTTGGCCAGCTCGCACGCGGCTTCCATGATGGCCCGCGCTTGCATGCGGGTAATCTCCGGCATCGTAATTCCAAGCCGACACCCGCGTGACCCGAGCATGGGATTAAACTCGTGGAGTTCTTCAACTCTGGCCAACAATCGACGCTTCTCTTGCAGCTTGCCTCCGTCCCGCCCGGTCAACTCCAGCTGCGCAATCTCCACCATCAACTCTTCACGCTTCGGCAAAAACTCGTGCAACGGTGGATCGAGCAGGCGAATGGTGACCGGATAACCGGCCATCTCGCGATAGAGCCCGATGAAATCCTGTTTTTGCAGCGGGAGGAGTTGATCGAGAAACTTCTCCCGCTCCTCTTTCGTCCTCGCCAAAATCATCTTCTGCATAATCGGGATGCGATCCTCGGCGAAGAACATATGCTCGGTCCGGCAGAGTCCGATCCCCTCCGCACCGAAGCCGCGGGCGATGTTCGCCTGATCTGGCACATCCGCATTGGCACGGACATGCATCGTCCGTATACTGTCGGCCCATGACAGGATCAACGCGAAACGCTGGTACTTGTCCGACTTCTTCGCATCCAACTTGCCCTGGATCACTTGAATGATTTCAGATTCGACGACGGGAAGATCCCCCTCATATACATTGCCGGTCGAGCCGTTGATCGACAGATAGTCCCCCTCGCGGAAGACTTTGGCTCCGATCCTGACGGACTGGCTATCCAGCACCTCCACCGCCTCGCAGCCGGCCACGCAGACCTTGCCCATTTGCCGAGCGACGACTGCCGCATGGGACGTCATCCCACCCCGCGCCGTCAGAAATCCCTCTGCCGCATTCATCCCATGAATATCGTCCGGGCTCGTTTCCTGCCTGACCAACACCACCCGGGTACCAGCCTCTTTCATCGTCACAGCTCGATCCGGAGTGAGGGCGATCTTCCCTGCTGCCGCACCGGGACCGGCTGGAAGCCCTTTTCCCAGAGGATTGGATTTCGCCTCTTCGTTGCTATCGAAAATCGGGTAGAGATATTGCGCCAATTGTTCCGGCCCGATCCGTTGCACCGCTTCCTTCTTGGAGATCAGGCCTTCTCTGACCATGTCGACTGCAATCTTCACCGCAGCGATGCCGGTCCGCTTCCCGACCCGGGTCTGCAGCATGTAGAGCTTGCCCTCTTGGATCGTAAATTCCAAATCGAGCATATCTCGATAATGTTTTTCGAGCCTCTTGTAGGTATGCTCCAATTCCTTGTAGGCTGCCGGGACGTTCTTCGCGAGCGCATTCACCGGAAGCGGAGTCCTGATGCCGGCGACGACATCTTCGCCTTGGGCGTTCATCAAGCACTCACCGAAAAAGTTCTTATCGCCGGAAGCCGGATCGCGCGTGAACGCCACACCGGTTCCACTCGTCTCCCCCATGTTCCCGAACACCATCGCCACCACATTGATCGCCGTGCCCCACGAGTCGGGAATCCCATAGAGGCGCCGGTAGGTGACGGCCCGCGCCCCGAACCAGGAGGAAAAGACGGCGTTGACAGCCAGGCGAAGCTGCTCAAGCGGCTCATCAGGGAACTCTTTCTTGGTCTCTTCATTGATGAGCGTCTTAAAGCTCGCGACCAATTCCCGGAGATGCCGCGCGTCGAGATGGGTCTCGTGCGGCACGCCCACCTCGGCCTTCTTCTGCTTGAGGATCGCTTCGAAATGTTCCCGTGGCACGCCCATAACGATGCTGCCATACATGGCCACGAAGCGCCGATAGCTGTCCTGTGCAAATCGGTCGTTGCGTGTTTTTGCCGCCAGCCCTTCGACCGTCTTGGTCGTCAAACCGACGTTCAGCACCGTGTCCATCATGCCAGGCATTGAGGCCCTTGCGCCGGACCGCACCGAGACCAGCAGCGGCCGCTCGGGATTGCCAAATCCCATATCCATCGACCGCTCAACCCGCTTGAGCGATTTCAACGCGGCGTCCCACATACCGGGAGGATACTGCTTCCCATTCTTGTAATATTCGACGCAGGCCTCGGTCGAAATGGTAAAACCGGGCGGAACGGAGATGCCGAGATTCGTCATTTCGGCAAGTCCGGCGCCCTTCCCGCCGAGGAGCTCTTTCATGTTCGATGTCCCTTCGGCCGCGCCGTCACCGAAGTAGTACACGTATTTCTTTGCCACGCTCCCCTCTCCTTCGCGTTGACGTCAGTTCAATTCAATGGACGACCGATGCTCCGTGGCCGGCAGTGGATTCGAGATGCAGCCGATACCGGCCGACCAGATACCACTTCGCCACCAACCCTAACGCAATGACCGCCACAACAATCAGCCCCAATATGAGCAACCGATAGTCGGCCTGAGTTCCCCGATCCACATAATACTGCCCGTCCGGTCCATGCCGAAGCTTGACGCCCTGTTGTAGCTGGTGAGTTTTGCCGGACTTGTCGGAAAGATTGATCCACTCCGAACACAGCTGAACCGGTTCCGCCGATCCCACAACGGACTGCCAGCCGAGTCGGAGACAAATATCCTGTTTGGAGTTGAATACATCCGGGGGCGTTGCCAGCTCATCGAGATTGATCCCACTGGCCCATAACCCAACCAACATGATCGTGTTGCAGAGCACGATCAGAGCAAGAGACACAGCGATGGTGAACCGACGGATTTTCTTCGCCCGACGCTGATCGTCTGACGAAGGTAGGGGAAGAGACGCTGTACCCATGGACTGCTCCATATCGTACTGCCCCTATATTACTCTCTCTCCAGTCTCTCCCGAGGAATGGTACCCATGCTGATCTCATTGCGGCCGTCGAGCGAGGCCCGTCTTCGGGCGCGCGCTCTAGGAGCAGGAGATCAGCATGGGTACCATTCCTCGTTCTACCCTCCTTGTACCACAATCTGCGAGAAGTCCGCGAATGAGTTGAAGAAGTCGTCCACTTCCTGGAGCAGCGACAACCGGTTACTTCGGACAGCCGGATTATCCGCATTGACCATAACCGCTGTGAAGAACGCATCGATGGCGGGCTTCAGCCGCACCAGCGCGTCCAGGGCCTGGCCATAGTCCTCTTGACTCATCGCGGACAGCGTCTTCTCCCGTTTCATCGCCTGGTAGAGCGCCGACTCCGCGGTATGTTCAAACCGCGCCTCATCGACCGGCTTACGGTCCCACTGTTCTTTCTCGACAAGCCGGTGGGCACGCTTGAAGCCGACGATCAACGGATCGAATTCCGGCTTCGTCCTCACAGATTCGAGCGCCTTCATTCTCAGAACAAGATCGACGAGGTCCAATGCCTTGTCGTGAGCTGGTTTGAGCACTGCTTCGATGACATCGTCCCGCAAGGCATGGACGAGCTTGGCATAGTGTCGAACCCGCTCAAATATGAATTCGACAATTCGGCGGTTTCCTTCTTGTTCAGAACCTGCCACCCCCTTAAATCCATCCTTGCTCACAATCGTTCTTGCATAACGAATACATTCCCCCAAATCCAATCTGAGGCCGCTCTCAAGAATAATTCTGACGATGGCCGTGGCATTCCTGCGCAACGCAAAGGGATCTTCCGATCCAGTCGGCACAAGACCCACGTGGAAGAACGCCACCACCGAATCCAGCCGGTCGGCCAACGACAGCACCTGACCACCTATAGTCCGTGGCAATTCTCCTTCGATCGATCGCGGAAGATATTGCTCCCTGATGGCCTGACTGACCGCCTCAGATTCACCATCATGTTTTGCGTATTCGCCCCCCATGATGCCCTGCAACTCAGGAAATTCTCCTACCATGCCAGTAAGGAGATCGGCCTTGCACAGCTTCGCAGCCCTACGGCATTGGTTGATTGTCTCATTGTTTTTAGCATCGGGGTTGAGAAGAGGCGCGACAATGGTAACCAGTTTTTCAAGCCTTTCCTGCTTCTGCGCCACTGTCCCAAGTTGTTTATGGAACGTCACGCCTGCAAGCTTCTTGACGCGGTCTTCGAGTCTGACCTTTCGGTCTTCATCGAAGAAGAACTTGGCGTCAGCCAGTCGTGCCGCCAACACCCGCTCGTTACCCTCACGGATGAGGGTCATGTCTTTCACCTGGTTGTTGGCCACCGCGATGAAATGCGCCACGAGCTTGCCCGTATCGTTATTGATCAAGGAAAAGAATCCCTGATGCTCTTTCATGGAGGTCATCAGGATTTCTTGCGGCACCTCCAAATAGCCAGGCTTGAAGGATCCGATAATCGCATGGGGGCATTCGGTCGTATAGACCGCCTGATCGAGCAAGTCGGCGTCGAGGTGCAACCGGAAACCGGTCTTCTTACAAATCTCAGCAATTTGATCTTCAATCACACGCTGACGATGCTGCGGATCCGCAATGACTCCCTGACGTTCAAGCCCCTTCAGATAAGACTCGGAGTCTCGAACCTCTATCCCCTTCGCACTCCCTAACACTCGATGGCCTTGCGTCCGGTTTCCAGCAATAATCCCCGCCGCTGCGATGGGAAGTGTCACCCCTCCGAACAGCGCCACCAGCCACCGTACCGGTCGAGCGAATCGTACCCCGGCCTGATTCCACTTCATCGCTTTCGGAAACGAGAGCTTCGCGATCAGCTGCGGGAGGAGTTCTTTCAAGACCACATTGGCGGGCTGCCCTTGTTCCTGTTTTACGGCAAAGAGATACTCCCCCTTCGGAGTCCGGCGAATCTCCAGATCTTGAACGGAGACTCCTTGCCCTGCGGCAAACCCCGTCGCGGCCCTGGTCGGCTGGCCGGCCGGATCGAACGCCACCGCTTTGGACGGCCCCATCGCTTCTTTGATCATAGAGGTTTGCTGGGTTGCGAGACCCTCAACCACCAGAGTCAAACGCCGTGGAGTTCCCAGAGTACGGACAGATCGAAACGCGAGACGTTGGTCATTCAACAGCTGCTCAGCCGAATCTTTGAGGGCAGCCAGTGCAGGAGCGATGAATTGGTAGGGAAGTTCTTCGACGCCGATCTCAAGCAACAACTCGGCGGCGGTCACTGGGGAAGGGCGCTTCCCCGTCTTTGCAGGAGGAGCGGGACGACGAGGTTTCTGAGTCTTTGACATGAATCCTTCTGCGGTTCTATGAGCGGCGGGCCACAGACTTGGAACGATTACGTGATGTCTTCGCTCCGTCACGCTCCTCAATACGATTGAGCAATGGATGCCTCATCGCCGCCCGCTCTTCGATGTAGCGTTCGGCACATCGACGTGCAAGGGCGCGGACCCTGGCGATATATCCCGTGCGCTCCGCTACGCTGATCGCTCCCCGGGCATCGAGCAGATTGAAGAGATGCGAAGACTTGATACAGTACTCGTAGGCCGGTAGCGTCAATCGTTTTTCGGTCTTGGCCAACAGCCGCTTACATTCTCCTTCAAACGATTGAAACGTGGCCATGAGCATTGCCACGTCGCTTTCTTCAAAATTATAGGTCGAGAACTGGACCTCGGTTTCGTGATGGATATCCCCATAGGTGACTGAATCGTTCCAGGCAAGGTCGAAGACATTATTTACCTGTTGCAGGTACATCGCGATGCGTTCAGTCCCGTATGTGAGTTCGACGGTAATCGGATTCAGCTCGATCCCGCCGATTTCTTGAAAGTACGTGAACTGGGTAATTTCCATTCCATCGAGACGCACCTCCCAGCCCAGGCCCCAGGCACCCAGCGTGGGAGACTCCCAGTCATCCTGGATAAACCGGATGTCGTGCTGCTTCGGGTTAATCCCCAATTGAGCCAGACTTTCCAAATACAACGATTGAATGTTGTCAGGCGCCGGCTTCAGCACGACCTGATACTGATAGTAGTGCTGCATGCGATTCGGATTCTCACCGTATCGCCCATCCGTTGGACGCCGGCATGGTTGGGGATAGGCGGCACGCCAGGGCTCTGGGCCAAGGGAGCGGAGGAACGTGGCTGGATGAAAGGTACCTGCCCCCATCTCTAGATCGTAGGGCTGATGAATGACGCAGCCTTGCTCGGCCCAGTAGTGATGCAATGTGAGAATGAGATCCTGGAAGGTCACGAACAGTCCAGTCGTGGTTGCGGAGGTCTGAATTCTCGCGATAGACGCATTGAAATGAACGGAGAAGCTAACAGGAATGCGCAGAACCTGTCAAGGAACAACCCCTCTAGGATCAAGGAGTTGCAGCGCGTCGTACCTATGGAAATGGATGGACATTGTGGGTCAAATCCTCTGAAACATTCTGCGCAAATATTTCCAACCGACTCTTGACGGGATCAGGTGCAGTCGACTATTGTCACTATTCTTGATTAAATCACTCGGACTTCTTTAGACCCGACATGAAGCTCTCGAAGAAAAGCCAGTACGGACTTCGCGCACTGCTCGAGCTCACCCTCGTGCATGGCAAGATGACATTACAGCGCCACCAGATTGCGACACGCCAGCATATCCCGGTCGAATTTCTTGAACAGATCCTCCTGACCCTGAAACGAGCCGGCCTCCTTTCTAGTCGTCGAGGAATGAAGGGTGGCTACACGCTGATTAAGCCTCCGGAAGAAATTACCCTCGGCCAAGTCATTCGTATTTTGGATGGCCCCCTCGCTCCCATCGGATGCGTGAGCAAGACGGCCTATCAGAAATGCAAGGACTGCCCCTATGCCGAACACGCCCAATGTCCGGTGCAGCATGTGATGGGTACGGTGCGTGACGCCATTGCCAATATTCTGGACCACTACACGCTGAACGACTTCGTGTCCGGGCATCGCAAAGGGTAATCGTGGATCTCGTCGTTCTTGTGCTGATCACGTTCGTGGCGGCCACCGTCAACGGCGCCTTAGGATACGGCTTTTCCTCGATTACGGTTCCAGTCGCGCTGCTCTTTTATACCAATCGAATTCTGAACCCGGCATTAGTGCTCGTGGAGTTGGTGATCAATGGATACGTCCTCTTCATCAACCGCAAGAGTATCCCGAACATTTGGTGGCGCGTCGCACCCATTCTGATCGGCCTCCTGATCGGTGTCGCGATCGGCAGCTACATTCTCTCTCTCGTTCATCCGTCCTGGGTCAAGTTTGTGACCTACTTCATGCTGTTGCCATTGATTCTGCTCCAAGCTGCCGGTATCAGAAAACCCATCCGAGCCGAAAAAGCCATCGCGATCCCCTTCGGAGTGGGAATCGGAACCCTGTACTCCGTCACTACCATTTCAGGCCCTCCCCTTGCACTCCTGTTCAACAATCAAGGATATGTCAAACAGGATTTCCGGGCCGCACTCGGCGTCATTCGAGTGGGAGAGGCGGTCATGACAGGAATCGCATACTATTTTATTGGACTCTACAGTTACGCCAGTATGGAGATGATTCTCTATATCGTCCCCAGCGTTCTGTTGGGAATTCCGCTTGGAAGCTATCTCATTCGTTGGATGGACCCTGAAACGTTCAGACGGATCTGCATGGCCTTCGATGCTTTAGTGGTTGCGTTTGGATTGTCCAGGGTACTTATTGAATTGAATCTGGCCACCGCGTTCACCACCTACAGTATTCTCACGATCATGATGATGATCAATGCCTACTTACTCTTTCGATTTTTTCGGGACAGAACCGTCCCCTAAGGAAGCGTGGAAGGAATACCGGCCAGTCAATTCCGTGACTGGCTGAATCAAGTTTTCCCCGCCTCTCTCTTCTCTCCCTGAGGTCCCTGGGCGCCCACTTCCAGTCACTCAAACAGGTCCCTTTCTCCTCTTGTCGTCTGAACCCTCGACGTTCGCTGAACATCAACGATCACATCCTCATACCCATTCATGGGCACTCACAAATGGATGAGCCCGCGCAAATGGGATAACGCCCCTTTGGCAGGATAAAATCTGTATGGTCTCTCCTTCAGTTCCTACACCTCACTCATCCTTCAACACCGCATAAGACCTTAATTCATCAGGTAAATTGGTGAATTGCAAGGAGAACATGTGGCACATACTTTGCTCATACGCGAAGCGTGTTTGTTTTCTCATCCAGTATCACACGTGAAGTAGACCGAACCTAAATTATCGCAGCCTAGCCATCTGTTTGGAGAGCAGACCATGAGCGATTTGACCAACCAACCTGTCTTCTTACCGTGGACCAGAGCCATAGCGACCACCCGCATGCCGTTATGTCTGACCGCCTTCATCGCAGGGCTTCTTCTTACAACCATGTCTTTTCTGACAGGATGCGGCGGCGGTGAGACCGGAAGCGACCCCACCGTCAAAGTGAATCCCGGTAGTGCAGGCGCCACCGCCACCGCATCTCTCGACTGGAACCCGGTCCCAGATCCCTCAATCTCTGCCTATTTCGTCCATTACGGCCGGCAATCACCGCATCAACCTGGTAGCTGCGCATACGAACATTCTGTTTCTGTTAACTCTCCGTCAGCCACGCTGACAGACCTTGATCCTGATACCCACTATTATTTTGCGGTCAGTGCCTATAATGGTCTCGAAAGTGCCTGCTCAAATGAAGTATCGACCGTCACGCCTCCTTCCGTCTAGATTGATCCCCCAAGACTCACCTTACACACTTCCGCTGCCAACGATATTGGATCCGCCTGAATCGCGCTCTCAATGTCGTGACCGGACAGTGATTTCGGTCACCGTCTGCACGTGATCCTTTCAGCGCTTCTGTGGCCATGCTGGGCCAGTGTGATATGTGCATGAGCCAATTCCTAAACCCCGAAAGATCCCTGTTCTGTCACATCCGACCAGCAAAATGGCAATAATGGGGCAGGACCATATTGGGGGCCGTCGAGTGCCGTGCGATGCGGTGCAATGGAAGGCGAGCAGTGCAACCAGTCCAGCTGGCATTCGAACTACGTTTTGTCGATGGGCTCGACAACAAGATCGGGGTTCTTCAACGACGTGCTAATGGCCCGTGAGGTGAGACGTATCTGCGATTGAATATCTTCACGTGCATGCTCGCGAAGACCTAGAAGAACTGACCATCGACCCGCTCGTGCAGGAGAAGAGCCTCCGGATGTCACCCACTCACTGGCATATCTCAGTCCCATCAATACTAGCGCCGCACCTCCCATCGCTACTGAATCAACGATGCAATACCAGAAGGTGACGCCACTTGGCGGGTTAGCCTGTGACAAGCCAAGAACAGGGTCTATGGCAGCCCATTTCCAGGCTCCAACGGCGGTGCCGATTATTTCCAACCATGTCGTGATAAAGAAGGCGGCAAGATAGACCATGGGCGAGCGCCCAAGAAAGAGAAAGCCCAAAAAAATAGCAAACATTAAGGCGCCGAGCGCGTCAGCCTGTTCTGGGTACCCGCTGATTCCCCACGCTGACCATGCGCCACATACCACGATGACAAATGCGGCAATTCGTCTGCCATGTCGTTGAAACAGCCCGGACCGCGCCAACGCAATCGCGGTCAAATACACCATACCGTGGCCGGGCGGCACATAAGCCGGTACATTCTCAAATCGATAGGTGTATCCGCCCATATAAATAGAAGCAAAGTGCTCGCCCCATGTGGCAAATGCCACTGCCACGAAAACTTGTAACCGTGTTTCTCTATTTTCACCGAGCAACATCACAATAAGAGAGACGAATGCGATACCCCCCAGGATATATTGCCGTTCTAGACTCGCGTTGGCTTCGAGGGTCAAACACACTACTACGGAAAAAAATGTGAATGCCGCGATCACATAATCCCGCGTCCTATGCCCATGCGCCACATTCAATTGCGGAAAATGGCGTAGCATGCCCGGTATCATTGAACGTAAGAGTAGAAACATCAGCCCCTCTTAACCCTGTGGCTTACACTCGATTGTCTCGTGATACAACCATGTGAAAGGACGCGGATGACTGCCGTCCTCCGTTTTCGACAAGGACCCGGCATAACCTCTCGGCGTCCAACGCGGCTAGATCTCCACATACCTCAGATCTCTAGGAGGTTTCTGGCGCTGGCTTGGTGTGCTGAAATCTAACGCGTCGCTGGTCTCGCGTCAACTCAAGAAGTGCAGTTTGCCGGATTATCAGAGAAAGAATAATCAGCATCGCACGTCCTCACCCCTGCGCATACTTCCAGGATAGGAAGGGACGCCGGACTGTGGCAGGGGGCTTATTCTGAGTAGGTGGCGAGGTGATGGCTCGTTGGGTCCAATGAGGCAGGTGTCTGACAATTCAAGACTCACATGGGTTCCGCGATCGTCTAATGAGCTTTACGGTAACCCCTGCGGATTCCAGCTCCATCTAACAGCACGATGCCGGCATCCCTTTAGCGATGCCAGCATCTACCGCCGCAATCATGTACTCCGAATACCAGTGAGACTACGCGAACTAGTCTTTCTCCTTCGGTTCCGTCTTTGGCACATTCTTGCCCTGCGCTAAGCTGGCATTGAGGTCCGTCTCGGGAACTTTTTTATGCACCAGGTTTTGATGGCAATCGATGCAGGTTGCACCCTCTGTCTCCATCTTCTTGTGCGCAGCTTTGGCGGATGCGCCGGGCGGCTTTGGATTGCTGTGGCAGGCCCGGCAGGTCATGCTGTCCCACCCCTTCAGTTTCATCCGCGCCCTGTAGGCCGCCTCCGGCCGTCGCTCGTTAAATTTCTCGATCGTCGAGTAATCAACGGTGAACTCTTCAATCAAGAACGGCACTCCATCCACGATGTGTGTCCACAACGCCAGATGGAAGTTTTGGAAACCCTGAGGGACATGGCAGTTTTTACAGCCAGGGTCTGCACCGAGCGCGCCCCAATGCGAGGACTTCTTCAGTTCCTCATACGGGTAGGTCTCGGAGTGGCAACTCACGCAGAACTCGGTCCTGGAAATGGCTGCTTCGCCGCCGAATACCACCGCAATGGTTCCGACGCCAATAGCTGCGCCAAGAACCAGGGCACCGATCGATACCCTACCCCACTCTGCCATTACTCCTCCTTACCGAGTTCAGCCGGCTTGGCATCTTTTTGGAACTCCTCATGGAACTTGGGGGTAGGCGGACCTTCAAACGTACCAACTAGTTTGAAGTGTTCATGCATAGCCTTGTTGTTGCGCACGGACTTCTCAAAGTCGAATTCATACTTTTTATCGACCTTGGGGGTAAATGGGGTATAGGGTTTCTTTGCACCCTTCCACGGCGAGCCCTCGTAGTTCAGGTGGCAGGCGTTGCACTTCTCGATGAACGCAAAATCTTGTCCGGCTTCCGCGAGAGACTCGCGCGCTGTAACCTTTTTTGATTTCTCAAAAGCTTCGCCGGCCTTGCGGTGAATCTTCCGATAATCTGGGCCTGCCCCATGGCAAGATTCACAACCGACACCTACCAGAAATTTGTCCGGCTCAGCAACTTCATACCCGCCTTCAGACCCGAACCCGGTCACGTGGCAGCCTATACAATCCTTGTCTTTGGTGTAGTCTTTCTTAGGGTCAAGTTTTGCCTTGACCATCGCTGCGTTCTTTTCCTTGTTCCTGTCGGCCTTGAGCGAATCGATCGCTTTGGCGTGGGCGGTCTTGACCCATGAGTCAGACTCACTCTTGTGGCACGAACTGCATTTCTTCCGGCCCTCGAATGGGGTCTCAGCGGCAGCAGTTCCGGCCAGAGTTGCGAACACCACAACCGCAGCAAGTGCAAATGCTATAGGATGATTCACGGAGCCTCCTTTCATCACAGACAAACTATTCATGGTCGTGCTCGAAAAATCTATTCTCGCAATACTTTATCGTGCGTGCGCTAGATATACAAGAACGGGTCATTCCATTTCAAGCACTTAAGAAATTAACTACTGGACGACTGGGCTGGTGGAATCTTGTATACCCAATAGCCGCCTTGTTGATAGACAAGTTGAACAGCTTTCAGATCGAGGGGCTGCGAAGTCGTCAAGGGCAGCATTTGGGCAAGCAATGTGTTACCACTCTTGGCATCGGTGAGGAAGTAGGCCCGCACATAATTCTCCGAGATCCCATGCACCGAATATGAGGTGTATTTGTTGTCCGTCAACCAGCGTTTCACCATCCCGCTCAACCCATGGACGTCACCGCCCCTCAAGGGGAAGTCCTTGTAGGCGACTCCGAGGCGATCTGGACGCATCAGGCCAAGTTTGTACAGGTCTGAGAGGTGAACCGCTATGTAGCCTTCGCGCCCCCCCGCCAGTTCACGCAGCATGGCCGAGCCTTCTTGCACATCCGCCGTCAATGCATCAGCGAAGCGTTGGAACTTTCGACTCTCTTCCGCACTTGCCGGAGCGCCCCAAAACTCACGCTCGTAGCTCTTGATCGCCTCGACTTTGGGTCGCCAGAGCGGAGGCGTGATGAGCGGTTCGCCAAGCTGTGACTTGAATATGGTCTCATATCCGGTCAGCAGCTGAATCTGACGCGACGTATCCCACCAGGCAAGGATAGGGGCGTCTTTTGGCACATGCTTGGCAATCGCCGATGCTAACGCTATTAACTCGGAGAGCTTCCCATCGACGAAGACCATTGGTTCGCCGGTGCGATTCTCCCAAACAAGCATGATGGGTTTTGCATTGCCGCGACTGGCAAGATGGGCCACAGCGACCGGCTGGTCCACACCCTCGACTCGAACCTCTTGTTTGCTGATGCTAAGGTCTGGCCATGCTTCCAGACCGAGCTTGCTGAACTTCTCTATGCCACCCTCTTCTGTCAACTTATACTGGTAGGGAGCCTGCCCTGGGCTGAGCCAAGTGTAGGCAAGCCACCCGAACATAAGAAAACCTCCCGCCACTAGGAATATTCCTAGCGACGGGAGGATTCTGTTGCTCGGTCGCGTCAGCGCTGCTTCCATCGTCTGCGCTGCGCCTGCTGTCAACGTCCGTTCTTCTTGCGTCTGCTCCATCCAGCCAGGGCCAGGGTCCCAGCGAACAGCATACCGCCACCCACGCTCCCGAGCGTCAGCTTGCCATCAGTGCTGTCAAAATCCAGCAAGCTGCTCGTCCGGCTCTTCTCCAGCTTGGCGACACGTTCTGCCAACGCCATCCTTTCCTTCAACTGGGTGTCTTCGTCCATAATATCCACATACATTCGGTTCATGGCCGCCCAACCGACGGTATAGGTGAACCCGGGATATTGATGGGCCAGACTCACATGCAGCTGCACGAGATGGTCTTCAGCCATTTCGAAGAGCTTGAGCTCTGTTGCTGAAGGATTGTTCCCCTTCGACCAGTAGATCTGGAAGAATTGCTCAAACCCATCCACCACCGGCTTGGGCGGTACAGGGCGGTTGGTCTTTTGCCCTGTGAGGAGTCCCGCCTCATATTGCTTATGAAGGACGTCGTGCGCTTCATCATATTTATCAAGACCCGAGTAGGTTCCGTTGTCCATATACTCCAGGTATGCACGGGCAAAACGCTCGGAATGGCACCCGGTGCAGGTCTTGACCCATGCATCCAGGCGTTTATCGGACCAGTCGCTCTTAATATTTTCTCTGATGCCAGGCACGAAGGGATAGTTGGCCCAACGGACCTTCCGCACCACGTTGTGAGAAAACTTCCCCTGATATTCCATGTGGCAGCTCTGACAAGTCGGATAGCTTTGCCCGCCCTTGGCCACCGCATCCTTGAGCTGCACGTTCCAATTCCACTTTCCTTTATCTTCCTGGTATCCCAATCCATGCTGCGACCCGTTGTAGGCTTCCCAGTTGTTATGGTCAGCGCCGCTGTGGCAGGTGCCACAGGCTTCCGGTTTCCGAGAGTTGGCCACCGAGAATTCGTGCCTGGTATGGCAGTTGTCGCACTTGTTCTGCTGGGTATGACAAATCGTGCAACCGTCGGCGATCTCCCGCTGCGACATACCGGCGTAGACTTCCACTTCCACGTTGGCCCTGTAGTCCAACGCATGCGATGGACGTCCCTTGGGCCACTGGTTCTGTGGCCATGTGATCGTGTCACGCTCGGACTCACGCTCTGCGAATTCCTGCAGGTGGCAGTTGCCGCACACATCGGCGGTGGGCATCCGCAAGTCGGCTCGGTGATCTGCCTTCTTTTTCGTATTGACATCGACGTGGCAATCGATACAACCGACTTCCTTCAGTTGCTCCTTCGGACCGAGCTTACCCAGCGAGCGCAGGTTCGTCTCGATCTCCTCCAGTTTCGCCTTCTTGTAGAAGGTGTCGTCTTTGGGGGTGAGCTTGCGAATCTTGTCAAGATTGGCGTGAGCACTCTTTTTCCAGAGTATCACCCAGCCCGGCGACTCGTCGGTATGGCACTTGACGCACTGTTCACGCGTGGCAACATCCTTGACCGTCGTCGGTGGCTTGTAGAAAGACAGAGGGTCCAGGTACTTACTGAACGGAAGAGGTTCCCAATATTCGGCGTACTTCCCTTTCCCTGCGCCTTCGGCGGGGTCCAGGTAGCGTTTCACCAAGGCCTCATGTAACTGCTTGGGCTCAGCTGAGCGATCGAGCTTCAGCGCGTCGTAGGTTTCCTTGGGGACGCTGGGGAAGTTTGCCTGCGCTGTTCCCGCGAGCAACACTCCGCAAACCAGCAGACCGCATTTCAGCCAGAATTTATCGACCATGCTACCTCCCCCTCTGTTAATTGCCCCGGTCATTCGCGTCAGGCCAATCCAAGATCTTTCAGTGCGATAAGTGTGTTTATTAGCGTTAACTAATCACATGTCGCGCACATATATCTCAGCATGTATTCGTTGTCAAGATATTAAGTGGCGTACGCATCAAAAAAAATAGAAAAATTTTCAGGTACTGGCAATTGTGCAAGTCTAGTGCCCTTCAGCCCCTTGGATGGCCATGTGATTCTCTGAAGTTATGGCCGTTCATGATCTATGACGACGGTGATCCCACCCGCTCCCGGCTTCACCGGCTGACTCATACCCTCCAAGTCTCCACTTTGCGGCATGGCTTGGCCGGACTTCGATATACGGGCCACAATGACCACCATGCCTACATCAGAAAGCTTCCTGGACGGCATCATGCTGGTCGAATCATCGAGCCGAAACGTAAAGGGCAAATCTTTCTTCGTCGCCCGTACAATCGCCACCGGCATCGGTGGGCCATTCATCTCGCGGGCGAACACAAACAACGTATCTGTCGCAGACCCCTTGCTCGCCAGGCTTGGCGCCATCGTCACCGTACCGCTGATCGCAAGCGACTGTGCGACCTGCCCAATCGGCTTGGTAGACTCAGCCGGTTCCGCATACGCAGGCAGTGTCGCGGCAAGCAACACACAACAGACCAGCAGACCACATCTCAACCAGTGTTTGCCAACCATGTGCAATACTCCCTGTTTATGAAGACACATCGTATCGTGTTTTGCGTACATCTATCCCTTCGCGGACAGCGCGCATATATCTCAGCATGCATCAGAAGATGTCAAGGGGGCTTGGACACTAAATCTGATACCTGACTGTAGGAAACAACCACCCTCAAAAACTTACAGGGACCAACGGCAGGAACTCACATAACATGGTGAAGTGGGGTAGGTCATATGGACTTCTTCGCGCTAGGGTCTTTCCCGATCAATGACAACGGTAATTCCATCCACTCCAGATTGCACCGGTTGACTCGCCCCCTCCAAGTCTCCACTTTGCGGCATGGCCTGGCCGGACTTCGAGAGGCGAGCCACAATCACCACCGGTCCTGCGCTGGAGAGTTTTCTGGAGGGCATCGGGCTGGTCGAGTCATCGAGCTGGAATGTAAAGGGTAAATCTTTTCTCGTCGCCCGTACGATCGACACCGGCATGGGGGGACCGCTCGTCTCGCGGGCAAACACAAATAATGTGTCAGTCGGAGATCCTTTGCCAGCAAGGCCCGGCGCCATTGTCACCGTACCTCTGATCGTACGTGGCTGCCCAACTTGCCCAGCCGGTTGGGCCGACGTTGCCGACTCCGCATATGGTCTTTCACGATCGATGACGACGGTGAGTCCATCCACTCCAGATTGTACTGGCTGGCTCATCCCCTCTAAATCTCCGTTTTGTGGCATCGCCTGACCAGACTTCGAGAGACGGGCCACAATCACGACCGGTCCTGCGCTGGAGAGTTTTCTGGAGGGCATCGGGCTGGTCGAGTCATCGAGCTGGAATGTAAAGGGTAAATCTTTCTTCGTCGCCCGCACGATCGACACTGGCATCGGTGGACCATTCATCTCGCGAGCAAACACAAATAATGTGTCTGTCGGAGAGCCCTTACCGGCGAGGCTCGGTGCCATGGTGACCGTGCCTCTAATTGCACGCGGCTGTCCGGTCTGCGCGGTCGGCCGGGCCGGCGCGGCTGCCGGTTCCGTAGATGCGGACACCATGTCTTGACGGCCACCAAGGTGGCTCTTGGCTTCTTCGATCGCGGCCACCAGTTGCTGTGTCATCTCCGGATCGACGTCCGCAGGAAGGTTCGCGCGAGCGAGTTCCCAATCCTTAGCCGCGCGCGCAAAATTATTGCGGTTGAACGCCACGGTCCCTGCCAACATCAACGCCTTCACATTCTTTGGATCGATCTTCAGCGCCTTTTGAATCAAGGCTTCAGGCTTCCCCTCCAACTTGCGACCATGGAGAACCCCCATCGCATCGGCATAATCGGCGAGCAACTGGGCATCATCAGGAATCAGTGTTGTGGCATTCTCGTATGCCAATGCAGCTTCGGGGTAACGCCCCATTCCCATGTACGAACGCGCGAGCAAGGCCCATCCCACCCCGTCATTCGGATTCTGCTCCATTTTCTGCTTGAGCCGCTCGATCAACGGGCCCATTCCTTCGGAGAACGGGCCCCCAGCTTCTGAGCCCCCTTGCGCAGACAATGAGGACGCAGGCGGCTCCGTCATGGCGAGTGGGTTCCCAAGTTGCCAATAGAGTAACCCGCTGGCGGTTGGAACGATGATGGCAAGGGCAAGAGCCACCGGCCTGCCCTGCATCTGTCGCCGCACCGGTTTAGGCGTCGTCTCCGTGCTGCCAGTTTCTTCCAGCAGACGGCGTTCAAGCTCACGTCGCGCTTGTTGATACAGTTCTTCCGTGAGTACGCCGTTTGCCAGGTCCTGCCCTAATTCCGCGAACTGCTGTCGGAAGATAGATAGTGTCTTCTCCTCCTCTCCCGTTGCGGAGGCCGCCGTGCGCTTCAGCAGCGGCCACATCAGGAGGCCGAGGACGAGAATGGTCATCGTCGATGCAACAACCCAGAATATGACGGTCACAGGCGATTCGCTCCTTCGGAAAGCAGTTGTGCGACACGGTTGCGCTCTGCGTCAGACAATGCCACGTCGTCAAGCTTCTTTTGTCTCCTGCGCAGCGCCATGACCAATGCAATCGCACCTCCGATCAGCAGGAGGAAGGGGCCTACCCAGAGTAACGTGGTCGTGGTTTTCAAAGGAGGTCGATAGCGAACGAAATCTCCATATCGCGTGACGAGGAAATCGATAATCTCTTTGTCGCTCATATTTTTGGCGATCATCTCGCGAACTTCTCGACGCAAGTCTTCCGCCAACGGCGCGTTTGAATCGGCCAGCGTCTGGTTCTGACAGACCAGGCACCGAAGCTCGACCGCCAGCGCTTTCAGGCGCGCTTCAGCCTGTGGGTTCTCAGCAAGCGGGGCAGCCTCTCCCGCCGCAGCGAGACTTGGGAGGAATAGGATGACCATTAAGAGCCATCTCATTGGTTCTGCAACTCCTTGATCAGGGGCAGAATCTTCGTTTGCAAGACATCCCCGTTCAACGGGCCAATCTGCTTGTAGCGAATGACGCCCGCCTTATCGATCACATAGGTTTCCGGCACGCCATAGACACCGTAATTAATGCCGGCGCGCCCCGACTCATCCACCGCAACGATAGGATAGGGATTGCCCCATTCTTTCAACCAGGCCAGCGCGTCTTCCCTTTTATCCTTGTAATCCATGCCGTAGATAGGCACGACCCCCGATTGTGCAAGCTGGATAAGGACAGGATGCTCCGTTTTGCATCCACCGCACCACGAAGCCCAGAAATTGAGCAGCCAGACCTTGCCCTTCAGATCGTTTGCGGAAAGTACTTTTTGCTGGTCATGGAGCTGCGGGAGCGAAAAGTCAGGTGCCGGCCTGCCCACTAAGGGAGATGGCAATTCACGCGGATTGAGCGTCAGTCCGATACCAAGAAAACCGACCACCACGACAAAGATCCCGAGCGGGATGAGAAACCGGTTCATGAGACTATCTGCCGAGCCATCTGTGTCCCTGCCGGCACCTCCACTTCTTTACGGCGCCACGCGAGTCGGTACCGGCGATCACTGATGGCCAACACGCCTCCCGTTGCCATGACTAAACAACCGCCCCAGATCCAATCGATAAAGGGCTTGTGGTAGAGCCGGACACTCCAGGCTCCATCTTCGAGTGGCTCACCCAACGACACATAGAGGTCACGCAGAAACCCGGGAGAGATCGCGGCTTCTGTCATGGTCTGATTCTGAACGGTGTAGCGCCGCTTTTCCGGATACATCACCGTCACCTCACGGCCATCCTGACTCACATGAATCGTCGCACGCGCTGCAATGTAGTTCGGTCCTTTATACGGCTGGGTTCCGTCAAACCTGAATGTATAGCCGCCGAGCGTCGCCGTTTGCCCAACGTTCATCCTGACATCCTGCTCGGCTTCGAAACCCTTCACCATGGTCACGCCAACGATGAACAGGGCAAGTCCGCAATGGGCCAAGACCATACCCCAATACGCTCGTGGCATCGCAGCCAGTCGGCCAAAGAGGCTGCCTCCACCACCTGCAAGGGCAAGCCGTTCACGCAGGTCGACCGCAATCGTGGTCAAAATCCAGATGGCGAGCAAGAGACCAAGGCTGATCAGCGGCGTCCACTGGCCCATCACAATCGGCAGCACAAGGGCTGTCACGACACTGACGCCGAATGCCCAGCGCAGGCGCATCGCGAGCTCCGGCAGGCTTGCTTGCTTCCACTGCGCCAGAGGGCCGAGCCCCATTAAAAAGATGGCAGGCGTCATCAGTGGAACAAAGACGGTATCAAAATAGGGTGGGCCGACAGAGATTTTCCCGAGGTCCAGCGCATCCAGGAACAGGGGATACAAGGTACCCAAGAGCACCGACCCCAAGGCCGCAACGAGGAGCACGTTGTTCCCGAGCAGCATCCCCTCGCGCGAGATGATGGAGAAGCCGCCGCCCAGACCCACACGTGGCGCGCGCCATGCATACAGCATGAGTGAGCCTCCGATCACCACCGCCAGGAACACAAGAATGAACAAGCCACGCTTTGGGTCAGTGGCAAATGCATGTACGGAGGTCAACACACCGGAGCGGACCAAGAAGGTCCCGAGCAGACTGAGGGAAAACGCCAAAATGGCCAGTAGTACGCTCCAGGCTTTGAAACTGCCCCGTTTATCTGTGACCGCCAGCGAGTGAATCAACGCCGTCCCAGCCAACCAGGGCATGAACGAGGCGTTTTCAACCGGATCCCAGAACCACCAACCACCCCAGCCCAGCTCGTAATAGGCCCAGCCGCTCCCCATCGCAACACCAACGGTCAGAAAGCACCAGGCTACGGTGGTCCAAGGACGTGACCAGCGCGCCCAGGCTGCGTCCAGGTTTCCCCCCAAGAGCGCGGCGATCGCAAAGGCAAAGGCGACGGAGAATCCCACGTAACCCATGTAAAGCATCGGGGGGTGTATGACCATTCCGGGGTCCTGCAGCAAGGGATTCAAATCGCGGCCATCGAACGCGGCTGGGATTAAACGCTCGAACGGGTTGGAGACCGTCAGCATGAACAAGAGAAATCCCATGCTGACCAACCCCATCACACCGAGAATCCGCGCACGCATTGCCTCGGGCAGATGGGTAGAGAAGAACGAAACGGCGACCATCCAGACGGTGAGAATGAATACCCAGAGGAGCAGCGATCCCTCATGTGCGCCCCAAATGGCCGCGATCCGGTAATGAAGGGGGAGCTGGGAATTCGACGTGGCCGCGACGTAGAGGACAGAAAAGTCTTTCGCCGCAAAGGCATATCCCAGGCAACAAAAGGCCAGTAGGACCAAGAGAAACTGCCCGCGCGCAGCGGGCTTCGCGATAGACATGAGGGCAGAGTTCCTGACCGCAGCACCATAGATGGGAACGGTCCCCTGCACCACCGCCACGCAGAGCGCGAGTATCAACGCATAATGACCGATTTCTGGAATCATCTTGGCTCCTAGCGTGGATTGACGACGAGCGTGCTGCTGGTTTGCGCTCCAGCTGCCTTGGCTTTGGCCAGCGCGTCGGCCGCTTCCGGCGGCATATAGTTTTCATCGTGCTTCGCCAGCACTTCGCTCGCAAGGAATATCCCATCAGCCCCGAGCTGCCCCTGGGCTACCGCACCCTTCCCTTCCTTGAATAAGTCAGGAAGGATTCCCTTGAACGTCACAGGCACACGCTTCGCCATGTCGGTCATGACAAAATGCACGGTCAGCCCATCACCCTCACGTTTGAGGCTGCCGTCTTCGACCATCCCGCCGATACGGAATCCGTGCCCTTTCGGCACCTCACCGTTCGCCACCGCCGTTGGTGTATAAAAGAAGACGAGATTCTTCTGAAAGGCATTCAATATCAACATCGACGCCCCTGCCAACGCGAGCAAGCCGAGGCCGATAAAGATAAACCGTTTGTGCCGAGGTTTCATCGAAGCAGTATCCTCCTAAGACAGATCACGACTCTCTGCCACCGCCGAGGTATGTCGACGCCAGACTGCAATCACTTCTCCCGCCATACACAAAGCCGTAACGCCGAACGAAACCCACACATAGAGGCCGTACCCGCCCATCGCGAAAAACTCGCTCGCACTCCCCCACTGCATCAGCGGGCCTCCACCACGTCATGAATCGAGGAATGCTTGCTCCACGAGGGCTGTCGCTCACGATCCAGAATCACGCAACGCATGCGGGCCAATGTCACGGCAAAACTGTACATCCAGAACCCCAGCATCATGATCAGCATCGCCGCTACCATCGGCGTCGCCATTTTCGATTCCGTCATGGTGACAGACGCCCCTTGGTGCAACGTGTTCCACCACTTCACGGAAAAATAGATGATCGGGACATTGACCACACCGACCAGCGCCAAAACGGCACTCGCCCGATCGGCTCGGCGCAGGTCGTCAATCGATGCGCGCAATAGGATGATCCCTACGTACTGAAACAACAGAATCAGTTCCGACGTCAGCCGAGCATCCCATACCCACCACGCACCCCAGGTCGGTTTGCCCCACATCGCACCGGTGAGCAGCGCCAGAAACGTAAACATCGCACCAGTCGGAGCGATGGCCTGCGCCATCATGAAGGAGGGGCGTGCATTGAGCCCCAAGCCGAGGCCGGCCCAAATGGCCATGACAACGTACAAAAACATGGACATCCAGGCGGCCGGTACATGGACGAAGATAATGCGGTAGGAATCACCTTGTTGAAAGTCGGTCGGCGCGACGAAGAATCCGATGTACAGGCCGACGCAGATCGACGCAAGTGCAGCGACAGAAAACCACGGGATCATCCTCCCGGCCAGCGGAAGGAACGCTTGCGGCGACGAATACTTGAACCAGTTAATAGCCATATTGCGTATGAGAACGTATCATTCCAATGCAATCCGCAATGCGACCGCCGTGGCCCAGGGCGCAAATGCGAGCGAAAGCATGAAACAGGCTCCAAGTAAGGACAGGTTTGCTTCGCTACCGATTCCGGCCAAACTACTGGTGACAGCGCCAGCCCCAAATATCAACACCGGAACAAAGAGGGGAAGCACCAGAAGGGCAACCAGCAAACCACTCCCGCGTAATCCAAGGGTCAGTGCGGCACCGATCCCACCAATCATACTTAACGTTGGCGTGCCAAGCAAGAGCGATAACGTCAATACCCCCAAAGAATCCCCACCCAGGCCGAATTGCAGGCCGAGAAGAGGCGACAACAGCACCACGGGCAAGCCAGAAATCACCCAGTGAGCGAACACCTTTCCAATGACCAACACCGCCAGCGACTGCGGAATCAACGCCGTCTGCTCCAAGACACCATCAAGATAATCAGCCGTAAATAGGCGCCCAAGCGACAACAGGCACGCCAGCAGGGCCGTGACCCAGAGCACTCCCGGGCCGATCATCCTCAAGACCGCCGCTTCGGGTCCAACCCCTAACGGGAAGAGGCTCGCGACGATGACAACGAAGAAAATAGACATCGCCACATCCGAACGGTGCCGCATGGCCAACAAAAGATCCCGCCGGACAACCCCACGCAACGCCTCACTCAGGCTGGGCTGGCTCATTGAGTCAGCCTCAGGTGCTGGACGGAATCAGTGGGGAGCGCAATCTCCTGATGCGTGGAAACGACGACCATGCCGCCATCACTCAAGTGTGACTGAAGGCGTTGGGTCAAGTAGGTTGTCGCCACAGCATCGAGTGAAGCAAAGGGCTCATCCAAGAACCATAACGGACGGGTGGAAAGCCACAGACGCGCCAGTGCCACGCGGCGCTTTTGTCCCTGTGAAAGGACCCTTGTTGGCAGAAGGTGAACCGGCCGTCCGAGACCGACGGCCTCCAACGCCTTTTGCACTGTTGTGCCGGAACTGTCATCGCCGGCTAGGCAAGCGGAGAGCGTGAGGTTTTCGATCGGAGTCAGCTCGTCTTTGATCCCATTGAGATGCCCAATGTACATGAGTTGGGCACGATAGAGCTCCTTGAGTTGATGGATGTCTTTCCCCTGCCAAAGGATCGTGCCTCCATCAGGCGACAATAGGCCGCACAGAATGCGGAGGAAGCTGGTTTTCCCACTACCGTTCGCACCCGCGACAGCCAACAGAGTTCCCGGCCTGACCGTCACGCTGACGTCCGAGAACAACTGTCGTTGCCCACGACTGCCACTCAATGCGACGGTTTGGAGCATATTGGGAGAAGTCTCATAGGGACCGAAGACATAGAATTGCAGGAGTATCGAACCCCTTTGGGTCTCGCTGTCCGTGAGCGTGTGTAGACATCGTTTGATACCTTATTACGATACGACCGTTGCTGAAGCAGTAGCCCCTTCGCAAAACCGATGTCACGACAAATGATGGTTATTTCCGGCTTCTTGGAAGGAAGCACACGTCACATTTGGGATTGTCTCCCATCTGACACCGGCAAGTCAAAGTGGATGGGTTCTGTACGGTATAAACACCTCCTCGAGGTCTATTATCCCCATCTATATTCGAGTCCTTTCGGCAGCAGACACTCTTTGAATGTCCTTGCCTCTCAGGTGCCCTACCAAAGGTAAATCAGGTCAGTTCCCCCCCAAGTACCCGGTCCGGCAATGTCGGCGACCGTAGCCGATACTCACGAGCTCACGGGAGCGCTTCTCTCGACACGCAGGTGCAATTTTCATAAGCCTACTACCTAGGGCACAATGGGCTGGAGCAATAGATTCCATCTCTGTTTTTGTTGCAACGGTCCCTACCAGCTCATGCATGGAAAAACCGACCGCGGTTCTTGCCCCCGGATGCTCGTATGGTAGAGCTTCACAATCTGGACATGCATGCCTGTCCTTGTATCAGCGTGATGCTGGTCAGGCACGGTTCATTTGCGAAAGCAGGGACCCAGGCCAAGCCGCGTTCAGCTAACAGCGCATTGTTGTTTTTTTCCGCTTGCCTTGTACGAAAGCGAGGGGACTAGAATCTTGCCCTGTTTTAGTGGCATCATGGTGGAAATCTATGCTATGACACGTCGCTTTTGACGCCATTACGCATTGGGGTTGTTGTGCCGCACGTAGCAGCGGATCAGCACAAGGCCCCAAAGAGGAGGGTCCGGCATAATTATGATACGGCATGTGACACGGGCAGGCGCGACGGTACTCTTGCTTGTTGCAATACTGTACCACCCCGACGGAGCCGCGGCACATGGAAGCACGGATTTGGAACAAGACCCGTGTGTGCGCCAGCTCGGTGACGGCATGGTGCATTTCAGCGCCTATCAGCCGCAATACGAGGTGAAGGATCAATACTGCACGGAAATCCCCCAGGAAGGCGACACGTTCATAGTTGTGGATCTCGTGGACCCGGCGTTGCGTACCGAGCCGGTCGGAATGCGGGTCGTGAAGGGGAATGGCACCAAAGAGACAGAGGATCAAATTGTAGCGGATGTGCGTCCGAGCTACCACCCGGACGGAGTGCTTAGGAGCGAAGTCAGACTGGATGAGGGCCAGTATACGGTGACCATACAGTCGGAGAAACGGAATATTCTGAAGCGCCCGCAGTATCTCCTGAGGGTTCACATGATCGACTATCAGAAGCTTGTGCTTTCCATAGGAGGACCGCTGGTAGGCGTCCTACTATTTGCCTGGCTCGTGTACAAACTCATACGATCGAAGTGGCTGCGGAGATGGTGGACTGCTGCCCCTAGTTCATAAGGAAACCAGGCGTTCCGATCGTCGATCATCTGATTCACCATTCCAGAGGGAGGACCCGGACAATGTTTGTGCAATTCCTGAAACCGGCTGGCCTGTGCGTCCTGATGCTCGCGATCGGGATTCCATTCTCCACTGAGGCCCACGCTCACGGAGGACTGGCATTGGCAGAGGACATGTGCAGGCTCACGATCGGCCCTTACAACATGCATTTCACTGGTTATCAGCCCGATAACACACGCAATAAGGAATTCTGTGAAGACATTCCGGCAACCGGCCGCACGGTCGTGGTCCTCGATTATATGGATGATGCGCTCCGCCCCTTGCCCACCGAGGTTCGGGTCATCAGAGACACGGGCTCGGAGAAGGATATTCAGGCGATCACGGTCCTTCACCTACCGCCAAAGGTCTATCCCAACGGCACAGTCAATTTTGAATACAACTTCGCTGAGCCCGGCAAATATGTCGGTTTGGTAACTGTAGGCGGCCCGAAGGAACACATATCCCGATTTCCCTTCTCGGTGGGAGAAGGGAAAATATGGGTACCCCCCTCCTACTTACTAATGGCGTTCGCGGGTGCTGCCGTTGTCGTCGTGCTCATTTTTGCCCTGCGCGGTCGTCGTAGTACTTCGAATAGCACCGCGTCGTAAGCGGCATGAGAGTCATGCGCCGAAATAAGCCGGCCAAACGGCCACCGGTGCGTAGGGGAACCGCAGCCAAGGATGAAGAAGAACTCCGATGGAATCAGAGGCCATACGTGCGCATAGTGCGGAAGACGTGCGTGCGTGTCACCTCGGCGTTAGGGCAGCCCTAGTTCAACGAAAAATTGAGCGCGCCTAAATTCCTAAAGTAAGGATGCTGACAATGTCTTTGCCATTTCTGACATCTGCCGGGCTGTGCTTCGTGATGCTGGTGCTCGGACTGCCCCTCCCCGCACAGGCCCAACACACACACGAATTGGAAAAGAATTTCTGTATTCTCAAGGTCGGACCCTATGGCATGCACCTGACCGGCTATCAGCCTGACCTCGCTGGCGGGAAGGAAAACTGCGGGGAAGTTCCTGGGACGGGCCGCACGGTGCTGGTGCTTGATTATATCGAAGGGGAACTCCGCTCTTTGCCCGTCGAGGTTCGGGTGATCAAGGATACGGGCTCGGAGCAGGATCTTCAGGCGATCACGGTCCTTCACGTGCCGCCCAAGGTCTATCCCAGCGGCTTCATCAGTCTCGATCACAACTTCGACCAGCCCGGCAAGTATGTCGGTCTGATAACCTTAGGTGGCACGCAAGAGCATCATATGGCCCGATTCCCCATCTCGATAGGAGAATCGAATGTCGTGTCGCATTTCATGCACTACATCATGGTCATAGCCCCACTCGCAGCAATTGCCGGTGGAGCGGCGATCTTCTTCTTCCTGCGGGGTCGTCGCAAGACTTCTGACAATACCGTATCATAAGATGTCTGGCCATCCGGTTTTTTAGAGAACTATGCGCCGGACAAAGACAGCCGAACAGCCGTCAGCTGTCTTCAAGCTCGGCTATCACAGACTAGAAGGAGGGCCGATGGAATCATGGGTGGTTCACGTGTTCAAGCGCGTCGTGGTCGGCACAATAGTGGCGACGGCGATGTGTGCACATGTCACCCCGGTGCAGGCACATGCAGCGCTGGTCAAGACAGAGCCGCCGCGCCGAGCAATCGTCGCCAAGGCTCCGGCTCAGGTACAACTCTGGTTCAACGAGGAAATTGAGAGTGCGTATGCGTCGCTTGTCGTACTCGACATCGGTAAGAATCCTGTTACAGAGGCCAAACCTCAACTTGCTTCCAACGACCTAAAATCCATTGTCCTGCCGCTACCCGAGTTGGCGCCTGGAAAGTACTCAGTGAAATTCCGGGTCCTATCCTTGGACGGTCACGTGATTCAGTCATCCTTCGACTTCACCGTAAAGGACAAACTACAAGCGAAATGATCGAGGTCATCGCGGCGCTAATCCGCTGGCTGGTGCTTGCATCCAACATGATCCTGATCGGCGGTTGCGTGTTTCTTGCAATTGCCGGGCGTGAGAGAGCCGCTTTCGACAGTCAATGGTTCGCCTGCCTGAAGCGGGCGCTATCGTGGCTGGCGATCACACTTCTGCTGGGCTTGCTGGGCTTACTTGCTACGACCACCGCGCAGGTTACAGGCATTGCCGAAAATGCGTGGCATCCGGGAGCTTGGCTCGATCTCTTACAGAAAACCCGCATAGGACTCATCTGGACGGGGCGCGCAGTCCTTGCGCTTCTCTTGTTCGGAGTGGCCCTCTACGTGCGGTCCTCACCGCCAGCACGCTGGCAATATGTGTTGTGCGCAACCGTCGCTGCGCTCACGTTGGCTGTGGGGTCGCTCGCGAGCCATTCTGCAGCCGGAGAACTATCCGTCACATCGGTCCTGCCTTACACCCTACATATCGTACTGGCGAGCGTGTGGTTCGGAGGGCTGCCGGCCTTTCTGACAATATTGTTCGCGAATACCGGCAAACGATCACGCGAGGATGTCGATCGGTCCGGCATTCAGACCCTGAAGCGATTCTCGGCAATGGCACTGCCTGTGATGATTGCGGTCGTTGCCACCGGCATCATCGTGGCGGATCGTATGATAGACACGAGCTACGCCGCTTTATTCGCGACGAGCTATGGCTGGTTTCTCAATGCAAAGATTACACTGCTCGCGGCAATTGTTGTGATCGCCGCCCGCGCACGATTCGTCTGGATGCCGCGACTCAGTCTGAACTCGGATGAGGCTGCGGCCAGCGGGCAGGGGCTTCGACGGTGGGTGACCATCGAAGTCGCGCTTGCGGCGGCACTGGTGTTGGCGGCAACATTGCTGGCGAATTCCGTGCCTGCAAAGCATGCCGTCATTGAGGACTGGCCCTATTCATTCCGACTCTCCATCGATGCCACCTGGGGTCAGTTAAGCGTAATGATTCGAGCAGGGGTTGGAGTTCTGCTGCTTATCCTGGCAGGTGGAGCAGTCGCAATCGGTCGAGCCAAGCGCTGGAAGACGAAGTGGCACATCGCTATCCCGTCCGCGCTGGCGGTCTGCGCACTGGCTGTAGCCCTACCTTCCTTTGCCGTTCCCGCGTTTCCGGAGACCTACCGCAAGACGCCGGTCCCGTTCGACGCCATTTCTGTTGCCAACGGAGCAACCCTATTCGCGGCGAACTGTGTGCCCTGCCACGGACCCCAGGCCAAAGGCAACGGCGTACTGGCCAAAACCTTCGCAAAGAAACCGGTGGATCTGCTCACGGAGCCCCACACCGCTATGCATACCGCAGGCGATTTTTTCTACTGGCTGACCCACGGGATCCCCGAGGCAGGCATGCCGGCATGGGCCGACAAACTCTCCGAAGAGGATCGCTGGGATGTCGTAAACTTTCTCCATGCCATATCCCGCGGCTATCAGGCACGTCTCATAAACCCCTACGTCGCCCCAAATCAGCCCTACATTGTTCCACAGAACTTCTCTTACTCCGCACATGATGGTGCAAGCGGCACCTTGAAAGATTTCCGTCTAAAGAAATCGCTGATGCTGGTCCTGTTTTCGTGGCCGGAGTCGCGCGAGAGGCTCGACCAGTTACGGCTCGCGTACTCCACAATAAGCGGCCGCAATACGGTGGTGTTGGCTGTGCCCGTGAATGACCCCAACCCACAGGATATGGCGATGATTACAGCAAATATGCCTTTCCCGGTGGCAACGCAGGGTGCGCCTGAGATTGCGCGCAGCTACGCCTTGTTCCGTCGAACCCTCAGCAATCCAGACCTGGCCGGCGAGGGAACATCACCGAAACACATGGAGTTCCTGATAGACCGTTACGGCTTTATGCGGGCGCGCTGGATCCCTGCGGTGGACGGAGCAGGGTGGACTGACATCGGCACGCTCATGCAGCAGATCGAACAGCTCAACCGGGAAAATGAAATCCGACCACCGCCAGACGACCATGTACACTAAGCTTTATTCGAGAACTGAGTGCCTCCATGTCTCAAGATAGAATCGTCTTCTTGTGAGATTGGAGCCTCCATAGGTCGGACATCCAGGTGGAAGGAGAGACAGTGCGCGTGAGGACTTGACCCAAGCGCATGTGATCCAGCAAGCCCTGTCCGAAGCCATACAACAGCGGAAAGCTGGCAATATACTAGAGCTAACGCCAACTAGGTGCGCCGGCTGATCCAGCTGGTCTGGGCCGAGGGCTATGCGGGTCTAGTGCATTGGGAGCAGCGACCAGCTGTTGAACCGAGGCACGCATCGGCATGAAAGACGTGGACGTTGTGGCTATATAGGCAAACACTAGAGGGACTTTCAGCCAGACCGGCAATGGGGCCACATTCGGTGCCGATAACCTCCGTCAATGGCTGTAGACGCGCGGACTCACACATCTCAGTTAGTTGAAGCGATCGAAACTGGAGTGGTACGAGGTACGCCTCCAGGGGAAGACGAATCCCCCTGAACGGCTCGTACTATAGCTTCTATAAGAAACGTGGGGCCCGGTGTGGGCTCATGGTTTCATCGATGATACAAACCCGCCCGGGTCTTTGCCCGTTTCTCATACGTACGGTGCAAGATGTCCACGATGGACAGCTTCTAGTACTACATATTTCATTTGAGGCAGGCTCTCCACTTGCCATCTATGCGAAACCGACATACGGCCTACCAGTCGAGAGCCCGCCCGTGCTCGGGAAGTAGGTGCATCGAGCGGAGCCCATGAGTTAGTTTGGATGGACTCCTAGTAAACTGGGCGGTCGAGCTAATCACAGCCCACTCACCCAAGGCCAATGGCGCCTCGAGCAGGTCTTTCGTACCTTCCAGGATCGGTTGATTCAAGACTTACGGATGGCTAGTGGCGCTATGCTGGATGTGGCGACTCAGTTCGTGACACCCTATCCCCCAATCTCTATTCAGCGGTGTGTAATCCAGCTTGAAAGGCCACAGATCATCATTGGGCACGAACCGAGACTCGGCATCAACTGCACCTGAAGACAACCCGCTACGATCATCCACTCACAATCAGGTCATCACTTCGCAGTCCCTTAAGGCAGTAGGGCCAGAAACAGGCAGGTTGTTGTGGCAAATCGTCAAAAGCTTTGCTTCATCAATATCGTCTTGGAGTTTTTGTTCATATATTTCGTTCATTTAAAAAGCCGATCCGCCATCCCATCTTGCGACGGTGGCGGATCGGCTTCACGTCTACACGTGTTTAAACCAGAAACTTATCCCTGGGCCCTTGTAAAGACAGGGATGATGGCACCGGAAATGCTGTTGATGTGCCGATTGCCTGATTCATCCCAAGACATCACCAACCCTCCGAAGCGTTGTTCCGGATCGTGGACCATGTCCATCAATCTCTGGAATTCCCACAGCGAATCTCTTGAGTCGAGCTTGATATCTTTGGTTTCGCCTGGGTTAATTGGAGAGTCATCTTCCATATTCAGGCCGTCTAGAGCCATAATTTCCGCTGGATAGTTTGGATCCAGGTTGTTGGCCACTCCGACCTTGTTAAGGAATCTAACACCTGCCGTTGTGAACTCTCCGATCCTAAGGGGAGATTCACCATTGTTGGTGACCGTTAGGGTCATGCGTAAGGCGCGACCCGGAACGTCATAGTCCGCACCGAGGACCTTCATTGTGAGATCCGACTGTAAATGAGTCGGCTTGATAAGCGGCGCACCAGCTTGGAGAGGGACAGTATAGGGATACTGGGCATCCGTCGTGAAGAAACCGATCCCGATGATAATAAAGCACACTCCCAGCATCACATAAGCTGCTATGCGGTCGACAGGGTCATTCAACAATGCATCCCCGCCTTCTTGCGCGAGCACCCTGGCACGAATGAGAAACATTGGTCTGACACAGAACCAAGCTATCCATCCCAGCCCGAGAGTACCCCAGAGGATATGCCAGAAGATCCCGGTCCACAGGCCCGCGGTCTCCGTATCGATGGTTCCTCCCACAAGCAACTTTACTGGGTTAATGAAATCACTCTTATTGCCTGTGATATCCATCCAACCCCCTGGCCCTGCAATTGGGCCTGCCCCATTGACAGCTAACATCGGGTGGATGTGGTGATGACCAGGTAATCTACCCCTCAGCTTGATCACATACTCGTAGTCCCCGCCCACTTCCATCGGGCCCGAAGTGAACATAGGAACCCCGTTCACTTTGGAGCTGAGACGTGTGAACACCGAACTCGGGCTACCGACGTTGATGAACGTACGGTTAGGCCTGACGACGGCCCGTGGCCAGTCCTCGGCTATGTGCATCTTGCCTGACAGCATCGCTTCATCATTGACGGAGGTTTTTTGCGGAGTCCATCGTGTGTCGTACCACTGGGCAGTACGCATCCGCAGGAACGGTTCTTGAGAGCGTTCCCCGTGTGCAGCAGCGGGGGCAGGATTAAACACCAGGGTGAGCCCTAGTGTCGCCATCCCAAGGGAGCCGATCACGCACAACTTGAATATGTTTTTTGTGTTCATGATTTCCCTTCCGTTCCCACTTGAGGTAACGGTGTTACCCCAGGTAGCCATCCATGCCGATTTGCGTACTCATCGGTCCCGATAATCATAGTATCGTTCTTCCGAGACATTACACCTCTCCTGCCTTTAACCCAAAAGAACGATTGGCCGACGAAGTGTCCTACTTGCCACCAAATGGTGAACATCAACATAGAGATGAAGGCCGAGAAGAAGGCCGAGATCCAGACGGTGTGACCACCGAATGTACGGAGCGATCCCACCTCAATAATGCGGATGTATTCAGGCGTTCCCGTGCGGACATAGGTGAATCCCATGTAGTCAGCCAGTGAAAGTAGCTGACCATCCGCAACCAATGGTTGATGGCTGTACGCGAAGAGAGGATAGTTTGACGGATTAAACATCATTGCGAATGCCCAGACCCCGAAGATCGCCGTGAGCATCCAACTCCTCGTCAGCAACAATGTGCAGTCGAGGATCAGTGCACTGGAAACCATGGTGGCTGGCATGACGAAGTTCATCGGGAAATTGGCCCACCAGTACCAGGCAAGCACAATCGTGATCCACTTTCCGACAAGAAGCCCCGTTATGCTCAACGTTGCACCAAACGGTTGCCGGTAGAACGTCCAGAAGTAGTACATGATCGCCCCTGGGTACATCACCTCCACAATGGGCGTCACTGTGACCCAAAACTGCCGATCCTTCCAGTCGATCCAGAAATCCCAGTCTCCCGCAAGCAGGTCAAAATGCATATGAAAGGTCGCGAACACTCCAAAATACGCAATCGGAATGAAATAGATTGCATCTATCATTCTTGACAGCTTGACACCTTCCGGTGGCAGCTTGCTGGCTTTAATGATTTCGGCTGTTCTAAATAGTCCCATTTGTCCCCCTCTCACTCGTTCTGAACATCTGTCCCCTCCC
>Ga0207104_1034_pt1 | contig 34354 bp, 37 predicted proteins | sample Alteio_BWMinHeat_79_FD_153538 | JGI IMG/M metagenome (GOLD analysis project Ga0207104, IMG submission 153538) | Enriched cells from forest soil in Barre Woods Harvard Forest LTER site, Petersham, Massachusetts, United States -... | ecosystem: Environmental > Terrestrial > Soil > Temperate forest >...
TGAAGCTCTGACTGAAGAAGTAGTGCGATTCGGTGCACGACTTCGCACAGATGGCAGTCTTCACGAGACAGGATCGTCACACGAACAGGCATGCTCATGGAGGCGTCGCTCAGGGCCAACGAATTGGAGCCTCGAGGGTATCACGTGGGGAAGAAGACTGTTAGAGAGAGGCTCCCAAGCGACCTACCCAAAGACCTCGGCCGGGCCAGCCGGTCGCCGACTCTCCAAAGAAAGCCGACAGGTGTCTTCCTATTTGGCCTTGCATCTGGCGACGCTTACCTTGCCAGTGATGTCGCCACCACTGCGGTGGGCTCTTACCCCACCGTTTCACCCTTACCTGAGCGAAGGCAAGCGGATTGGAATCCCCTCGCCTTGGCCATCGGCGGTTTGTTCTCTGTGGTGCTGGTGTCGGATCACTCCGCCTGGGAGTTACCCAGCGCCCTGCCCATGAAGTCCGGACTTTCCTCTCAAAGCGTTACCGCTCCGAGCGATCACCCAATCTTCTCCCTCGCGCCAGAGTACTATAGGACTGGATCTCCAAGCTTTCAAGGGCTCACAGTGAATGCCTCGGCTTACTGCACGGTCGGCAACAGCGCCGCAGGCACCGGCGGTTTAGTCTGAAAAATGGCCATGGCCTCCGGCATCCACTTTTTCAACTGGATGATCCTCGTCTCATGGTTGGGGTGAGTCGACAAAAACTCGGACGGGCTGGCGCCTCCAGATAACTGCTCCATACGTTCCCATAGCAAGACGGACTCACGCGGGTCATAACCCGCACCGGCTGCAAGCAAGATTCCGATATAATCCGCCTCTGATTCATGCTTTCGGCTGAAGGGGAGCAACACCCCGACCTGCGCACCGGCTCCGAGAGCCGCCATCGCACCCCGCCCTATCATGGCATTGCCTCCTGCCGCTCCGGCAGCCGCGCCAAGAACCTGTAACGTCACATTCGTGAGCTGGCCTTGGCTCATCCGCTCAGCACCATGGCGAGCCAACGCATGGGTGACCTCATGCCCTAATACTGCAGCCAACCCCGCCTCTGTTTTCGCAACCGGGAAAATCCCCGTATACACCGCGATTTTGCCGCCAGGAAGTGCAAATGCGTTCATCGTCTTGTCATCCTTGATGACCGTCACTTCCCATTGAAACTGGTTTGCCATCTCAGCATATTTTGACTGTTTTGCCGCTTCGATGATGCGAGCCGCCACTCGTCGAACCGGCTCAACCTCACGTGGATCTTGTGACTGATGCATTTTCGGATCGTTTTTGACTTGGCTATAGGCCTGCGCTCCCATCTGCATCTCTTGGTCAACCGATGTCATCAACAATTGTGACCGTCCCGTGTAGGGATTTGTCTCGCATCCGGCAAGCCCAGCAAGACCAGCGGCCATGACCAGAGCCAACCCTGATTGCAGGAACGTCGTGAACTTCTCCATCGCACCCCTCCTATCAGTCACTCGTTTCTAGAGAGTTCCGACAAATTGACCGCCCCGGATCGGTCTGTTAGATTACCGCGCCTCATTGAGAATCTCTACTAGGGCCACTTGCCTGTGATCGACAAGACGCCGCACAGCTCCATCGAACGCATCGGCATCGATGAATCAGGCAAGGGAGACTATTTTGGTCCCCTGGTCATCGCCGCTGTCTTTGTCGACGCCACCACACAGAGTGAACTGACGCTCATGAACGTCCGGGACAGCAAGAAAATATCCGACGGCCGTATTCTCGACATGGCACCCGACATTCGAATGATTTGCCCTCACAGCATTATCACGATCGGTCCGCAACGATACAACGAACTCTATACAAAGATCCGAAACTTGAATCGACTGCTGGCCTGGGGACACGCCAAGTCCCTGGAGACTCTCCTAGACAGAGTCTCCTGCGGACGCGCAATCGCGGATCAGTTCGGCGACGAGCGGTTAATTCTGGATGCCCTACAGGGAAAAGGTCGCACCATCGTCCTGGAACAGCGGCATAAGGCCGAGTCCGATCTAGCCGTGGCTGCTGCGTCGATCCTGGCCCGTGCGGAATTCCTCCTGCGATTGAAACGCCTCTCGGAAGAGATCGGTACGACGCTGCCCAAAGGCGCATCCTCCGCCGTTGAACTGGCCGGACGCATGATCGTGAAGAAGCATGGAGAGGGACGACTCGGATCAGTCGCGAAACTGCATTTTAGAACAACCCAGGCTGTGTTGGGAAAGACAGATTAGACCGACTCGCCAATCTCAAGGACCGACGTCTTCTCGAGTTCGGGGCCCGTCGTGGTTTCGACAGGGATTTGTCCGTCCCAGTACAACATCCGACGGCAATACGGACAGGTGTGGAGATCTTGCGAGAGTTTCACTTCTGCAATCAGCTGTGGAGGAAGCTGAAGACGGCATCCGGAACAGATCCCCTCTTTGATTTCGGCAAGTGGTTGATCCTTCCGCGCCGCCTTGATCGTGTTATAGCGGCTGAGGAGCCCTTTGTCGACATGAGCCGAACGGGCTTGCTGCTGCGCTTCGAGATCCGTCAACTCTGCTGAGAGTGTGCGCTCGAGTTCGTCGAGCGCCTGTTTCCCCTCTCTAAAGGCCTTTTCGGTGGCGCTGAGCTTCTCTTGCGCCTCTTTCGCCGTGCGTTGCAGCAGTTCAATCTTCTCCATACTCAGCAAAATCTTCTCTTCGATGTCTCCCTTTTTCTTATTGGCGACCTCGATTTCGAAGAGATGTGCCTGATACTCCTTATTCGATTTCAATTCAGACAGCCGCGACTTCATTTTCTCAGTGTGCGCTTCATGTGCTTCAAGATCTTGTTCGTGCGACCGCCGTTCCTTAATCAGAAGCTCCACGGAGGCACTGGTCTGTTGATGTCGTTGCTGGGCTTCTCGAAGCGGGGTTTCAACTGCATGGAGCCGCTCTGGGATTTTTCGGCGTTGGTCCTTGATCTCCATGATACGGAGATCCAACTTCTGCAGCTCGATTAGGGGGGAGAGATTCTGGTTCAACGCACTCCTATTGCTGTGGTTCTGAACAACGATCTTACTGGACGTTCCGCGACACGCTGGTGGGCCCACTAGGACTTGAACCTAGGACCAGCTGATTATGAGTCAGCCGCTCTAACCACCTGAGCTATGGGCCCGATCAGGCGGATGACTCTCTCGCGCCTGACCCGCAGACACGAACATATAATTCTAGGCTGCCCAGAGACCGGAGTCAAATCACGATGCACACTCAGTCCATGACGCGTCACAGACTTTCCACGAAGCTGCGTAGCTTCTTGCTCCGACTCGGATGACGCAGCTTGCGCAACGCCTTGGCTTCAATCTGCCGGATACGTTCGCGGGTGACCTCGAAATCCTGACCGACCTCTTCGAGTGTATGGTCGGTGGCTTCGCCGATGCCGAACCGCTTCCGCAAGACTTTCTCTTCCCGTGGTGTCAGTGTTTCCAATGCGCTATTGATCTGACGCTGGAGATCGTATCGGATTGCCGCCTCCAGAGGAGAAACCGCTTTCTTGTCCTCGATAAAGTCGCCCAAATGGCTATCTTCTTCCTCACCGATCGGAGTCTCCAGCGAGATCGGCTCGCGAGCGATTTTCAGAATCTTTCGCACTTTATCGAGGGGCAGATCCATACGCTCGGCAATTTCTTCCGGCGTCGGTTCGCGGCCGAGTTTTTGGACCAGATGGCGAGAGGTCCGGATCAGCTTGTTGATCGTCTCGATCATATGGACCGGGATACGGATTGTCCGTGCCTGATCGGCAATCGCGCGGGTAATGGCCTGGCGGATCCACCACGTGGCATAGGTACTGAACTTATAGCCCCGCTTGTACTCGAACTTATCGACGGCCTTCATCAGGCCTATATTGCCTTCCTGGATCAAATCAAGGAACTGGAGTCCCCGGTTCGTGTACTTCTTGGCAATACTGACAACGAGACGAAGATTGGCCTCGACCAGCTCGGCCTTCCCACGCTTGACCTTGTCCTCCGCCACATCCAGATGCTTGACCGCATCTTTAATCTCTTCCGCGGATACGAGGGCCTCCTCGGTTTCGAGTATCCGAATCCGGCCCTTTGCCGCTTGGTAGACTTTCTTAATTTCGTGAAGGGCCTCCTCCGAACAGCTCGTTTTGCGTTTGACGGCGAGAAAGTCTTTCCGCTCGCGGCAGAGCTTGAGAAGGGCCTCGGCACCAGCCTCGCCGCTGATCCCGAGCCGCCGCTGGCAACTGACGATCTCTCGCTCCGCCGTCCGGATCTGAATCGCCAGCTCTCTCACACGCTGCACCATCCGATCCTTCAGCACTCCATGCAGGTTGACGGACTCCATCTTCTCCACGACCTGATCGCGAATCGTATCGATCTGCTTCTTAATCTTCTTTTGCTTCGCGGGATCGCTGTTGGCATGCCGAACAACTTCATAGAGACTCTTGAGTGACGTCGAGATTTTCCGGACAGAATTCAGGCCTTCGAGGGTCTTGACCCGAAGCTCTTCATAGTCACGCTGAATTTGTTCTTCCTCGAACTCCTCCTCGGTCTCGACAATCGGAACGATCTCCCGCACATCGATGGTCCCATTCTTGAGCTGATCGCACAGCGCGAGGACAAACTCAATCGTCATCGGCATCCCATAAATCACCGAGGCGATGTCCTTCTTCCCCTCTTCGATGCGTTTCGCGATCTCGATTTCTCCCTCACGACTCAACAGCGCCACACTGCCCATCTCTTTGAGATAGAGTCGGACCGGGTCGTCGGTCCGGCTCAGTGCGCCGGGAGTGAGATCGATCTCTTTCTCTTCCTTCTCATTCTCCTCCCCGGCACCAGCACTGGCTTCGCCCTCGGCTTCCTCGGTGTCCTCACTGGCCTCCTCATTGTCCCGTGCTTTCCTAATCCGTTCCCCCTCCGGAGCATCGACAATCTCGATGTCCATTTCGCCAAACATCGTCATGATGCTGCCGAACTGCTCGGAAGACACCACTTCCGCGGGCAACGTGCTATTCAGCTCGTCGTATGTCAGAAAGCCTTTCTCCTTCCCCATCGAGATCAGCTTTTTCACCTCGCCGAGCAACTCTGGTTTCGCCATAACTACTCCTTCACTAAGGCCATAATCCCGGTGGGAGGCCGACCGGCTTTTTGCATTCGCAATTGATTCACTTGCCCATTCAACACCCGAGCATCCTCGACACGGCCTTCCCGTTCGGCAACTTTGAGTTGCGCAATCAGATCTCGAAGTGCCGCCTCGGCCCGCTTCCGATCCAATGTCTCTAAACACCCAACGACATGAGCCTTCACATCGTCGAAATGGTCTTCCCGCATCGACAGCTCCGTCGCCAGCGACCCGCAATCCGGATGATCGATCACCGCGTCCAATAACAGCCTGAGCCCGACTCGTCCGTCTCGATCGAGGTGAATCAGCGCCGCCTCAACGAGGGACCGACAGGCTGGAACGGAAAAGGCCTCGGGCCGCAGTCGTTGCACATCAGCCGGTGTCAGATGTCCATGCAGGAGCAAATACATCAAATCCCGCTCTTCGCTCGCACCCTTGAATATCGCCGGTAGGGCCCCCACCGATTGAACGGTCGCCGGTCGACGCCCCTCCGACTGCACCAATGCCGGATACCGCTCGATCAGTCGTTGTTGGCTGATCCCAAGTCGTTCGGCGACCACGCGAATCCGTTCCTCTCGTTCGATTGGATGCTCGCTCTTTTGCAGGATCCGCAGCACATCGTCCACACTGCGGATACGCCCCTCGATCGTTCCGGACTCCGCCGTGCTCAAACAATGCTCGAGGGAAAAATCCAAGAGGCTCGGAGACTGCTCTTCCAACTGAGCGAAGGCCTCCGACCCTTCCTTCCGCACATAGGTATCTGGATCCTCTCCAGCCGGCAATGTGACGACTTTCACCCCGATCCCACTGTTCACAAACAGATCAAGCCCTCGCAGGGCTGCACGAACTCCCGCTTGATCCGGATCGAACAACAGCACAACCTTCGAGGCAAACCGTCTCAGCACCTGAATATGTTCCGCCGTCAGTGCAGTCCCTAGGGTCGCAACCGTATGGGTCAGTCCGGCTTGGTGAAGCGCAACTGCGTCAAAATACCCTTCCACCACGATCACGGTCTTCAGGCGAGCAATCGCTTCCCGTGCAAGATCCAATGCGTAGAGCGTCTGCCCTTTCTTGAACAAGAGCGTATCCGGTGAATTCAGGTACTTCGGAGTTCCCTCACCGAGAATACGCCCTCCAAAACCGACAACCCGCTTACGCAAATCAGAAATAGGAAACATCACACGGGAGCGAAAACGATCGTAGGCCCCAGACGCATGTTCACGCGCCACCGTCAATCCTGCAGCGGCCAGATCACTCTGAGCAAAACCCTGTTTGCTCAGCGCCTTGACAAGCCCATCCCACTCAGCTGGGGCACACCCGACTTCAAATCGATCGATCGTTTCAGCGTGAATGCCCCGGCCCGCCAAGTAGTCCCTTGCTGTCGCACCGACCACTCCATCCCGCAAATTCTGTTGGAACCACGCCGTGACCGCGCGATTGAGCTGCTCAAGGCGACTCGCGTGTGCCGCTTGAGGCCCTGCGTTCGGCCCGCTGTCCGGCACGTCGATTCCAAACTTCTGTCCAAGTTCACGGACCGTCTCGGGAAAATTCGCGCCGGTGATCCGCATCAAAAACGTAAACACGTTGCCGCCCGCGCCGCATCCGAAACAATGAAAGATCTGGCGGGAAGGACTGACCGTGAAGGAGGGCGATTTTTCCTGATGAAAGGGACAGAGACCTTTCAAGTTTTGGCCTGCCCGAGTCAGGCTCACATGATGTCCCACGACTTCGGCGATATCGACCCGATCTCTGACTTGATTGATCACGTCTTCAGAAATCAGGCCTCGGCCCACGGGAGTCGCGGCTCCTATTTCCCCACCTGGTACGGGTGAGAAAGGTAAACGTAAATGGTCGTAAAATTGACCGGTTAGGCTAACAGACGGAGGAGAAATCTGTCAACGTCGTGAAAAGGCACTAACCAGGGGGCCACGCGAGATGGCGTCCGCCAAGAATATGGAGATGAAGATGAAATACGCTCTGGCCGCCATGCGCGCCGGTATTGACGACAAAACGATATCCGGCAGCGGCAATCCCCTTCTGTTTTGCAATCGTATTGCCGGCCAGCATCAGACGCCCGAGCAGCCCGACATCCGAATCTTGAAGCTCAGCCATCGACGCCACATGTTTCCGAGGAATGACGAGCGTATGCGTCGGTGCCTGGGGATTGATATCGTCGAACGCGACCACCAGATCGTCTTCATAGACAAACACCGCAGGGATGGTCCTTGCGACAATTTTGCAAAAGAGGCACTCACTCACGAGGTGGTTCCTTTTCTCAGTCCCGACTTCCCGAACCGAGTCGCCAACTCCTGATAGACCTCTTGAAGCGTGATGCCGTGGTACCCCAGCGCCACCAATGTATGGAAAAGCAGGTCCGCCGTTTCGTAGATAATTTCGTCCTTCTTCCCGCCCTTCCCCGCAATCGCCACCTCGCCGGCTTCCTCAACGACTTTCTTCAGGATACGATCGAGACCGCCTTCCAGCAATTTCGAGGTGTAGGATTCACTCGTGGGCTGACGCTTCCGCTCTTGGATCATCTGGGAGAGACGTTCCAGAATTCCCCCCCAGGACTCCGATGTCTTCGTCTCCGGCGAGTCCGGACGCGAAAAGAAACAGGCTCGCTCTCCCGTGTGGCACGTTGGGCCAACCGGCTCAACCTTCACAAGAAGGGCATCACCATCACAGTCGACAAACAGGTCCTTGATCTGCAGCCGATGACCGGAGGTCTCGCCCTTTTCCCACAATGTCTGGCGCGACCGGCTCCAGAAGTGCACAGACTTGGTTTCGACGGTCTTCTGCAGCGCTTCAAGATTCATAAAGGCCACCATCAAGACCGTGCCATCCCGCCAATCCTGCACGACTGCCGGAATCAGCCCCTGCGCATCGAATTTCAATTGCCCGACATCCATTATCGAACCGCCACTCCCCTCTGACGAAGATAGGCTTTCGCCTCCGGAATCGTGTGCGTCCGAAAGTGGAAGATGGACGCGGCCAGCACCGCATCGGCCTTGCCCCTGACGAATCCGTCATAGAGGTGGGCCAGATTTCCCACACCGCCCGACGCAATCACTGGAATCGGCACAGCCTCTGACACGGCGGCCGTCAACGCAAGGTCATATCCCTGCTGTCGCCCATCTTGATCCATGCTCGTCAGCAATATCTCACCGGCTCCATACTGCGCCATCGTCCTTGCCCATTCGACAACGTCGAGACCGGTCGACCTGCGGCCGCCGTGGGTAAACACGTCCCACCCTGCCGCCGGCGCAGCGCGATGCTTGGCATCGATCGCCACGACAATACATTGCGTCCCGAATCGCTCCGCTGCTTCCTTCACAAATTCAGGCCGTTGGACTGCCGCCGTATTGATACTCACCTTGTCCGCCCCCGCCCTCAACAACGCCCGGATGTCCTCAAGCGTTCTGACTCCTCCACCGACAGTCAGCGGCATGAACACCTGCGCCGCCGTCTGTTCGACCACGTCAATGATGGTCTGACGATTCTCATGAGAGGCAGTGATATCCAGGAAGCAGAGTTCATCGGCTCCTTCGCGATCGTAGACGGTTGCCACTTCGACCGGATCTCCTGCATCGCGCAAATTCACAAAACTCACGCCTTTGACGACGCGACCATCTTTGACATCGAGGCAGGGGATAATGCGTTTAGTCAGCACTTCCTAGTCTTTACCTCACCCTTCACCACTTAGGCCTTACCGAGAGCCATGACCGCGGCCCGATATTCGAGTTTCCCGTCGTACAACGCTTTCCCCACAATCGCCCCTTCAACCCGTGGACCGAGCGCCTGCACGGCTCGCAAGTCTTCGATGCGCGAAATCCCGCCGGAAGCGATCACAGGGAAGGACGATAGCTCCACCACCTCCCGCAATGCCTCCAGATTCGGCCCGCCCAACATACCATCGCGGGCAATGTCCGTATAAATCACGGCGCCTAAGGCATAACTTGCCAGTTCCTTGAGTAGATCCGTCGCCCTCGTCTCCGATACCGCAGTCCAACCTTTTACCGCCACCTTTCCATCACGCGCATCCAATCCCAACAGAATCTGGCGAGGAAACTCCATACAGGCCTTCTCCAAGAACGACCGATCGGTCAATGCTGCAGTACCGAGCACAACCCTGGTCACGCCTGCACCCAAATAGCGACGCACCATCTCGATCGTCCGGATGCCGCCTCCGACCTGTATATTCACGCTCACGGTGCGAATGATCGCTTCGATCTGGGAAAGATTGTGCGGTTCCCCATCCACAGCTCCATTCAGGTCCACCACGTGGATCAGCGTCGCACCACCTTGTTGCCATTGCCTCGCAACAGCTGGTATGTCGTCTGAGTAGACCGTCTCAGCCGCCATGTCGCCCTGACGCAACCGCACACAGCGGCCGTCTTTGAGATCAATTGCGGGAATAACAAGCATCGATGCTAGTGTTCCTCTCCCGTTCCAAAAGGAAACTCAAGAAGTAGATGCTCAACCCCATAGGTCGCCAATTCTTCCGCCGTGACAAACATTCCACGCCGCTGAATGAATCCCATGACGTCTTCTATCATCGGCCGCTGACGCTCGTAGTAGTTGCCGACCCAGAGTACTTGCCCATCAGCCGCAATGACCTTGGCTTCAAAGCCCACCGTTGCCGGGGGGCTGGCACCAAAACGACCGCCAACTCGCTCCTGGTACATCAGGACTTGCCCAATCAACGAGGCATCCACCTTGAGCTGCTTCGCCACCGCCACTGCCGGGAACTGACCGGCTGGAGATTGAATCGTCGACTGGGACACAAGTACTTTGGCTGCCTCACTTGGTGCCAACACCGTCACACCCTGCCTTGTACTCAATCGGCTCCACAGTAACTGCGTGACCGTATCCCCTGCACTCATCGGCACGGTGACTGTTTCACGAACAAGCTGATCGGTATTCGGCGGGACCGCGATCGCCATATCAGACCGGCGAGCCCCAGACGGCATCGAAAAGGCCTGATCGACAACATCCCTCACCTGTGGGGTTGCGAGAATCGTGAACGGAACCAGGGCGATGGTACGAATCTGATAGCGCGCCAATTCCGATGAGGCCTTCGTGGTCACTTTCGATCCGCTACAGCCGCCAACCGCCAGCACGGCCAGGCCCACGATGGCCATTGACCATCCCTTGTTACCCATCATGTTCATTTCCACAATCCAAAGTTTTTGATCAATCGTAACCCGGCGGCCTGACTCTTTTCGGGATGAAATTGACAGGCCACCACATTATCCCGCCAAATACTCGACACAAACCTTGTTCCATAGACCGTCGTGGTTGCCGCAACGGTCTTGTCGGAAGGATCGACATAGAACGAATGCACAAAATACCAGTAGGCCCCGTCGGCAATTCCTTCGAATAGGGGACAAGGCCGCTCAAGCGAGACGTTATTCCAACCCATGTGCGGCACCTTCAACTCCAAATCTGCAGCAAATCGCCTGACTGTGCCGGGAATAATGCCGAGACCCTTGTGAGTCCCAAATTCCTCACTTTCCTCAAACAGCAATTGGAGCCCCAAGCAGATTCCCAGAAATGGTTTCCCCGATTGAATCGCCGTGCGAATCGGTTCCGCCAGCCCGTAACGTTCAACGTTGGCCATGCAATCTCCAAAGGCGCCAACCCCGGGCAGCACGACATGGCTCGCATTTCCAATCACGTGCGGATCACGCGTCACCACCGCCTGATGCCCCACCGCCTCGAAGGCCTTGGAGACACTGCGGAGATTGCCCATGCCGTAGTCGATGATGGCGATCATGAATGTCTTCCCGTCCTAATGAGGATGTAACAATACCTCAACCGGAATGATCCTGCCACTATCAATCTGAGCAAGCGCGCATGCATGTTGGATATGCTGGGATCACACGGGGTGGCGGAAGCAACGTGAACCTGCCAGAGTCACCAGCGCGCGAACATACGCGAACTCTTCCCAAGCGTCTATTTTGGGGGAGCACCTCAAAACAAAAAGGCAGGCTCCTTTCCAGAAACCTGCCCCCGTCAAACGATCTGTCTTTCCACCGTCCCTATTCGCTCTACAGCATCCCCTTCGTCGATAGTACCTGGCCCGCCAAGCGCTCATCCAACATCGTGGCCTGATCCAACGCCTTGGCCAGTGCCTTGAAGATGGCTTCCATGATGTGGTGCGGGTTGCGGCCGTACATCAGATTGACGTGGAGATTCAACCCCCCGTGGGTCACGAAGGCCTGGAAGAAGTCTTCGAATAACCCGAGGTCGAAGGCTTTGATCTTCCGATCCGGCAACGCCACGTTGTAGACAAGATAGGGCCGGCCACTGAGATCCACCGTGACTTGCGCCAACGTTTCATCGAGCGGGGCTGAGGCAAATCCGAATCGTTTGATCCCCGCCTTTTCACCCAATGCTTGATGCAAGGCTTTGCCCATCACGATGCCGACGTCCTCCACCGTGTGGTGCTCGTCAATATCAACGTCGCCCTTGGCTCTGACCGTGATGTCGAAGAAACCGTGCTTCGAAAGCAACTCCAGCATGTGGTCGAAGAAACGAACCCCGGTGTCGATCTTTCCCTGGCCGCTGCCATCCAACGCCCATTCGACAGAGATATCTGTCTCTTTCGTCGCACGGTGAATCGACGACTGCCTGGGTGCTGATCCATTCTTCTTCATGAGAACCTGCTCTGGGCCGACTTGGCATGCGCGTCGAACCCTTCAATGTGGGCCAACCGAATGAGATGTTCTTTCACCTTGCTCAACTCCTCGCGCGTATAGTGCACGATATTGCTGACCTTGAGGTAGTCATGGACGGAGAGTGCCGAAAAGAAGCGCGCCGTCCCGCCGGTCGGCAACACATGATTCGGGCCTGCAACATAGTCTGCAACCGATGGGGGAGTGTACCGCCCCAAGAACAGTGCACCCGCGTGACGGATTTTCTCGAGATAGTCGAACGGTTCATCGACCGAGAGGGTCAAATGTTCCGGAGCAATCTCGTTGGCCACATCAATCGCTTCGTCCATTGTGGTGACGACGAAGGCCACTGAATGGCGCGCGATGGACTTCGCTGCAATCTTTTCCCGTTGCAGCCCTTTTAATTGGCTGCCGATGAGGTGCACCACGTCCTTCGCCAACTGGGCCGATGTGGTGACGAGATAGACCTGCGCATCTTCGTCGTGTTCCGCTTCGCAGAGAAGATCGGCTGCGACATGGGCTGGCTTGGCGTCGCCATCTGCGACGACGAGCAGTTCGCTCGGGCCTGCCACCATGTCGATCCCAACCGTGCCGTAGAGGAGCCGCTTGGCCGTCGCGACATAAATATTGCCGGGACCCACAATTTTGTCGACGCGTTGGATCGTCTTTGTCCCATAGGCCATCGCTCCAACCGCTTGCACACCCCCGACGCGATAAATCTCCGTAACCCCGGCAATGTCGGCTGCCACAAGCAAATAGGGATTGATCGGGCCTTTTTGCGGCGGCGTGCACATGACCACACGGGAAACGCCCGCCACCTTGGCCGGAATCGCGCACATCAAGACCGACGAGGGATAGACGGCCTTACCGCCCGGCACATACACCCCAACCGCATCGACCGGCGTGACCACCTGCCCCAGTGTGGCCTCATGGTCCTGATACATCCAGGTCTTGATGCGCTGGCGTTCGTGGAACGCCGTAATCCGCTGGGCCGCAAACCGGAGTGCGTCGCCCTCGTCTTTCCGGATGTGGAAGTAGGCCTCTTTGATCTCTTCGGGAGTGACGCGCAGTTCCGTATCTTTTATGGAGACGCGGTCGAATTGTTTCGTATAGCGGAGGACGGCTTTATCACCGCCCCGTTCCACGGCTTGCAAGATCGACTTGACCGTCTTCTCCACGGCAGCCCCTTGCACACGGCCACGCAACGCCACCTTTTTGAGTGCGGGGAGAAACGCTCGCTCGGTGGAGACCACAATCTTCATGTGCGTGCCCGTCTGACCGTTCGACGTGCCCCACGCGAGGACGTGCGCGGAGCAGATGTTCGAGACACACTCGGTCTGCGGCTGACGGCCCTGAGCTTTGCGATCAGTTCCGTCACCACCGCGTACTTCAGCTTGAGACTCGCGCGATTGACGATCAATCGGGCTGTGGACTGCGCGATGCATTCCACTTCGACGAGGTCATGTGCCTTCAGCGTGTTGCCGGTCTCGACCAGATCCACGATCCGATCGGCCAAACCGACCAAGGGCGCCAGTTCAATCGAGCCGTATAACTTGACGATTTCGACCGGCACCCCGCGCTGGTTGAAAAACCGCTCGGTGATCTTCGGATATTTCGTCGCCACCCGAATTTTCGAGGACAGTCGGTCGCGTGAAGCCTGCCCCTTGAGCGCAGCGACGGCGATTCTACACGCTCCGAATCGCAAATCCAATGGCTCATATACGTCGCTGTCCTGCTCCAACAAAACATCTTTCCCGACAATTCCGACATCTGCCGCACCATACTCGACATAGGTCGGCACATCGGTCGGCCGCACAATCAGAAAGGTCATTCCGATCTCGGGACAAGGAAATACGAGCCGGCGGCTTTCGGTAGCGAGACTGCCCAGTGCATATCCCGCCCGGCGAAAGACGTCCAGCGTGAGATCCAGCATTTTCCCCTTCGACAGGGCAATCGTCAGCATGATGTCAGCACGTCTCGGCCGGAGCCGCTCCCTCTTTGTGACGGGTAATCGCCGCACCCAACCCCCGCAGCTTATCCTCCATCCGTTCATAGCCGCGATCCAGGTGGTAGACCCTGAGAATCTCCGTCGTGCCTTCTGCCGCAAGGCCAGCCAAGACCAGTCCTGCACTCGCACGAAGATCGGATGCCATCACCGGAGCCCCCGCTAACCTGGTCGGTCCGGTCACCACCGCCCGATTGCCTTCGACCTTAATGTCAGCACCCATCCGTCGTAACTCCTCAACGTGCATGAAACGGCTTTCGAATACCGTCTCCGTAATCACACTTGTGCCCTCAGCCGCCGTCATCAAGGCCACCATCTGCGCCTGCATATCGGTGGGAAACCCGGGATACGGTAATGTTCGAATGTCGATCCCTTTAAGTCGCGATGCCGCATTCAAGTGAATCCGTTCCTTCTCCACCTCCATCTCGACGCCGGCCTCCCGCAGCTTCATCAGTAGGGCATCCAAATGACTGGGGCAGCATCGATTGAGCGTTACTGCTCCCCGCGTAATGGCCCCAGCCACCAGATACGTGCCGGTTTCGATGCGATCCGGAATGACGTCGTGATCGCTTCCGTGCAACTCACGGACGCCTTCAATCGTGATGACATCCGACCCGGCACCGATGATGCGAGCCCCTCGCTTCACGAGAAAGTTCGCGAGATCCGCGATCTCCGGTTCCTTCGCAGCATTTTCAATGACCGTGGTTCCCTGAGCCAGCGACGCAGCCATCATCAAATTTTCTGTTCCGGTAACCGTTGGTGTGTCGCAATAGATTTGAGCACCCTTCAGCCGCTTCGCTTTGGCGCGAATATACCCGTGTTCCATCGAAACTTCCGCACCCATTTTGGCAAGTCCGGCAAGATGGAGATTAACGGGCCGTGACCCAATCGCGCAGCCACCAGGCATCGACACCGTCGATTCTCCCCATCGCGCCAATAATGGGCCTAATACGAGCACGGAGGCCCGCATGGTTTTCACGAGATCGTACGGCGCCTGGGTTGACGTGATCACCTCGGCGTTAATGACTGCACGATTCCCCTCATGGTGAACTTTCGCGCCCAAGATGCCCAATAACTTGCCCATGGTGACGACATCCACCACACGTGGTACGTTCGTAATGACGCACTCGCCGCCGCCAAGAATGGTGGAGGCCAAGATCGGCAACGTGGCATTCTTCGCCCCGCTGATCTCGACTTCTCCTCGAAGCGGTACTCCACCGGTGATGACTATACGATCCATCGTCTCCGCCCCTAGGTTCTTACTCGCTCCACAATCACCACACGCTCAAGACCTGCCGCATCGTAGACCAGCCGGTGAAATCGATACACGGATATCTGGTCGACAATCCGGCGCATCGCACGAGCCTGGCCGGCACCGATTTCCATGATCAATGCCCCGCCGGGAATCAGGTATCGACCGGCCTCCTGCAGCAACCGTTCATGCAACTCCGTTCCTTGAGGCCCTGCCACCAGCGCACCCCGCGGTTCGAACAGCCGCACTTCAGGTTGAAGAAACGCCCAATCGGCCTCCGCAATATAGGGAGGGTTCGAGACGATGACGTCAATGCGCCCTTCCAGCCCCTGCTTCGCCAACGACCCCAGCAAATCGCCTTCCAGCCATGTGATACGCTCGGATACCGCATGGTGGACGGCATTTCTTCTCGCGACATCGAGCGAGGGGTTCGAGAGATCACTGGCGATCACCCGTACACGAGGCCTCAGCCGCGCAATCGCCACGGCAATGCACCCAGATCCCGTGCAGACATCAACGACGGTGGCCTGCCGATCGAGGGGAATCCGTTGCGCGACATACTCGACCAGCAACTCGGTCTCCGGCCTCGGGATCAGGACCGCCGGGTTCACATCAAACTCCAACCCACAAAACTCCTGAGTCCCCAGAATATATTGTAAGGGCTCACGACCAACCCGCCGCTCGATCAGCTCTCTCACCGCCGACCGCTCGACCTGAGACAACAGACGATCGCGATCAGCGAACACATGGTGTGCAGCAAGACAGAGCACGTGCTCCATGATCCACAACACTTCCTGCTCCGCGCTCTCGATACCAGCCTGTTCCAACATCCGTCGCGCCTCGGCGATCACCTCACCGAGTGTCGCCTGACCTGCCGACTGCGGGATCGGAGCAACGGCGTCCATCATTACGCCGCTCCCACTTCTTGCTGACGCTGGGCCTTTAGGGCTTGAACGAATTCGTCCAGGTCGCCTTCAAGCACCTGTTCCAACTTATGCAAAGTCACACCCACGCGATGATCAGTAACGCGATTCTGCGGGAAGTTGTAGGTACGAATCTTCTCGCTCCGCTCACCCGTGCCCACCTGAGCCTTACGGTTCTGCGCAATTTCTGCTTCCTGCCTCTCCCGCTCTGCCTCGACGATTCTGGCCCGCAGGGTCCGCATCGCCTTATTGCGATTCTTCAGCTGCGACCGTTCGTCTTGGCAACTCACCACCACACCGGTCGGAATATGGGTGATCCGCACCGCCGATTTTGTCGTATTGACGCTCTGGCCTCCGGCACCGGATGAGCAGAAGGTGTCGATCCGGAGGTCCATGGGATCGATCTGCACATCGACCTCGTCCACTTCGGGCATCACAGCAACGGTGACGGTCGAGGTATGAATCCGACCGCTCGCTTCGGTGACAGGGACACGCTGCACACGATGGACCCCGGCTTCGAACTTGAAGTGGCTGTAAGCGCCCTTGCCTTCTATCAGCGCAACGACTCCCTTGTAGCCCCCACCACCGGTTTCTGTGGCTTCGACTACATCGACCTTGAAGCCTTTGACTTCAGCATACCGGCTGTACATCCGGAACAACGCGCCGGCAAAGAGCGCCGCCTCATCACCGCCGGTCCCGGCACGGATTTCGAGAAGTAAGCTCTTCTCGTCTCGCGGATCTTTGGGAATGAGCAGCTCTTGGGCCTGCTGCTCGATCTCACGCTGCTGGCGTTCGAGCGTGCTGCTCTCCTCCGTCGCCATCTTATACATCTCGGCCCCTGCGTTGGGATCTGCAAGAATTTGCGCGGCTTCTTCCAACTGCTTTGCGTTGTCTCGATAGGTGGCAAGCAACTTGGCCGCCGGTTCGATATCTGTCCGCTCCTTATTGACTTTGTGCAGCTGCGACGGCTGGCTCATCATGGACGGATCCATGAGCTGATTCGTCAACTCATCGTATCGGGCTGCCAACACTTCCCATTTTTTCAATAACGCGGCTTCCATGGCCCGGTTACCCCTGATTGGCTCTCGGCCCCGTGATGCACAAAAACAAAGAGACCCTGCCCCTCAGCGAAGCAGGGTCTCTCGTATGGCCTCTTCTCGAGCTACTTTTCTTTCTTTGCGTACTTTTTCTTGAACCGTTCAACGCGCCCTTCGGTATCAATGATCTTCTGCGTCCCCGTAAAAAACGGATGGCAGTTTGAACAAATATCGACATTGATATCGCCACCTGTCGATCGGGTCTTATATTTGTTGCCGCAGGCGCAATGCACCGCGACTTCCCTATACACGGGATGAATCCCCTTCTTCATAGTTCACACTCCCCTGACATCACTATCATCAGCCTTCGCCCATTCGAAGGCCCGACACTCTAGCCTGTCTCGGCGACCGGATACAAGTTGGATATTATCGATTCATTGACTGCAGGAATTCCTGATTGGTCTTGGTGCCATGCAACTTGTCCATGAGAAACTCCATGGCTTCCATTGTCCCAAGCGGACTCAACACCTTGCGTAAAATCCACATCTTGTTGAGGCGATCCTTATCCACCAACAATTCTTCTTTTCTCGTCCCGGACTGGCTGATATCGATGGCCGGGAAGAGCCGCTTGTCGGCTAGACGGCGATCAAGATGGACTTCCATGTTGCCGGTCCCTTTGAACTCTTCAAAAATAACATCATCCATCCGGCTACCGGTATCGACAAGCGCCGTCGCCATGATGGTGAGACTGCCGCCGTTTTCGATGTTGCGGGCCGCTCCAAAGAACCGCTTCGGACGCTGAAGCGCATTCGAATCCAATCCTCCCGACAAGACCTTGCCGCTTGGCGGCGCAATGGTGTTGTAGGCACGCGCCAGGCGGGTAATGCTGTCCAACAGCACGACGACGTCTTTCTTATGTTCGACCAGCCGCTTTGCTTTTTCAAGTACCATCTCAGCGACCTGAGCATGACGCTGAGCCGGCTCATCGAAGGTGGAACTGATGACTTCGGCCTTCACCTGCCGTTGCCAGTCTGTGACTTCTTCTGGCCGTTCGTCGATGAGCAGGACAATCAGAGTGACTTCCTTATGGTTTTTAAGAATGGCCCGAGCGATGGCCTGGAGCAACATCGTTTTCCCGGTTCGAGGAGCTGCAACGATCAACCCGCGCTGGCCTTTGCCGATCGGGGTCGTGAGATCCATCACCCGGGTACAGTATTCTTCACGGTCGAACTCGAGGACCAGCCGTTCTTCCGGATAAAGCGGCGTCAGGTTATCAAAAAGAATTTTGTCGCGAGACACCTCAGGATCTTCGTAATTGACCTTCTCGACCTTGAGCAACGCAAAATACCGTTCGCTCTCCTTCGGCGGCCGGATCTGCCCAGACACAATGTCACCGGTACGCAAATTGAAACGCCGGATTTGGGAGGGTGAGATATAGATGTCATCGGGACCAGGAAGATAGTTTGAATCCGGAGCGCGCAGAAATCCGAACCCATCAGGGAGCGTTTCGAGCACGCCTTCACCGAAAACCACGCCGTTATTCGCGGTCTGCGCCTGCAGAATCGCAAAAATCAATTCCTGCTTTCGCAGATTGGGTGCTCCATCGATCTTCAGATCGCGCGCCACCTCATTGAGATCAGCGATGGACTTCTGCTTTAACTCCGCGAGATGCATAACCTCCCCCTTCGTTTGTGTCATGAGTATCCTCTCAAGCCCCCTGCCGCATTGTTATCGGCAGCAATCGCACGTGGTGAACCATGGGAAATTGTCCACGGACTGAATCGTATCGTGATGGTACTGCGTTGATGATTGTGTCGTGTATAACAGCTAAAAGAGGGTAACCCGTGAGGGACTTACCTATTTTTGCTCGTGGCTATCAGGGTACGACTCTGTCTCAATGGTTGCGGATATTGTTGCAGGCCGGAACTCATGCCGAGCTGACTTGCCTCTGTTCGCTGAGTAAGTAATTGTGACTTGTATCGAGATGCGCCCCGGAAGTCTTGTGTGTGGAGAAATTATGAATCGAACTGAGATAGTGTGTGAATAATAACGCGAGCGGCATTCCTTGTCAATATAGATATCTCTTTCCGACGCTGTGCCTCCTTGTTTCAGCCAGCCCAACGAAATTGTCCTTACTTGGCGACACGAGTACGAACTCTGACTCCTACAGTTGCGGTGCAAAAGAGTGGTGTGCTAAATGAAGAGCTTTGCGGGAGCAGACCTTGGCGCACGACGACGAACACGCACAATACGAGCGAATATTTACATTGTCGGAGGCCAATCGCCTCATCCCCCAACTCAATTCCAAGTTGATTGCGATTCAACAAGCGAAGGCCGTCTTGGCACGCACGAAAGAAGATACCGAGAAAGCCAGCGCTCAGGCCGAGTTTGGCGGTGGCAGTACCGTTGGACACCTCTACATATCGGGGCTTCAACAAGTCAGTACGAATCTTCAGGCGATTCATGAACTTGGCATACTGGTAAAGGATCTGGATCTTGGCCTCTGTGACTTTCCCCATCTTCGTGACGGTCGAGTGGTCTATCTCTGCTGGAAGCTTGGAGAGCAAGACGTTCGCTGGTGGCATGAAACAACTGCCGGGTATAAGGATCGCTACCCACTAGAGAGCCAAGCCTGATGTCAGAATCCTAGCCCTCAACACTTGAGACCTGTATGAAATTTGTCATTCTCGGATTTGACGGCCCTGATGGAGAAGCCAAGCGAAAAATTTATCGCCCGGCGCATCTTGCCAAGATGGAGCCCCTCGATGCACAAGGCAAGGTTGTGCTCGCCGGTCCGCTCACGGATAAAACAGGGAGTCTTATCGTCATCGAAGCGGACTCGCTGGAAGACGCGGAACAATTTGCTCGCGAAGATCCCTATACCGTCCATGGTGTATTTGAACGGGTCGAAGTCCACCCATTTACTCAAGTATTCCCGAAGGAACGGTAGCCGAAGGCTTGGCTGTTCCTATTTCACCCTTACTCCTTTTGCCCCTTTCTGGTTCCGTTGCCGCTTCAGCCATCGCGCGGTATAGTTACCACAATGGGACTGTACAGGCGACCGTTCTACCCCTTCCTTATCACGCTCCTTCTATGGGGGGCCCCTGCGTTCAGCGCCTCAACGAAAACCGTCATCGCCGATGGCCAATATGTCATGGGCGATGGTGACACCTTAGCCGGGGCAGAAGAGAAAGTTCTCCAACGAGCCCAACGCAAAGCGGTGGAAGAAGCGGGCGTCTATCTCGAATCCACATTTCATGACGTGGAAAAAGAATCTGGCGGGAGAAACACACAAACCAGTTCGCTGGAAATCAGGACGATTGCCGCCGCGGTCACGGAAACGGAAATCCTCGAATCCAGGCGCTCCTTCGAGCGAGACCGTCCTGTCTTCTTCGTCCGCATTCGTGCCACGATCAATATGAGCAGTCTGACGGAAGCAATACGCCGACTTCAATCCGACCAGCAACTCGCGCAGCACTATCGCCAGCTCCAGCAAGAAAATCACCAATTGCGATCGCAACTGCAAGAGCTTCAACAACAGCCGATCGGTGTCCGAATGCTGGCAATCGATCCGACTGGAAAGTCTGCCTCACACCAACGGGCCCGCGCGATGCTCGAGACTGCTCTCCAGACCTCGAATCTACGGGACAAGATCCAGCTCAGTTCCGACGCCGCCACCCTTGACGATCGCTACGTCGATCCACTAATCGTGCGAGGGCAAACCTATCTGCGACTTGTCTCACTGGCTTTTTCCCAACGAGCCCAGGCATCGGACTATGGGGACTATCTCGACAAAGCGAAGACAGACTTTGATCATGCCATCACACTCGACTCCAAGAATCTCTGGGCATGGGTTGGGAAAGGGGATGTGCTCAAATGGCTGAAACAGCTGGATGAGGCTGCCGCTGCCTACGAACAAGTCCTTGAGCTCGATCCGTTTGCCGATATCGCTCGCCTGCGCCTCATTGATATATACACGACGCGAGCCCGTCGTCAGGCGAGCACCAGATCTTGGCATCAGGCCTTGGCGACGCTGAAGAAAATCCTCAATGATCAAACACCTGAAAGTTGGATCCCGTATCAAAAAGAAGCGTATGTACTGCGGAGTGAAATCTATCTCAAGCTGAATCAGCCGGAGCAGGCGATGGAAGATTTGTCTACTGTTATTCGGGTCGACCCCAACAACGCTGCCGCACTGGTGACCAGAGCAACGCTCTATCGAGAACGTTTACAGGGACGGCTCGCCAAGGATGACCTTGAGCGAGCCTGCGTTCTCGGATCCATTCCAGCCTGTGAGCAATTGCCATAACACCGGGCAATCTATTGATTTGATGCTCGTATCTCAAGTGTGGGCCAGCCAGCCCATGGGAGTTTGAGTCCTCCCCATTGGTTTGACAGACTGGTTGGGCGGGCCCTATAATGCGCACTCCTAAAATGCGAGTTAGATGGGCGCTAGTGGCTACCTTTGGGCAAAGCCCTCATCTTAGGACAAAAGGCCTAGTCTCTCTCAATCGATGGCCCAAAATTTCCCAGCGGTGGGCCTTCTGCGATATTGCAGGGGGCACGGAAAAAGCTTAGAGTGAGGATGGCTGAGATCATTGGAAAACTTGTGGTTCTCGTTCTTTAACCCCTTGCCGGAGAATAAGCCGTAATGACTCAGTATCGTGTCCTTCCAGGCCCAGAACATTTCCTTCCTCCATCAGCTGCCAGCATGGGAATTCGTTTGCCGAACCCTGGGGAAGCTCATATCAACGGTGTCATCGTCCCGGAGGAAAAGGCATACGAGGAAGCAGCAAAACAATTTCTCATGGCCAAGGTGCCAACCCTCTTCCCGGGCCCATTGGTCCTATGGGCCTGGAACGAGAAGGCGGCCAAGAAGGCCACGGCCATCCGCCACTTGTACAATACGCTCAAGGAGTGTGTGCAAGCGGGACAAACACCCATGTTGATCCCAATGCCGGACTACCGCCCCAAATACCCGAAAATCAATCCTGAAGTCGAGATCAATCCCAACCACCCAAATCTGACCATCTGGCACAATAAAATCGATTGCTGCATGTTCATCGGAGTCCACTGCCATCAAGCGAATTTATCGCTCAAGATCATTCGAGGCGGCACATCCTGCTACACGATTGCCATGTGCGCTCAAGCCGGTCATGAAGATGCGATGTTGTCATTCCGCGATGCATCGGTCGAAAAAATCATGAAATTGGCAGAGTGGGTGAAAAAATTGAAAGGGACAGTCCAACCACGGCTGACGTCAGCCAAGAGCGGAGCTTCAAACTAAGCTGTTTGAGGTTCTGAAGACAGTGAAAGGAGCCAGACCCATGGCAGACACACATTCAGTCATCGGCACAAAAAATAAAAAAGGACAGACCTTTACGGACACCTGGACAATGATGCACGACGCGCCCCGCACGCCGTCGTTCTTTACGGGCAGCGAGGTCATCAAGGAAGCGCTTCGGCGAGCCAGCTGCGACGTGATGATCGCATACCCAATCACCCCGCAGAGCGAAGCAGCCGCCTTGATCGGCGAGCTCTTTGCCGAGGGTTACATCGGCGACTACTTCCGCGGTGAAAGCGAATTCGCCGTCATGTCGCAATGCGCAGGAGCGGCCTTCGGGGGAGCACGTGTGTTTACGACGACCGCGGGACCCGGCACGATGCGCGCGATGGAGAACTTCCCGATGTGGTCCGGCGCACGGTTGCCGATTCAGATGATCGTCACCTGCCGCGGCATCAACTCACCGTTGTCGATTCAGCCTGACACGCTCGAGATTGCGTATCTTCTGAATACCGGCATGCTCGTCTGGCATGCGGAAACCGCACAGGACTTCTTCGATTGGATCCTCAAGGGGTTTATGGTGTCGGAAGAGCCTGATGTGCACCTCCCCTTGGCGTTGTGTTGCGATGGATTCTTCGTGACACACACCAAGGACGTCGTCAATCTCACCCCGGCCGACATGTGCCTTCCACCTTACGACCCATACCGCTCCCCCGTGCCCTGCATGGACATGGAGTGTCCGCCGGTCCGGATGATGCGCGATCCGTTTGTGATGAAGAGCAACTACATCAGCTATGCCACCCACGCGTCCTGGCAGCAAGAAGTCTGGGCGGCAGTGGAGCGATCCCGTAAGCACACGATCAAGTGGATAAACGGATTGATCGAGACAGAAAATACCGATGCCGAGGTCCTCATTGTCTCCTCCGGTACAGCGGTGTCGCAGGGCCGTGAAGCCATCCGGCTCCTTGAGGACGAAGGCATCCGTTGTGGTCTGGTCAAGATCAAGGCCTTGCGGCCTTGGCCAGGCGAGGAAATCCGTGAAGCCACAAAGAACGCCAAGCACATCATCGTCCCGGAATTTAACGTGACCGGGTGGTTGGCAAAGGAAATTAAAGCCACCATCCCGAACAGCGAGCGTGTGAATGCCGGCCCGCATGTCTGCGGAGGCATGACGATGCCACCGGAAATTATTGTTTCAGAGATCAAGAACCTGCTCGGCATGCGCAGCATGTCAATGGCCGGTCGCGGCAGTTGATCGCATTTACGCAGCAAGAATCGAACGACTTACATACGACGCATCACTGAGGAGGCCTACATGAGCAAGGAACGTATCAAGATTTCTGAAGACCTATACGACATCATGCCGTCTGACTACCAAGACCTGGTCAGGAGCGCAACCTATGGTAAGGAAGACCGAGGCTGGAAGGATATCGGCAACAGCAAGGAACTGATCGAGCAGCACTCCCTCTGCGCCGGCTGCCCGGAATCCATGGCCTTCCGATACATCCTGGCCTCATTGCCAAACCCCGAAGACACCGTCATGGTCGGTTCCACCGGTTGCACCAGCCTGGTGTTCCCGATGGTGGCCGTCCATAACATTCACTCCCTCTTTGGTAACCAAAACGCCATCGCTTCCGGCTTGAAACGCGCATTAAGCGTCCGCTTCCCAGGCCGGACGAAAGACGTGGTCGTGCTTGCCGGCGACGGCGCCACCGTCGATATCGGCCTCGACATGACACTTCAAGCCTGGTTCCGCCAGGAGAAGTTCACCACGATTTGTTTCGATAACGAACTGTACGCCAACACCGGTGGCCAGGAGAGCGGCCTGATGCAGAAGGGGTTCGTAGCCAAGATGGCGCCGGTTGGGAAGCTCTTCGACAAGGTCCGTCTACCGGAAATCGCGCGGGAGTCAGGCTGTCATTACGTAATCTCATGCACGGTCAGTAAACCTTCGCTCGTTGAGAAGGTGGTCCGGAACGCAGTCCTGATCGCGCGCGAAATCGGCCCGACTTACCTCCAGCTTTATACGCCTTGCATTCTCGAAATCGGAAAGAACAGCATGGAGGGGCTCCAGGAAATGCGGGATTCTGAAAAACCGACCGAGCGGTTCGCCTACAAAGAGTATATCAGCGAACCAGCCAAGCAGCTCCTGGCTGAGGTAGCCGCCAAGGACAAGGAAAAGAAGGCCGCTGCAAAACAGCTAGCTTCTCAGGGGGCCTAATCCGATTCTGAAGGGGAGACGACCATGATCAAGAAAAGACTGAATGTCCGGATGTCAGGATTAGGCGGGCAGGGGGCCGTCACCGCCGCGCATGTCCTGGCCATGGCTGCCAACCGCGACGGGAAGTTTTCGATCTCCAATCCCTTCTTCGGCGCCGAGAAACGTATGGCGCCGGCGGAGAGCTATTGTCGGATCGGCATCGAACGGATCTATGACCGTGGCGAGTTGGTATTTCCCGAAGTCATCGAGGTCTTTCATCCCCAAGTCATCACGATGGGGAAGAGCTATACCATGCCCTTCTATTCCGGCGTGAAGGAAGGCGGTCTCGTCATCATCAACTCCGCTCAGCCTCTTCTGTCTGAAGAAGATATTCAGCGGCTAAAGGATTTAAACGTCGCCTTATTTTATATCGCAGGCACTGAGCTGGCCATCGAGGTTGCCGGGACTGAGTTATCGACAAATATGTCGATGCTCGGCTCAGTCGCAGGCATCACCAAGTGCGTTTCAATGGAGTCCTTGGACCTCGCCTTACAGGAACGGTTTGGGAAGAAGTTCGTCGCCTCCGGTGGAACCGCCTCCCTGGATGAAGCGATCAAGAAGAAATTCGCCAAGAAAGAGATGTTGCTGGCCAAGAACCTGGCAACCGTAAAGGCGGCCTATGACATCGCCAGTGAATGGGCAGAGAAGAATCAGTATGAGCTGCGAGTCGGCAATCCTGCCGTTGCGGCGTAACGAGAGAGAAGGAACCAGCTCGCATGTATAACGTAGCGCAAATCATCGACGAGAAATGCGTGGCCAAGAAGGGGTGCCGACTGTGCATCATGTATTGTCCGGAGGCCAACTGCCTCGACCTCAATCCAACCAAGATGGTAGCCGAGATAATCATTGACCGCTGTAAAGGTTGTGAGCTCTGCGTGGTCGTCTGCGACGCGGCCAAGCATTATGCCATCACCATGCAGGCAGTCAGCGCCACAGGGCAACTGATGACCCAAAAGGGTGAATCGGCAGCCCTTGGGCAGGCCTACCAAGGATAACCGTTTCGTGTAAGCGGGTCTCCCGCGCAAGACCCCATGGCGCCTGCGCTATGGGGTTTTTTGTTGGTCCCGCTGTGGAGGGAAGAATGGAAACCGAAGATAATGTCATTGATGAGCTTGTCCGAGAGATTGCTGGCCTGATCCACGAGTACCCGAAAGTGCTCGAACGGCGTGCAGCGGATATCCATGCAAGCGGGAAAGACCCTGACCTGGCGCAGACGCTTGTCAAAGCCGCCGATACCATGCGCGATAGTGGCAACCTCTATCTAACCTGGGCGAGGCACTACGCATCTGTCGCAGCAGGCAATACCGATGCAACGTCTGATGAGGACGATACCGAGGCTTTTGACGTATGACGGAATAGCCGCAGACAGGGCATGCGGTTGCCCTGACAGAAAAAAGTCTCCCCCCAACCAAAATCTTTTGTTAGAATGCGCAGTCCTACGACAGACTGACTCGTTCCCCGGTAGCTCAGTTGGTAGAGCAGCCGGCTGTTAACCGGCTGGTCGCAGGTTCGAGTCCTGCCCGGGGAGCCACTATCTGAAGACCTTCGAGACCTCTCTCGAAGGCCTTTGCTGTTTCATGGATACAGTGTCAAGCAGCCCTTGTTGCTCACGGATGCCGCCTAGTAAGCCGAGTAAAAATCATTTCGCATAGTGGCCTGAATATCTGGGATAACAGGAGACCATCCCGACGAGAAAGCCGCATGAGATAGACGGGACGGGCTCGACAGAGGAGGGTTCGAGGTCAGAATTTCGAGGTTTTTGGATTATTGAACTTCAGGACTCACCTGTCTCGCATATCGCATGACACAGTGGATAGCCGCTGACGGACTTTTTAAGAATTCTGAGAATTCGGATGGGACCTGTGACCGACGTTGACGACTCCCGCCGACTCGAGCCCTCATGAGCCGTCACCGCGGTCCGGACTTCTATTGATCTATCAATGGCCACGTCTGCTACGCCGCAGCCAATATAGTGTACATACATGGAGGACACTCCTATTCCAAAGTGCCGTATCCTTGCGATGTATACTGCGGAGCCATAGAACATTTCCGATATGATGACCTCACCATCACCAGGCCGGCGAGATTTTATACCGGCTGCCTGGCTCCGCAATCCACATTTCATGACCGTGTTCCCAGGCTACTGGCCGCGCCGAGCACTCCTTGCCGGAATCCCGACCGAGTCGCGGCTCTTCACCACCGAGCCCCACACCCAGTTACTGGGCTTCTGCCACTGGCAGCCCCACCGCGCTGCATGCCAGACGGTGGTCCTCGTGCACGGCCTTGAAGGCTGCAGTGAGTCTCATTATATGCGCGGCGTCGCCTCGAAAGCCTATCGGGCAGGATTCAATGTCGTCCGGATGAACCAACGTACTTGTGGTGGGACCGAACACCTCACCCCCACACTCTATAATAGCGGCTTGAGTCAGGACTACCGAGCGATCGTCCATGAATTGGCGCATGTGGATGGACTGGACCGGATCTGGCTTGTCGGCTATTCGATGGGAGGAAATCTTGTCCTGAAGGCAGCCGGAGAAGCCGGCTCGTCAGAAGCCGCGTTGGTCAGCGCGATCGCGGTCTGTCCAAACATTGACCCACCGAAATGCGTCGAAGCCCTGGAGCAGCCGCGCAACTGGTTGTATCATAGACACTTTCTCGTAAACTTGAAAGCACGGTTGCGCCGAAAGGCCGCACTCATCCCCGGCAAGTGGGATCTCACGAACCTCGATGGCGTCGCCAGAATGAGCGAGTTTGACGACCGCTACACCGCCCCGGACGGAGGGTACGCCAGCGGAGCCGACTACTACGAACGTGCAGGTGCATGCCGCGTGCTTGATACTATCGCCGTCCCCACCCTCATCATCACGGCACAGGATGACCCCTTCATTCCCTACTCCATGTTTACCGTACCGCTCATTCAGCACCACCCGAAAATTCGAGTGATTGCGCCTCGCCATGGGGGCCATTGCGGATTCATTCATTGGCCACACAACGGAGAAGATTCCTACTGGGCAGAGAATAGGATTATGGATTTCTTGCAAGAGCGAATATGAAGAGGATGTGCATCGGCCCACGTAATCAGGCTGTTTGAAGATGCGCCCGCACTTCTTGCACGTAGGTTTTGAACGGATCCGGCATAGGAAAGGGTGCGTGCCCACGCAGTTGAAAAATCGACCAGTTGATCACATACGGTGGAGAGAACCGCTCTTCCGGCTTGGGATCGTTCGGTGCATCCGGAGGTCCACAGGCCAGTAAATGTCGAACAAGTTCGCCCCGCCCAAACGCCCTTGTGTTGCGCGGTGGATGGTCCATGGACAAGGTAATCGCCTTGTCCGTAATGAGCCGTGGAACCCGCCCTTCCTCCATGAGACCATAATAGAGCCCCTTGCCTTGATGAAGATTGTGATACTCCAGATCCAGACTCTTCAGAGCCGGGTCTGTCCACGTCATGTGTTCTGCCTCGCGAAAGGTGTCGAGGAGCCACAGCTTTGAGGCCCAATCGACCCGGCCCACCAGCGTCGTATAGTCCCCGCGGAGATCCCGCAAAACCACCTCCCATTGATCGAGCACCCAATCGGTTTCGTCGTCTTGTCCCCGATAGTGCGCCTGCGCTGCCGCGAAAAATGCTTCCTGAATGTCGATGGCAGAGATCGACTTCCCCGATTGCAGCCGAACGACCCATTGCCGGTCCTGGTCCTGTGACAGTTCCTGCATGGTTTCGACCGGTTCATGGATCTCAAGATCAGGCGGCGCATAGCCCTCCTCGATCAGTTGAAGGACCAGTCCCGTCGTGCCCAGCTTCAAGGCCGTCGCCACCTCGGCCATGTTTGAGTCGCCCAACAGAAGGTGAATACGGCGATATTGATTCGGGTCGGCCAGAGGTTCATCTCTCGTATTGACGATGGCGCGATTCTGCTGCACCCATTCGAAGAAGTCATTCACGATGTAATCGGCGCGTTGAGAGAGCTGAAACGGGAGAACGGGCTGCTGCGCGTATCGATAGTTCGCTCCCCGTGGCACAATAAGTCGGTCCCTCTGAATCCAGGCGTCCTGAGGCCCCGCCGTGCCGACACGTCCGGCCCCCGTAAAGATCTGCCTGGTGACCAGGAAGGTCACAAAGGGCCCGAGGCCTCGCCGCGTAAAGGGGAAGCGTCGCGAGACGAGATAATTCTCGTGCGATCCAAAGGTCGCATCGGTTTCGTGATCCACATTGTTCTTGATCAACGACACCGTGTCGGCCAGACCGAGGTCCTGAATCGTATCCTGCAGCAGCTGATCACCGGCGCGGTCGGCAGCCACCACATCACTGAGCGATTCACACTCCGGTGAGGCCCACTCCAGATGCCCCATGTCGAGGTACATACGCCCGGCGTTCGTGAGAAAACCTCCATTGCCTGGTGGTTCATCGTGTCCCCGGTGGTGCAGATCGAGCACACCACGCCGTTGAACGTGAAAGAGATGGTCGCGAATCTTGTGGGCAAACCAGGTGGGGGAGTGATCAGGCTGGTCTTGATTCACCAAGAGTCCGTATTCGGTTTCAAGTCCGAAAATACGGTTCAACATCTCAATTCGCCACGACGGATTGAAGCGCCTTCGGCAGGAGATGTAAAAGATCTGCCGGCTTGAGCGGTCGATATTTGGAGGTGCCGGGAGCCTGACGATCGAGGACCGCACATTCGATCGTCCGTTCACCGGCAAGACCCCGTATATGTGCAATCAAGGTATCACGGCTTGGGATAGCTGCAGCCGATGAGCCCGCTCCACTTGCCGCCGACTTGGCCTCAGCCTGTTGGTCTGCCTCATCCTGTTGATGCGCTAACGAACCGATCGCCCAGGCCCGCAGCGTCAAATCCAACGCCTGCTCCAATGACCGAGTGGCTGACGTTTGTTCCTTGAGATAGGACATCATCCTGGCCTGAACAGCCGGGGTGGCAGCCAAGGCCGCACAACCAGTCAATTCCTCGAACGTGCCATCGTAGTTGATGGTCAGAAGCGCGTCCTTCTCCGGCTTCAGACCCAACTCTGCCACCAGAATGCGCACGATGAACGGCGCCTTATAGACCTCCTCGAAGGCCTGCTTAATCACCGGAGCAATACCGTATTTCACCAGTCTCGAACCCGTCACATCAGACGGCGAGCGGTTAAAACCTTCGACATGTGCCATTTCGAGAAGACTGAAGCGAAGCTTCTCCAAATCCGTGGGATGCCCCATCCCCCCCAACGCAAGCCGGTCGTAGATCTCGTAGAGTTTCGGAGTTCCCTTGCTCACCGTCGTCAGAAGAATGCCTCCGTCATAGGCCAGCGCGACAACCGGACTCCCCTGCTTGAACTGATCGTCGAGATACTGTCGCCGATTGCCGACCGCTTCTACCCAGCGATAGGGCTCTTCATACATAGCGCATCACCTGTGATTCGTAGAGGGGTTTCAATGTCGCATCCGGCACCGTCTGAACACCGGCCGCGGCAATCAACTTGATGACGGGGTAGAGACTCGCCTCCCGGTTGACACCACCGGTCGCCGAATCGAACTCCGCCGCGCTCGTGAGCAATCGTAACGCCTGCACGATGGCCTGTTCTTGAGAGAGTGCATTGAGGGGCTGCTCGCCCCAGGTATTCACATAGTGCAAGATCCCCCGGATCGTGGGGGAACCGGACCCGGACACGGCATACTCCACACCTTCAAACTCCGCCCCTAGGATATCGTAGAAATAGATCTTGGCCGAGCCCTGCTCCAAATCGTAGCCGGCAAACACCGGAACCACTGCGCCCGTCCCGGCCATTGCTGCGGGCACATTGTCTTTCAAGAGTTTGGAGACCGCGCGAAGTTTGCCGTCGAAACTCAATTCTTGCAGCTGCGTCCGTCGGTAATACTTGAAGGAGTGCTCCAATACTCGTACCATTTCATAGGCAGTCGCCGGGACGCCGGCTATCGCCATCACACTGTGACGATCGATCTCCAATACTTTGTCCGTGCGATCATACATCACCATATTGCCGGCGGTCGCACGACGGTCTCCTGCCACCAGCACCCCATCGCGATACTTGAAGGCCAGTATCGTCGTGGCATTCGTGAGTGCTCGGCCGCTCCCCACCGCCGTCGATACGCCCAGTGTATAGCCCTGTTCCTTCAACAGCTGAAGAAAATCCCCTTGCATCCCCATCGTCTTCACCACGCCTTCCTGGTCCGTTCTTCGATCATCTTTCAGATGGGACACCGACGTCAGGGCTCACTGCGCGCGTCCAACGAGGGCCTTCCGAGGCCGCGCGTTGCGCGAGCACGAGCCCTGATTCGGTGTTCCATCACTCCCCCGTTCTCTGCCGATATCGCTCCGCCTGTTTCGGATCGACCTTACGCATGCGCTTGAGCAGATTATCTTTATCGGGCGACCCTGTCTCCGGCCGTTTCGGCCCACCGCCCTCATCAGAAGGACTCGGGGCCTTCGGCATCGGATTACCTGGTCCTTCACGGCGTTCGGGCATTGAAATGTAGTTCATGATCCTGATTCCTTTCTGCTGTTCCATGCGTTCAGCGCGTCCATCGGAGATGCCGCGTGCTCGAATATCTTCGCGCAGGCTTGCACGGCCTGTGGCTCGAACAGGTCGCCCATCTCCAACGTTCGCGGAAGCAACCCACCGCTGAACTGAATACGTTCCCATTGCATCGACTTGATTTGATCTGGAAACCGTCTGATACAGAGGCCACGAATCCCCCCTCTGGTATCGTCGGGGCCCACCACCAATGCCGATTCGACATCATCCTCCGACGTCATCCGCCAGGCCTTCCCCTCAGCCTCAAGCCCCAAGAAGAGCCCGCGTTCCGGATTCATGTTATGGTACTCCAAGTCCAAACTCGCCAGCCAGGGATCATCCCATCCGATCCGCTCGTCCTGCATAAAGGTATCCAGCAGCCAGAGCTTGGTCACCCAATCAAGCCGCCCAACCAACTGCCGTCGATCCCCGGCAAGCAATCGCAACGTGGCGGCCCACTCGCGAAGAATCCAATCGGTCTCCTCGTCAACACCGACCAAGTGCTTCTCGGCCGCAAGGTAGTACTGCTCTTGAATGTCGAGCCCCGTGATGGTGCTGCCGTTCTTCCGACGAACCGCCGCCTTCAAATTCTGATCGCGGGACAGCTGCTTCACCGCGGTGACGGGATGTTCCAATTCAAGAGCGGGGGCCGCGTCGCGCGCGATCAACTCCAGCGCCAACTGCGTCGTCCCGACTTTCAACGCCGTGCTGTACTCACACATATTGGCATCGCCGATGATGAGATGGAGCCGTCGATATTTCTCCCGAACCGCGTGCGGTTCGTCCCTCGTATTCAGAATCGGCCGATTGTGCATCGTGTCGACACTCAGATCCGTCTCCATAAAGTCGGCTCGTTGGGACAGCTGATACTGGCCCGGCACAAACCCGCTTTCTTGACCCTCCACACCAACCTTGCCTGCCCCGGCGATGACCTGCCGGCTGACAAGAAACGGCAAGAGCCCAGCAGTCAGCGAAGGGAAGGGAATCGAGCGTGACACGAGATAATTATCGTGACAGCCGTAACTATGTCCGTGAAAGTCCGTGTTGTTCTTATAGAGCTGCACATGGGGCCCGCCGAGCGCATGGTTACGACGCGCTGCCGCCCGCTGGACGATACGCTCCCCTGCACGATCATGAGCAAGGATCTCTTTCAACGTTCGGCATTCAGGCGTGGAATATTCAGGGTGCGTATGGTCATTATAGAACCGTGCGCCGTTCGGAAGGACCAGATCGCTCTTCATCTCATGAAACGAGAACGGCCGATGGGCATCGACCTTGGCGAACTCGTCTTCCTCTTTATCCTGTTGCAGGCCGGGGACCCGAAACCCTCGCGCATCCTCGTGCGGATCTTCACCGCCATAGTCCCACCGGCGTTCGAACGAAGCCGTCAGATGGGCCCGCACCAGCTCCATCGACTCCACGACCGGATCAACCGTGTCCTGGTCTTCCCTGGTAATCCCATACTCTGTTTCGATACCAAACAGCCGCATAGTTCGTTAGGCGTCGCACGTGAAACATACAACGACCGAACTCGTCCTAGTCTGAGACATGACCTCCATACCTTTCACGTCTTTATATAATTTGGTTGATCAGTCTCTCTTCGGACTGCCGCCCTTTCCGAAACGACGAGATCCCTACCACCTGTTCCGGATGGTGATCGAGAAGCTTCAGCCATTCTTCCGACGCATCATCAGGCGGCAACATCTCACCCTCCCGAAACTCTGCGTGCACGGAGTTCACCAGATCGTCCAACGTCATGCCGCCTTGCTCAGCCTTGCCGCCTGCAATCATGCGATCGATCGCCTGTTCCTTCGCCCGTTGAACGATCGAAGCCAGGATCGCACCGCTGATCAAATCGCTTCGATAGAGGACCTTATTCTGTCCGTTTCGGAGCCTGATCGACAGAAGCCGATTCTCATCGGTGCGCGAAAAGATCGCGGAGAGCGCATGTTCGACGAGGTCTCCACAGGCCTTCTTCCGATCTCCGCCGTGCTGGTCAATCCATTGCCGGTCCAGAGGCAGATCATCTGTCAAGTACACGTTCAGAATTGCAGCCGACGAATCACGATTCGGACGGCTCACTTTGATCTTGCGATCGATACGACCCGGTCGCAGCACCGCCGGGTCGATCAGGTCAGGCCGGTTCGACGCCAGAATGATCACCACATCGTGCAACGACTCGATCCCGTCCATCTCGGAACAGAACATTGGCACCAAGGTACTGGAGATGTTGAATGAACGAGACGCCCTCCTCGTGCCGAGCACCGATTCCGCCTCGTCGATAAAGATAAAGGGCAGCGCCCCCTCGTTCCGGCGAGCGCGAGCCTGGGCAAAAAGATCCCGGACCATCCGCTCCGATTCTCCCAGCCACATATTCAGAATCTCCGGCCCTTTGACATGGAGAAACGCCCCGCGAGTCACCGATGGTCTCCCCCCCTTCACACCAGACGCACCCTGGACTGACGCCCCTACCAGTTTTGCAAGACTGGCGGCTGCTGCTTGTCCGATCAAGGTCTTTCCGCAGCCGGGAGGGCCATAGAGCAGGAAACCCTTCGGTTGAGTGAACTTGAAGCGTTGAAATGTCTCCGTATGGAGCAAGGGATACTCGATCGCCTTCTGAATAGCCGCAATCGCCTCCGTTTGCCCGCCGATTTGCTCCCATGTGACCGTGGGAACCTCATCAAGCAAGTGGGACTTGGCTTGCCGGTCTTCCAATTTCTCGATTGCCACGTGGAGGCTAGGCTCGATACGCACCTCATCCCCGGCCTTCAGGTCTACGCCGATAAGATCGCTCGATCGTTGGAGGATGAGTACCTGCCGTCCCATTTCCTGCTCGAAACGAAGTCGCCCATCTGCCAACGCTTCCGCCACTTTCAACACGGGCCCATTACGGTCATAACCCAATATCCTGATCACCGCATAGGCTTCATTGACCAAAATCTGGGCGCCGATCTTTAACTCCACAGCCTGCACCCGAGGATCGACCGCGGCATAATACTCAGCGCCCCCCACCAAAATCCGTGCGAGGCCTTCACCCGGCACCTCAAGCAGAGTACCAACCCGATTAGCCGGCGCCGTAAGCTTCGCAATGACGTCGGCAACTTTCTTGAATTCAACCTCGCGCTGCTGTTGCGCCGCTTGCCCGAGGATCACGGTATGACGCAACTTGTAGAGAATCTTCTGCCGTGGGTCGCTGTCGGGGAACGAGGCGAGACATTGCTCAATGAGCTCGAGTGGGTCAGTTCCCATAGGCATCGACGGATTCACGACATCCTCCGTCTTCCCATTGGGGTCTGAGTCCTGT
>Ga0207104_1033_pt1 | contig 34202 bp, 35 predicted proteins | sample Alteio_BWMinHeat_79_FD_153538 | JGI IMG/M metagenome (GOLD analysis project Ga0207104, IMG submission 153538) | Enriched cells from forest soil in Barre Woods Harvard Forest LTER site, Petersham, Massachusetts, United States -... | ecosystem: Environmental > Terrestrial > Soil > Temperate forest >...
GTCTCTATAACCTGAACGAGCGAACGATCGAGTTAGAAGTGATCCCTGCCTGCGAGTCCTATGGCATCGGGCTGATCCCCTGGAGTCCGCTCGCGCGCGGGCTGTTGGCCGGGGCATTAGATCCGGCGAAGGTCGGTCGACGCGCAGACGAGGATGTAAAAAAAGACATTGAGAAATTTCGTCCCAGGCTGGAAGCCTATGCTGCCCTCTGCACACAACTCGGCCAGCAGCAGGCCGATGTGGCGCTCGCCTGGCTGCTGCACCAAAAGGCAGTCACGTCGCCGATTATCGGACCACGTACGATGGAGCAATTGAACGGCACAATGCGCGTCCTGAACCTCACGTTGAGCAAGGACACTCTGAAACAGCTCGACCATATCTTCCCCGGTCCAGGCAAACCTGCACCAGAAGCCTACGCCTGGTAACAGCTGGGTCAATCTGCGACCCACTGCGCACCTCGCCCTGCCGGGGGTATTGCTGATCAAATTGGATTCCCATCTTCCCTGCTATTTGAACTACGCCGGTCTTATTCCGCCGTCGAACACACCATTCTGCCACTTCCTCGTTGAGCGTGGAGGTAAAACCAGAAGGATTCACCCTAGAATCTATTCAGATACAAAACAATTCGGTCGGAGTTGTACTTATTTTGATGTCCTTTGTCATTGAGAGGACATTCGCTCGCAATTACAAGCGCGAACGGCCACATCTGTTCATTCGAAACATATTTCCCGTTTTGGCATTCAGCTTGCTTCTCTCGCAGTACTCGGAACAGCACATGCCTCTCGAGGTGCATGAGTGGTCCAGATGTCTCTACCTTTTAAGCGAGCTGGAGGGGCAAACCCCGGAAAGTCGTGCAAGTGAATATGGAATCTTCGTCTCCCCATACAAGGAGGAATACCATGATAAAGAAAACCGCTCCGTCAGGAATGCATTTGATTGTGCATGAGCCGGTGAAGATATGTTTTGAGAGAATCATTCCTGACAACATGGACCCTGAGCGTTCCGTTCGAAGGGCACTACGTGAACATATGGTGGCAAGCGCCGATCACACGTTAAAGGCCGATGAGTTGGCACACCTTGCTCGCATGGCAGTAGTCAATTCGAAGAAATGGCAACCTGGGGCAATGCTGAAATGCCACTTCCTGGATGGCAGTCAAAAAATGAGGAAGAAAACCCAAGCCGTCGCTCATCAGTGGGAACAGTACTGTGACATCAAGTTCAAGTTTGTTACATCGGAAGCAGCCGAGATTCGCATTTCCTCCTATGCGGACAACGGATCCTGGTCTGCAGTCGGTCGAGATGCCTTAAACCAACAGTACTTTCCGCCCCACCAACCTACGATGAACTACGGCTGGCTGCGTGACAACACCCCGAATAACGAATATTCCCGCGTCGTGCTGCATGAATTTGGCCACGCACTTGGATGCGTGCATGAACATCAGTCTCCAAAATTCACCCGCAAATGGAATACAGCCGCCGTCATGAAATATTTCCAGGGGCCACCGAACTATTGGTCGCCTGACGATATCAGGGCAACGTACTGGAGAAGTATTCTCCAAGAGGTATTTCGGCTACGAGATTTGATCCCAAGTCAATTATGCTCTATTCATTTGATGGGGCACTATTCTCAGACGGGCTCGGCCCGACGAACGAGAACACCACCGTCTCTAAAGATGACGTACGGATGATCAAGGCAATGTATCCGTAGGACACTGTTTCTCTTGGCCTGGATGGTCCTTCCCCAGGGTTCCAGGGGGCGCACGGGTAAGAGCGCGACACGCTTCCCTTCTGGAATCTTCTCCATGGTTCCGCCTACAATGCCACGCCATGCCGACTTCACGTTCTCACGGTTCACTTTTGGGGCTCTACGTCATACTTGACCCATCGGTCTGTGGGGATCGTCCGCTCACTGATGTGTTGAAGGAAGCCGCCAAGGCCGGGGCACGGCTGTTCCAGTACCGGAATAAGTCCGCCTCGATGAAGGAGGCCTATGGTGAAGCGTTGCTCCTGCGAAAAGTTGCGCTGGACACAGGTGTGATGTTCATCGTGAACGATCGCTGCGACTTGGCCCTGGCCGTGGATGCCGACGGCGTACATCTGGGGCAAGAGGACTTGCCGCTCGACTTGGCCAGAAAGGTGATGGGCCCTGACAAGCTGATCGGGATCTCCACGCACAATCCCAACCAGGTGCAGGAGGCTACGGCCGGGAAACCGGACTATCTTGGCTTCGGTCCGATCTTCAAGCCAGGCTCCAAACAAGACCACGACCCGGTGGTGGGGCTTGAGGGGTTACGTGCAATGCGCAGACTCACATCGTTGCCGGTTTTCGCCATTGGCGGGATTCAGATCGATCAGGCACGGGAAGTGATGCGCGCCGGCGCGAATGGCGTGGCAATCATTTCAGCGATCCTCAAGGCCCAGAATATCAGCCACGCAGTGAAATCGTTCCTTGCCCAGATGCCAGGACCAACCTCATTAACTTCGTGATTGCGGTGGTGTTTGCCAGTTTCGCAACCTCAATGTGGAAGTTGCTCTTGAGGGCAGGACAATAGGGCAGTGGGCCGATCACCGGCACACCCGCGCGCTGCCGAAGGAGACGCACGGTCGAGCCCTCTTGCACTCGTGCTGTCACCGTCCGTGCAGGAAGAGTTTGATTGAGAACCAATGCAAGTACGGAGACCTTTCGCCGGCGAAGTGCTTCAAGGGTGAGCAACGCATGATTGATTCCGCCGAGTCCAACCCGTCCGACCACAATCACAGGAAACTTCATTCGATAGATGAGGTCTATGACGTTAAATGTCGAAGTGATGGGCACATGCACCCCGCCCACACCTTCAGCGAGTAACACCTCGTGCCGCGATCGGAGTCTGCGGAGGGCTTGCACAATGGTGGGCAATGAGATCGCTTGCTTCTCAAAACGAGCGGCATCCATCGGAGCCAGTGGCAAGCGAAATGCAAAAGGCCTGATTTCGGTAAGGGCGTCGCTGCTTCCTGCTGCTGTGCGAAGTCGTGCGGCATCGGACTCGGCGTCCGAGGATGACCTCACGCCTGTCTCAATTGTCTTCATCACCCTAACTGCATACCCGTGAGTGCGCAAGGCGACAGCCAGCGCAGCCGTCACCACCGTCTTCCCAACACCCGTATCAGTCGCAGTGATAAATACCCCTCGCGACCTGGAAACTTTGTCTGTTTGTTTTACTGGTTGCATGAGGTGGAATTTCGCAGGACACTGAAAAAATGTTTTACTATGTCCAAAATGTATTGGTCTGCAGGACGCTCAAAACGTCCGTCTAGCAAGGCCCGAGCCGAAGAAAGCACCGGAGGCGTACCCTCTGGGGCGCACGGTGCGACGAATAAGGAGCACCAAGTCTGTGCGCGCCGCCGAGTGGTGAGGCGGCCGGGTCCCCGTTGAGGATGCTTTCGAGGCGAGAACGAAGCGGGCGGGCGTTTTCAGCGTCCTGTTATAGATTTCGGCTGTCACAGTTCCACACCTGCCCCCCCACACCGGTGAGCTGCGCCAGATGCAAAACAGTTTTGGCGATCTCCTCAATCAAAGGAGGTCGACGCAGGGCATGATCCGTCCATCCGACCGATTCGGGCATCGTACCCCTCGACAATCCTGTCCGCTGCCAACCAGGCAGTATAAGATTCACGCGGATATCCTGCGATCCCCATTCCTGCGCTGCGCTCTTGACCAATCCAATGAGGCCGGCTTTTGATGCCGCATAGGCGGCCTGCCCAATGGAGCCATGGTACCCTGCATGCGACCCAATTACGACGATCGATCCGCCGCCGTTGGCTAGGAGGGGAGGGGCCATGGCGCGGAGACAGTGAAATGTTCCGGTCAGATTCGTGGCCAGCACCTCAGCCCAATCTTCTTCCCGTTGTGTGAGCACAAGACTGCTCCCTCCGATTCCCGCATTGCAGATAAACACTGAGGGGATAGGTACGAGGCGGCAGGAGGCTTCTACCATCTGCTGCACCGCATGGGGCTCGCGGATATCGGCTTCGTAGAGCGCCCCGGCCCCACCGACATCCACCACCTGCGTGAGTGTGTCCTCCGCCGCCGACTTGTTTCGATGGTAATGGACCCCCACGGACCAGCCGGCCGCTGCGAAGGCCAGACTGATGGCGCGACCAATCCCTCCGGATGCACCGGTCACAAGCACGGCCTGTTGAGATTTATTAGCGGGTCTCGTCATGTCACTCGCGTGTCCCATCGTAGGCAATGGGGAGCCCTGTTGACACTTCAGGATATCGTCTAACACCACGGCTCGAACGAAGCAAGACTGCAGCCTTGATAACCCACTTCTCTTGCTGCCTCCAGGAGGCCTATGATACGGTCACCCATACGTTCAACCAGTGGAGAATCTTGCCCATGCCGCTCAATACGCCGGGATATCGAATGGCCCTCATGCTGGGAACAGCTTCCCTGCTCGTCTTGAACACCTGGTCAGCGGCTCTTGCAGCGGAAGAGGCCGGCATCATCGCCCAGTCCGTGGACTATTTCCCCGATCAAATTGGGAACGAATGGCGTTACCGCGGCCAGATTACTGAAGGGCCGCTCCAAACGATTGAACATAAATTTTTCTCCAATGTGTCCTCGGTCGCCGGCACGAAAGCCCTCAAGGGCATGACGGTCACCGTCTACCACGACAGCAATCCAGGCAACCATGGCCCTTCGGATAGTTTCTACCGTCGCGATAGTGTCGGCATCGTCTACTACGGCTCTGAACCGGGTACACCCTTCGAAAAAGAACTCGTGCCCTATCAGATCGTGCGTTTTCCGATGAAAGTCTCGTCTTCCTTCGCGCAGTTCAACCGCACGGGGGTGAATTTTGGTGCCGATCTGGATCAGGACGGCGTCGATGAAAAGGCCGATGCGCAGGGCGATTCCACGATAGTGGGGCGGGAATCGGTCACCGTGCCGGCCGGCACATTCAAGGACGCGGTGAAGGTGGAAGCGCGCATGTTCATGCAGATTCATCTCTCCGGCACGAAGAAGACCGCGGTTGGAACCGATGTGATGACCGCCTGGTTTGTGAAGGGCGTGGGCTTGGTCAAATACGTCGAGCGGCAGGAACTTTCGCCGTTGGAAGACCGGGGTGTGGTCACCGATATCATGGAAGAACTGGAATCGTACGAAATCAAGCCGCCGAAAGCCTCACTCGGGGGGCGCGAATCCTCGCCGGAGAGTCTGTTCGCTGACCACACGGGTCACGACGAATTGGGTCAGGTACTCTTCACCTCCGGCTTTCGCTCCGACTCCGGAGAGGCGATGGCCTCCAAACGGCTGGCGGCTGACTAGCGCGCCGGTGATCGGACGATTCAGATAGAGATTCCCGACGTCGAATCGCTGCCGTGCCAGTTCCAGATTGGCCGGGCTACGCGAATAGACTCCACCCGTCAGTGCGTAGGCCGTGGCATTGGCCAGGGTCAGCGCCTCCTCAAAAGAAGCCGCCTTCATCACCGCGAGGATCGGCCCAAATATTTCCTCTTGGGCCACTCGATGTGTTGAGGCCACATCCGCGAAGACAGTCGGTCCGATTAACCACCCGGGTCCAGTGACAGTCCCCTCTACCAACAGGCGGGCTTCCTTCTTCCCAATCTCGATGTACTCCTGAATCTTCGACTGCGCACGCTGATCGATCACCGGCCCAACCTGCGTGCCAGGCTCTTCCGGATTTCCGACCTTGAGACTCAGCACTGCCTCTTTCAGACGATCCAGAAAACTCTCGTAAATCGCAGCATGCACAATGGCTCGTGAGCAGGCGGAGCACTTCTGCCCCGCATAACCGGTGAAGGATGAGACCACTCCGGTGATTGCATCATCAAGATCCGCAGTCTCATCCACGATGATCGCGTTTTTTCCTCCCATCTCGGCCAGCACCCGCTTGACCATCTGTTGCCCCGGCATCAAGGTACCGGCGTCTTTGAGGATGCCGAGCCCCACGTCCTTTGAGCCGGTAAAGGCAATCGTCACGATCTCTGGGTGGTGCACCAACAGACGTCCAATCTCAGGTCCGCCCGGCAGACAACACACTATTCCTTCAGGCACACCGGCTTCTCGCAAGATCTCTGTGAGCCAATACCCCATCATCGGCGACCGTTCGGAGGGTTTGAAGACCACAGGATTCCCGGTCACGAGTGCCGCCGACACCATGCCGGTGGGAATCGCCAGCGGGAAATTCCACGGCGAAATGACGGCGGTCACCCCACGGGGACTATAGAGACGCTCGTTCAGTTCACCCGGCTCATGCCCCAGTCGTTTTGGGGACGCGAGCCTGTGCCAGTCCGCCGCATAATATTCCAGAAAGTCGATCGCCTCCGCGAGGTCTGCATCCGCTTCCCGCCACGGCTTTCCACATTCCACGATCTCCCATGCCGCCAACTCATCGCGCCTGGTCCTCATGAGCGCGGCAGCCGCACGCATGATGTTGACTCGATGTTCTGTTGAGATGTCGCGCCAGGAATCCCATGCTTGAACCGCCCAGCGCACCGCCTGTTCGATATCCTCCGAACTTGCGCTGGAGAACCGGCCCACGACTTCATCCGGACGTCTTGGGTTGCGAGACTCGATGAGAGGCCCGCTCAGGTGCAGCCCTCCGGACGACATCCACTGCCGGCCCAATTGCGACCGCACCTTCGCCAGAGCTTGCTGCATCGTCCCTCGGCTGTCGGCCTCTGAAAAATCCCGCTGCGATTCATTGTGAAAGTCGGCGTGATGAGTGGGCTGTTTCTGGCTCAATCCCTCGAGAACAGGCGGAGCTAACAACGTGCTCAGAGATTGGGACTCCACATACTCCTTCCGCAGGAACGATTCATTTGAGGTGTTTTCCAGCAATCGCCGTACGAGATAGGCCATGCCCGGTAGCAGATCACCCACCGGGGTATAGAGCCGCAATCGGCGTCCCTGCTGCAGGACCGCATGTTGAAATGGCTCGGCCATGCCGAAGATCATCTGATATTCCCATGTCTCCGGAGCGAGCCCACGCGACTCCGCGACCGCCTCGATGTGGGCCAACGTACGGAGATTGTGCGTTCCGAAGGCCGGTCGAATCAGAGAGGTCTGAGATAATAGACGCTGCGTGAGCGCTTCATAGTTGGCATCCGTCTCGACCTTGTGTTCAAACAGAGGTACAGCCCAGCCTCGTTGCCGATAGCGAATCGTGTCCGAATCCCAGTAGGCCCCTTTAACCAATCGAATCGTGATGGGCACCCCACGCTTGTGAACCCAGGCCAGGAGGTCCTCCACATCTTGTGCCGTCTCCCGATGGTAGGCCTGCAATGCGAGACCAGCATAGGGATAGGCCTTGTATGACGGTTCCGCGAAGAGCCTGGTGAACATCTCCACCAGCAGCGTTTTTGTCTCGGCCTGTTCCATATCGAAGATCAACGAAGCGGGGAGGTGCATGGCCAGATCGAGGATGGGTCGAAGCCGCGCCGCGACAGATTGATAGTTCCCTTCTGGATCGATCGGGTCGAGGCGTGGAGAGAGGGCGGAGATTTTTATCGAGAGCTGGACCCGCGGTATCGGTCCTAGGTGGTCCCGCTCCAGTAAGGAATGGGACGGCCAGGAAGCCGCTTCTCGTCCGAAGATAGTGAGGGCTTCCAGACAGCGATCTCGATACCGATCGGCCTCACGATCGCTGATGGTGGCCTCGCCCAACAAATCAATCGACCAGGCTTTCCCATGTTTCCAAAGATCGGCCAACCGCGGCACCGATTCCTCGACAGTCGCTCCCGCAATAAAGATGCGCGCCATGTGCTCAACCTGGCTTCTGATCGCCTTGCCGCTGAGCCGGGCCCCCAAGCTGGTGGCAGACATGGCTTTGAGCCCCCAGTGGGTGCCGAAGAGTGCCGTGTCTCCATCGCCCAAATACTCGCGAGCCAGGGTGACGACCTTCTCGTCGTCCGTGATAGAGGGCAAGACATCGATGAAACGAAAGAGCTGGGCCTTGAAGTGGCTGTCATGCATGGCGAGGTTGAGGGCCGTATGCGACCACCAGCGCCCCTCAAAGAGGGTCGGAGTTCGACCGGCAGAGAGACGAGCGAGCTGTTCACCGATACGGGTGATAGCAGATTCGAGGGGGGGAGAGATAGTCGTCATCGGCGCCTCAGCAGCAGTGAGAAGGAGGGACACCGTCAGTATACACTGTGCGGGTAGTGGGTCAATTTGAAATAGGCCGGTCTTGCCTATGCTTAAGCGGTCATGTATGCTAGGGCATGGCAAAAAAGCGCAAATCCAGCGATGTCAACGTCAATGCGTTTGAGATTCTGCGAGCACTCACCGAGGGAGATAATCCACTCCTAGCCCCTTCCGTCAAGAAAGCCATCAAGAAGAACCCCTCTATGGCATTTGATGTTACACCCCCTAAGAACCCCGCCGCTGTCGCGCTAGGACGCCTAGGAGGGCTCAAGGGAGGTAAGGCCAGGGCCGCGAAGCTATCCTCCAAGAAACGAGCTGAAATAGCCAAAAAAGCGGCTACGGCTCGCTGGTCCACCCCCTAATTCTTCCTCCCCAATTGTTCTCCTCTTGGCTTCCATTAATGCATAGATTATGTTTCTATGCATTCATTGAGTGGCCGGGTGAGAACGGCCCAAAAAAGGAGAACGCAAATGGACATCCCTCCGCCCTACAAGCTCCAGATTAAAATAGGATCCAATGAGTTCAGTGCGGAAGGCCCTGAGCCCGTGGTCACAGCCGCTTATGAAAAGTGGCTGTCCGCTGCTGCAACAGGAAGGGCCTCCACCAATGCGGATTTACATACTCCGGAAGTGAACCCAATTTTAAATCTAGGCAGCATAGACATTGCCAGCCTGCATCGACTTTATATTATCGACAACGATAAAAAGATTGTGTCGTTGAAACATTTACCATCTACTTCTACGAATCGCGATTCAGACGCGGCTATGCTGATCCTCTATGGGTATAAACGATTACTACAGGTCGATGATGTATTAGTCACAAGGCTGATGATGGGGCTGCGTATCTCAGGCATTCATATTAAGCGTCTAGATGGGGTTATGGCAATTAACAAAGACTGGGTTAGAAAAGGTGGGAGTAGGATAGGAGGTCGTTATACGCTGAATAATCAAGGGATTATTCAGGCTGAAAATCTTGCTCGAAAATATAGCGATCAATAAAAGGCCGGAGGGGTGAGATCCTCCGGCCATAAACACCTGCGCGGAGAACGCAATAACCACCAAACTATGGTGGATTGGTGTCGGTCTATGCTAACAGGATAGACCGAAACTGGCAAGTAGCTGTGAATGAGGGGCGTATAGTAGTTCGCGCGAGCTATATGAAAAGAGCGGGCCTGCGCTTCTGGTGGCCGCCGGTTCAACGCTAGGCCCGCCCCCTCACCAAACCGACCTCCAGTCTATCCGCTCTGAGCATTAGAGTCAATTTGCCCATAAAATACTTGCTTGACATTGCTTGAGCGCTCAAGCATAATACCTCCATACAACGGAGGGAGATCATGAACAAACTAACGCAGGCCAAACGAGTCCAGATCATCGCCGCTCTTGTCGAGGGCAATAGCATTCGTGCGACATGCCGCATGACAGGCGCAGCAAAGGGCACTGTGCTCAAGTTGGTCGTGGATCTCGGCAAGGCTTGCGCGGCTTATCAGGATCGCACTCTTCGCAATCTGACCTGTAAGAAAATTCAGTGCGATGAGATCTGGTCGTTCTGTTATGCGAAGGAACGGAACGTTCCAGAAGAAATGAAAGGCAAGCTAGGGGTGGGGGATGTCTGGACTTGGACCGCCATTGATGCCGATACAAAACTCATCGCGGCCTACTTGGTTGGGGATCGGACCGCAGTCTATGCGAGGAAGTTCATTGATGACTTGGCCTCACGGTTGACCCATCGAGTGCAATTGACCACCGATGGACATAGGCCCTATCTGACAGCGGTTGAACGTTCGTTCGGAAACGAAGTGGATTACGCCATGCTGGACAAGATCTATAACGCGCCTCCGACTGATCGGACCACCCGCTATAGCCCTGCTGAATGCTGCGGGACGCGCAAGACTACAATCAAGGGCAATCCCGATATGGCCCAAGTCTCAACAAGCTTCGTGGAACGGCAGAATCTCACCATGCGGATGAGCATGCGTCGCATGACCAGACTGACCAATGCATTCAGCAAGAAGATTGAAAATCAGGCCCATGCCGTGGCCCTGCATTTCATGCACTACAACTTCGCCAGGGTTCATCAAACCCTTCGCGTTACCCCTGCAATGGAAGCGGGAATCGCTGATCACGTCTGGAGTTTAGAAGAAATCGCAAATCTGATAGATTCAAACTGACCCACTACCCACTGTGCGCATTCTATTGAAACATTCCTGAAAATTCGCTATGCTGCATACGTACTTTGCCCTCCCCATGCAATGTCCCACTAATGAAGTACTGAGTGCTCCTAGAGGAGAGATCATGCTCGCTGGTACGAGTGAAGCCACACCGGTCGAAGACGTGTTTGAGCCATTGAACTTTGGGCTCTTCTGCGCCATCGTTCTCGCCACGCTTGTCGGCATCCCGCTATATGGCTATTTCGTGGGGTATAGCCTCTTCGATTGGATCCTGTCCTTGGTGATGTATATTGTGACGGGCATGGGCATCACCGTCGGCTATCATCGATTGGTGTCTCATCAGAGTTTCGACTGCCCGAACTGGGTCAAGGCCTGTATCCTCGTCGCCGGTGGTTGGGCGATGCAAAATTCCGCCCTCAAGTGGGGCGCCGACCATATCCGCCATCACGCCAAGACGGATGAGGAAGAGGATCCCTACAATGCCACCAAGGGATTCTGGCACAGCCACTGCGGCTGGCTCTTCTACGCCACTCCCTACCGCACGTCGAAATACGAGATTCGTCTCCGCCGCGATCCTGTCGTGATGTGGCAAGATCGCTATTACTGGCCCATCGTGGCCTCGGGACTGCTGCTTCCGTTCCTCCTTGGTGTCTGGCACGGCGGCTGGCAGGGCGGCATCGGCGCCTTCCTGTTGGGTGGGCTCTTTCGGATGTTCATGGTCTTGAACTCCACCTTTACGATCAATTCACTCTGTCACATGGTGGGAACACAGCCCCACAGCACGAAGGACAGCAGCTGCGACAGCTGGCTGGTCTCCTTCGTCAGTTTCGGCGAGGGCTATCATAATTTTCATCACGCCTACGCGCGTGACTTCCGCAACGGACCGAAGTGGTACAATTTCGATCCTTCGAAATGGATCATTTACACCCTCTCGCTGATCGGGCTCGCGAGCAATCTTCGCCGTAACGATCCCACCGTCGGATAATCGGTTCGCGAACACACTCTTCCGGCAGACTGGTTTCATCTCTCCCTCTACATTCCCCCTTTGAGCCATCGTCTATGCGCAATAGGCCCATTTTCTTTCACCACCTCCATCGCTTATGATGGTGTGGCTGGCCCAAGAGCCAGTTCCATCCGATCGCGTATGTAGAGGAGGAACGTTCCATGGCTGATGCACAACACCCCGCTGGACCCCAAGCCGGTCACGGGAAAGACAATCTCATTCCCGGCGTCAAATATGTCATTGCTGTCAGCAGCGGCAAAGGCGGGGTCGGCAAATCCACTGTCTCCGTTAATCTCGCCGTCGCCATGGCGCAGACCGGCGCCAAGGTCGGACTGCTCGACGCAGATATTTATGGCCCGAACATTCCCATGATGATGGGCGTGAGCAAGCCCCCGGATCAGATAGACGGAAAGATCGCTCCGGCGGAAAGCCATGGCGTGAAGCTGATCTCCATGGGATTCTTTGTACCGGAAGATACGGCCATTGTCTGGCGTGGCCCGATGGTTCACACCGCCATCCAGCAACTGTTCCGCGACGTGCTCTGGGGCGAGCTGGATTACTTGCTCATCGATCTGCCACCCGGCACCGGTGATGCGCAGCTCACCCTGACCCAGTTGGTTCCGCTCACCGGCGCGATCACCGTCACCACACCGCAGGAAGTCGCGCTCCACGACGTCCGTAAAGGCATGATGATGTTCCAAAAAGTGAATGTGCCGCTCCTCGGCATTATCGAGAACATGAGCTACTTTCTCTGCGGCCACTGCGGCGAACGCACCGAGATATTTTCTCCCGGGGGAGGGGAGCGGGCCGCGGCAAAGCTGGGCGTCCCATTTCTCGGCCGTGTCCCGATCGATCCGGCTATTCGCGATGGCGGCGACTCGGGTAATCCGATCGTCATGGCCGACCCTGCCTCGCCACAGTCGGCAGCATTCAGGGACATCGCACAGAAGATTATCACGGGAGTGAGCGGCGCGACCAAAGATGTTCCGCCGATTGAAAGTCTGCTGAGCAAAATCAAAAACCCGTTTGCGAAAACATAACCGGCAGACGAAAGGACGGACGCTGCGATGGGAGAGTTCGTACGTGTGACGGGGACTACAGATGTGAAACCAGGCAGCGGTATTGTGGCAGAAGTGAACGGAAAAACTCTCGCGGTCTTTAATGTGGATGGGTCGTTCCACGTGATCGACAACACCTGTGTCCATCGTGGCGGCCCCCTGGGCGAAGGCGATCTCGCAGGGCACGTCGTCACCTGTCCATGGCATGGGTGGGAATACGACGTGACGACCGGTGGATGTGTGAACAATCCCGCCGCAACAGTCGTACGATATCAAGTGAAAGTCGAAGGAACCGACGTCAAGGTGCTCCTCTGATCTCCAAACATCAGGGTTGAGTCGGCTCTCAGCAACCATGCATAATAACGAGCATGGACAGAGCTGACCTCCTCTCACTCTACCGCCAGATGCTCCTGATCCGCCGATTCGAAGAAAAATCGGCGGAGATGTATGCCCTTGCAAAGATTGCCGGATTCCTTCATCTCTATATCGGCGAAGAAGCCATTGCGGTCGGGGCCATCGCGGCACTTCGACCGGATGACTACGCGATTAGCGCCTATCGTGACCACGGGCATTGTCTTGCGCGAGGTTCGGATCCGGGCCAGGTGATGGCTGAGTTGTTCGGGAAAGCCACGGGCCTGTGCCAGGGCAAAGGCGGCTCCATGCATCTGGTGGATGCCCCACGCCGTTTCATGGGTGGTTACGCCATCGTTGGAGGCCACATTCCTCTTGCCACAGGCCTTGCGTTTGCGACCAAATATCAACACCTCGGTCTTGTAACCGTCTGTTTCTTTGGTGAAGGGGCGGTCCCCAGCGGTCAGGCCCACGAAGCATTCAATCTGGCGGCCTTGTGGAAACTTCCTGTGATCTTCGTCTGCGAGAACAATCGCTTTGGAATGGGAACACCGGTTGAACGAGCCGTCGCGCTCTATCAGGACGTTGCGGAATCTGCCCGCGCCTACGGGATCAAGGCGGAGCGGGTGGATGGGATGGATGTCCTGGCCGTGCGCGATATGATGCGTAGGGTGGTCGAGCCGGTGCGTGCAGGACAGGGACCGTTTTTCATTGAGGCGATGACCTATCGATTCATGGGCCACTCGATGTCCGACCCGGCACATGGACATTACCGAACCAAAGAGGAGGTCGATGAGCAGCGTAAGCGAGATCCTCTCGCCCTATTAAAGGAGACGATTCTGAGCAAGGAGCTGGGAGTCGAGGCCGATTTCAAACAGCTTGAGCGGGATGTCAGCGAAGTCGTGACAGCCGCAGTGACATTCGCGGATGAGAGTCCATTCCCAAACCTGTCGGCCTTGCATACCGACGTAATGAGGGAGGCATAGGCCGATCCATGGTGCTCTCGTATCGGGAAGCATTGAACCAGGCTATGCGGGAGGAGATGCGTCGAGACTCGCGCATTTTTCTGATCGGCGAGGAAGTGGGCTACTACCAGGGAGCATTTAAGGTGAGCAAAGGTTTCGTCGAGGAATTCGGTCCGCAGCGGGTCGTGGATACTCCCATCACGGAATCCGGCTTCACTGGTCTGGCAATCGGCGCCGCCATGGCGGGCTTACATCCAATCGTCGAACTGATGACCATGAACTTCGGCATTGTGGCACTTGATCAGATTGTCAACAACGCCGCCAAGATTCATTACATGTCGGGGGGTCAGCTGTCGGTGCCGCTTGTGATTCGCGGGCCCGGCAGCGCCGCACACCAGTTAGGCGCGCAGCATTCGCAAAGTCTGGAAGCCTGGTTCTGCCACGTACCGGGATTGAAAGTGATCGCGCCGTCCACGCCGCACGATGCGAAGGGCCTGCTCAAAAGCGCGATCCGGGACAACAATCCGGTCATCTTTATCGAAGCGCAATTACTCTACGGAACGAAGGGGGATGTCGGAGACGGTGAGTACACGATCCCCATCGGTGTGGCCGAGATCAAGCGTGTCGGGCACGATGCGACGATCGTCGCCTATTCAAAAATGCTCCTATTGGCGCTGGAGGCGGCCGATCAACTGAGTCAAGAGGGCATCGATGTCGAGGTCATCGATCCCCGCACCCTCAAGCCTATGGACCTCCCAACCATCGTGGCCTCAGTCAAAAAGACCGGCCGTCTCGTGATCGTCGAAGAGGGCTGGCATTTTTGTGGGTTGGGCGCGCAGATTGCCGAGAGTGTATACAGCGAAGCGTTCGACTACCTGGACGCCCCCATCCAACGCGTCACCGGCGAAGATGTACCAATGCCCTATAGCCGCCCATTGGAAGATGCTGCGATCCCGAGCAAGGAACGCGTCATCGAAGTTGTGAAGTTCATGTGCGGCACACCATAAATTCGGGAGGCACGATTACCCATGTCGTCACACAATCATATCGAAATCACAGAGACACTGGTTCGACTCTATGTCTTCCTGACGCAATATCTCGATCGGTGCCTCGATGAGTCAGCCAGGAAGGCATACCCGGACGAGGAACTGCATACGCATCTCTCCACAGCGCGATCCACGATGGCAGACATCCTCGCGGTGAATCCCGTGGTCAAGAGCAAGGTCGAACAGGAATGCAAGGACGTGCTTGCCCTCGGAGCCGCAATCTTGAAAGGCGGCCATGAGCGAGCTTCGGCGATGGAGCCGATGCGAGCTCAGCGTGCCATCCTGCGAAACAAAACCATCGCATTGAGCGATCTGTTGGCAGTATTCCGGGCTCTCTGAGCGAGAGGAGCACAGCCTGCCAGGATAGTCATGTCAGAGCACACAGAGGAGAAACATCAATTGGCCGGCTTCGATGCACGCGAACGCGGTTTCAGCAGGCCGGTTGTGTTTGAGCAAGCCGACGGAGGATATCACGCCATTCTGCGATATGAGACAACCCACGTGGTCACCACGACACAACACACGCCGGGAACCGCACTCGAGGAACTCATTCGTATGCTCCAGGGACAGGGCTACTCGCAACTCCGCAGCCAACTGAATTTCAGGAAGGGCACCTATTTGGGTTCTCAGGAGCCGTGGATTGAGTATCCGGACCCTGAACGAAAGCCCGAGCAAGAGGATGGATGGTTGAAGCGATTGGTTCGCTGTTTCCAGCCGCAGAGTGAGGACAGACATGGCTAGCCGCGTCGTCATGCCAAAATTAACCGATACGATGGAAGAGGGTGTCCTCCTTGCGTGGAAGAAACGGGAAGGGGATACGATCCAGGCAGGGGAGGCGCTTGCAGAAATCGAAACCGACAAGGCCGTCATGGATCTCGAGGCCTTTGCCTCCGGCATACTTCGAAAAATCCTCGTGCAGGAGGGCGCAACCGTTATGTCCGGGACGTTGATCGGTGTCATCGGCGAAGCGGATGAGGACATTACCTCGGCATTGACCGACAGAATCACTGCCGCACCAACGGCTGGTGGTGGAGCAAAGATAAGCGCGCCACCTGCTACCGGTCCGGCACCCGCCTCATCCAGGAGCCAGGAGGGAACTCGTGTCCCAGCCTCACCCCGCGCAAAAGCTCTGGCTGCCGAACGTGGAATCGACATCTCTACCATCAGCGGAACCGGTCCCGGCGGGCGCATCGTGGAGGAGGACGTCGTGAAAGCGCAGGCGCCGCCGCCGCAGATATTGCCGGCTGGAACGGACCAGCCCCTGAGCCAGATGCGGAAGGCCATCGCGCGAGCGACGACACAGAGCAAAGCACCCGTACCGCATTTTTATCTGACGAGCGAGATCGACATGGAACAGGCAGAGCGGTTCCGTGATCAGTTCAAACAGAATCGAATCACGCACCCCTCTGTCACCGATCTCCTGATCAAAGCCGCAGCGCTGGCACTGACCCGCCATCCGGAAATCAATGTGTCATTCACCGGCCAGGCCATCAGACGGCATACGCACATCGATATCGGCATCGCGGTCGGTATCGAGGATGGCTTGATCACGCCGGTCATTCGCAATTGCGGCGCGAAATCGCTGGATAACATCTCGACCGAATCGCGGACGCTGATCGAACGGGCCAGGAACAAACGCCTGCAGCCGCAGGAATACGCGGATGCCACCTTCTCGATCTCAAACTTGGGAATGTTTGACGTGGAAAACTTCATTGCAGTCCTCATCCCGCCTCAGGCAGCATCTATCGCTGTGGGTAGCATCCGCGACGCGGCTATTGTCAAGGATGGTGCAGTCAAGGCGGGGCGGCGCATGAAGGTCACGTTATCCTGCGACCACAGAGCTCTCGATGGTGTGCAAGGGGCAGGGTTCCTGAAAGAACTTAAACGAATCCTTGAACACCCATCGGAGTTACTCCCATCAAAGGTGACTCCATGAGCTTTATTCCCCTCGACCAGCTTCGACCTTCTCCGGTTATCGGCCGTCCCCGTCTCCCGGCTTGGTTCAAAGTCCAAGCGAAAACCGGGCCGGACTATCTCGACATCAAGCAGACGATGGACCGGCTCAAGCTCCATACCATTTGCGAAGAAGCCCGCTGCCCGAATCGGTGGGAATGTTGGAACGCGCGCACCGCTACCTTCTTGATTCTTGGCGATATCTGCACGAGACGCTGCCACTACTGTTCGGTCGAGACCGGCCGGCCGGCGGCGATCGATTATGAAGAACCAAGCCGCGTCGCAACTGCAGTCCAGGCGTTGGGCCTTCGGCATGCCGTGATCACATCGGTGAACCGGGATGAGCTGGAAGATGGCGGCGCCGCGATCTTTGCCGACACGATCCGGCGGACGAGACAGCTCAGCCCAGGCTGCACGATTGAGGTCTTGATTCCTGATTTCGAAGGGAATGAGGCGGCGCTTGCAGCCGTCTGTACGGAAATTCCTGAGATTGTGAATCACAACATCGAAACCGTCCGGCGACTGTTTCCGGCAATCAGACCACAAGGGAAGTATCAGCGGTCGATCGAGTTACTGGGCAAGGCGAAGGAATGGGGTATGCGGACCAAGTCCGGGTTGATCCTCGGGATGGGAGAAACAATGGACGAGGCCCGCGAAGTCATGCGCGATCTCCGCTCCGTCGGCTGTGACATCATGACCATCGGCCAATATCTTCAACCGACAAGACAGCATCTGGCTGTTGCACGCTTCTACGATCCCAGCGAGTTTGCCCTCTTAAAAGAGGAGGGGATGGCCATGGGTTTCACCCATGTCGAATCTGGCCCGCTGGTCCGCAGTTCCTACCACGCCGAACAGCAGGTCACCTCCGGAGTGTGAGGAGTATGCCTCAACCATGAATCACCACAACGTCGTCATCATCAGCGCGCATCCGGACGACATGGAAATCGGCATGGGCGGAACCGTCGCCAAGCTGGTGGAATCCATGGCTGTGATTACATCCGTCGTCGTGACAAACGGCGGTCGGTCATCAAACCCCTTCGCGTTGACGGAGCAACGAATGGCCGAAGTGAGAAGAGGGGAGGCCCTCAGTGCCGCCAGCGTCTTGGGAGTACAGGACGTGATCTTTTGTGACGAACCGGACGCGGCGGAGGAGATCAATGCTCCGGCTGTCAAACAGAAGCTCGTCGAGATACTCGCTCGCCTCCGGCCAACTCAAGTGTATACGCTGGATGAGGAGCTTGACCGACATCCGGCCCATCGTCTTGCCGGGAAACTGGCGCGGGAGTGCGTACTTGAAGCCGGCCTCGCCCCACGCGGCGGCATCTGGGCCTATGAAATTTGGGAACCGTTCGCGACCTGGGACCGCCTTGAGTATATCGACCGCCATGTGGCCAAAAAGATGGCCGCCATTGCGGAGCATCACAGTCAAGTGGCCACCATACCCTATGGGGAAGGAGTCCTGGGATTGAACCGCTGGCGAGCCGTATTCGCCGATCCCAAGGCCAGCGCCCCGGCAGGCATGTATGCGGAAGTCTTCCGACGGATCACGATCTCTCCTCTTTCCACATAGACTCCGTTTCGTCACCCATCCTTTTGTCTCCTGCGTACGAATGCCGGTCCGAATGGGCATGGTCCAGTAGGTCCCTGTTCTTTGCACGTGCGATTCGCTACCATGAGCGCGATATGGAAAGTCTTCATCAACTCCAGACGGTTATTTTGTTATTAATTGCCGTGCTCGCCCTTGCGGCGATCGCGCGCAAACTCGTGGTCCCTTACCCCATCTTGCTCGTGATCGGAGGGTTGGTCTTGAGCTTTATTCCCGGCGTACCGACGCTACGACTCGATCCCGACATTGTGTTCCTGGTCTTTCTTCCTCCTATTCTCTGGTCGGCTGCCTACTTCACATCGTGGCGCGATTTCCGTTCAAACATTCGCCCGATTACCCTGTTAGCAGTCGGACTCGTATTGGCGACAACCGCTGCCGTCGCGATGGTCGCACACTTCTGCCTACCGGGATTGGGCTGGGCCGGAGCGATTGCGCTGGGGGCGATTATTTCACCTCCCGATGCCGTGTCGGCAACAGCGGTCGCGAAGCGAATAGGCCTTCCACGCCGCGTGGTCACGATTCTGGAAGGGGAGAGTCTCGTGAACGATGCGACGGCGCTTATTCTGTATCGCACCGCGGTCGTGGCGGCGGTCAGTGGCACCTATACGTTGAGCGACACCGTGCTGGACTTCTTTATGGCGGCGGCAGTGGGAGTCGCTGTTGGACTCTCGGTGAGCGTGGTGGCTCGCTGGGCATTGAAATTCGTCGAGGATAGTTTCAGCGAGATCGCCGTCACGCTCCTCGCACCGTACATCGCCTGGGTCTTGGCTGAACAAGCTCACTCTTCAGGTGTGTTGGCCTGCGTCGCCGGCGGTCTCTATCTTCGGCGACATTTCAGCGAAGCCGTTGCGCCGATGACCAGGATTCAAGCCAGGGCCGTGTGGGACTTCCTCGTATTCGTACTCAACGGCGTCATTTTTATTTTGATCGGTCTGCAGCTCGATGCGCTTCGTGAGGCCATCCCATCTGCCATGTTCCTCCCTCTTATGCTCAGCGGGGCACTCGTGAGCGTCACGGCGATCCTGGTGCGCCTGATCTGGGTACCGCTGGCCGCGTGGATTCCAAGACTGCTCAGCCCTTCGCTGCAGGCGCGCGATCCGATGCCGGCTTGGTCGACGCTGTTTATCATCGGCTGGACCGGTATGCGCGGGATCGTCTCTCTCGCAGCGGCCTTGGCACTGCCGCTGACTACGGCTTCCGGAGCCCTGTTTCCCTTTCGGGCAGAGATCATCCTGATCACCTTCTCGGTGATCCTCGCCACATTAGTCTTACAGGGCTTGTCACTGGCCCCTGTGATCCGTGCCATAAAATTACGAGAAGATGGGAGTTTGGAACATGAGGAGATGCGGGCACGGGAACATGCAGCGACAGCCGCTCTCGTTCGCCTGGACGAGATCGCAAATGAAGGGTGGCCCGTTGCCGAACATCTCGATCAGATGCGCGTGCACTATGGTGGCCGAGTAGAACGATATGCCAAGGATGGAACGGTGGCTGAGTGTACGGCCGAGGCCGGTGAGGCATTCCGGCGGTTGCGGCATGAGACGCTGACGGCAGAGCGCCTTGCCATGATCGGCCTACGGAACGACGGCGCGATCAGCGATGATGTGCTCCACCGTCTCGAGCACGAATTGGACGTTGAGGCGTTGCGCGTAGGAATCGGCGAGAGGCGGGTCTCATCAGGAGGTGGCGATCCCAGGTAGGGAAGCCTGGCAGGCTGTCATGTTGCTTCATATTCGTACAAAGAACGGGATGGCCATGAGAACCACTCCGACCGTGACAAGAATATACACGTTGGCAATGAAATAGGGGACGACACAGAGCGCGATCCCGGCGATGATCGGCACGACTGCCTTTTGCTTTTTCCCATAGAGAAAAAATCCAAACCCGATTGATCCGAACAGTAACCCCCAAAGCAAGACCGCTGTGCTGTCCATCTCAAACATTCATGACCCGCATGCCAAGATGAAAGGGACCGCTCTTTCTCACTTACCTGCGGCAAGCGCTTTGGCGATTAATGATTGTGCTTCTTCCTGAATCTGCCGCAAATGGTCTTTTCCTCTGAAGCTTTCAGCATAAAGTTTGTACACATCCTCGGTGCCGGAGGGGCGGGCGGCGAACCAGCCGTGGTCAGTCACAACTTTGAGCCCACCTATGGACGCGCCGTTGCCGGGCGCGGTGGTCATCATTGCGACGATCTTGTCACCGGCTAATTCGGTGGCGTTGACTTGATCTGGTGACAGTTTCGAGAGAATCGTTTTCTGTTGCGGTGTCGCGGGTGCATCCTTCCGCTCGTACACTGGCTCTCCAAGTTCGTTGGTCAGGTCGCGGTACAGCTCGCCAGGATTACGGCCGGTCTTGGCCATCATCTCCGCGGCCAACAGATCCATGATGATGCCATCCTTGTCAGTCGTCCAGACCGATCCATCTCGACGGAGAAACGAGGCACCTGCGCTTTCTTCTCCGCCGAACCCGAGCGAACCATCGAGCAATCCACTCACAAACCATTTGAAGCCGACCGGGACTTCGACAAGCTTCCGCTTGAGCTTCACCGCCACACGATCAATGAGGCCGCTGCTCACGAGCGTCTTTCCAATACCAGCACCAAATTTCCAATTTGGACGGTTTGAAAAGAGATAAGAGATCGAGACCGCAAGATAGTGATTGGGGTTCATCAGGCCGGCTGATCGAGTGACGATGCCATGCCGATCGTTGTCTGCATCGTTGCCGAAGGCGACATCGAAGCGATCTTTCAAGGCGATGAGATTCGCCATCGCATAGGGCGAAGAACAGTCCATACGAATCTTCCCATCCCAATCGAGCGGCATGAACCGGAAGGTTGGGTCGACGGCGGGATTTACGATCTCAATGTCCAAACCATACCGCTCTGCCAGTGGCTGCCAGTAGGCCACACCGGACCCGCCGAGCGGATCGATGCCGAGCTTCAACTTGGCCGATTGAATCACGTCCATATTGACGATCTGCGGGAGATCACCGAGGTAGGCGCCGAGGTAGTCATGCCGGTGAGTCGTGCCTGCACGGCGAGCCTGGTCGTACGACACCCGCTTCACGCCTTGCAGGTCAGCAGCAAGAAGCGCATTCGCGCGATCCTCAATCCATTTCGTGACCTGGGTATCGGCCGGCCCGCCATGCGGTGGGTTGTACTTGATGCCTCCGTCCTCCGGCGGGTTATGCGACGGAGTGATGACGATGCCGTCGGCGAATCCCGAATCCCTGCCTCGGTTATAGGTAAGGATCGCGTGGGAGATAACAGGGGTCGGCGTATAACCGCCAGCCTGGTCCACCATGATCTCGACGCCATAGGCGGCCAACACTTCCAAGACTGTGGCGAAGGCTGGCTCCGACAGCGCGTGGGTGTCGATACCAACGTAGAGTGGGCCGGTAATCCCCTCCACCTTGCGGTATTCGTAAATCGCTTGCGTAATGGTGAGAATATGGGATTCGTTAAAGCTTCTCTTGAAGGATGTACCCCGATGCCCGGATGTACCAAAACTGACCCGCTGCTCACGCACACTCACATCGGGCTGTTCTGTGTAGTAGGCGCTGATGAGACGCGGGACATTAACCAGGACCGATGCCGGTGCCGGTTGACCTGCAAGAGGATGATTGGCCACGATCTAATCCTTTGGTTGAGGCGGGGGGAACAATAGACCTGCCGCTGTGTATGCCTGTGAGAGGCACGCTGTCAAGGGCAGATAACGTATGAAGAAGAGATTGCCGGTTCGATTGCGTTGTATTCAATGAACGAGTAGGTCGTTTGATGTGCGTCAAAGTGGTAAAGGGATTTACTTCCTTGAATAAGAAGAGTAAAGGGAGGTGAAGTAGGTGAGGGTAAATGTTTCATGTGATCAAGGCATGAGTTAACATAATAGTTCTTATCAGACGTTGCGGAATTTCTCTTTATGTCCCTGGAACTACTCGGTCGTATACAGCAGGAACTCTCGATCACTGGTAGCGCAATTTATGAAACCGTTCTTGCGCTGGCTGAACGTGCCAACCGCAAGGTCCAGGTCCTTAGATTGCATAGCCAAGCATCATCCTTGTTAAGCCAGATCGAAGAGGTACATGGCGAACTGGGACGCCAGATTGTCACCCTCTGTGCAAGACGCCCACCTTACAGCCATGAGCCGCCCCTACGATCCGATCAGTTGGAATCGGTTCTTGGTCAGGCCGGCGACCGCGTTCAGCATCTGAAACGAACACTGCTCAACGTCGATAGTCAGATACGCGAGCTCAAGCTGGAAACGATCCATCACGAACTGTTGACCCTGCAACAGGACCTGAGTCTTCGCGCAGCTGCCATGGAACGGCTGCCTCTCACTCGGGGATCACCGATGATTGGGAGAACACTTGCGGAGGTGGCACTGCCCTCGTCGGTTCGTCTAATCACGGTCCTTCGCGGACCATTTCTCGTACCACCTGACCAAACCCTTGTACTTCGTGCCGATGATATCCTGGTGATGATCGGGCTGCAGGAAGATCTCGCACAGGTTATCTCAGAGTTCACCCACGCTCGAAGTACGACACTGGTGTAAATCAGTGCGACAGCCTGCTTCGCTACTGAATGAACATTTAGGCGGAGTAGGCTTCTCCACCTTCTCTGAGATAAAATGCTTGTACGGGAGGTTACCAACGGATGATGTGGCTGCGACACATTCTCATGTGCCTCGTGTGCTTGGCCTGGCTCGATATTCACTCAGCTGGCGCCGTTGAGTCCGCCGCGCCAAAGCTTGGCGACTCGCCAGGTCTCCGCCTCCTCGATGAAATACAAACGGTCATCACCGATCTGGCCGAATCGGCCAAACCCTCCGTGGTCAATCTCGCACCTCTTACCGCAGCCGGACGAGGCCGTGAATTGTCTCAAGAGCGGGTACCCAATGCCCCAGGATCCGGATCCGGTGTCGTGATCGATCCGGATGGACACATTATTACAAACAATCATGTCATCGGAGACGCGACAGAAATTGAGGTCAGATTTTCCGATAAATCCAAACTGATTGCACAGGTCGTCGGCAAAGATCTGGATACGGATTTAGCCGTCCTCAAGGTGACCACCGACCATCCGCTTCCCAGCGCAAAATTCGGAGACTCATCGACCGTGCGTGTCGGCCAATGGGTCCTCGCCGTGGGGAATCCTTTCGGACTCGATCGGACAGTCACGCTAGGGGTCGTCAGCGGGATCGGTAGGGAGAACATCAATCTTTCGCGCTACGAAAACTTCATACAGACGGATGCGTCGATCAATCCGGGCAACTCAGGTGGCCCGCTCTTCAACCTGCGTGGCGAAATCATCGGCATCAATACCGCCATTATTAACTTCGCCCAGGGGATCGGGTTCGCGATTCCCTCCAACATGGCCAAGCAAGTGATGGAGCAATTGCTGACTCAGGGACGCGTGACACGAGGCTGGTTGGGTGTCAGCATACAATCACTCACGACGGAGCTGGCACGCAAGTTCGGCGTCAAGGAAGGCGAAGGGGTATTGGTAAATGAAGTCTTTGAGAAAGACCCCGCTGCTACAGCCGGTATCAAACCCGGCGACATCCTGACCCGTATCGACGGCACCCTGATCGACACGCCAAGCCGACTTTCTCGCGTCGTGGCAGGATTGCTCCCGGGTGCGAGGACAAAGGTCGAAATTATTCGCGATCAGCAGCGCCTGGTGTTGGATGTCGCCCTTATTGAACGCCGCGACCGCACCGTGACCACCTCACTTCCCCTGGTACGCCCTGAACTCAAGGAGGTCAAGATAGGCCTTGAGGTACAGGCCCTGACGCCTGGCCTTGCCGATCAATTCAAGCTACGGGAGAGTCGGGGCGTCCTCATCACCAAAGTAGACTCCGGTGGGCTTGCCCAAACCGAAGGACTGCAGGAAGGAGATCTTATCAAGGAAGTAAACCGTGTCGACGTGGGATCGGTCGAAGAATTCAATGGCGTGATCTCCAAGGTCAGACCGGGCGAGACCGTTCTGCTTCGTGTGCTGAGAGAAAGCCGCGCCTTCTTCGTGGTGCTCAGATCGACCCAACCCTGATCGTTCAATGCGCGGCCGAGTGAGTTTCCACTTTATGGGTCTCGATGATTCGAGCCGCAAGTTCACGAGGCACTTCGTCGTACCTCGCAAACTCCATCGCATAACTCCCCTGTCCTGCCGTTAAGGAATTCAGCGCCGTGGCATATGAGAGCAGCTCCGCCATGGGGACAAGGGCCGTAATCTGCTCAGTATGGTCCTTTGCCTCCACATGGAGGATCCGTCCTCGTCGCGCATTCAAGTCCCCGATGACACCCCCCATGAAATCCACCGACGCCACGACTTCTACTGTCATGATGGGTTCCAACAGGACGGGATGGGCCGTCTCCAACCCCTTCTTGAACCCCATCGACCCCGCAATCTTGAACGCCATCTCTGATGAATCCACCGCATGGTACGACCCATCGTACACGGCAACCCGGCAATCCACGACGGGAAACCCCGCCAAGCTCCCATGGTGCATGGCTTCAGCCACCCCCTTCTCCACCGCCGGAATAAAATTGCGTGGAATCGCTCCGCCTACGACCTTGTTTTCGAACTTGAACCCTTCTCCGCGCGGCAGGGGTGCAAGCTCCAGCCAGCAATCACCGTACTGGCCATGTCCTCCTGTTTGCTTCTTATACTTCCCCTGGGCTTGTGCCGTGGCACGAATGGTTTCACGATACGGAATCTTCGGCATATGGAGCACCACTTCCGCACCGAATTTTCGCCGCAACTTTTCGAGAGCAAGATCGATGTGCAACTGGCCCATCCCACTTAACACCATCTCCTTGGTGTCGGCATGTCGCGAAAATTCAAGCGTGGGATCTTCTTCTATCAACTTATGCAGGCCGAGACTTATTTTTTCGATATCGGCCGTGGATTTCGGCTCGATCGCAAAGGACAACACCGGCCGCGGAAGCGGCGTCTTCGGATAACAGATGGGGGCATGTTCGTCACAGAGCGTGTCACCGGTTTGCGTATCTTTCAGTTTCCCGATCGCCACGATTTCGCCGGCTCCTGCCGCAGGTACGGCCGTATGTTTTTTCCCCAACACCGTATAGAGATGTCCGCTTTTCTCCTTGCTTCTCCGGGAACTGTTGAAGACCGTCGAGTCTGCGTGAAGAATGCCTGACAAGACCCGCATATACGACAGCCGTCCGACAAACGGGTCAATCAACGTCTTGAAGACGATCCCTGAAAATGGGTCCTCTTGAACCGCACGCCGGCTCCCCGCTTCTCCCGTATCCGGATGCAGGCCTTCCAGTGGAGTTTTCGCCGCCCGGTCCATCGGCGAGGGCAGGAAATTGACGATCGCATTCAGAAGCGGGATGGTCCCGATATTCTTGAGAGCCGAACCACTGTAAAGCGGAAGAATCGTGCCGACCTGGAGGCCAAGGCGAAGTTCATTGATGAGGTCTTCCTGCGACAACTCCCCCGCAGCGAGATACTGTTCCAGTAATCGATCATCACGCTCGGCCACCGCCTCCTGAATACGCTTCCGCGCATCTCCCACTACCGCACTCGCATGTTCAGGTATCGGCAGCTGCTGAACCGTGGAGATATCCGTACGAGAGGTCATGACGCACTGTTGAATAAGATCCAGCACCCCCTCAAGCTGGACACCATTTCCGAATGGCAATGACATCGGCAATGGCGTGATTCCAAGATCGCGATGGCACATCGTGACGACGTCGTCGAGGGAGACCCCGTTATTGTCCAGTTCGTTGAGGAACAGGAGACAGGGCAAACCGAGTGCTTTGATGTGAGACCAGGCTCTGGTGAATTCGCTCCGAATCCCCGACGAGGCACGTACGACGAAGATCACGGCATCCGCTGCCCGAAGCGCCATAATGGTTTCCCCCTGCAAACTGAGGGCACCGGGCGGATCGATAAGATTGATGGTGGTGTGATTCCAGGAACAATGGAGGAGACTCGTACTGACAGAACTGCGCCGGTGCATTTCTTCCGGCTCGAAGTCCGAGACGGTCGTACCTTGTGCGATCGATCCGAGGTGGGGAACAGCGCCGGCGGCAAAGAGCATGGCTTCAGCCAGCGAGGTTTTCCCGGCACCGGCACTGGAGATCATGGCCACATTTCTGAGTGACTTCGCGCGTTGTTCGTTCATGGGGTCCCTCCTCATGAAAACCGAAAGACGGTCACATCTTCCGGCAGTAAAATGGCCTGATTACATCGCGACTCTCCCTTCAGTCATACGTCGGAATCCTGGCTCGTCAGCCAGCCCTGATCCGCAAAGCTGATATAGCGTCCATCGCCGACAACGAGATGATCAAGAACCCGAATCCCCAGCACCTCCCCTGCCGATACCAATCGTGCCGTCAGAACACGGTCTTCCCGGCTCGGCGTCGGATCCCCGCTGGGATGATTGTGCAAGAAGATGACTGCCGCAGCGGATTCTCGTACCGCGAGGGTAAAGACTTCGCGAGGATGGACAATGCTGAGCGTCAAACTGCCTTCGGGTACAGTCACGTCACGCATGATGGCATGCTTGGCATCCAGTAAAATGACTTTGAAGACTTCGTGACGCAGGTCGCGCAAGGTCGGATGATAATGGATGAAGAGGTCGCGGCTCGATGTAATTTTTGTTCCTTTTGTCAGCGGGCCTGCAAGGGCGCGCTTCCCCAATTCAAGCGCGGCCTTCAATTGAGCGGCTTTGGCCTCCCCCACACCTGGAACCGCGCAGAGTTCTCCGATTCCGCATTGCGCGAGTCCGGCCACACCTCCGAGTCTATCCAGAACATCCATCCCGACTTGTACGGCTGAAGACCCGTGACGACCAACTCGCAGGAGAATGGCGAGGAGCTGAGCATTGGTCAAGGTCTGTGGACCCTGGGTCAGCAATCGTTCGCGCGGCCGTTCTGTTTCAGGCCATTGCGTGATACTTTGGCCTCCTTTCTTGCTGGCCATTCATTCCCTCTGCACAAAAAGTGACACTCTGAACGTTTTGGTACTAGAGCTCCCCCCCTCGCTGCCCCTTGCTAACAAATACGTACCCCCTAAACTGTTGAAATTACGTACGGCACCAAATTGGTGCAGTAATTGCTTTGGAGTGCCGCAGCAGTACACAGCCACCCTGGGAGGATTCAATGGAATGTCCGAAGTGCAAAGGCCTCATGATGCTTGAGCGATTCTCAGACTTCTTCCTAATTTTCTACGCGTGGAAATGCATCAACTGCGGAGCCATCATTGATCGCACCATTTCAAATAATCGGAGGAAGAGCTTGGCCGCTCGCAAACCGCAGGCAGTGGCGACGACCCCATAGAATCACTGCGAATCATCTACAGAGTACTCGATCCTCTCAACATCGATGGATCGTCGACCGTGTCTTACTAATGCGTCCCTCATGTGTTGCGCCACCGGATCCCCTGGCGGCATTATAGGCACAAGCTCGAAAGTCGTCAAAACACTTCCATTACTTTTTCTCCAGCTTTTCTAATTCCCACATCGGCGCCATTTCGCACGCTCACACCTCGCTTCACCACAGTCATCTTGACCCCTTCAAAAACGCTATGTTAGATTCACCTGCTCAAGAAGAGTCTCTCACCTGAAAGTATGCGTGTTATTGCCGGGTCTCACCGAGGTCGCCGCTTAAGTGGGCCAGAAGGGACTGCACTGCGTCCCACCTCTGACAAAGTTCGCCAGGCCATTTTTTCAATTCTCGGAGCCCATGTATTAGGAGGTCGCTTTCTTGATTTGTATGCAGGTACGGGAGCTGTCGGGATCGAAGCACTGAGCCGAGGAGCTGCATCCGTCACATTTGTCGAATCAGACCCCAAGGCCGTGCGGCTATTACGGAGAAACTTACAGATATGTCAGTTGCTTGACCGAGTTCAGATTCGTATCGAAAAGACCGCCACTTTCCTCGATCAGAAAGAATCCTGGGGTGGTCCCTACGACGTACTGTTTGCAGATCCGCCCTATGCCGCTCTGAATGAATTGGAAATTGTTACCCATGCCTGGAGGCCCGGACTGTTGTCGGAGCATGCTACGGTGATTATCGAACAAGACTCCCGCACTGAGATGCCTACATCGATCGACCATGCCTCGCTTGTGCGGCGATACCTGTATGGCGATACAGCACTCTATTTATACGGTGTCTCGATCTCGGAACCGAGCGCGTCATGAAAATTGGTATCTATCCGGGAACGTTTGACCCCATTACCCACGGGCACACCGACATCATCACCCGAAGCTTGCGAGTGTTTGACAAAGTCGTCGTGGCCGTCGCACCCAATCCGTCCAAGCATCCACTCTTCACCCTGACCGAACGGCTGGAGATGATCCGCATCGTGATGGAAAAGATGACACAGGTCGAGGTGACCCATTTCGATGGGCTGCTTGTGGACTATGTTCAGCGATACGGTGGTCATGCAATTATTCGTGGTTTGCGGGCGATCTCGGACTTCGAACATGAGTTTCAGATGGCCCTCATGAATCGGAAAATCGCCAAACAGGTTGAGACCGTATTCCTCATGCCCAGCGAAGAATACTCCTATCTATCGTCAACCATCATTAAAGACGTGGCCAACCACGGCGGATCGCTCACGGAGTTTCTACACCCCGAAGTTGCGCGCCAACTGCAGGAACGTATTAGGAGTCTGAAATTATGAAGCTTGCTGCAAGAGCGGGGCGCATTACCCCCTCCCCCACCTTAGCCATGGCGGCAACCGCAAAGGCCATGGCCGCACGCGGCATCGACGTGGCCGATTTCTCATCCGGAGAACCAGACTTTGACACTCCGGAACCGGTCAAAGCCGCCGCCGAAGCCGCCATTCGTGCGGGATTTACGAAGTACACACCCTCATCCGGCATCGATGAACTGCGCCAAGCGATTATCGATAAGCTTCATGCGGAACAAGGACTCCGCTACGAGAAATCTCAGGTGCTGGTCTCCTGTGGCGCCAAACATTCGCTCTATAACCTTGCGGAAGCACTCCTCGAAGCGGGCGACGAACTGATCATTCCCGTTCCCTATTGGGTCTCCTATGCCGACCAAACCTTGCTGAACGACGCCACGCCGATTTTCTTGCCGACTCGGGAAGAGAATGGGTACGCCATTGATTCCCATGAGTTGGAACGGCTCATCACACCGCGTACCAAGGCGATTATCCTCAATAGCCCCTGTAATCCAACCGGAGCGACCTACGATCGAACAACGCTCGAACGCCTTGCCGAGCTGGCTCTCCGTCGGGATCTCCTTCTGATTTCAGACGAGATTTATGAAAAGGTTCTCTACGACGGAGCGAGGCACACCAGCATCGCCTCGTTAGGGCCGGAGGTCGCAGCCCGTACCGTCGTGATCAATGGGGTCTCGAAAGCCTATGCGATGACCGGCTGGCGCATCGGCTATGCAGCCGGCCCGAAAGACCTGTTAATCGCGATGGCAAACATTCAAAGCCAAAGTACCTCCAACCCCTGTTCGATTTCTCAAAAGGCTGCCGTTGTAGCCTTGCGCGACGGTGATGCATTTACAAAAACGATGGTCGCGGAATTCGATCGGCGCCGGCGCGTCATCGTCGAGCGCCTGAATGCGATGCCGGGCGTTCGCTGTCGAATGCCTAGTGGAGCATTTTATGCGTTTCCCAACGTGAGTGGGCTGCTCGGACGGCAGAGTTCAAGCGGAACCATCGCCACTCCGACGGACCTTGCGACCTACCTGTTGCAGGGATTTCAGGTTGCGGTAGTTCCCGGCGAGCCGTTTGGAAGCACGCAGCACATTCGACTGTCGTATGCGACCAGTATGGAGACGATCGTCCGTGGAATGGATCGCCTCGACGCCGCATTCAAACAGCTTACCTAGAAATGGGTCCTACCTCATACGGGGCCAATCCACGTAGACACCCCAGGATTCCGTTGTAGCAGGAGAAGACAAAACGTGCCTATCTACGAGTACCAGTGTGATGTCTGTACGGAGAGGTTTGAGGTCAAGCAAAGCATGAAGGACGATCCTCTCACCGCCTGCCCGCAATGCGGGAAGCAGGTCCGTCGACTCATTTCTTCGCCTGCCATCATGTTCAAAGGAAGCGGGTGGTACGTGACGGACTACTCCGACAAAATGAAGCCGTCTGCAGGCAGTGAAGCACCGGCACCCACGACTGGGGAAAAGAAAGAAGCAGCACCAAGCACTTCCGACCAGACACCATCTACAGCTCCCTCGACTCCAGCTTCTCCCCCCGCATCCGCTCCGGCAAATACCACGTCGAACACACCCTCAGGCACCTCAAACACGTCAACGACCGCGCCGTCGTCTTCCACGCCCAAATAGACGGTCAAGACACCGCCCACTAGCGTGTACGTGTCGCCTTCGCCGGTGCTTTCTTCTTAGCCGGAGCCGCCTGCTTGACCTTTGTAGATGGTTTGACAGCACTGGACTTTGGTGCTGCGGCTTTCGCGGACCTCAACAACCGTTCCTGTGCTGCGGACAGACTATTTTGCAAACTGTTGATCATGGTCGATTTATCGCGATTCGCCCGCGTGAGATCGTCTACTTGCACCTGTAAATCATCCTTCACCTTCGAAAAGGACGCCAGTTGATTTTGCAGCTGAGTCTTTTCCATTGTCACCATCTGGAGTTCCGAGCGCAGTTGTTCTATCTGTGTCTGAAGCGCCGGGGGCCAGTAATCGCATCCGGACAGACCCATCGAAACAATCGTTATGGCGGCGACCGCAACAAGGTTACGCACCATCACTGTGTGAATCATCAACCTTCTCCTTTCCATAGGCACGATATAATCGACTTCACCGACTATCTGTGTCCAGATGCAGGCTGTGATCGGCCAACCGTGCCGCAATGACGGCCCGTTCGATCGATCCATTGCGAATAATTCTGATCGGGCCCCGAACGTCAATGACCGTGGACGGTGTCCCTCCAGGGGTCGGCCCCGCATCAATGATCAGATCGACCGCGTCTCCAAGGTTGTACTGAACTTCCTCGGCGGTCCTGGGTGGCGGCATGCCTTCACGATTCGCACTGGTGCCGGTCACCGGCCCGACTCGACGCAAGAGATCAACCAGCGGCTCCCAGGCACTGAGGCGAATGCCGACAGAGCCGGTTCCGGCAGTCACCGCATTAGAGAGTCCTTGCGCTGCAGCAAACACCATGGTGAGAGGCCCGGGCCAGAAGGCGTTCATCAATACGTCTGCTGCACGGGGAACGCTTCGAACAAACGGCTCCAACTGGGACCTGTCTCCGATCAGCACGAGAATCGGTTTTCCTTGTGACCGACCTTTGATTTGCCACAGTTTGGCCAACGCTTGCTCGTCGGACGGCGCCACCGCAAGTCCGTAGAAACTTTCCGTCGGCAGGGCAATCAACCCGCTTTCTCCGAGCACGCGACGCATCAGATCAGCCAGTACGGGGACGGTGGAAGGCGCGTAGTCCTCGATCGATGCCATAGGAGGAACTGTCCACCCCCTGTTGTCTTATGTGTGGTGGGAAAGCGCACGGTGCGCAATATCCGTTCGATAGTGGGAACCTTCAAATGCGATCGATCGGGTCACACGATAGGCTTCCTCTTGGGCAGCTGTCAGAGTTTTTCCACGCCCTGTAATTCCCAGCACCCGGCCCCCGGCCGTTACCACCTCTGCACCGGTTCGTCTTGTACCTGCATGAAATACCATGGTCTTATCATCGGTCGTCGTCGGTAGTCCTTGAATCGGACGACCGGTTTGATAGGCCCCGGGATACCCTCCGGACGTCATGACGACACAGACAGCGGTCTCATCATGCCAGTTCACGGTCAGTTGATCGAGGCGATGTTCAACCACAGCCTCGATCACATCCAGCAAATCGGTCTTGAGCAATGGGAGGACAACTTGAGTTTCCGGATCTCCCATGCGGGCATTAAACTCCAAGACATACGGCGTCCCGTTCACAACCATAAGGCCGGCATACAAGACACCCTGAAACGGACAACCCATGCGTGACAATGCGTCGACGGCGGGATAGAGCACCTGCCTGGTAACCTGCTCGCGCAGCGTCATGCTGCCGAGCGGTGCAGGACAATAGGCACCCATACCCCCGGTGTTGGGTCCCGTATCGCCATCCTCAAGTCGTTTATGATCCTGCGCAGGCAGCATCGGCACCACCGTTTGACCGTCCGTGAAAGCCATGATCGTCAATTCCTCGCCGTCAAGAAACTGTTCGATCAACACACGCTGGCCGGCCTGACCAAACACCGCATGCTCCATCGAATCGCGGACGGCCTGCATCGCTTCCTCACGCGTCGTCGCGACCACCACTCCCTTTCCCTGCGCCAGTCCATCAGCCTTCACCACCACGGGAAGCTCATGTAGAGCAGCATAGGCCAAGGCTGGCTTGATCTGATCGAAACTTTGCGCCGTCGCTGTGAGAATCTTCGCGTTGGCCATGATCTCTTTGGAAAAAACTTTGCTGGCTTCGATACGTGTGGCCGCCTTTGTCGGTCCAAATATTTTCAGCTTGGATTTGCGAAATTCGTCCACAATCCCCAACGCAAGCGGGGCTTCCGGCCCCACCACCGTCAGATCGATCTTCTCCGACTGCACGAAGGCTTTCAGCCCGGCAATATCGTCGGCCTTGATCGGCACACAGGTCGCAAGCGATTCGATTCCCGCATTGCCCGGTGCACAATACAAGGTGGGTCTACGAAGACTCTGCGCAAGCGTCCACACCATCGCGTGCTCGCGTCCCCCACTGCCGACGATGAGGATTCTCACAAGGAACCTGTGGATGATGCGTCGTGGGTGATGCGTGGTGCGTTGAATGGGGGCGGAAACGGACAGAAAACGAAAAAGGCTAAGGACTTACATGTCCCGTTGAGCTGATCACTCATCACTATTCACGGTCATTTCAATGCCTAAAATGCCGCATACCCGTCATAATCATCGCCAACCCATGCTCATCCGCAGCTTTTATAATTTCACCATCACGAATTGAGCCACCCGGCTGGATTACTGCCGTGATCCCCGCCTGTGCGGCGGCATCCAATCCATCCCGGAACGGGAAGAACGCATCCGATGCCATGACACAGCCCTTTATCGACATTTGCGCCTTCATTGCCGCCAACTTCACGCTATCCACCCGGCTCATCTGACCGGCGCCAATCCCAACCGTCTGGCCCGGTTTGGCATAAATGATCGCGTTGGACTTCACATGTTTGCAGACTTTCCAGGCGAAGGCACAGGCTGCATACTCTTCGTCCGTCGGCTTCCGCACCGTCGGCACCTGTAGGGCGCGTATCTCCGTCAGCAGACCCAGATCGCGATCTTGCACAATCAGACCGCCGACTAACTTCTTCAGATCAAAGCCTTCCTGCTTCACCTTCATGAGTGGTCCGACATCAAGCAAACGCAGATCCTTCTTGCGCTTTAATTCGACAAGCGCATCATCTGCAAAGCCAGGCGCAATGACCACTTCGACAAACGTGGAGGTGATTTCTTTCGCTGCAGCCAAATCCACGGACCGATTAAATGCGATCACGCCGCCGAAGGCCGAAATCGGATCGGTCTCCCGGGCTTTCACATAGGCGTCAACCGGCGTAGCCCCAAGCGCCACACCGCAGGGATTGTTGTGCTTGATAATAGCCACGGCGATCTCGTCGTATTCTTTCGCCAGCTCGAGTGCCGAATTCGCGTCGAGAAAATTGTTATACGACATCGCCTTGCCGTGCAAGATCTTCCCACGGGACACCGATGGCTCGCTCGAATACAGTTCCCGATAGAAGGCCCCTTGCTGATGCGGGTTTTCCCCATAGCGAAGCATCTCTGCCCGTTCGAATTGCAAGGACAATATTTTGGGGAACTTGACTCATGAGTTGAGGCGAGAGCTGGCGATGAAAGTCTTCCAGCATACGGCGCGCTACGACAGTCTGATTGCC
>Ga0207104_1014_pt1 | contig 33944 bp, 23 predicted proteins | sample Alteio_BWMinHeat_79_FD_153538 | JGI IMG/M metagenome (GOLD analysis project Ga0207104, IMG submission 153538) | Enriched cells from forest soil in Barre Woods Harvard Forest LTER site, Petersham, Massachusetts, United States -... | ecosystem: Environmental > Terrestrial > Soil > Temperate forest >...
CTTAACCCCTCACTCCTAAGTGCACCTCTCTCTTATGGGGCGCTTATCGATATTAGCGGCAAAGCCTGCTCGGAGCTTTTAATTGACCCTGTCGTTTATTGGTTTACGTTGGAATTTAGTAATGTATGACACATGACCTGCCAGTCATGAAGATTGTACTCTCTTCTTATTTTAAATTCGACAACGCCATTAATGCCATTTATGACTGGGGAGTTTGAATCTGTATAATTAATAATAACTAAGGTGAAATTTAAATAGGGGAAATAGCGATCTAGCACATCTTTTAGATTTTGAGCTTGTCTTGAGTTAAGGTGATTTCCTTCCTGAAACCAAAATGATCTAAAGAAAAAAACCTTTCCTAGATACTGCTTAAGCTTTCTAAATCTATCAATTCTTCTACTATATTTTATTTTGATTGCCTCCAATTGTTTTGTATATTTAGTAGAATCGCTTATTTCTTCGCCTGGAAAGGGCCAATCATGCACAAAAGCGATGTCGTAATAGTTGTTTTCAATACACCTTGGAAAAGCTTCCGGCGGTGTGAAATATTGTTCATCTAAAAAAATTGAAAATCATTATCAAGCAACTCGATAAAACGATCAACATTCTTTAGGACTAGCCAATCAAAAGGAAAAGCAGCATGTCTTAGTCCACAATCTCTTAATCTTAGAGCCATTTCACAAATAGGCCCTAAACTAACAAATAAATGTTTTTCATGACAAATAAGTTCGCCTTCGAAATCGAAATCAGGCGAATCAGCAAATAATGTTCTCATTTGAAAAATAAGAAGAACAAAAAATTTGCGAAACATAAGTCTCCTCATAAAGTAAATTTCAGGATGGGTAGGATGGGTAGGATGGGAAAAATAAAGAAAGACAAAAATACAGAATAGATTTTAATAATCCAACTATCCTTCCTATCCTACCTATCCTGAAATTTATTTTTCAACTTAACGCTCTTCAATTCTTTCGCGTCTTTGCGTTGAATCTTTATTTTAACATTTTTGCGTCACAGCAATTGGCTTTAATACCCTAAAAGGCGCGCAATATTGGCGGCAACGAGATATCCTGTAGCCATTGGGCTTCCATCCATATCCTGCGGATTAATGGAGTTGTCCGCTACAATGAGATTTTGGACTCCATAGACCCTTCCCGTCGAATTCACAACACCGCCCTGGGCAAGAGGCGCCATACGGCAATGACTTTGATAATGGAAATTCGATGCTACGGCTCCTTGAATGAAGGCTGTTATCTGAGCCGGGTCATCTAGAATTGCAGGATCGGGATAAATAAGTTGGTATAAAGGATCGATCAGTTGAAGCTGAATATTGATATTTTTGACATAAGTCGCATACGCGGAAACAAATAAGGCTAAATCGCTAGGATCCGATAGAACTCCCAAATCGATAACAGGAGGCGCAAGCGGGTCGGCGCTGTTAATGGAAACACTGCCGCGACTTTTAGGCTGGCAAAGATCCACTATGCCGGCGGTGACTCCTGGAATAACATCCACTGTACTAATGCGAATTTGACGTGAACTTGGATCACCCCCTGGAGCAGGCAGCCAAGCTATTTGCGAAAAAACTCCATTTCCTGTTGTATTGGAATCATTGGGATTAGAGGAGAAAAGAATCACAGTATTTTGCTGATCCGCCAAATTTTGGCCCACACTCGGATTATCATACACAACGGGAATGCCAAGAGATGTCAGCAGTCCTGATGGGCCTATTCCTGAATGTAATAAAAACGGACTGCTTCCCAATCCAGCGCAAACGATGACCCCTTTTTTGGCATATACCTGCTTAACAGCGCCATTCTGCATATATTCGACGCCAATAGCTGTGTTGCCATCCCAAATCGTTTTCATTGCAGAGCTTTCAAAGAGAACTTTTAATTTTCTTCCATTAACTCCGGTTCCATCACTCTTCATCACGTGATGATTTAAAAAAGCGGTGGCGCTGCTCACTCGATAAAAACTGTCGTCTCCTTTGCGAGTTAATTGAAATTGAGCGGAAACTCCGATAGGTGTTTTTGGATCATTGTAATCGAGTACAAAAGGCATGCCCGTCGCGTTGATTTCCGCCTGCGTAAATACTTTTGCCAATTTTGAAGCTGGATCTTGGCGTACTGAGAGAGGGCCGTCATAACCTCTCGCTTTATGATTGGTTGTCTTCCCATGATAATCCTCTAATCCTTTATAGATTGCCAAAATGCGATTAACAGACCACTCAGGTCCAGCAATAGCTTCCCATTGAGAAAATAACTGATCAGTGCCGCGACACCAAGCCCCTGCATTTACCGAAGTCCCGCCGGCCAAAGGAAGAGGAAGCGCCCAAAGAATCTGACGGTCATCGGCATTTGGTTGAGGCGTAGAGACTCCCGTTTCATACAAGGGCTTTGCAGCATCATTTGTAAGTTGAATAAGCTCTGCAAGCTGCGCTTTAACATCTGGCGGTAAATTTAAAGTAGAAGGATCAAAAGGCAAAGGAATTCCTAATAAAGCTGCAAGGACGGAAAAAATAGTATTTTTGGCATATTTAATGATGAATGCATTCGTAAAATTTTGACCAGAATGCAGTGCAATGACAGATGTTTTCTTATCATCTGTCAATTTTTTTGCAAGGAGCCCGCCCGCTGAACCTACGCCCACAATCACATAATCGGCCTTATTGCCATCGACGCCCGAACGTGCCTGCACGCAATTGGGGGATAGAATACCAACAATAAGCGCATAAGTTATGATGCTTTTTAAAAAATTCATACGAGCGACCTCGCCTTTTAAGGTTCAAACTCTGGATCTAAAATTGCGGGATTAGAAGAAGATCTCTGGATTCTATCAACCACAATAATTTCATTACGTTTGACAGGCTGAAAAAGTTTTTCCTTAACCCTGTCAGGAGCGCAAATTTTGGCTTGATTCCAAAAACAGATCCAATCAAAAGGAATGTTCAGAGAGAGTGTTGCTTGTCCAGTCCAATTAAAGCGCGAATCGTAGGAAGCGACTCCCTCCAATTCAAAATAAGTTAAAAACGCGGCTGAAGCTCGCAACCGTCCGCCTATGGCGTCTTTTCGTGTCGCTCGAAAAGCGTTTTCGGTTTTTTGAGAACGCCCGAAATAAAAATAGGGTCCTAAAGCAGCGTACAGATCGAAATATTGCATTTTACAAAAACGACGACCTAATTCAACGTCTATGCCGCCCATCGCAAATTGTTCTCTAGCTTTTGCAAGAAAGCCCGAGGAAAAATCATAGTCAAGCGTATATATAGGTGTTTTTTTGCGCCCGATCGGCAGATAGCCGTTGACGCGCAAGTCCCAGGTTTCACCAAGCGTTTCCAATCCAAATGAAACTTGGTGATAAGGCCGGCGAGCGGAGAGTAAAGAATCATAAAAAAAGTTAATCCCCCACACGCGGTTGTCGCATGAATTGAGCCAGCGCAAACCCAGCCCTGCATTGGTTGCAAACCTGCCATGATTGAAAACATGGCCTCTTAAATCGACAAAAGGAATGAGTTGACTGTCACAGACAGGTTGGGCTAAAAAAAGATCTAAAGAACTGTACCCTTGAGAATAGCCTAATCCTTTTCCTTCAGTATGGCTGAAGAGGATGCTTTTGGAACCAGGATTCTGAACATCTTTCCAGCCCTCTAAAAAAGGCATTTGCAAGGAGCCTTCTAATGGCGTGCAGGCTATCAGAAGACCGCAAAATCCAACCAAAGCCAAAATGTTTAAGCGAAAAATAGTTTTAAGCATGCTATTCTACAAGTACTTTGAGATGGATGCATATATTTCAAAAAAAATGATTAGAAATTAAAACGCATAAAATGTAAATAAAAAAAAATTTACCCATCATCTAAACATCTTAAACAATACGAATTTTGGATAAACGATTGCCTTAACATTGACGCTTTGGCTGAATTTTAAACCATGCCAAAAATTGTCTAATCATACTCATCCATGAAATTTGGGAGTTATACTTCCATTTTTCATGGATTGATTAATGATTTCAAACTTTTTGCAACAGTTTAGATACCCCTCCTTCGTCAAGGTATCTGAACGAAGGTAATCAGGCCGAGACGGCCTGATTACCTTTTTCGTTCAGATACCTTGACGAAGGAGGGGTATTTGTATAAGGTTGCATGAAAGAGCTAAATTTTTATGGAGGAGCTGTGTTGGAAAAATATTTACTTAGCATATTTAGTTTTGCCGCCGCTTTCATGGCTTTATCGCCTTTACAAGCGCAAATGTACACTGACGCGTGTGATGATTTTTCTTGTTGCGACCCTTGCAGCACGTGCCAAAATCGATTTTGGTTAGAGGCGGACTATTTATATTGGCAAGTCCAGAACTCCCCTAAAGTTATTCCTCTAGTTATTGAACAACCTGTTGTAAATGGTCCGTTTGATGTCGTACTTGGCGGAAAAAAAATTAGAAATGATTGGCATTCAGGCGCTAGATTTGCCTTGGGCGGTTGGTTCGATGAGTGTAAAAGTCTTGGAGTTGAAATCGATTATTTCTTTTTGGGAAAAAATTCAAAGCATTCCGACGTTGCATCTGACGCAAATGGTTCGCCTCGCTTACGCGTGCCGTATTTTGACGTGACTACCGATCTGCCCGCTTCGTCCGCCCTTGCAACACCTGGAGTATTTAGAGGGGCAGCCTCTCTTAAAACATCCAACAGAATGCAAGGAGCTGAATTGAATATTGTAAAAACAATTCCCTCAACAGATTGTTCAAATTTTAAAGTATTGGCGGGTTTTCGCTATTGGAATTTTGAAGATGACTTAACATTTTCCGTCAACAGCCCTCTTGTTGTTATACCGACCGTATACAACTATCGAGATAAGTTTCGCACGCAAAATAATTTCTATGGAGGACAAATTGGAGCTTGTTTTGAGCGGAACTTTTCATGTTTTTTCTTTGACGTAAAAGGAAAGGTGGCTTTAGGCGCTATGCGCCAAAAATCGATTATCGAGGGTCGTTTTCAAACGAATGAGTTTACGGGTTCCGTGGAAACATTCGCCGGTGGATTTTTTGCGCTGCCAACTAATATTGGCCACCATAAAAAAACGCGTTTTTCTGTTATTCCGGAGTTGAATTTGAATGTCGGCTGCCATATCACTGATAATTTGCGCATTCATTTAGGCTATTCTGTCATTTATGCGAGTAAAGTTTTAAGAGCAAGTAAGCAAATGAGCAAGCGCATTAATCCGACTCAGTCAGCCAACATCGAGTTTACACCCACGCCGGTTCTAGTGGGTGAAGCAAGTCCAAAAGCCGAATTAAGATCCACTGGCTTATGGGCTCAAGGATTGAATGTCGGTTTGGATTTTACATTTTAATCGACATTGGGGCCTGACCTAGGCTGAAACGAATGGTTGAGTATCTTCAAAATTCAGCCCGGTTTTATCCCGCCAATTTTGGCGCCGTTTTCTTAAACGCGTCATACAACCACCCCCGGATGAGACAGTTGCAAAAGTTTTCTTGCAGCCTTAAAAGCAATATGCAAAGGTGAGCGCTTACCCCTCTCTGCGCTCTCTGTGGGCTCTGTGGTGGATATAAAGCCTTAAAATGATTCAATTTAAGGCTTTTTGGCTACCACAGAGCCCACAGAGAGCGCAGAGAGGGGTAAGCGCTCACCTTTGCAATTGTCTCGGATGGGGGTGGTGGTTGTATCTCAATGACCGGGATCCACTTGCACCCCTTCTACAATACTTGGAGATGGATTTGTGATGAGCCTATCCTCTTCATTTAATCCCGAAACAATTTCGATGGATTTCCCATAATCCCTTCCTATAGTGACGCTGACTAGCTTTATGCGATTTTCCTTATCTAAAATGGCCGCTTGAGGCGCTTGATTGCGAATGATAAGAGACTTGGTGGGGACAATAAAATAGGATGCTTCAGGTATAAGTGAAAAAATCACTTCCGCATAAAGTCCTGCCATTAATCGGCCGTCTTTATTATCGATATGAATTTCTGTCGATAACGTGCGCGCGATAGGGTCTAAAGCTCCGGCATTCCGGACAACGGTTCCTTTAAAAAATTGATTATTAAATTCTTGAATCCTGATTTTAGTTTCAAGCCCATCTTTAATCATACGGTAGTAGGATTGTGGAACATTCACAAAAACTCTAAGGGGATCCATCTGAGCGATTGTAAAGAGCTGCTGCGGGTTGCCATTGCTCCCGGCGGTGATCAATGAGCCGACATCAATATTTCTCTCTGTGACAGTCCCTTTAAAAGGGGCATAGATCTGATTAAACCCTTGAACTTTTTCGAGTCTTTGGACATTAGCCTCAGCGGCTTTGACATTCCCTTCCGCTGAATGGAGGGTCGACATGCGTTCGTCAACCTCTTGATGTGGGACAGCCTGGGCATTCAATTGATAAAGATCCGTCCAGCGCTTGGCGCTTATGCTGGCGATATCCAATTTAGCCTTAGCGCTTTCGAGATCCGCCCTTGCTTGAAGAAGTTCTCTGTCGACCTCTGGGGTATCGATTTCTGCAAGCAACTGACCCTCTTTGACTTTATCGCCGATGTCCACAAGAAAGCGAGTAAGGTAGCCATTAGTGCGCGCCCAGATAGGGGTGAAATGCATGGCCTGAGTGGCGCTTGGAAGAATGAGCTCTATAGGTTGACGGAGGGGCGTTAATGTCATGACTGAAACTTTAATGAGACTGTCGTTTTCAGCCTCGTCTTTAATTTCTTTCCATCTCCCTAGGCGTGGGAAAAGTCCACCTAGAAAAAGAACGAGAAAAATCAAAAATATGATGATCGGAACAAAATAGTTCCACTTTTTACCATTTCCTGCCTTGGAGTTGGAATTTTGAACCATTGTCATCCGCTTATTCCTTTTCCTCAGTTAAAATTTCACATTTTGGAGGGACATATGTCTCTTCATCTTGAAATAGATAGGGGTTAGGTTTATGCCGTAGAAATGTAAACATGACCGGCACAAAAAACAGCGTTGTCAGTGTCGCAAAAAGAAGCCCCCCGATGACGGCCCTTCCTAATGGAGCGTTCTGCTCTCCTCCTTCTCCCAGCGCCAACGCCATGGGAATCATGCCCACGATCATTGCAAGAGCTGTCATTAACACAGGCCTGAAGCGCGTATATGCCGCTAAGCTCATTGCTTCGACATTATTTTTGCCTGCTGTTAGTTGCTCATTAGCGAAAGTGACCATTAAAATACTGTTGGCGGTGGCTACTCCCATGGTCATGATGGCGCCCATGAGGGATGGGACGTTCAATGTCGTTTGGGTGATGTACAGCATCCAAATAATTCCACAAATGCCCCCTGGCAATGCCATAATGATAATGAAGGGATCCAACCAAGATTGAAAATTTATCACCATAATTAAGTAGATCAAGACGATGGCGAATATGAACCCAATTCCCAAGCGCACAAAAGTTTTATTCATATTGTCAACGATGCCGCGCATGATGATTTGATTGCCCGGCGCCAATTGACCTTGAAATTCGTCGATCAGTTTTTCGATATCAGACGCAACGCCGCCTAAATCCCTATTTTGAACGCCGGCGTAAATATCAAAGACCGGTTGAATATTATTATGCGTCACCACGCCTGGAGCGACGCGACGCTCAACCGTGGCCAAATTATTTAAAAGCTGTGATTCCTTTGTAAGGGGAGATGACACCGGCATCCGCATCAATTCTTCAACACTGTTAATGCGATATTGAGGCGTCTGCACGCCTATCAGATAGGGGATTCCATTGACTCGATCCAGCCAAAAGTTAGGAGTGACTGCGCTGCTGGTTCCGTAAGAAATCAAGATGTCATTGCTGATATTTTGTTGATTTAACCCCAAGCGAGCCAATAAGGTTCTATCAATATCTAGAAATAGCTGAGGGACATCTTGAACTTGATGAATATGCACATCTACGGCCCCTGGCACATGTGAAATGCGTTCCGCCAGCAGGCTCGCGATTTTATAGTTTTCCGCTTTGTTATATCCAATCACTCTGACATCAATCGGAGCGGGCAATCCAAAATTCAAAATTTGACTGATCATGTCGGCGGGTTGAAAATAAAACGTAAAATGAGGAAAGCGCGCGTTGAGTCGCTGGCGCAACTGCTTCATGTAGTATTCTGTCGAATGCTTTCGGTCGCGGCTTAACGATGCCAGTATTTCTCCATCATAGGTGCCTACCGTGGAGCTATCCCCAAAGGCAAAATTATACGTCTCGAATGGCAATCCAATATTATCGATGAGCTGACTGATCTCGTTGTTGGGGATGATTTTGCGAATCTCAGCCTCCACTTCGTTAAAGTATTCTTCAGTGACTTCTATTCGGGCTCCGCTGAGAGTTCTAACGTGCAAACGGAATATGCCTGCATCTACATTGGGGAAAAAATCACGGCCGACAAGCAGTAAAACAAACATCGAAGCGATAAAAATCAGCGCAAAGATGGCGACCACCACCCATCTATTGGTTAAAGCCCATTTAAGCGCTATTCTATAGCGAGTTCGGAAACGTTTAAAATAATACTCGAAACGTTCGTGACAGCGTTCTAGGGTCGACAGCTGCATATTCGATTTTTTATTCCCCGAATAAAAATGCATCTCGTTGACAAGCAAGTGTTTGATCATGACCGGCACAAGCGTTCTAGAAAGGAAATAAGAAGCTGAAACGGCGAACACCACCGCAAAGGCAAAAGGCACAAATAGAAATTTGGCTGGGCCGACAAGCAGCGCCACAGGCAAGAAAACGATGCAAATGGACAGAGTCGAAACAAATGCAGGGATGGAAATCTGCTGCGAACCATCGAACACAGCCTTCTGCAAAGGCTTTCCCATCGCGATATTGCGATGGATGTTTTCAATGGTGACCGTGGCGTCATCGACGAGTATCCCAATAGCGAGGGCCAGTCCGCCCAAAGTCATGACATTGAGCGTCTCGCCAATAAGACTCATAATAATGATCGAAGTGAGTATGGAAAGCGGTATCGAGATAATGACAATAACTGTGCTGCGCAGGCTCCCTAAAAAAATCAAGATCATGAGCGCTGTCAAAGCCGCGGCAATGGATCCCTCCGCTACAACGCCTAAGATGGCGGCTTTTACAAAAACTGACTGATCGAAAAGCAGTTCGATATGCATTCCCTTTGGCGCGGCCTCTCGAATTGTAGGCAAAAGCTTTTTAATGGCGTTTACAATGTCCAGCGTTGAAGAGGCGCCTGTTTTCAATATCGTCAACAATACAGCTCTTTTGCCTTCGCGGCGGACAATGTTGATCTGCGGAATGAAGCCATCATGGGCGAAACCGACATCCCTTACGTAGACGACGACATCATCGATGACCTTCACTGGGATATCATTATAATCGCTTGGCAGAGTGGGGGTGTTATTGACATTGATGCGATAGTCGAAATCGCCAATTTTGCTGTCGCCTGACGGGACTGTGATGCTTTGCTGATTGATCGCATTGTTGATATCCCTTGGGGATAATCCTTTAGCTTGAAGCGCAACAGGATCCAGATCGATCATCATCTGGCGCGCTTGGCCTCCATAAGGAGTCGGCAGGGTGATCCCTGGAATAGTGGCTATCGCCTGCCTGATGCGATAAATGCCATAATCGTACAATTCTGATTCCGTTAAACTATCGCTGGATAAAATCATCTGAACGATAGGCACGCTGTTGGCTGTAAATTTGACAATTGTCGGCGGGAGGACCCCCGCCGGCATGCGACGCAGGATAGATTGGGAAGAGGCTGTTATCTGTGCAATGGCGGACTCGATTTCCACATAGGGATGAAAATACACCCTGATAATGCCAACGCCGTCCAAGGTTTGGGATTCGATGCGTTCGATATCGTTGACGTTGCTGGATATAGCGTACTCGCTATAGGTCGTTATTCTTTCGGCAAATTCCTCGGCTGGAAGTCCTGTAAACGTCCAAATAACATTAACGACGGGAATATTGACGTTCGGAAAAATATCTTTTTGGGTTTGGACAATAAACCAGCCGCCCAAAATAAGCATGAGGATGGCGACAACAACGAATGTATAAGGACGCCTAATGGCGAGTCTGACTATCCACATAATGATGGCGCTAAATTCTCAGCTAGATAAAATAAAATATTTAACATCAAGTTTGATAGTACGCAATATCTATGATTATAAAAATTTATCCCTTCATGATTTTCATCATCCTTGTTGGCTGCCAAGTAGGACCAACCTATCAATCGCCGAATCCCTATGCTCCAAAAGAATGGAAGCATAAAGCCGCTTCATCCATTGAAACTCAAGAGAGCCTATGTAACTGGTGGGAGGTTTTTAAGGATGAGACATTAAATGATCTTGAACTGCAGGCCTTGGCTAATAATCAGAATCTCTATGCTGCAATGGAAAGGGTCTTTGAAGCAAGAGCCTTGGCCCAAGCGGCGCTTTCCAATTTATACCCTCAAATTTCTTTACCGCCATCCTATTCCAACCAAGACGTTCTAGCCAAACTCTTTGGAGCAAAGCCGCCAACGCCCGCTTTTTTACGCGAGCATCAAATAACGAATCTGCTCCCTCTTTCTGTAACGTATGAAGTGGACTTATGGGGAATGCTTTACAGCAACTTCCAAGCGGCATATTATTATGCAGAATCTCAGGATGCGGCTTTCAGAGCCGCTCTCCTTACGTTGACGGCGGACTTGGCCGACAGCTACTTCCGCCTGCGCATTTTAGACGCTAAAATCGATCTCTATCGCAACACAATAGACACTCGCAAGATCGCTTTGGAGATCAATCAAGCGCGTTATCAGATGATGCTGGATGATTATGAAAGCGTTTCTAGGGCTGCATTGGACTTAACAAATGTAGAAGCGGATTATTTCGAGGCCATTCGGCAAAGAGATATTGAAGAAAACCGCATCGCCCTGCTTATTGGCGCGCCAGCGTCCGATTTCAATTTACCTCACTCGCCTTTGGACATCGCTCCACCGGACATTCCGGCCGGCATTCCTTCCGATGTTTTACTGCAGCGGCCTGACATTGCGGCGGCGGAAAGGTTGCGCGCATCGGAGAATGCTCAAATAAGGGTGGCGTACGCCGCCTTTTTCCCCTCTTTCTCTTTAACGGCGGCTCTTGGCTTTTCAAGCCCGGACCTAAAACACTTCTTAACATGGAAAAGCCGCTACTGGGCTCTTGGAGGAGCTCTTAATCAAAGTTTATTTGATGGAGGCCAGCGCCTAGCCAACCTTGAGCTGGCTTGCGCGCATTTCCGCGAAGCCGATGATGTCTATCAACAGCAAGTTCTGGCCGCTTTTCAGGAGGTGGAAGATTCTCTTGGGAACATAGAACAATATTATAAACAAGCTGAAAAGTTGAGTGATTCAGTCGGTTCCGCTGGAACGACATACGCCATTGCACGCGACCGCTACTCCCAAGGGGTGACCCTCTATCTCGATGTCGTTGACAGCGAAAGGGATCTGCTAAACGCACAAAGAAGCCTTCTAACAGTGGAAGGATTGCGATTCTCTTCCACCATTCACCTCATAAAAGCGCTTGGAGGGATGTGGCAAAACAATGTACGAACACCCTAACAAGCGCACTTGTAGCGTAGACTTCAGTCTGCGCTTGTTTACGCAGGTTTTAACCTGCGTTTGTTTTTGCGGGTTTTAACCCGCAAAGAGTACGCTTCGGTCTTATCCACTAATTTTGCTTTAATTGAAGTTTCCGCAAGTGTGATTTGCGGGTTGAAACCCGCAAAAACAAACGCAGGTTAAAACCTGCGTAAACAAGCGCAGACTGAAGTCTACGCTACAAGTGCGCCTGTCAGGCCTGACCCCAATGCGGCGCCGCAAAAGTTACAACACTTCAATTTTCATTTTATCTTTTTTGAAGCTTGAGAGGTACGTTGCACGTATAATCGCATTTGTATTTGTATAATCCAGCGCAATTTCAACAGGATTATTTTCAGTAGGGCTTTTATTAATAGGAGTTCCGAAAAATCTCATAAAATAATTTTTTAATTCACGATCAACGGTGTTGTTTTGTTTGCCATATTCATAATCTAGTTGCTTGAATTTGGGTAAACAAAAAACTCCCATTGAACTAGTAGACAATGTCATGTTTTGTTCGACTTTTTCACCATTAAATCCATTTGAATAAACCCAAGTTTCCGCTAATGATCTTACATAGTCACCCTTCGCCTTGAGATATATGCTTAAAATAACCTTTAGAAGCGGCCCCCCATATGCGATTTGGCTGTCTGCGTACTCTAAACCACAATCAATCAAAGTCGCTAAAATACGCGGGGAAATTTCTTGTCGAAAAATCATTTCATGCACGAAATTTCTAAAAGAGGAATCGATGCAATTAAAATTAGCGTCGTTGACTGACATCTTTTCTAGAAGATCGATTTTATCATCTTCCGAAAATATACTATTCTGCCTAAGCAAATCGATGAATGGAGGATAATCAGTTACATTATCAGAATTCTGCAAGCGAATTACACGCTTATAACTATCCGGATTAGCGTCATTGTCGAGAAGGAGCTCTAATATCCTCTTTTTCTTTTGAGATAGTCTTTGAAGGGCTAGCTCGCCCTCTTGATTAAACACTCTAGGAAAAAAGCAAGCGTTAGAGCAGGCGGACTTAAATAAAACTTCTTTTCCAGGTATGTCTAAACAGACAACGTCCGTATTCTTGTAAGTGTTGCATAACTTTTCTAGCCGCACCGCATCGTCTTGAAAAATGGCTTCTTCCATCTGAGAAAATATTGCAGCATCCTCTTCTTCTATATAACGTGACAACTCCTTTGTAAAAATGCCTTGAAGTTTACCACTCGTTTCTTTGCTCAAAGCTTTTATTGCAGCCGGCAGGGCTGCCCGTTCTTGTGGTGACAACTGATTCAATTTTTGTTGAAATTGAGTCAACTCAGCGCATAGGCTTTTTAAATACTCATTATTGGAAATGTCCCCTGTATTATTTTTTTGCAAACCTTCCTCTCCACATAAACGGATAAGCTCTCCAATTGCGTCGCTAACTTGAGAACTGTCCGCATCTTCTAAATCGATTGCTAAATCTAACGTTTTGTCAATCTGATCTAAAAAATCTTCTACTTCGTCATCACTAACCAGTTCAACTTCTTCTCGAACTTGTGACATTGGAGATAAGGGAGGAGTTGGAAAATTTAATGAACTCATAGTTAAACCTCATTGTATGTAATTAAAACAATTCAATCGCATGGAATTGTACGCACAGAATAAAGCATGAATGTGTTTACTTCAATCTAATTGTTCGCATGTGAGTGACGATTCTTTTTCTAGACAAGATCGAGGCATAATATCTTAATCATTTTTGCTCATTTTTTCTCTCATTCTGTAGCCCACACTAAGGTGTAGCGAGCCTAGCGAGCGGAACCGCAGGTGTGGGAATAAATGAGATAAATAATGATGCAAGAAAGATTAAGACGCAAGTTTTTGGTTCTGTAAGGACGACATAAAAAAACGTTACCCGTTTTTGTACGTTGTTCTTTCTTAAGCTATAGGCCTGAATGAACCTTTCGTTCACATGAATCCTTATCCACATCGGCGGCGCCCACGGTGATCAATTCCGCCCACAGTTGATGGCGCCACTCTTCAATCACGCAATCTCCTTTGATAAGATCGATTTTAAAGGCAAGCATTCCTTGTTTTTCACAGAAATCACCATCAATGATCTGGTAGATATATGTCCCCTTACGCTGATGGATCTCAACAGTGTCGACAGCGACCGTGCGATTGCCAAAATGGATTGTCGCCTGCAAATACAGAGGATTCTGATCAAAATAATTTTTTGGAAGAACCCAATCGACAATCAAACGTTGGCCAATCAAAGGCGCAAAAAGCATAGGGTCGGGAGTGCGCACCCGATAACTCGCTAAATTGTCTCGATTGAGATATTGCGTTTGCACGGCAAGATGTTCATGGCTGCATCCGGTAAGCAATGCAATGCACCATAAATACGCAGCGCTGTAAATAAAACGATTAATCATAAGGCGACGCTCAAGAACATAACGCTTGGTGTTGGATGAATTCAGCGACAGCATGCTCACGATTAAGCGCGGCATCGCCCCAACGAATAAGCCGTTCCGTCGTCGCCCAGTCTAGACAGGCGTCCGTAAGGGAAACCGCATATTTAAGTTCAGAAGGAGACGCCGTAAAGGGTTGATTTCCAGCCTCTAGATGGCTTTCAATTAAGGCGCCGCGAATATTGCGGTTGCCCTCGACTATCTGATTGATCACGGACTGAAATACAACCGTCTGCCTCTGATGCTGTCGAAGAGAGTTGTCATGCGAGCAGTCGATCAATAATCTTTGAGGCAAGTTGGCTTTATGCAAGCGCTTGAGAGTGCGGGAAATGGATTGCGGGTCATAGTTGGGTTTGTTTTCACCGCCCCGCAACACAACGTGTCCGTATGCATTTCCCCGAGTATGCACCGTGCTTAAACAACCCATGGCGTTGACTCCAATGAAGGAGTGTTCCGCCGCCGCATTGAGAATGCCGTTGATGGCGACATCCACGTTGCCGTCAGTGCTGTTTTTAAAGGCGATGGGCATGGAAAGGCCGGAAGCCATTTGCCGATGAGTCTGCGACGCGGCGGTGCGGGCTCCGATGCATCCCCAAGTGATGAGATCTCCGAAATAGTAGGCTGATGCCGGATCAAGAAATTCGGCGGCGGCGGCGACGCCGATGTCCGTCAAATCAAGCAGCAGCCGCCGCGTCCAGCGCAAGCCCGTCGCCACATCGTGCGATCCATTTAGCCAAGGATCATACAAAAATCCCTTCCACCCCAATGCTGTTCGTGGTTTTTCAAAGTAGACGCGCATCAAGATGCAAAAAACATTGTTTAATGATTGGGCCAATTGGTGCAATTTAGTGGCATATTCTTTTGCGGCTGTGATATCGTGAATCGAGCATGGACCCACGATAAGCAATAACCGCGGATCGGCGCCGTCGAGGATTCGACAAACTTCTTGCCGCTTCGCCTGAATGCGCTGCTTCTGCGCGATGCTGGCGGGAAGCTCCTGCAACAGCTCATGCGGTGAAGGAAGGAGATCGGTGCGACTCACATTGAGATGATCAAAGTGCGGCATATTCACCTAAATTTATATATAATCTTCGTACATTAACAGACTTCACTATTTAATTCATCAGATCATGAAAAAAAATCAACAATTCAGCGCTGAACTTGCCGCCCAATATGCTCAAAACAAGCGGTTGGATCAACCAAAAATCATCTTGCACACTTGCGACAACTATGAAAACGAGACGTTTTTTTGTCATTACGCCGGTGGGACGCTTCACCTAAAAGCGGAGAGCTCCATTGCAGCCGTCTATGGTTTACAACAATTGGAGATGGGAATTAAAAGCGGCCATCAAGCGGAATGCGAAGGCGAATGGACTCCTAGATTCCCCCTGCGTCCCTTATGGATAGGATGCGGCCATGACATTGAATTGACTTCGCGTGTGGGAATCAGCCTGCCCGTCGCTTTGCTTCAGATCGAAGATGGAAGCCTTGACCGTTTTTGTCGGCGTTTGTTGGAATTAGGCTACAACAGCGTGATTTTTGGAAGCCATGAAAACGCCTTTCGTCCGCAGTCAAAACCTCAATTTGTGGCCGCGGGCAGTATAAAGCCGCAGCTTGATCTGATGCATGATTATGGATTAAAGGTGATTCTAAAGCCTCATTTCCATATTTCATCGCCTCAATGCTCTCAGGATCCGTCATATATCGCCGCTATACGGCAATGCCTAAAAGATTTACTTCAGGAACTTCCCTCGATAGATTTTGTTTTTTGGGAAGCCAGCGTCAAACATTCCGACTCCCACCAAAGCCTTCTGATGCGCGACGCCACCTACTATGATCTTATAAAAGCCGAAGCGAAAATCGTTGAAGAATCTTTACAAGGAAAAGCCTCTCTCATTTTCTATGCGTCTTCATATGACCATCAAACAGCGGAGCGGCAAACCGCCTGGTTGTCGGAACTGTGCGATGATGTCGGAGACAAAACAATCATCGCATTTTCAGCCGTCTGCGGCCTTCCATGGGCGGATCATTTGCCCCCGCATCCTTTTTGGAAGGAATTGCGTCGGAGCCCTGACTGCTCAGCGACTCCGCTAATGCCGATTGTCAATATCGGATGCGTCCATCAGGGGGAAGGACTATGGCCGACATTGACATTGGATTTAGTGGAAAAATATTATCAGCGCTGCGAGCGGCATCGCTTTGCGGGGGTGATCGGTTTGGCGAATCAGCTGCCGGCCAAAGGGGCGATGCTCGAGTGCAACTTGTGGGTTGCTTCCCAGGCATTATGGAAGCCGAATTCAGCAACGCTGTCGGCGGAGACATGGTTCCAAGCGCAACGTCCAGACCTTGATTTCACCTCCTTTGCAGACCAGTTAAAGGAGATCCGCATGTTGGCCATTGATCTAAGCTTCGTGCGCAGCCTGCAGGCCGAGCGGCGTCGCGATGCAATTTCGGGCGATGAACGTCGAGCGTTGGCCGATAGCGTTTGGGCGCGTTTGCGCCGATTGCAAACAGCGTTTGACATCGGCGAAAAAACAGGCGCCAAACACAGCGAACGCCCCACCCATGCCGAGTATTTCATGTATTTCTTAGTCGATGCCCGCCGCATCCTGACCAGCTTCATAAGAAATTTCCATATCTCATTGCCTCACGTGCGCTGCGAAGAAGATGCGCAGCCCGGATTTTGGACTCGCCATTCGCACGATTCCGCGATGTTGAATTTTCTCGAACAGCCTCAAAAAGGTCAGCCAGGAACCCGCATGGCGCAAATTTTCTCTGAGAATCGATGCGCATAAAGAGCGTTTTCGGTCAGTTAAGAGAATTCCCTCTCGCCTCTCTGTGTGCTCTGTGATCTCTGTGGTTGATAAAAAATTCGAAACGTTTTTATCAACCACAGAGATCACAGAGCACACAGAGAGGCGAGAGAATTTTTTCTTAGTGAAAGTGATCATGGCCTGAAAATCGATGCGTATAAAGAACGTTTTCGTTATTCTTTGAGAATTATTTATAAAGGATTCAAATGTTTATGGAGCAGCTTAACAATTTTATCGATAGCGTTTATCACATTGTATGGGGAATTCCCCTGCTAGCTCTATTATTTGGAACCGGAGCCTATCTTACAGTTATTTTGAAGGGCGTTCAATTCCGCTATTTGGGTTATGCAGTTAAACAAGTGTTCGCTAAACAGAAAAAAGACTCCGAAGGAGACATTAGCCACTTTGAAGCGTTAATGACTTCGCTAGCCGGCGCCATCGGCACAGGCACCATCGTTGGCGTGGCGACGGCGATTACAATCGGAGGACTCGGGGCTCTATTTTGGATGTGGATCATGGCGTTCCTTGGAATGGCCACAAAATATGCGGAGTCCTTGCTGGCCGTCAAATATCGCGAGCTCGACGCCAAAGGTGAAATGATTGGCGGCCCTATGCAATATATTGAACGCGGTTTGGGATGGAAATGGATGGCGTCGCTTTTTGCGATTTTCGGAGCCATCGCCGCGCTTGGAACCGGCAACTTGGCGCAGGTTAATTCCATTGCGGCCGCCGCCGGAGAATTATGGAACGTCAACCCGTGGGCGACAGGCGTTGCGTTGTCAATATTGACGGCTTTGGTCATTATGGGAGGAGTGAAAAGCATTGGCCATGTAGCGGGCATTCTAGTGCCAATAATGGCGATTTTTTATATCCTCGGCGGCCTTGTCATCATCGCCATTCACTTCGATCGATTGCCCGAAGCGTTTATGCAAATTTTTCATTCCGCTTTTCATGGTCAGGCCGCTATTGGAGGTTTTGCCGGCTCCACAGTGATGATGGCGGTGCAAATCGGCGTTGCTCGGAGCATTTTTTCCAATGAAGCGGGATTAGGCATCTCATCGATGGCCGCCGCAGCGGCCATCACCGACAGCCCAGGTCGCCAAGCAATGATCACCATGACCGGCGCTCTATTATCTACAGTTATCGTGTGCACAATCACAGGCCTTGTCCTAGCTGTAACCGGCGTATTCGGCGCAACGGAATCAGGCGAAGTCGTCACCGGAGTCGTACTTGCCATGCGCGCCTTTGAAACCATTCCTTGGGGAATCTATATCGTTTCCATAGGGCTTGTCCTCTTTGCATTTTCAACGGTGATCGCATGGGCGTATTATGGCGAAAAATGCTGCGAATATCTATTTGGCGTGCGATCCATCATGGTTTACCGCTTGATCTATTGTTTGGCTGTCATCCCCGGCGCCGCCCTCCAAATCAAGGTCGTTTGGGGCTTGTCGGATATTATGAATGGTCTCATGGTTATTCCAAACTTGATCGCTTTGCTGGCGCTATCCAAATCGATCACTTCCGAAACAAATCTATTTTTGGCATCAATAAAAAATGAAGCCTGATGAGACTAAAACGGAGTGTCGAATGAAATTTTGGCGATTAGGCGTCCATACGCTAATGTTATTATGTTCATCAATGTTGCGAGGCGAGGAACAACCGGTTTTCAATCAGATGCAATTCGAACAGCAAACAGGATTCAAGGGAACCTATAACGCTGAAGAAAAAGCATTTAAAACCACATTCCCTCGAATCGACGTAAAAGTCGCCGTCGACCAGAGGGTGTTGGATCCCTATCTAGGATTGACCTCATGGGCGGCGTTCACCCAAAAGGATAAACAAGAATTCCTAGTAATGGGAGACTTTGTTTTATTTCAAGATGAGGTCAACCCTGTAATTGCCGTTTTACTAGAGCAACGGCTTCATATCACCGCATTGCATAACCACTTTTTTTATGACCAGCCTCGCGTCTATTTTATGCATATCGAAGGCCTTGGGCCATTAAATCAATTAGCGCAAGCGATCAGGGCGATATTAACAAAAATCAGGGAAATTAGAGTTGAAACAGTCAGACCAAAAGAGACCAGCGACGGAATTCCACGCAACTTTTCAAACGGCATCACTGCAGCTCCTTTGGAATCGATTTTGGGATTGCCTAGCGAAAGCAGCAATGGAATGGTCAAATTCGTTGTAGGCGGAAAAGCTGTCATGCATGATGTCGCCTTAGGCAAGCTCATGGGCATTAATAGTTGGGCCGCCTTTGGCGGGAGCGATATTAACGCTGTTGTAGATGGCGACTTCGCCCTGCAGCCGAATGAGATGGATGCCGTGTTGAGCGCGCTGCTCAAAGGCGGCATTCAAGTTGTCGCTATCCATAATCACATGATCGGCGAAAAACCCAGCTTTATCTTTATTCACTATTGGGGAATGGGAAAAGCTGAAAATCTTGCAAAAACAATCAAATCCGCACTGGAAGTAAGGGACAAAAAGGACCAAAAGGACCAAAAAGACCTAAAGGACAAAAAGGCAGTCCAAAAAAAATAAGCAGTGATTTAAAAATTAATTTCAGGATGGGCAGGATAGGGACAGAACAAAGGGCAAGGTTTTGATGTCCACTGTTGCTTCTGTCTCTTGTCCCTAAAGAAAGTAACCAGGTCGTCTCCCGACCTGGTCGTTGATACATTCAAGGCCGGGACGGCCTTGTTACCTTATGCCCGCTGCCATGACTTTTGAGGACGTACCGCTATTGTCCCTACCCCTTGTCTCTAAAAAGCCATGTGAAAGATTTAACAAAAAACTTACAAAATCAACTAATTCCCAGTTTTTATTACACTTCGAATTATTTTTAATACTTTATTTATTAAACAAATTTGTTTATAATATGTATATATTAAATAATAATTGGAGGGTAGTATGTCTTCTCTTAATAATGAACATTATAAATATTCCGAATATATGCAGGATTTACAAGGCCTAGCTTTACGCTGGGAATCTGTAAAAAATACGCCTGAAAAAGAGAAACTAAGAAACGAATTATCAGAAAAAATAAACGAGGCGCTAAAAAATATTAAAGAAAATTCTCCATTCGGTGTATTGAGACAACCACTACAAGAAGCAAGCGCATATTTAAATAACAAAAACGTCAAAATCGAAAACAAAGGCAAAGCGCTCCAAAATTTATCTAATTCTATTGGAATTTTTTTTACGACGCCTCTCGCCCAAATGGAGAAGTTAAATGCTTTGATCAAAGATCGCTATAGAGTGGACGACCTTCGTCAGGGAGACACCTTGAATGCCAAACAAAAGAGACTCGACCCATTATTAAAAGAAAAAATAAATCTATTAATAGAATCTATCAAGAACAAGTCTCAATTTGGTAGTCTGAAAGAGCCTTTAGAAAAAGCGAGTGATCTATTATCACCTGTAACAGGTTTAGTGGACATTAATTTATTGGACATTAATTTGTTTAGATTATCTGATTTTCTTGTTCTTAATATACTTAATTCTGCAGGGCCAGAAGAAACATCCAAAAGCAGCGAAGAACAACATGTTACGCATAAAAATGAAATTACAACTGAAAAAACTGAAATTCCTCAGGCTCTGCAGCCTTTATCCGATTTATTAAAAAAAATAGAAAAATCGCATCAAGATATTAAAGTTCTAAATGCCTTAATTACAAAGAAAAAAGACCGCATAAAGGAGATAATAGCAAATATTTCTAGTCGTTCGACTTTTGTTAACTTTCAAAAGCCACAGGATATTCACACATTACAGAAAGATATTACAACGTGTGAGCAAGGGATTAAAAAAAGGGGAGAGGAGTTAGAAAAATACAAAGAGGAAATGGTTGCAGCGATCAGCGCTCTAAAAATAAAGGATATATTCGGTGAAGAATCACATCCCGAATTGCATTCCTTCATTGATGAAACTCTAACTGCACTTGACATATTGAAAACGCCGCAACAAGCGGCTGAAGGTTTTCGCGCATTCATTGCCGATTGCAGAGATTCTTGCAATAGGTTAATTGCCCATCCCGATTTTCAAAAGCTGTCAGAAGATAACAAAAAACTATTTTATCCTTTGCTAAAAATGGTCCAAGATGCAGATAGTTCGCTTTACACAGATGTGAAAATAAAACATCAAGAAGGAGCGAACACTTACGAGACGCGCGAAAACGATGTGGGACTCGAGACAATCACAAAAGTCTTAGAAAATATAAAGAATGAATTAAATAACATTAAAGATAAAGAAACACCAAATGCAGCAACAAAAAGAAAAGAATTAAATGAAATGGAAGAGATGAAAAAATTGATGAAAAAATTCGAAGAATTTAAAAGTTCACTGTCTGCGCTTAAAAACGAGAAATTAACTATTAGTGACAGTAGATTATTAACGCTGTCTAAAGCATTAGAAAAATGGTCGTAATCCACATTTCGCAGGTCGAGTTTTTTTATTCAATGGCTATGGAAAACCAGCAATATTTAGACTTTCATTAGAGTCAGGCCGAGACGGCCTGACTACCTTCTCATCCTGCCTTATCCTGATATTAATATTTTTTTTCTCATGACAGTTTGCCGTTGCCGGTTAAGGGCGCCCGCTCGTGATCTGGCGGCCGGTGATGGCGTTCCAATAGCTCGTGTGCACGGATCCATCCGGGTTTAAAACCCCAATGCTGTAAACCGGCAGGAACGCTTCGGAAACATTGCGAATAGTAAAAGATGGCCCAAATGCAGCCTGAGCAATCTTTTCCACTTGACTGCGGCTGTATTTCCTGGCGATGCGCTGCGCCTGATTGCATGGCCTGGCGACAAAAGTCTGTTTGATCTTTGTTTGAGGCGCAACAAGCAGCTTGGGATTTTGCAAATGCAGCTGCAATGCATCACCCACTGGCGCAACGAGTTTTTTTTCACAAACACTATCGATCCAAGGAGCTAAAACATCTGACTCAAGATGCAGCTCCCTTTGAAGCTGATCGCGCGTCAAGGCTCCCCCATTCTTAGCCAACGCATGCATGATTTTGAAATCACTGCGCGAAGCTCCGACATCCATGGCGTCTTGGAAACCATGAGTGGTCTCCCAAGTATCCGTATCGAGCACCATTTCGCCGTCAGTCAATCCCCATAACACTAAACCCTCATGTGTTTTTTTATCTTGAAGCACGTATTTGGCTTCAATCAATAAATAGGGATAGAATTTTAAGAGAGGTTCTTGGAAAGCGTGTTGATCGTCAACAAGCAGTTCTTTGCGCCGCTGCCCCATGATGGCGTCAGCTGTATAACGCGCCTCCAACGTTAAGAATTCACCATTCTCAACATATTGCGCAATTGCATCAAGCGCTCGGGGGTTGTCATTCCAAAACCACCACCCCCCCAGACCAATAACTGCAACTATAACCAGAAACATTAGTCGGCGCATCACCACTCCTTCGTCAACTATTCTTTCATTGACAGCAAGAATTCCACATTGCTCTTGGTTTTTTTCAATCGTCCCAGCAGCAAGTTCATCGCGTCATTAGGGGCCAGATCCGCTACAGCTTGTCGCAGCAGATAAATTTTTTCAAGCTCATTTGGATGATACAGCAGCTCTTCTTTACGCGTGCCGCTCTTGATTAAATCGATGCCTGGATAGATGCGGCGGTCGGTCAACCGTCGATCGAGCACCAGTTCCATATTGCCGGTGCCTTTGAATTCCTCAAAGATCACCTCGTCCATGCGTGAACCCGTATCAATCAACGCTGTAGCGATGATCGTCAACGAGCCGCCTTGTTCGATATTTCGAGCTGAACCAAAGAACCGCTTAGGTTTGTGGAGAGCGTTGGCGTCTATGCCGCCCGTTAAAATTTTACCTGAATGCGGTTGGACGGTGTTATAAGCGCGGGCAAGGCGGGTGATGGAGTCCAAAAGAATCACGACATCATTGCCGTGCTCTACAAGACGGCGCGCTTTTTCCAGCGCCATTTCCGCCACTTGAATATGGCGCTCCGGCGGTTCGTCAAAAGTGGAAGAGACGACCTCTCCCACCACGATGCGCTGCATATCCGTCACTTCTTCCGGACGCTCATCAATTAACAGAACAATAAGAACCACTTCTGGGTTATTGATGGCGATGGCTTCTGCGATATTTTGCAGGAGAATGGTTTTACCGGTGCGGGGAGGCGCCACAATAAGGGCGCGTTGCCCTTTGCCGATTGGAGCCGTCAGATCCAGCACGCGCATTGATAATTTGTCTGGAGTTGTCTCCATGACCATGCGTTTGTTTGGATATAACGGAGTCAAATTTTCAAAGAGAATACGCTCGCGCGCCTTTTCCGGAGGCTTGCCGTTTATTTTATCCACCTTTAAAAGAGCAAAATATTTTTCTTTTTCCTTAGGGGGACGAATCGTTCCGCAGACGGTATCGCCTTTTTTCAAATCGAAGCGTCGGATTTGGGCTGGCGAGATGTAGATATCTTCAGCGGAGGGCAGATAATTGTAGTTAGGAGAACGTAGAAAACCGAAACCGTCCGGCAGGATTTCTAAAACGCCCTCTCCGTAGAGAATTTCATTCGGATTTTCCGAAATCGCTTTAACAATCTCAAAAACCATCTGGGATTTTGTTAATGAACCGAGATGGCGCAACCCGATTTTTTTTCCAAAAGCATTTAATTGATCGATTGTCATTCGCTGGATATGAGCGATATAAGTGATCTCAACAGGAGCTTGCGGGTAGGGTGGTGGTTGTTGTGTGGTTTGTCCCGTTGCGGGGGGTTGGTTGTTAGGAACTTCGTTTTCTTCGTATTCTGGTGAGTTTTCCTGATCCATTAAGAATCTAACTCCTCTTTAAATGGTTATTGCGTTAATTTTTTAAACAGTTCGGCCACGGCCGGCTGCATGTCCGCCAGTGCGCCATTATTCGTGATGGTATAATCTGCGCGATATGCTTTTTCTTCAGGACTTAATTGTCGAGCCATTCGCCGATCATATTCCTCTTTATCGTAACCTGTCGTTTCTATAAAACGCTGTCGACACGCCTTTTGATCGGCAATCACAGCGACCGTATAATCAAAAAATTTATCGGCGTCTATTTCAAATAGCAATGGAATCTCTACTACGAAGAGCGGAGCCAACTGTTTTTGACTGACCTCTAAATAATATTTTTCAATCTCTTTAAGCGCCTGAGGATGTAAAAGATTTTCCAAGGACTGCAGTAATTGCGGTTGATTAAATACCTTTTTTGCAATTTGAGAACGGTCTATTTGTTGATTAACGACAACATCAGAACCTATTAGACTAATGACTTGTTGTCCAAGAGTTGTACTGGGAGATAACAGCTGATGAACGATCTCATCGGCGCTTACAACATAAGCGCCAAGCGCTTTAAAGAAACGACAAACAGAGGTCTTTCCACATGAAAGACCGCCAGTCACGGCTATCTTTTTCAACTTTAGCATGCCGCCCAATTTTTGCCAACTGCAATATCAACAATTAATGGAACTTTTAATTCAACAACCCCTTGCATCATCTCGCGCACAAGTTTTTCCATGCCGCTGATCTCCTCATCCGGAAGTTCAAATATCAATTCATCATGTATCTGCAGAATCATGTAGCCCTGTTTTTTTTCTTCCCGCAGACGTTGATCAATCTGCAGCATGGCCGTCTTGATCAAATCCGCCGCTGCGCCCTGCAACGGCGTGTTGATCGCCAACCTTTCGGCCACCGAACGAAGTTGTCCGTTTTTGCTGTTGATTTCCGGAATCAATCTTTCGCGCCCGGTGTAAGTCACTGCCTTTCCTGTCTGGCGAGCCTTCTCGTGGCACTCTTGGACAAATTCTTTGACGCGTTTGTACTGTTTAAAATACATATCGATAAAAAGCGCGGCGTCTTTAACGTCGATGCCCAGTTCTTGCGCCAATCCAAAAGACTGCTGACCATAAATCACTCCAAAATTAACCGCCTTGGCATTGTGGCGCTGCTCTTTCGTCACCTGATCCAAGGGAATATTGAAAATAAGCGACGCAGTATGGGCGTGAATATCTTCTCCGGCTTGAAAAGCGTGCACGAGGGCGGGATCTTCACTAAGGTGAGCCAGCAAACGCAATTCAATTTGTGAATAATCCGCCGCCAAATAACTCCAGCCCTCTTTTTGCGGACGGAAAGCTCCGCGAATCTTGCGGCCGATCTCGCTGCGAATTGGAATATTTTGAAGATTGGGATCCTGGCAGGAAAGGCGTCCTGTAGCGGCGACGGTCTGGTTGAAAGTGCAATGGATGCGCTGTGTTTTCGGGTACACTTCAAGCGGCAATGAGTCGATGTATGTGGAGCGCAATTTTTCCAACGTGCGATATTCCAAAATTTTACCTGCAATCGGATGCTGGCGTTGCAGACTTTCCAGAACGTCCGCGTTCGTTGACAATCCTGTCGCTGTTTTTTTCGGAGGTTTGATGCCCATCTTGTTGAAAAGGATCTCTGAAACCTGTTTTGGAGAGTTAAGATTAAACTCTTCTCCGGCTAAGGCGTATATCTCCCGCTCGAGATCTTTAATTTGGCGCGCAATCTCATGGGACATTTTTTCCAAATAAGGGAGGTCTAGATAAATTCCATGCCTCTCCATGGAAGCCAGGACGCGTATAAGAGGCAGTTCCAACTCCGTGAACAGCGTCCATAATTTGCGTTCATGCAGCCGCACTTCGAGCAATTCTTTTAAGCGGCGGATGCAGTCCACTTGCTGTCCGCAATGTTTAGCCATCTGATCCAGCGGAGCCTGATGAAAAGAGAGCGCCGTTTTGCCTTTGCCTAATAATTCGAGGTTGGAAGGCGCCGTTTGACCAAAATGCTCCACGGACAAATGCGCCAAAGTATGCTGACGAACGTGTGAATTAAGCAGATAGGACGCAAGCATCGTGTCAAAAGAGATGGAGGCTATTGCAACGCCGTAGTTGTTGAAGACTTGAAAATCATTTTTGATATTGTGGCCGTAGAAATTTATTTCCGGGCTTTCGAGAACCTCTTTCAGGCTTTTCAACACGCGCTCCAGACCCAATGCACCATTGGCGGGCGCATACCAAGCCGTGTCCGATCCCATGCAGAAACCGACGCCCACAAGCTCCGCTTTGATGGGCTGAGGATTGCTGGAAATGGTCGCCAACGCTATTTCTTTATGTTGCAGCATTTCTTTGACGAGCTCATTAAGGGTCTCTTCATCATCGACAAGCCTATAGGCAGGGGCGTTGTCGACGCTCGCCGCCGTGCGGCCAGGAGAGGTCTGTTCAAGCTCGCGAATCAGCGAGTTAAAGTTCATCGATGCGTAAAATTCTTTCAGCGGCTGGGTTTCGCATGTTTTGATGGCGAAAAAATCGCGGTCTTTAGGAAAGTCGACTTCTGTGTTGATCGTAACGAGGCGGCGGCTGAGCAGCGCCAATTGGCCGTGCTGCATGAGCGTTTCCCTTTTTTTGCCAGTAACGGCCTCTGGATGCGCCAAGAGGTAATCCAATGAGCCGAATTCCTTCAGCAAAGCCGCTGCGGTTTTAGGTCCAAAGCCAGGCAATCCGGGTATATTGTCAGAAGCATCCCCTGTCATCGCAAGCAGATCAACCATTTGCCGAGGAGGCGCGCCGTAAGTTTCCTCTACTTCCTGGGGACCAAGAATCTGATTTTCCTTAAATGTATTGAGAATATTGATTTTGTCATCTACAAACTGGCAAAGATCTTTGTCGCTAGTGCAAAGATAAACCTTTGCGTCATGCTTAGAGGCCCAGACCGCAACGCTGCCCATTGTGTCGTCCGCTTCCACGCCAGGAACGGAGAGATATGGAATGCCCATCAATGCGCACGCTTGCCGGGCCCACTCGATCTGGTACGCAAGGTCGGGAGGCGTGACAGCGCGATGCGCTTTGTAGTCTGCATAAATTTCCTTGCGCCCGCGAATGCTGTGCGGCCCATCAAAAATCGCCACCAGATGTTCCGGATTAAAATCTTTGCGCAATTTTTGCAAGGAACGGATAAAACCAAATAAGGCGTTGGTCGATTCCCCTTTTGCGTTCGTGACATTGCGGATGGCGAAATACGAACGATAGAGATACCCAGAGGCGTCGACTACATACAATGTCTTCATATTATTTTTCCAGACGATAGAGGTATAAAAACCGCCCCTCTAACTTAGAATCAAAATCTGGAGACAGCTGGATCTGATGAATGATTTTTCCTTTAAGCAGGGGCCATTCGGACTTAAACAGCTCTGAGAACCAAGTTTTGCGCTGCATCTCAATCACTTGATAGTTGTCATCCTCGATATTGATCTGCTTCAACAGACGCTTAAGAGTTCCCTCTTGCGTGTTTTCGACAGCGTCGATAAAACCATATTCTTGCGCCCGTACAGCGTTAAAAATATTAGCGCCGTAATCATTGATTAACTTATTTTTATCTAGATGTGGACGATTTTCAACAACAATGTTCACGAAATGAAGATAAAAATAATCGATCAGATCTTGGAAAATTTTTGGTTCCTCGGGACGCCATGGACGTAAAGGATTCAGCAAGTCTTTATCTTTTCCTGCGCTAAGAGTCAAAGCTTGGACTCCCACCTTATCGATGAGCTGCGTAAAATTTAGAAAAGAGGGCACAATCACGCCCACGCTGCCGATGAGGCTCACATCGCTGGCGAAAATTTTGTCAGCGGCGCATGCGGCATACATGCCTCCGGATGCGCATAATCCATCGACGTGCGCGTATACAGGGATTTTATAACGTTCTTTATAGTCTTTAATGGCGTGATAAATGCCATCGGCGTCAACGACAGTCCCCCCTGGAGAGTTAATGCGCAGGAGAATCGCTTTCACTCGATTATTCGCTAAAGACCCTTCGCGCGATTCCACCAATAATTTTCGGATGGAACCCATACTTAACGATTCACCCCCTATCACCCCTTCGACATTGATTTTAAGGATTACAGGAGTCTCTTTCGCCAAGCTTTTGCGATCTCCTTGCGCATTTGCAACAATTTCCTGCGTGTAGGTGGTGTCCATCTCTGTGGTGGATGTTTCGGCGACGGCGGCGATTAATATGATCAACGGGACAATGCCCACACAGATGCCGATCATCGCGAACAGCGCTGTAAAAAACGCACGAATTGAGGCGAAAAAAATCGATTCACTCATAAAAGGTTCCTATATTTTGCAAGTTGTAGCGCAGACTGAAGTCTACGCTACAAGCGCCCCTATCTGGGGATCATTAACAATATTTCTTTTAGAGACCATGGACATTCTTCTGGAAATGTATTCTCATTCAAGCCCGTTTCATCCACGGCTTTTTTTTTCTCTGAAAAGACGGGAGAAGAAATAGAAAGTCTTTTAGGACTTGACTTCACTGTTTTTTTTGTCGCCTTCATCGTCATTCTCTGCCGCTTGTAAAATTGATGTCATGATAATCCAAATAAATTTGTTTGGGAAGGGTGAATATGGCTTTATTCTAGGCTGGCGAGCGCCGCGGCGAGCCGCGCGACAGGAATGCGATACGGCGAACAGGAAACGTAATCCAGCCCAAGCTCATGGCAAAACTCAACCGATGATGGATCCCCGCCATGCTCGCCGCAAATGCCGCACTTCAATTTAGGACGCGTTTTGCGGCCGCGCTCAAGCGCCATGCGCATCAACTGGCCAACTCCCTCGCGATCAAGAACCTGAAAGGGATCGTCCGCTAAAATATGCAGTATTTCATGCGGATCTCGAGGATTTGGAAATCCTTGCACATACAGGGGCACGAATTTCGCGCTGTCGTCGCGACTGATTCCAAAAGTGGTCTGGGTGAGATCGTTGGTGCCGAAACTGAAAAATTCCGCATCGATGGCGATTTTATCTGCAATTAAAGCCGCGCGCGGCAATTCGATCATGACGCCGACTGAGTAAGGAATGGTTTTTCCTTTTTCCTGAAAAACCTTTTGCGCCGTCATATCAATAAGGGCTTTCTGGTGATCGATTTCCGCTTTTATTCCCACTAGCGGCAGCATGATTTCCGGAAACACTTGAATCCCCTCTTGGGACACTTCAATAGCCGCCTCCAAGATGGCGCGCGTTTGCATAATCGTCACATCCGGATAGGTGATTCCCAAACGGCATCCACGATGGCCCAACATGGGATTTTGCTCTTCCAACGAGGCGCCGATGTGAGCAAGCTGTTCGACGGGAATGTTCATGAGTTTCGCCAACGCCTTCAATTCATCCGCTGTATGCGGCATGAACTCATGCAGCGGCGGATCTAAAAACCGAATGGTGACGGGCATTCCAGCCATTGCGCGGAAGATTCCGATGAAGTCCTGCTTTTGATGCGGCAGCAGATTGGCGATGGCGCGTTTGCGTTCTTCAATGTTGACGCTAAAGAACATCCGGCGCACATCATTAAGACGGCCCGCTTCGAGAAACATATGTTCGGTGCGGCAGAGGCCGATGCCTTCCGCTCCAAAGGCTCTGGAGACAAGACTATCCTCAGGGGTGTCGGCGTTGGCTCGCACACGCATTGTACGGTATTTGTCAGCTAGATCCATGATTCGCTTATATTGCCGATAGGGGAGGCTTTCTTCAGGGGTTTTTGTTTTTGTCAGCAGAACTTGCACGATTTCAGAGGGACTGGTTTCAAGTCCGCAAAAAAAGACTTCTCCAGTGGCGCCATCGATCGAGATGAGATCTCCTTCTTTAATTAACAATCGTTCAGGATGAAGCGGAGCCGAAAGCGTTTTTGCAGCGTCGTCAAGGCGCAGCGCTCCGCATCCGACAATGCAGGGTTTTCCCATTCCACGAGCAACCACGGCCGCGTGGCTCGTGCTGCCCCCGCGAAGAGTCAAGATGCCGTCGGCGGCGACCATGCCGGGAAAATCGTCAGGATTGGTCTCTTGGCGCGCCAGAATGCATGGCGTTCCTTTTTGCTTCATCTCAATGGCTTTTTCTTTGGAAAAGACAAGCCTGCCCGAAGCGGCGCCTGGTCCGGCGTTCAGTCCATTGGCGGCCAAGCGGTCGCGGGCGGCGTATTTCGCTTTGATGTCGAAAACAGGCGCCAGCAACTGGATGAGTTGCTCCGGATGGACGCGTCTGAGAGCTGTTTTTTCATCAATGAGTCCATCTTCCAGCATCTCCACGGCCATGCGGACGGCGGCGAAACCTGTGCGTTTTCCATTGCGCGTCTGCAGCATGTATAATTTTCCATCATCGATAGTGAATTCGATGTCTTGCATATCCGTATAGTGTTTTTCCAAACGCATCACGATGTTGTGCAACTGTTGATACACCTCCGGCATGAGCTCTTCCAGACTATCCAGATTCGATTGCATGACTTGCTTCTGATATTGATTGATCGGATGCGGCGTCCGCATGCCCGCCACGACCTCTTCACCTTGAGCGTTGATTAAGAATTCTCCATAAAATTGCTTTTGACCTGTGGCGGGGTCGCGGGTGAATCCGACGCCGGTGGCGGAGCGATCGTTCTTATTGCCGAAGACCATCGTTTGCACGGTGACTGCGGTGCCCCAGTCGTCGGAGATGTGATGAAGTTGACGGTAAAGGACTGCGCGTTCACAGTCCCAGCTGTTAAACACCGCTAAGATGGCTTTGAACAATTGTTCTTGCGGGTCTTGCGGAAAAGGTTTGCCTAACTGTTTCTCATGGAGCTGCTTGAACAAAAGGCATGCCTGTTTGAGCCCTTCGACGCTCAGTTCGATGTCTAGCTGGACGCCTTCGCGTTTTTTTATCTCTTCAAAAGTTTTTTCAAACAACTTGCGATCCATGCCCTCCACAATATCGGAATACATCATGATGCAGCGACGATAGCTGTCATAGGCCAACCGTTCGTTTTGGGTGACTTTCGCCAGACCGATAACGGAACAGTCATTAAGGCCTAAATCGAGAATGGTGTCCATCATGCCGGGCATGGAAACTCTTGCCCCCGAGCGAACGGACACCAACAGAGGATTGCTTTCACCGCCAAATGTGGAGCCCATTTGTTTTTCCAACTGTCGCATAGCGGAGCGCACGGCCTCTTCTAGATTTTCGGACAAACGCCGTTCATTGTGACGATAATCGTTGCACGCTTCAGTCGTGATGATAAAACCCGGCGGAATGGGCAGTCCAAGCGTAGCCATCTCAGCTAAACCCTTGCCCTTGCCTCCAAGGAGATTTTTATCTAAAGGCGGAGGCGGCGCATCCGCGCCAAATGGATAGACGCACTGCGCCGATGTCTTTTTTTTGAAAGCTGAGGCAACCGTTTCCATAGCGCTCCAAAGTTATAGATTTAACGCGGCGACGTTTTTTTAAACGCACAACCCACCCCCGGATGGGGGTGAGGGCATGTAGCCCAGGGCAAGCGAAAGCGCAGCCCTGGGTAATCGTGTTATATGATGCACCCCTGAAAGGGGTGAGGGCCTACTTTTCGCTAGCGACATGCAAATCCATTCTACGTTCAATTTGGACTCATTGAACGCAATTAAACATGGGCCCGCACCCCTTTCAGGGGTGCATCATTTAATGCAGCTACCCAGGGCTGCGCTTCGCTTGCCCTGGGCTACATGCCCTCACCCCCATCCGGGGGTGGTTGTGCGATGCGTTTAAAAAAAACGCGCCATAGCGTCAAGGCTGACCCAAGAAAAAACGTCCTAATAAATGTCTACTTATTATAAATTAAATTATGCTTTTCTTTTTTAAATTGACAGAAGATTGTCTTGAAATTATGCTTCATGCAATTTGAATGCCAACCAAGGAACAAACAGATGATCATCCTTTTATTAGCGGCTCTATTGAATTATGTCAGCGCGCCTGTCGCCACAATGCGAGAAGGTCCTTCAGAAGACACCAAAATCGCTTCGCAAGTTTTCAACTCTGAGCAAGTCGCCATTTTAGAAAAGCAAGGAGATTGGGTTAAAATCGCAACTGTAGACGACTTCCCCTATCAGGGATGGACGAAAATGTCAGCTCTTTGTCAACGTGAACATCCTTTTCTAGATAAGCAGGGAACAATTATTGCGCGCGTGAATCGTCTGGCGGCTCATCTTTATCATGTTAAAGACACAGAATATGGACCGATAAAAACTCTGCCTTTTGAAAGCCGGTTGGAGGTGATGGATCAATTTGGAGATCTTAACGGCCGCTGGCTGTATGTGCAACTCGTTGATGGTTCTTATGGCTACATTCAACGTGGAGACGTTTTTTTAAATCCAGCGACGATAAACGCAGAAAAAATGGTTGAACTCAGCAAAACTTTCTTGGGCTTGCCTTATACCTGGGGCGGACGTTCCAGCTTTGGTTATGATTGCTCAGGATTTGTCCAGATGCTATATCGTCAAATGGGCGTCTCCATCCCAAGAGACTCGAAACAACAAGTGGTTTGGGAAGGTTTCCGCGAAGTGGCGATTGAAAACATGCAACCTGGCGATTTAATATTTTTTGGTCGAGAAGCCAACAAAGTCACTCATGTAGGCATGTATCTTGGCAATGATCAATTTATTCAAGCTGTGGGAGCTGCGGAAAATAAGCCCTATTTACGCATTAGCGGCATTCATGATCCGCATTGGAGCGGCGTCGGCTCCCTACCCTACCGCGTCGCCCGGACCCTGAAAAATGGAAATTAAAATTGTCTTTCATCTTCCAAAGCGCTATATGTAAGATTATGGCGCTTACTTAGGAGGATACTATGAATCCTATAGTCACCACAGTGCAAAATGCGACCTGGGGTTTGATCCCTGCAACGGAGCAAACGCCGAAGCCAATATGGGCGATCTTTAAGGGCGTCCATTATATCCACCAACTTTGGCGTTGGTATCGACATGCTGAAGTCTATTCTAATCCTGACAACTTTCAAAATTTGATGCTGGGACACGTATTAAATTACGTTGCCGGAGACAACACCGTCCTAAGAATCGCTGCGCAATGCGTGCTTATCGCGAATCGCATTTTAACTTGCGTCGAGCAATGCGCCAACATGTTCAACGCTTATCAGCAATTGGCCAATGCCATTAAAGGCAATTATCCACGCCATCGCATATCCAAATGGTCCACCAAACAACCCTCTTCAATATATTCTCCCTCGACCAAACAGTGGATGAAAAAGGGATGGGATTCCGCCGGCAACCGCGTTAAGCGCATTGCAATCGCCTTGTTTTGCCTATTCAAGGAGATGTTCAAATTAAGCATGTGCATCATGGACGCCATCGAATCATTTTCCTTAAGTCCGACAACGCGCAACGAGAGTATCAATCAATTGTTTGTCAATGCAACGCAGTCGATAGATCGGCTAGTGGGAACTCAGGAAATGCTTCGCGACGGCCTTGTTCGCCATCGAGAAATCATCGCCCAATTCTTAATAGGCATGGGTTCTCAATGGAAAGTAGAATATCTCATCGGAACTGTCGAGTCTACTTTGGAAGGAGCGAAAAAAATTCAAAAAGTCGCGCATTTTGGCGACGGCATTATTCCAGACCTTGGAAAACGCATGATCTACGGAGCCGCTCAAGGACTCGGGATGGAGAGCTATCTGTCATGGCAGCCTGATCCCGAGCCAAAATGGCTAAAAGCGTTTGCTGAAGCGAAACCCACGCGCAAAGCGCGCTTCGTCCTCTCTGAAGGAGCTCGAGCCAAACGTGAAAAATGGCGCGGTCATCACCCAAAAGCCCTTTCCGCTAATTTGGAATATGCGCTGGTTGGAAAAACGTAGCGTAGACTTCAGTCTGCGCTTGTTTGCGCAGGTTTTAACCTGCGCTTGTTTTTGCGGGTTTTAACCCGCAAACTTGCGGCCAAAGACTCCCCTTGCTTTGCGGGTTAAAACCCGCAAAAACAAACGCAGGTTAAAACCTGCGTAAACGAGCGCAGACTGAAGTCTACGCTACAACTGGAATATGCGCTGGTTAGAAAAACGTAGCGTAGACTTTAGTCTGCGCTTGTTTGCGCAGGTTTTAACCTGCGCTTGTTTTTGCGGGTTTTAACCCGCAAACTTGCGGCCAAAGACTCCCCCCTTGCTTTGCGGGTTAAAACCCGCAAAAACAAACGCAGGTTAAAACCTGCGTAAACAAGCGCAGACTAAAGTCTACGCTACAAACCGTTGCAAAATTCTTTAACAATCGTCTCATCATTTACACCGTATGCCAGCCTCTAAAACAA
>Ga0207104_1036_pt1 | contig 32501 bp, 41 predicted proteins | sample Alteio_BWMinHeat_79_FD_153538 | JGI IMG/M metagenome (GOLD analysis project Ga0207104, IMG submission 153538) | Enriched cells from forest soil in Barre Woods Harvard Forest LTER site, Petersham, Massachusetts, United States -... | ecosystem: Environmental > Terrestrial > Soil > Temperate forest >...
GGGCGCTCGTGGCGGATATTCTGTTTGAAGGCACCGCCAGTTTCACCGCGCCAGTGGCGATGGAAACCCGCCCCATGGCGGAACAGACGCTGAGCAAGACGTCCAGCCTCTCGCAGCCGTCTATCCAGAGGTAAGCGTGCCTCGCATGGTCTTCAAGCCAGCCGCATCCTGATCCGGCCGCGGCTGGTATCATTTCAATCTCAACTGAAGGCGTGAGCAGAATCACGCAAGGTCAGAATTCTTCATGTTCTTAACAGGGAGGTTCCCATGAGAATATTCACGATTGTTGCAATGGCCTTTCTCTTCGTGTTCGTTGGAATGCAGCGGGTTGCTCGAGCTGATGAGGTAAAAGCCAACTAGGAGGAAATGAAGGGAGAAGCGAACGCGAAGGCTGAGAATGCCAAAGGGGAAGCGAAGGCCCTTACGGAAGAGGCAAAAGGGAATACGGTGAAGGGCACGATGGAACGGGCGAAGGGGAACACGAAAGCAGCGGGAGAAAGAATCAAAGGCAGCGCGAAACAACTGAAAGCTAAGACCGAATAAATCAGTCAAGACTCTGTCTGGAGAGGGCAACAAGAAACAAACTCGACGGAAGGCCGAGGCTCCCTGGCCATTCACGGATCTTCGCCATAATTAGGGAAAACCTGATGATAAAGCTAGTTCTGATGCTCGTGTTCTTCATCGCTGCGGCCTGTGTGCTCGTCGCCTTCAACTATAGCTACTCCGACGGCAGTCGAGCCGGCTACATTCAGAAATTTTCCCACAAGGGCTGGATCTGCAAGACGAACGAAGGGGAGCTGGCAATGACCACGGTGCCGGGCGTGGCCCCGATATTGTGGAACTTTTCAGTCTGGGAGGGGAAAGTGGCGACACAACTCGCGCAGGTCATGGGAAAACGGCTGGTGCTTCACTATAAGGAATACCGGTACCTGCCGACAACTTGCTTCGGAGAGACTGCCTACTTCGTCGATCGGGTCGAGGTCACTGAATAACTCCCGCTGCACTGCCCCACTTAATTTGTGGACAGATCGTGTCTCATTTGTGACCATCCTTTTTGTAAAGAATTCAATTTCTTCTGGGACTCCACTTCCAAAGGGATTCTGGTATTACTCGTCTGCTAATCTGTGAGGAGGTCCACGGCTGGCTCCCACCACGATCGTTTTGAATAGATTTTACTGTGTTTCTGGTATCTTCCCCTGACGCATTCTCCCTGTCCAGATTTTAAGGGGGCACAACATACGCTCCAAAACTAGTTTAAAACCTCTTGGAAACCCGGGTTTCTATTCTAGTTTAAAACCCCCGGGACCGAGAAGATAGCGATGTGGTCCCTGAATCCGCTGAGGCAGGTCCTCTGTGGCTGGGTCAAAATCCTGCGCGTAAATTCACAGTTCTCCGGTCGATTTTCCACAGGATTTGCCGTATTCTTCCGCAGGCTCAAAAACAAATGTTTTTGAACTACCATGATGTAAATAGTTCCTACGGAACTCTCGCATCTTGACGGGACTCACCGTATCGGCGTAGCCTTCAACCCTGACGTACCAGTTACCTCGACTGCTCTCTCCTACGCGCCTTGTATCCTCCCCCGCGCGATGGATCCCACGGTCCCCGCAGCTCCTACGCCAGCCTCGTTCTGAAGCGCGGCATTCTTTGATGTCGATATCATGACCGCCGGCTCTTGCTTCAGCGAGCCGCAGCTCTGACAGGGAAGACGTTCCGGTTCGGTATCGGAATCGTCTCTAGCCAAGCAGGTCGTGGTGTGGGTCGATCGCGAAGCGCTGAAAAAGCAGTACGGCGTGTTCAAGCACGTCCCCCGGTTCTGATAGGGGAAACCAGAAATTCAGGAGGAACCGCATGTCGTCGCAGGGAACGCAGACTCTCGCCATAGAGGTTCCGGCCATAGAGAAACCCCAAAACGGGATCGCGGGGCTGAAGCATTGGCGCTATGATTTGTTGGCGGGGTTACAGGTCGCACTCGTGGGGCTTCCGCTCTCCCTGGGTATCGCGGTGGCCTCCGGTGCGCCTCCCATCACCGGTGTGATCTCGGCGATTGTCGGAGGATTGATCTATCCCTTCCTCGGCGGATCCTTCGTGACGATCAGCGGCCCGGCTGCCGGCCTGGCACCCGCGTTGCTGGCCGGCATGCTAACGCTCGGCCACGGCGACTTGACGGCGGGCTATCCGCTCTTGCTCGTCGCCATCTGTTTCACCGGCATCGTGCAGATCATACTGAGTCGCTTTGGCGCGGGGAAATTCGGTCTGTTTTTCCCCATCTCCGTGGTCGAAGGCATGTTGGCCGCGATCGGGGTGATGATCATCGTCAAGATGATACCGAACTTCGTCGGGCACCTGACGCCCCCCGTCAAATCGATTCCGCTGGCCATCGCCAAGTTTCCGGAGAACTTTCTGCATATAACCCCGACGGTGTTCTTGATCGGCGGCATCAGCTTGGGCCTGCTCATGATCCTGTACCAGATCAAACACCGTGCGGCCCAGATGATCCCCCCGCCCCTCCTGGTCGTCGGCTTGGGCATATTGCTGGGCTGGTTGCTCGACCTCACACCGGACTACCTGATCCACGTACCGTCCGATATCCTGAACCAGGGCTTTCGTCTTCCCGACTTTCAGGGGGTCTTTGGACACCCCGACTTGTGGCTGGACGTTCTACTCATCGTCGTCACGGTGACCCTCATCGACGGCACCGAGTCGATTGCCACGGTCGCCGCCATCGATAAGATCGACCCCTTTAAAAGGAGATCGGACCCGAACAAAACGCTGCAGGCGATGGGCATCTCCAATCTGCTGTCCAGCCTGGTCGGGGGCTTGACGATCATTCCCGGGGGGATGAAAAGTACGGTCAACATCGTTGGCGGGGGGCGGACTCTGTGGGCCAACGGCTACTATGGTCTGACGATGATGTTCCTGTTGGTAGCGGGCACGGGCCTGATCAATCGGATTCCCCTCGCGACCCTGGCTGCCTTGCTCATGTATGTCGGCTATCGATTGTGTGCGATTCGGGTCTTTCAGAAGATCTTTGCGATCGGCAAGGAACAGCTGCTGATTTTTATCGTGACGATGGTGGTCACGTTAATCGAGTCGGATCTGTTGGTTGGCATTGCGATCGGGATGCTGACCAAGCTCGCGGCGCTCTGCTTTCACCTTGTCCGGTCCCCTGGCTCACAGGGGTTGCCGGCCGCGCTCAAAGAATTGTTCAGCAATCCCCTCATCCGAATCGGAGACGGCCGAGTGTCTAGCGGACGCTACAGGGAGATGATGAGCGTCGCCACCTGCGCGATACGGGGCAAGGCCGGAGAGATGAAGAATCCCTACAAAATCTACCTGTCGTCGGTCACCTGCATGAATCTGATGAAACTCGACAAGGCGCTCAGCCAGATCGTCGTTCCTTCAAACACCAAAGCCAACTACGTGGTCATCATGGCGGGCCAGGTCATCGACCATACGGCCATGGAGTATTTGCATAATTTTCAGGATCAATGTATTGAAGCCGGCCATACCTGCGTCCTCGTTGGCATGGACCACTTCCGCGCGTTTTCCGACCACGTGCTGGCCTATCGCGTGAAGCATACCCTCCAAGACTCCGCCGCCTATGCATGACGAGGCGTGCGCGGGCGCGTCAGGCGGAAGGCGGTGGGAGGCGCTGACACATCCAAACCTGTTTCCAGCTCCTACGAGCCGGCCCATGGATGGACGGAAGAAGATGCTGCGCACCGTGTCTCATGATGCTATTGAGGTGTCCGTCAAACCCGGGCTAGTTCATTCAGTCCCCATATTGCCTTAGCCACACTTCAGCCACAGGTTGAGGACTTCCCGAGTGAAAACAGAGAGTCCGGGAGCGGCTGCGAATATGCAACCCGCTCTCTCCAATCCATCTTTCAACGCTCTGTCGTCCAGGTTAATGCTACAACGTTCCAGGATCGCCGTGGGAGCATGTACCCCTTCTTTCGTAGGGTTGACGCATCGCGTGAAGCGGCGTTAGATATCTACTCCACTCCAAGCCTGGAGTCGTTTTCTGCCGTGGTCGACACAGGCGCCTTCGGCATCGGAAGGGACGCCGCCACAGATGGTTTCGCAGAAAAACCGAAGAGTTCCTGCGCGAAGGAGTTCCTCTGTAATTTAGTACGAGGTCCGGAATTGAATTCACCTCCAAGTGGTAACATCCTCAACCACAAGCAGCATCGTTACGTGTCAAGCCCCTCGCAGACTGACCCTCCCTCTCTGCTCGGCTAGATTCTACTGAATTGCACACAGTCTTTTGCGGGCGCTGCGCCTAGGAACCGAAATGGCCGGCGTATACCTTCGTATAAGGCTTACAAGGGCATCCTGCCGGAAGGAACATGCTATGGATAAACAGAGCGGTCAACTATTACGCGTCAGCCAGGTGATTCAGGTTGCACGGGAGCGAAGAGATAGCAAGCGTGCGCCCTGCAGGCTAGTTTGCCCCTTCAAACTGACGAAGTTTGTGGACAAGAGCACTGTGAAGCTGACAAAAGGATTCGGGCACGCGATCAATAAGAGCCTCAGGGGCATGCTGCTCTTGCTTCCTGTGCCACTGAACAGACGGCAGGTGATTGAAATTCAGGTGCCCTCAGAGTCTAGGAAGACGCCGAGCACCAAATTGGCGGAAGTATGTTGGTCGCGGCCCATTCCGTTTAGTGACCGAGTCAAGATGTACCTGGCGGGCACTCGTTTTTTCTTTGAGCTTCCTGCTCCTAGTCAGTCGCCGCAGACTCGCTAAACCCCGGCTCGCTCCCGCTTCTTATTCCTAATCAGGCTTAGAAGCCCTGCCTGTTTCATCCTCACATCCCCTTTTTGAACGGCGTCTAGGGAACACAGGGCGGTTCTACACTCGTTCAGATGCACTGTCTGTCTCGGTGATCACGAACACTGCTCTAACGCCACTGTTCTCGCTGTGTATCTGCCCTATAAATCCTGCCCTCTTCTCCATGTGGTGAACATCTCCGTTCAGTAGGTCCTGCCGAAACTCACCGAGTTCTGCGGAACTGGCAAAGACAAGTACGAGCGGACCATTGCCGATGTGCCCCTATCGGATGGGACGAACGTCAATCACGCGCTGGTCAAGGACGGCTGGTGCTGGTGATACAGGAAGTATGCGCCGTTCACTTCCGAACTTGAGAAATTGGAGAGCGAAGCACGAGCCGCGAAAAAAGGTCTGTGGGTTGATCTTGCACCCATTCCGCCGTGGGTCTACAATAACGCAAGGAGAGGGCAATCACTCGACCTCTCAGACCTTGTGCCGTGGGACAACGGAACCAGGAGTAGCGATAATTCTCGCGGTCCACCACTCATAGGAGCGGTAGAACCGGATTCTTCTAGCCCCACTTTACCCTATCCCATCATCGGCAATCGTCGCAGTCACATCTACCATCGGCCCGACCGCCCAACTACAGTCAAGTTGCCCCGCGGAATCGAGTGGAGTTTAATAGCGCCACACTCTCGTGGCTTCGAGTAGGTGGTTGCTCTATAGCCTCCGCCACTGAAGGAGCAGGCTGCGCGGGTGGATGGGCGAGTCGGTACGCCGTAAGGGCTGCGCTGCATGCGAAGAAGAGAAAGGCTGCTTCGTTGTCTTTGTCGGGCACCATGAGCGGGATGAGGGGGGGGGGAGTTGAGGACATGGGGGCAACCTCCGGGTTATGAAGGGTAGGAGACAAAGTCCTAAGGGGACTGCTTCTGTATCATGCGGTCATTGATATTCCAATATGCGTAGTAATCCGAATCAGCAACGAGAGCTCTGGCACCTCCACAGTACCCTTATTACTCATTGCGTAGGCAACCGGCTCTTCGGTGAGGAAGTTCCACAGTTGGGCGAAGAAGGTCCGCTTGTCGGACAGAGGCTCGCGGGAAGCAGTTGCGGTCATCGGCATCGTGCCCATCACGACATTGCTTCCGCTCGACGCCATCGTCCCTGAGCTGCCGCTTCCTCCGCTGCCACACGAGATCAGGGAGAGGAGCACCAGGCTACAGGCCACCACCTGACTAATCTGGGAAATGGATCGCCATAATGAGTCGAATGAGTCGATCGTGAGTAAGTGCTTCATCGAACGACCTCCTTTAAAAACTGAAGGTTCCATTACCCTGTCATAATTCGGCCAGCGCTTTAGATCGGCCATCAGCAATCATCGGGAGACCGACTCCCCCCGTTTAAAGAAAGTGTAGGATCATCCCCTGCTGGAATGCCCACGCATCCAAGCCGTGTCCAGCGAACTCCGAGCCGTTTTCCAGGATCAGGTCCTCCGACAATCAGCGGTGGGCAAAGATCCGCTTGAGAATTTGACACACGCTTTATTGTTCGCTCCCTCTATTTTCGATTTCGCTCCAGAGCATCAAGCCGCCGCTCAAGGCCCCCTTCGCCTTGACCAACGTTCCTGCCTTCACCGCACTGAAAAAGGCAGTTCGACCGATCACGACGTCGTTAGGGCCTTTGAAGTTACTGTCCAAGATCGGCGACGTATCAATGAGAACTCCAAGCACAGTGACGTTGGGATTGACGACAGATTGCACCGCTCCCTCTAGGATAACCTGGGTGGCCGGGGAGAGCTTTTCAACTTCCGACGCAATTGCCGTATTGGGCCCGGTCGCACGGCCTCGGACCCTGATATGGTCAGTCACCGCGACGGGCCCATTTATGAAAGTAGTCTGGGCATCCGTAGCAACGGCAAGGGGCGATAATCCGGCGATGGTGAAGGGCGCAACACCGGTAACATCGCCTTCGATCTCCACATTGTCTCTGAAGGACACTTCCTTGGCCGTCAGAACACCATTGGTCAAGGCCCCCTTCACCTCACCCTCGACGCCCAGCGCCAAATCGCCAGCGACACCACCTGCAAAAATGGTGTTTGCATTCGTGACAACCGGCACACCGTTGACCGTAAAACTGGCAGTTGAATTGAAAAGTGTAATCGCTCCTTCCACATCGATTTCAGCGGCGTCCGGCACGTTGATCCGCACCGGTTCGATCTTGGTGGCATTCATGGTCCTTGTAAACCGATCGCACGGAGTACCCTTCACTTTCACCAGCAAATCATTCCAGGCGTTACCGGCCGGACTCGGCATGTTGTGGAAGACAGCGCCGCCGTAGTTCACCGTCAAACCTCTGATGGTAAAGGTCTGGGTGCCGCTATTGTGATTTTCGACGACACCTGTTACCTGGCAGATGGCCGGCGAAATTTTCTTTTCGATCAGCGTGGCAATAATCAACCCTTTGCGTTTCACGAAACCGTTCACTTCCACGAGATCTCCTACCACGAGTCCACTGATATTCGGAGGGGCTATACTGTTGTCAAACGCCGTGCCGTCATCGATCAGCACTGTCTGGCCTAAGACGACAATACGGTCGTTAGTACCCGGAATGGTTTGAATCGCACCATCCACGACATCTTCCTGAGTGATCGTTGTCGCCGTCCTTGTGCCGGTAGAGGACATCGAGCCATTGACTGTCACCACCATGCCCACCTTGAGATCGTTCTGTGATCCTGGCTGTCCATCGACCACGAACGAGGTGTTCTGAGTCTGGTACTCCTTCCCGTTCAGCTTGACGCTGCCGAATCCAGTGATGACTCCTGAACTCACCGAGGACGTGGCCGTTGCGCTGGGTGCGCCCGTCCCTCCTCCGCCTCCACCGGAGCACGACAAGGCGGCAAGCACACAGAAGCCGGCACCTAGCGTGGCAAACAAGGTTGTGCGTTTCATCCTCTAGCCCTTTTGTTGTCAGGTCTGAACGTCATCCTCAAAATAATAGAGGCCGATACCAACGCGTTTGCGTCCCGTTCCGTTCACTGCAGGATTCACATCCCGGTCCCGTCGCGAAAGCCAGCGATCGATGCCTTCCAGAAATGCTTGGGCTCGATCGGCGGACAGGCGTTGAAATTCCTGGACGGCTTCCACCGGCACGTTGTCATACATGACTTTGCGCTGGAATCGTGGAACGGCCTGGGGATTGAGATTGTGGGCAATCGTCGCGATGAGGTCCGCTGTGTCCGTCCCCAGGATCTGAAGCTTGTCCGTTTCGCTTTGTGCCGGCACATAGAAGCGGGCTTGCAGGCGAATGCGACCATCTTTTGTCTTGCGCACGGCTCCGACTCGGAGGAACTCATCCAACATCGCCCTGATTGGCATATCTCCACTGTAGCGTCGTACCAATGCTCCGAACGACACGCTCTTTCCCTCTACCGGCAGGGCAAGAGGGTCGCCGACCTTGTCATGGAATTCCTTGTCGCGAACCCACCCGGCAATGACGCGAGCCCCACGGTTGTACCGGTCTGTGGCCTCCTGATCCTCCACATCGGCGGTCGTCATGATGCGCCTCACCTCCTTGCGCGTGAGGCCGGTCAGAATCGAAACTCGCGAGGTCGTCTGTTTCTTGCCCGGCAAAACGAACTCTTCGGCAGCCACTCGAACATAAACCTGGCGCGCGACCGCTGACAGCACATCGCAGGGGATACCGTGCCGTAGAAGAATGCGTACGAGAGGGCGCAGTAAGACGGCGAGCGCAGCGATGATTGATTGTGCGTGATGGCGAGGCATATTTTGGGAAACATATCCCAAATTGCGCCTCCCTTGTCAAGTACCGCCTCCTGGGTTTGTGCATCACATGAATCGTGACGTCGAGTTCACCTCGAAAAAGAAACCTGGTTTGGACGCGGGATGAGGTGTGGAGAAACGGTCCTCCTATCGGACTCGAACTTTGAGAAAAGGGACGACTCTAAGTAGCCACTTTGTTGAGAATCGCTGGCTGCATTCACTGGATCCATTGTGACTCAACTGTGGCAGAACTATTGTGTCCGATCGGGTTCGATCGGTTCCTCCCCTGCCTCTGACTCATCTGTAAGTGATTGAGAACGAACCGAGGAGACTAGATTGGAGCCTATAGTCTCTGGCGCTGTAAGGTTTTCAAATCTCGCACCCTCCGCCATATTTTCCCCGGCCACAACCGTTTTACGCCCGTGGAGCATCTATGGAGGTGGAGGACTGAAAAGGATGTGACCAGTTTTGTGACCAGACAAGGCTGGAATGGAAAGGAAAGAACGAGAATGTATGGACTGAATGGAACGCTACAGGACCTCGATATTGCTAACTAAATTGGGGAAACCGTTGCAATAGCGAGCTTTGTGAGAAATGGCCATTTATCACTCTTAATCAGCGGGCCACCGCATAGAATCACAATCCTGGAGACAGGTTGCCCCTCCGCGGGTCATCTGCAACGGGGCGTGCCGTTTGGGCAATTCCGCAGATGTTTTGTGTCTGTGCTATGCGTGTGCCTGGAGAAGGCACACACGCATATGGTCCGGTAAGCCCAAGAGGAATCAGTTGGTGAGTAATGAGGAAAGAGCGAATGTACCGTCTCCTCTCGCTCGTCTGCATCGCAACCTAGTCTTCTGCACGATCCCTCTTTCGCACGCGCTCTCCTCGGAGGCGCGCCATCGGGACGGATCTCTGTCGGTCGACCCATTGCATCGTTCGCCACATCTCTGACAGATCCCGCACCGAACTCGGAACATCCCCGACGACCTGGCGAAACGTCTCTCCCAGCTTACGAAGTTCCTCGCCGGGAATCTTGGCGTAGTCCTTCCCTTGCCGTTCAAACTGCCCATTCGGAAAATCATCCTTGTTGAGCACTTCGATGATTTCCTCTTTCGAGAGGCCCAATTGCCGCAGTGACGCGATCCAGTTCGCTACAAGATAATGGACTCTCGGCTTGAAGGGCTGATGGGGAGGTCGCGACGTCTGCTCCCACAACTTGAGAAGCCATTCAAGTGACGCCGGGAATATTGGTTTGTGCTTCGTGCCATAGAGATTCTCCCGGTCACTTTTGACTCGGAAAAGCAGGGTTCTGTCCTTCTGTAGAGCTCGCCGAATCTTGTGGCCAATCTGAGACCAGAACTGCTCGTCAAATATCAGTAGCTCCATTCCACACCGCGGACAGGTGTCCTCACGACACGTCCCGCTCCGGCATCTCGCACACCATCCCACCAACCCGGCCAAGTTGGTTTCTCCGGTCAAGAGCCGGAGCCACTCCACGCCGGACAATGTGTGAAGATCGATCCCCTTGGACCATTTCTTTTTGTTCATGCGACGCCGGAGACCACCGACACACGCTAACACTCTCTTCGCGATTTCCCAAACGTTATCCTCAGTCATTTCCACCTGAGTTCCGATTTTCGCGTGTTCATTCGCCATCTTGCGATGAGTCCTTCTCCCAATTTCGTGGAAGTCTCCCCTCTGCCAATATTGTGGCCTGGAGACATGATGAGCGAAATCCCCTCAGAGCTGTTGATCGCCGCCGACGTGGCCCGCTGGCTACGCATCAGGGGCTCCACGGTTTATGCGTGGGCCGCATCAGGTAAAATACCGAGCGTCAAGTTGAATGGTACAGTCCGGTTCATTCGCGCTGACATCGAACGTTGGCTCAACGATCGTTCGAGCGATCTCGCGGACTCACGTCCATCAATGCCCCATCCGATGATACCACCTACACCGACCGCTGTGTCTCATCAGACTATCAAACGAGCTGGCGCACGAGCAATCCGACGGGTCACGAGCAGGCAATCCTCGCAACGCAATTCTACGAGTGGGTCCCCGCTTCCCACAGCCGAAGCTGGAGAACGAAAGGGCAAGCTGTAGTGGGGATTTATCGACGGCCCGATAGCCCAACGTGGTGGATGTCGTTCCAAGTGGACGGGCAGCGCGTCCGCCTGAATACCATGGTCGAGGACGGTCACCTCGCGACAGAGTTGTTCTGTGCCTGGAAGGCGGATGTGGCGCGGACCCGCTGGCTTGGTGCACCGCCTTCCGATGGCGACCACACGGTTGCTGAACTTATTGCCCAATACCTTAAGACCATCACGCCTCGGAAGTCATCGGGTTCCCGACGACGCGATCGCGTCATCCTCGCGCAATTTGCGAGGCGGTGGGGAAGCCTGCTCGTGAGCGAACTGGGTGCGTTGCTGATCGAAGAGTATCTGGGCGAACGACTTGCCCAGGTAAGCTTCGCGACCGCCTCGAAAGAACTCGGGGTGCTCAAGACCGCGTTTCATTGTGCGATCCGCTGGGGATGGATCCGCTCTTCTCCGTTTGTCGGGATTGTGTTGAACCAGGAAGGAACTGCGCGCCTGCGCTGGCTCTCCGAAGATGAGGAAACGAGGCTGCTGGCCACCGGCCCGGCTTGGCTTCGGGACCTCGTCAGCGTGGGTCTCGATACAGGCCTGCGTCCCGGGAACCTCGTGGGACTCCAATGCGTGTGGGTGCAGCCCGCCGACGCCTGCCTGATCATCCCAAGCGAGCAGACGAAAACAAAGAAACGCCCCATCACCATTCCCTTGACAAGACGAGCAGCTGATATCGTTTACACCTATCTCCAGAACGCTCGCTCCCAACATCTCTTCGTGTCGAAGGCAGGTCGCCCCTACTCCTGTGGCGAGGTCAACAGAGCGTTACATCGTGTGGCTGTCACCATCGGCTTATGTGAGGTCTGCCTCTACACGCTGCGTCATACCTTCATCAGTCGACTGGTTCAGGCTGGAGTCTCACTGCCGGTCGTAGCAGCCCTAGCGGGCCATCAAGACATTCGTATGACGATGCGCTATGCGCATCTGGCCCCTCAACATCTGCGTGACAGCATCGCCACCCTTGAAGCGAGAAGGATCACACCACCCGAGCACAGTCTCACGACCAACGGGTGAAGGAGGAGGAGTCCCCATGAAGAAGTGTAACTTTTGCGAGCGACAAGACTTCGCCTCACGCCAGTCGGTTTACGCCCACCTGAAGTGGTGTCGCGCATATCGACAACACAAACACAAGCGGAATACTGCCTTAGGCACGTCCCTTAGGCAGGCAGTCCCTAAGGCACCAGTTCATGAGACGATACCGTCCCCCGTACAATCGCCCCCACTGCCTCCCCCGGCCGACCCGTTTGCTGCGATTATCGAAGCCCTGCAACGCGGTAAGTCACTGTCACCAAATGTTGGTGATACCCAGGAGACGCCACAACAGAAGCGGCGCCGATTGTTACAGGCTGCGAAAAGCCAGGTTGTCGATCACTATCGGTCGTTCACAGGAACGGTCACGGCAGAAATGCGTGCCGCGGCGAAACTGACCATCGAACGTGAACTGCGAAATGAGCCGCTCGAGGAATTACCATCCCCAGAGGTGAGCGAACTCGCCGGAGGCGTGCGTGACCGGATCTACACCGCTTTCCTTCGCCGGCAAGAGCAGGACGCACGACGCACCAAGGAAGTAGAAGAGCGCAAACGTATCACCCAGGGCGAAGATGAACGTATGCAACGCGACGCTGAACGTACCCAACAAGAACGCCGTAAAAGGAAAGCCGCCATCCTCGATGAGGCGCGGCGTCGGGCCGTGAGATTGCTCAAAACACGTTCACGCAAACCTCTGGAACCACTGCAGGCGATGGAGGACGTGTGCACCCAGCTTGACGAGGCCCTTACCGGAGCCGAACCGCTGTCCGAAGCGTACGCAGCCATTGAGGCCCTGCTCCAGGCCCGCGTCGCTGAATGGGACGCCTCCGACGCAGCGCGGGAGGCCAAGCGGCAAGAGGAATGGTGGGAACTAGCGACGGGGGTCGTGGTGCTAATCGTTTTGGTAGTCCTGTGCGTCAAAGCTCCCGAGATTCTCAACTGGTTATTGAAGATTTTCTCACCAGAGCCTACACCAAACTCCGGGGCCACCGGCAAGCCAACAGGAGAGGCTCCGTGTCCGCCGTCGGGCGAACCAACACCAGTCCGTCCGGTCAGAAGGATCCGCCGGCCCCCACCCCCGCCAGGATCGCCGTTATCCCCAGCAAGCTCTGATAACACACTCCCTTCTCTCTAATGCCGTCACGTACAAACCGCCACGCAGAGGAAGGCAACGAAGCTTTGGTGCGATGTCTCACTGTCTCTGACAAACCACCAACGCAACTGCACGACAGAAGGGATTTAACACTCAATATGCCTACCACCGTGTTGAGTCCTGTGGGAGGCGCACACGAAGAGACGTTCAAGGGATACGGGACATAAGGCAGCTCATCTAGCCCCGCAGTTTCTTAACGAGCGGGCATTAAACCCATCGAACATCAATCGTACTGGTAGCTATGTGGTAGCAGAGCGTTCTAACCAATCGTTCTTTCAAGCGACTTAGATTGAGAAGCAAACTAACAACCGCAGGTCAATCTGACCGACCGCTCGATTCCATGTGTTTCAGAGAATACGGTATTTTTTGGATTCTTCATTTCTAAAGATACATCCTGATGCACTTGCTCGGTATTCGGTATTTTGTTGAGAGGCCTCGGATGTCTTCCGCTCCGATGGGTTTTGAATAAAATTAGTGGGTTTCCTGCCTCCAGCTGACTCAGCCACCTGTTCACAATTTAGTAAGCGGGCAGTACACTCTTAGTGTCGTATTGTTATTGCGATCAACTGCGATTGAGTTAGATCCTGAACCGGGACCAAAACCGGGAGTGGAGCCGGGAGTAAAACCGGGATCAGGGTTTCTTGGTAGATAGGTCCGGGGCTCTGGTTCCGGTTCGAGTCCTGATCGGGTCACCACTTCGTACGGTAGACAGAACTTTCAAAATGACCTTCAGGCTCTTTCCGCTGCCTAGTCGCTCCGCGCATAGTGTTCAAAAACCTCTCTCCAACTCAAGGCCTGAGAAGTCGATTTTTCTAGGGCTTTGACGTATCCTTCCGCCTGTTCCAAAAACAATCCTCACGATTGTGTACTTGATACGGGATATTGGGGTATGATCGCGCAACCTAAAAATTGGGGGTTGCGCCATGTCAAAGGAAACGTTAATTTTTATCTTCGCGATTCTCGGGGGGATTGCGAGTGTTTTTCAAATCTTACAATTTTTCGGTATTAGCATGTCATCAGGCGTGAAAGAAAAATCTTTGTCATCGAAATATTCACCAAAATTAAGAAACGCCGTTGTCCTTGCAGCCTTCAGCATTGTCCTCTGTCTGGTGGGATTCTATATGATATGGGATTCAAACTATAAGGCTTCACACTGGGGAGAGGGGTATGTGAAAGACCAGGTGAGAGGCAAAACATTTCGCAATGAAGCGGTCGTTCTAGATGGCAAAAGTTTTGACAAATGTAACTTTGAAAATGTGAAGTTGATATACAGCGGCATAGCTCCATTTGATTTTACAAATAACAATGTTTACGGCTATCAACTCAAAGTTACAAGTCCTGCAATCGGTAATCTACTTCTCTTTCTGAAAGAGGCGAAGTTATTAAGCGAAGACCTGCATCTACAGGACATGAAGGTAGCTTACTAAGAAGCCACCAATGTTTTGTATTCTAGATTTTCTGAGCCGAGCAGCTTGATGAGTGTATCGCGGAATAAATATGGATTCTCCCTATTGTTAAAGCGCCATTCCAATTCATCCAAGTAGGCGTCCAGATGCTTCTTGCTGACCTTATGATACGACCCAACAATGGACCGTTTGAGCAAACTCCAGACGTTCTCAATGGTATTGGTATGCACTCTCCCGCGCACATATTGTTTCTTGCTGTGATTGATCGTGTAATGCTTGGTGTTACGGTCGCCCAGCGAGCGATAGCCCAACCATTCGTCGGTCATGATCTCTTTCGTCTTGTCATCGGCAAACCGGTCAATAAAGGCCTTCAACGTCTTTTTGTCAGCTCGTGGAATCACGCTCATGCGGACATTGCCACCCCGTTGGATGATCCCTGCTACCAAGGTTTTATTGAGCGTCCCGCGCCCTGTGCTTTGGCCGCGTCCCTTCCCGCCGACGAATGTTTCATCCACTTCGACCGTCCCATTCAGTTTCTTGGGGTCCAGTTCTGTCATGGCCGCTCGAATCCGATGGCAGAGATACCACGCAGTCTTGTAGGAGCCGAGGCCAAGAATACGTTTAACCTGATTGGCCGATACTCCCTTTTTCGATTCGACGGTCAGCAAGATCGCCATGAACCATTTACGCAGCGGCAAATGGGTGTCGTGAAAGATGGTGCCACTTGTTACTGAAAACTGATAGCCACAGGTTAGACAATCATACTGGCCGCGTGAGGTCATGGCTGTATGCTTCATGCCCTTGCAGCGTGGACACTGGACTCCATCAGCCCAGCGCAACCTCTCCAACGTGGCGCGGCATTTCTCGTCCGTCCCAAATTGATCCATGAGGTCCATCATGTTTGCATTCGGCGTGATAACTGAGTGTTCCATCGGAGCCTCCCATGCCTAAGAAGAAAAAACCTGTGCAAGAAATGACGACAGATGAGATAGCGCGGTTGGTCTTTCCGAGGAAGGTTGTGAGGGAACTGCAGCGTTTAGCGAATCCATTAAAGACCTCTCGCGCCTCACGCAAGAAGTCTAACAAATGAGCATTTCCGTGTCAAGTGCATAATGGTGACAATCCTTTTAGATACGGTTAGGATAATACTCATGCCATATTCGTTCGGCCAACTCTGCAAGGCTCTGGTGGTCCTTACCGCATTTGCCCTGGCAGCCAGCTGCAGCCCCTTATACTCAATCGGAGTACGCGGAGCTCTCTCACAACCGATGAGTGTGGATTGTATTCTTAACGCGGCTCAGACAACAGAGGGAGTCCAACGTGTCCTCACTCACCAGGATGAGCCAAGAAAGGGCGGGGAACTCATTCGGGCTGTCGATAATATTATCGATCCACCGACGGCGTACTTAGTTACAACAATCAACCAGGTTGCTCAGGTTCAACAGCGCCCGCTCAAAGACGGACAGGTCAGCTTCTGGGTGGGTAGACAGGATGTTGGAGTCACGCCATCCCTGCACACAATTGAAGTGGATCAAGCATTTTACATCCGTCTTGCTTCTCATATCGCGGAGGTTTGCAAAGCGCGCTATGTGAGCAGTGCCGGGCTGACCTGTGTTCCCGATTCCGAGGCGTGTCAGAAGCTGTTAGCGAACTCTCGTTCAAAATGAGTTGCTTTCGACCCATAAGAACTCCAGTCTAGATCCTCAAGGAAATCACAAGGATCCCCGCTAAGGATTTCACAAGCCTTTTGGACTCCTCAAACACTGCGCTATCAGTTGCATCAATGAGAAGGCGGGTTCGTTCTGTCACGGGAACCTTTCTCCGCAGCCTCAGCGTTTTCAAACTCCCATTTGTTTTGACGAAACTTATTCTTCCGCATACCCTTCAGAAGGATGCCTATTGGGTAGACTTTCGAGTCAAGACGCCAAAAGGTACAACACACACGTCGCCATGATCGTAGCCATTAAAAAACATGATTTCTGATCTACCGACCTCCGAGGTCATCCATCGTTTCTACAACTTTGGAGAGGATGTTTTCCGTTTGTTGAGAGATAGCTGCTCGGTGAGCATTTTGGAGATTGACACAACCACCAACAGTTTCGTGGTTCGAGTGCGTCATCGATGAAAATCTTTCGGATGGCACCAATGTGCACGATGATTCGAATCATTACGCTCGTGCTCTTGGCGCTGCCAGTCCTATTCGTGCTCAGCGCTGTCTTCGGCAGAGCTCTCTTCATTGCACCCACCATCTTGCTGGTGGCGGTCTACTCCTGGGTTTGGCTTCGCTTCCGTCCAACTCAGTTTGTGGTGCATCAGGATGCGCTCGAAGTAATCTGGCCACTGAAGCGGCAACAGATTTCGCGTGCCAGTATCTCAGACATACGCATCGTCAATGGTCGAGATCTAAAACCACAAGTAGGCCGGGGCATGCGGGTTGGGGCTGGCGGTCTTTGGGGCGGGTTTGGCTGGCTCTGGACTCAACGGCGAGGGATTGTTCAGATGTACATTTCTCGGGTCAATGATCTGGTTTGGATCGAACGCACGGCTGGACGCCCTTGGCTTATTTCGCCAGAGCGGCCACAGGAGTTTGCTCAGGCACTATCCAGTTCACAATCCGTAGCCGCCCAACCAGCGGTTCCAGCGGACGATCCCGCTTCGCGGGCTCGCCCTGAACCTGGGCGTTAGGCTAACCCAGACTCGGACTCTCTGGCAAAAATCTACCGATCCAGACGAAGTGTATTGCAATTGTGCTCATCTTGTGCTCAAGCCTACCTCGCTCCAGCTCACTCAGGCCTACTCCAGCCAAAGTTCTGATTTTGCGCAAACCTTGGCTGCAGTGAACCTGAATGAGTCTGAATAAGCTGGAGGAGGGTCGTGAAAACGGTTTCCTAAACCGCGGGCCGGCTGTCCACCAAACCTACGAGAATTCCAGCCACCAAACTCTCGAAATCTCAGCCTGCCAAAACTAACTCTTCACTGTCCTTAAATCAGATGTTCTATGGACAGTCCTGAATTGGGTTACCTGCGGTTTACAAATCTCCTCCTCCCGAAGCTCAGCCAACCCAGCAAGAGCTATCCCCACAATAAAGAACGCGAAGATTTTCAAAAACCATGATCGTCATGGGTTGTTTTGGTTTGGGCTGTTCTGGCCGCAGCATGGTAGCAGTTATATCGGAGACTATTTAAGGAATGGAAGATTCTGTCCAAACAACTGGGGCCCGCCATAACGCGCAGGACATCCAGCTGCTCGATGCCGATGGCCTTCAGGTTATCGGCGACTAACGCGCGACGCTCCCGTCCCCTACCAAGCCATACTCTGCCCCGTCCCTATGGCTGGGACTCGATAGCTTGCTTCGTCAGCGCGATCAATTCACTCACACGCTTCGTCATCTCGGCCTTGGTGCTGTCCATGTTTACGCCTGCCCGCGCGTGAGCCAGTTCGTGTCGGAGTCGCGTGTAGACCGTTTCCTTACGGTTCGCATTGCGCGGGTCTGGTGTCTGCGGGACGGCAGGATCTTTGCTGAGGATAAAATCGTCGACATCCATGAAACTGTCGTCATAGAGCATCAGGAGAATGTTGTACACGTGTACGAACTCCTCTACCGGACTTAGCGATTGCCGAGCCGAGCGAAGGAGGCCGTAATATCGCTCTCCGGGGAGCGACGGCTTTTCGATCTCCACCTTTATGCTTTCAGCGGAGATACCGAGAACCAACCTAACTGCCTCTCCCACGTAGACGTAGTCACCGGTGTCGGGATGCACTTGGGCGTCGACTTGGACTTCGAATGGAGGGTCGAGCGGAGAGAATTGCGAGCCAGCGATTTTGTCATTCTCGATGGCTATGCTGTGCAAGAATGAAATCCGGTTCAAGGCTGCGGTGTTCACCTTCGTCGCGAGAGATTTTCCCGCTTCACGGGTCTCCACGGAAGCTAGATAAACAGTGCTCAGAATTTCGTCTCCGTTCCAGCCTATGAGCGCAACCTTGTCAACGCCCGGCTCGCCGTGATTGAACTCGCACAAAGGAAACGTGAGGCCGTTGCCTTTGATGCGTGCGCAGAATGTGACGGTTCCTTTGAACATCCCTCATCCTCCCGTTCGTTTTCCCGGCTCAGCAGGGCCATTTCTCGCCAGGGGGCTGGCCATTTTTTCTTGTGCTCATTCTACACTGCTTCTACATTCGACTTCTGCCAGACAAAAAATGCTCAGAAAAAAGCGGCGGAAATCTGGCGGGGAATTCGTGGGGAAATCGGGGGAAACTGATTCGGCTCGGCGCTTCCATCCCCTTCGAACGGCTCTATCCTGGTATCCGGCAATGCCGAGAACCTGATCAAAGTGATTATGGCCAGATCTGTTGCCTAGATCGTTACCTAGAAGCACCTGAGAGCCTGAAAACTGGAGCTGGCAAGAGGGATTGAACCTCCAACCTGCGGTTTACAAACTCGACTCAGCCCAATCTGACACGGCCCACGCAGAGCTAACCCAAGGTAAAACTGACGAATCGGAAGAACCATCCTCTTGATGGATCAGGATGGCTTGGCCTGTTCCGGTAGGAGAGTGGTAGCAGGGGCAGTTCCTCGTCCTAGCCCCTGCTTGTTCACTGGAGGACCTCAATCCATCGACCAACAATACCCTCATCGGTCGGCCACACCACCACCGCACGGCGACTGCCATTGCTGGCAACTTCCACCGAGTCCACGAGATCCTTAAAGATCCAGTGAGAATTATTCGCTAGCCCCAACGTCACGGGCGGGGACCACACATTGCTGGTTAAGTTGAGGTAGTAGATTGGATTATCGCCCCCAGTCAAGAAGTTAGATGGTTCGCCCACCACCACGGCGTGAAAGCGATCGTTGCCCGAGGGTGCAACACTGGTTTTCATGACGTTCGACACGGTCATTGGAATCGCGGCACTCCACTCCTCATCACGAACCAAGAAACCTCTGGGGCCCGCCTCTCTAAGTTGAAAAAACTCCTCGAACCCACCTGATCTCCTCACGACGAGCGTTGCCCCTGAATCTGGATCGATGGCGATACTGACAGGCGGATATATGAAAGTTGGTCTATTGTTAGAGCCGATTGCTCTTCCTCCTGGTATAGCTTGGAGCTGCTGGTGCTCCCATCGCGGAGCTGTCACGTCCGAACTGGCTGTCGGAAGGGCCAAGCGATCAGGCTCGATTACAAACTTCGCGTGGCTCACTTCCGTAACAGGCGGAAGAAATGGCATGGTACGCGACTGCTCGTACACGACTTGGATGGCTCCTTGGCGATTGACGCCAAATGCCCAAAAATCCGTGTCAAGACTGCTCTCCGGCTCAAGCACCATCCACATCGTATAGGTCGGGGCCATTTCTGGTACGACTATGAGTTTGTCCGCTTGTGTGTGCCAGGGCCAGAAGAGTCCAAGCGGGGGGTACCCTCCAGCAACTCCAAACCAGTCCCATCGTCCTGACGTGCCGACCTCCTGCCCTTCGATCAAGAAAGCCCAGGTCAAATCTCGAGCTCCCGCGACGAAGCTCGGCTGCCTTCTGATCGTAAGCCCTTCCTCTTTCCAAGGGGTACGCTCAACCGTCACCCAGTTTCCTTCTTGCTTTGTCATATGCTCCCTGCCGATCAGGACATGGAGCTGCCCGGATCGGTCGAAGGCGGCATCTAGATTCAGGGTATCCAAGGAGGACAGGTTTTTAACCAGCTCTCGCTCAACAACGCCATCAGAACCCAAAACCACGTGATGGACCTCATTGATCCGTTTGGAGGAAATGAAAATGTGCGCCAGGCCTGTGTTGTCAACAAGGACCTTCACCTTATCCAGGCCTGTCGGCATCTTGAGTAAAACATGGAGTGGGCCGGCATGAATGTATGGCGTGGCCTGAGTGGTCACGTCTTCGGTAGGAAGCACCGAAATACTCTGGCATCCGAAAATTGTGAGGGGCAGGATACACAGAAAGAGACAATATGTGCGGACTCGCTCATTGGCCATGATCTTTTTGCTGGTGGAGATCATAGGGCCAGAATCCTTTTGAGTAGTTAGCGGCTATCCACTGGATTAAGTTGCCGATCAAAACCGGCAATCGAACAGGTCACAAACAACAGAATATGACGCCCCTCCTAGAACATGTGATTGTTCCGTTTTCGGGTATAATTGCCCCGCAGCAGTCTAAGGCCGATGAGAGATTCGTAAGTAATCTATGATGAATAAACTAACTCAGCAGCCAGAGCAGATAGCCCATAGTCACCACGGCGGCATAGAGTAGCATTACGAACAAGCTCCGCATGGACCCGCTATTCTCCGCCATCCACACCAGAAACACACTCCCCTGTTCGAGGTGTTGTGCCCCCCTTAAGAGGTTCCAGATCGTGCCATGGCCCTGGAATGGTCCAGCGTTGTATGTCACAGAGCACTGCATGGGGAAGCGACGGGAGGGGGGAATCTGACCAGCCGGGAGTTTTTGTACCACCTACCATGTTAGTCCTTAGCTCGCAAGCTGGATGGCTTCGGGGGCAGGTGGCTGACCCCCAAGGCTGCTGTGTGGCCTGACCGTGTTGTAGTGAATCCCCCATCGTCCGATGATGATTTGGGCTCCTTTCAGCGTGTAGAACAGCTCCCCGTTGAGAAGCTGATCGCGCATCTTTGCTCGGTGATCCCGAGCTTCCGACAGGCATCGAGCACTGCCAGCCCTTTGCCAGTTTCCAGCTCGATCGTCCGCAGATGTTGGATAATCTCTTCGGGCGTATACCGTTTCTTGGGCATGACCATGACCTCCCTGGTTGCGGCCCAGTCTAACATTCATCCTGGACCGAATTTGCCCGGGCAGGTCACGAACAGGATCTGGATGAGAGCCTATGATAGGTGTGCGCCATGTGGAGGCGCGCACAAGGAAACGCCTGAGTTGGCAATTGGACCCTCGCCTTAAAAGTTCAAATCGATGGTCTTTATTAAGTGCTCGCTATTGCAACGGTTTCCCCAATTTAGCTAGCAATATCGAGGTCCTATCGCGTTCCATTCAGTCTATACATTCCCGTTCTTTCCTTTCCATTCCCGCCTTGTCTGGTCACAAAACGGTCACACCTTTTATGGCTTCATGCCAATAAGCCAAAACAACAAGTCGAACTAAATAAGCAGATCAAAAATGCATTCTGTGTCATGCAAAATCAATGACACACAAAACCAGGTGCCTTGCGGTTTGATCGTTCCCCCTCCTACAATACGCCGTCCTGTGAGGCCCCGATGCCCTTCACGGTGCGTCTCAATCGACATCGTTCTTGTTCGACACCTTCCCAACAGCATCCAGGATTGACGAACTCTTTCAGTAAACCTAGGAACTCGATCTATGGCCTACTGCATTGACTTGTTCTCGCCGGAAACATATGAGGCTTTTGGGCGGTCCAGTCGTGACATATCGGGCTTTCGCCTTCGCCACAAGACAATCGCCCATCGGATCAAACCAGGCGACAATTTCGTCTGCTACCTCACGCGTGTGTCGAGGTGGTTTGGTTTGCTCGAAGTGGTTGAAGGGCCTTTTATCAGTGACCAACCAATCTTCGTTGCTGAGAACGATCCATTCGTCGTCAGATTCCGTGTTCGACCGAAAGTATGGCTCAACATCGACAACGCAGTTCCCATCCATGACGAAGGGGTTTGGAATGGCTTATCTTTTACTCAAGGGCTGGGAAAGGGGTCGCTAGGCTGGACGGGGAAAGTCCGTGGGAGCCTCGTCCGTCTGGACGACTGCGACGGCAAATTCCTCGCGGAGCTACTAGAGGCCCAAGCCAGACAAGGCAAAGTGTATCCCCTCGATGAGCAAGACAGGAGGAAGCTCGTAACGCACATCGTGAACCGTCCAGATAAGGTTGTCACGGTGTCCGTGCCCGAAAGCACCGTTTCGGAAGTTGAGGAAATAGAAACTGAGACACGAGAATCGACCAAAATTCAGGCGCTAATTGCCCGGATCGGAGCACGAATGGGATTATCTATCTGGATACCGCGTGGTGATAGAGGGGCGGTCTTGAAGGAATGGAAAGACCAAGACCATCTACTTGATCGGCTACCACTCAACTATGACGACACCACCCTTCGGACGATTGAACAGATCGATGTCCTCTGGCTTAAGGGGCGGTCCATCGTGCGAGCGTTTGAAGTTGAGCATACGACTTCAGTCTATTCGGGCATCCTACGAGTGGCGGACCTCCTCGCACTTCAACCGAATATGGACATCAAGCTGCACATCGTTGCGCCAGAGACAAAGAGAGAAAAAGTGTTTCAAGAGGTTCGACGACCTGTGTTTTCTCTTCTTGAAAGAGGCCCTCTGGCTGAATATTGTACCTACCTTTCCTATGATAGTTTACGTGAATTAGGCGCACAGAGACATCTGGCTCACTTGTCGGACTCTGTTCTGGATGAGTACGCAGAAGAGGCAGAGTAAGCTCGTCATGCCCTTCTCGATTCGTCCCTGCCGTCGATCCCCCGTGCCATGCATTGTCACGTCCTACGCGGGCATATTCCAAGGTGTCCCAGTGTGGTTGTTTCTGTTCTAATTTGGAACAGAGAGGCGTGATTAAAATGACGTTGATCGCTCTGCTCCTCACACTAATGGCTATATTGGCTGGGTGTACTGATACAAATCGGCTGTGGGATATTTTTAGTTCCACACGTGAAGTCCCAGTCACCATAAATCGAATTTGGGATATTCACGAGCCGAATCGACGACTTCTCCTAGTAATGGTGCATGGGTTTAATTCATCGAACGACCAAGCCTGGGGTGAATTTCCAAGAATTATAAAGTCGGAAAAAGACACGGCATTTGTAGGATTTAACGTGCTGCGGTATGGGTATGGCTCAGCGGCCTGTCGCAATGAAGTAGACATATCTGATCGAGGAGACGGCCTCAAATCATTCTTGTCCGACGAACTTAAAAACTATGACGGGATGATTATTATGGGGCATAGCCTGGGTGGTTTGGTTGCCATGCATGGTCTAATTAAACTCGCCAAAGCACACCATCCTGACCTAGCACGTATCCCAGTGACAGTAATGACATTCGGTACTCCGTATTCAGGAGTGCAAGGAGCGGAGCTATTGGGGAAGATTTCCTTCGTGTGTACAGACAAGCAGGCCGAAGCTGTAACAGTGTTTAACCGCTCATTAAGGGAATTGAAGGTGGACTGGGAAAGCTACTTTGGAAATCATGAGCCGAAGTATCACGTCACCATAAAACCCTTCTATGGCCCTGCGGACCTCCTCGTTGTCCAAGACAACGCCTGTGGCCCGTTCCCCGGATGTGAACAAGCAGTAGACGGCGAAAATCATGTCATGATTGTAAAGCCGAGAGACACGAACCATTCGGCTTATACAAAACTCCGCGTTCAGGTGGACAGCATGACAGGCCTGATCTATGGTCCAAATTTCGCGAAGCGTTCGCCTCCAATTACGGAACCAAGGATGCTCAATGATAGGGCAACGCTGTTAACAGCGTGCGGGGCGTCGTCCTCTATGAAGAGACCGACAGAAGAATTTGTTCCATACTGGGTTTCACTCGTGAATAGATTGTACAAGTCAAGAAACGAACCGTACCGCGACGTGGAACACCTAATGGAAGTCAGGGTGGGCGCTGGCATACCGAGAGATTCTGTCGGCACGGATCCACATCAAGAAGCCCTCTTCACGCTTAGGTGCCTGGAAAAGATGGGCTACTTGAAGATGGAGAATTTTGATCCCCCTCGTGTGTATTTTGCCCCTGGTGTGTTTGGAGCGGGGAAAGACAATCTAAAGATTATTTTTTCGGAATCCAAGATGCCTATTCCCTATTGAGAGCTGGCTGTCGGGCTCCTGGTTGAGACGCGTCCGCCGTAGTGGTTCCCCTAGTGAAATTGGCGTGTAATTCGGGGTAAAAGCGGGTAAGTACGGGTAACGATCCTCGCACCGTTTCCCCAGTCCTGGCGTTGGGTTTCGCGTTGTTTCAGGGGGTTACGTCGCCCCTCAAAATACGGTTTAGGAAACCGTTTTCACCACCCTCCTCCAGCCTACTCAGACTCACTCAGGCCCACTCCAGCCAAGGTTTAGCCAAATCTCGAACTTTGGCTTGAGTAGGCTGGAATGAGCTGGAGTGAGGTGGAGTTGAGCGCAAAATGAGCACAGTCGGTACCGTTTGGGGGTCTGGCCAAATCCCAATAACAAATGGGAAAGGTCTTATCCAGCAAAGGGAACGGTGGGTTCTTAGTACCCTGTCCGTTCCCCTACTTTTTCTATCGCATCGCCCTACCGTTTGTCACTACGATTTTAGGGAGCCTGAATGACACCACATGCCCAACGTACCCCACCACCGCCCAGTGGAGCCGGTTGGTCTGCGTAATTATCGCCCCCTGTATGGATCATCAGAGCACGGCCTTTGAGGTCAGCCATTTTCAAACGTGGCGTCAAGACAGGACTGGTGTTGCCATTTGCATCCGCGAACAATGCGGGTAAATCCCCCTGATGACCGTCGCCCCATGGCGTACTATGGCGTTTGCTGCCTGCCGGATCATAGTGGCCACCTGCCGCTAACGCAGGCATTTTCTTGCCGTCTTTTTCCTTAGGCTCGCAACTCGCATTTTCATGTACATGGAAGCCATGCAACCCAGGTGGTAGACCGGTGATTGCGGGGCTGAACACGAGACCGTATGCCGTTTCACTGATTGTGACTTGGCCAATCTCCTTTCCCACACCATTTTCATCAACAAGATTCATACGGACGCCGGTAGCTGCTTGTGCAGTGGCACTTACAGACATTGCGCCCACCCCCGAGCCTCCACCCTGTTGGCCCTTCACTGGATTCGTGGGACTTCCGCTCTCTGCTTCCGGATTCCTGACTCCGCCTGGCACGCTCAGGTCCACCACGCCATGGAACGGCTCACCCTTAAAGCTTCCGCTGGCGGGAGAACCCTGTGCCATGAGCAATGCTTGAGAATGCGTCTTGCCCTCAGCGGAGTCGGAGGTTTGAGCGTAGGCTCCACTGCATATGAGCCCCGCTGCAACAGCGCCTGCTGAGACTATCTTCGTAAGGTTCATCGTCAGCTCCTTGGTTAAGAATGAAACGCACCATGCCCGTGTTGGGCCTCGCGACCCTCGGAACCGAGCCGCTCATCTCTTAGCCGGAATTTCCATTATGGACTCCGGCCGACCGACAACATATGCCTGACCGCCCCTGAATGCAATCGTTCGGTCAGGTTTTCGGTGGTCGGCGCCTCAGCAATCACGGAAGGCTCTCGTCTTACCTCTTCGGAAGGTTCGAAGGCCGTAAACTGCCGCCTCTCCAATCCATGATTTCGACACCTCTCTGACTGTGTCTATCGCGCCGCCAAATTCCCCCTCCGGCCAGCACTTTCGCCTAGCCCGCGCGAACATGGTTCACCTTTCCAGAAAAAGGAGGCTGACAATGTCTGTGCAATTTCTGAAACCCGCTGGCCCACGCTTGGCAACATCGCAAACCGACACACCCTTGGAAAAGATAGACAAGATTCCCTGGTATATCTACTTTCTCGGAGCCGCGATCTATACGGCTTTTGCCGGTTGGCTGCTCGCAGAGTCGTCCCCTCTGGGGTGGTTTTGCCTATCAGCGCGCCAGTGGGATTTTTCTATGCCTGGAGCGCCTGGAAAAAGGAAAACTAGTTTGAGAGGAAGAGCGGGAACTCATTGCGAGGCAGCCATAACTAATCAAACAAGTGGGCGTTGTATACCTGCTTCCGCGTGATGGAGTATGATATGGAAACGAAAAAATCCAAGGAAGCAATCAAGACAGTGGCAGATAGTGTTGATGCGAATGAAGCTTCGCGGCGCGAGCTTCTGGTTCAAGGAAGCAAGATTGCGGCTGGTATAGGGGTGGCCGCCCTGCTTGGTGACGTGGGAGCCTTCCCGATCCAATCGTATGGAATGGCCCAGTCGAGAATGAGTCTCCTCGATTCTTTGATACCCGCTCGCACGGCCTTGCTGGTAATCGACATGCAGCGCGACTTCCTTTCACCGAAAGGATATGCCGCTCAGGGTTGGACATTACACCCTTGGTCGCCGCCATCGCTCCAATCCAAAAGTTGCTAGCCGTGGGACGACCAGAACAGACCCCCCTCTTCCGTTCTGTTGATTCCGCTTTTGTTCCTCCTCTAACATGACAGTGGGAAGACCGCCCGTCGGGAAAGGAGGAGGACGATGGGCGTCTATCGACGAACGGATGCAGCTACGTTTTGGATGTCACTCGTGATTGAGGGGAAACGATTGCGACAGGATACGGGGGTGCAGAGTCGCCGAGTGGCGGGAGAGATCTTCGCCGCGTGGCAAGTGCAGGTGGCCCGAGATCGGTGGCTGGGGATGCCGGCACCCACGCCGACGCATACGGTGCAGGAATTGGTCACGGAGTATCTGGCGACCGTGACGCCGCGCAAGTCTCCCGCCTCTCAACGGCGGGATCAGGTGGTCTTGGAGGAATTCAGGAGGCGCTGGGGAGTCTTGGGCTTGGACCAACTGCGCACCAAAACCTTGGAGGACTATCTCGCGGCGCGTTTGCACAACGTGACGTTGGCCACGGTGAGCAAGGAGCTCGGGGTCCTGAAATCGGCCTATGGGCGGGCGATGCGGTGGGATTGGGTGACCACCACCCCGTTTCGTGGCGTCGCACTCAATCAGGAGGGCGAGGCCCGGATGCGCTGGCTCACCGATGACGAAGCCGCGCGATTGGTGGGAGCTGCCGCGCCGTGGCTGCGCGATCTCATCCTGGTGGGACTCGACACCGGCCTGCGCCGGAGTAATCTGGTGGGGCTGCAGTGGAGCTGGCTCCACGACCAAGGCACGACCCTCGTGGTGCCGCGCCAGCACGTGAAGGCGAAGAAGGCAACGGTGATGATTCCGCTGACTACACGAGCGGCCACAATCATTGCGCGGCAGCCTCGCCATGCCTCCTGCGTATTCACGCACTCGGCGGGACGCGCCTACTCACTCGAACAAGTGAGTATGGCGGTCATGCGCACGGCGAAGCAAGCGCAGTTGCCGGGCGTGAGTGTGCATACGCTCCGGCATACCTTCATTAGCCGGTTGGTCCAGGCCGGACGACCATTGCCGGAAGTAGCAGCCTTGGCGGGACATCGCTCGATCACGATGACGATGCGCTATGCGCATCTGGCACCCAGCCATTTACGGGCTGGGATTCAGGTGTTGGAGCAGCGGAATACGCGTCAGACAGGGGGACCAGAGTTATCCACAGATTTTTGTGTCACGCCGGTGTCACAGGAATTTGGAGGGAGCGCGTAAGTGCTGGTGTCCCCAACGGGATTTGAACCCGTGTTACTGCCTTGAAAGGGCAATGTCCTAGGCCAGGCTAGACGATGGGGACGAAACAGGCATGCAAAATGAGGTGGATTTTTACCATACTTCCGACTCATGTGTCACTAGTGGACGCGGCGAGCTTCACCGCAGCCGGTCGCGTTTCTTCTCCGACTTCGGTAGGATAAACTGTATCGAAAGTATTGGAGCCTCACCTGGTAAGGACTCAAGGAGCAGGACTCATGACAAGACGCCGATTCGCATCGTACAAATCACTGGTGCTCGTTGCCTGCGGCCTGATAGGAGCCGGTTGTGCCCACGATACCTACCAAGAGCGGGCGAACGAGATTAAGAATCATGCCGACGCGTTCTATGACAGTCTGAAAGCCAACCGAGTGGAATCCGCGATCCGGGACAATGAGCAGATTGAAGCGATGGCGAGCCAGATGGGAGACACCGTCAGGAAACGAGCAGGCCAACAAGGCACCACAGCTGTCGAACGGGAGTTTGCCTTGATGAACACCGCCAACGAAGCCGCAGCCACAAACTGGCTCGCGCTGGGTCAATACTTCGCCATCAAGCGCCAGTACCCCCAAGCCCGCGCCACCTATCGACGCGTGATCGACACCTATACGAATCCCACAGACCGGCCGTACCGAGAACAGGCCCTGCGCGCCTTGAAGGATTTAGACATGCTCAATCCTTCCACCACGACTACAAAAACGATTCCGTGAACGGCGGCCGTCTCCTGCGCCAATCCTCTCGAGTACTTTTCAGCGGGCTCCTGCTGTTCAGCTGGGGTTGTGTCCACCGAATTCACGTCACTCCAGCGCCTCCAGCTGTTTCGCCTGCCACCATCGCGCAATCGCTACAAGTAATTGTGCCCTTTCTCGCAATGAAAGGAGCCGATCACATGCCGGGCATTGCCTTGCTTGAGTGGCCGGCACAGGATCTTCGAACCGCCGCGATCGACTACATCCAATCACGTCAGACATTTGCCTCGGTAGACGCCAAACCAGCCGATCTCACCCTGACCATCAAAGCCTGGCTGACAATGCGATCCCACAACAACTACCACTACAGCCTGCGCCTGGAATCAGCCCTGGGCCCTTCGGAGAAACCGCCGATCAAGTCTTATCTGGTGGAAAAAGAAACGGTTGGGTCGAGCGTTCGGTGGATCACGGCTTCGGATCAGACTCCCATTGCAGAAGCGGTCCAAGCCGCACTGGACGATCTACTCTCGCAGATCGAAGCTGATCACCTCTTGTATAGAAATGGACCGAGCTGAAAAAGATGGCAGAGAACGGGAGGGTGCGGAATAATCATTTCGGCACAGCAGAACTTCCATGGCCTGGGCGTCTGGGATAGCCCGCTCTGTCTGGTTATCTGGTCCATCTGGTTGGTCTAGTGCAACCAAACAAACCAGACAGACCGAACAGACCAAATGAACAAGACCGGCCGGCGGAGTCTTTCAGCATGCTGCTAAGAGGTCCGAGACCGTCGGTCGAAGAAGCACATAGCAAGATATCCAGATGCCACGCCCGCCGCAAATATCACACCGACTATCCAACCAGAAGGGAAGCCCGTTCCCCTCGGTTCACGACGTCGAAGTTCCCGACTCAAATTCGGCATATGTGATTCCGGCCCGAGCCACTCATCATCTGATGAGCGGGTCGAGCCTTGCTTGAAGAGAATGGCTGTCCTTCTTTCACTCATGATTCCCCTACTCCCCTACAAGCCACCCATACCAATTCCACCTCCGCAACTAGAGCTACGGGCCCTAGGCGGTACGAGAACCAGTAAAGTTTGCCCAGGCCGCATTGACCTGTGCGGTCGAAGCCGGTTCAAACACATGACAATCAAGACGCAGCGAACGATCACCGAGCGGAACCTTCAGATAGTCACAGTGATGCGGCCGATCGGCATTGTCGTGTTGATTGGGGCGAAAATACTGACAGGATACACACATCCTCGCGACAGAAATCTCACCCTGTTCTTGGAGACTACGAATCACTTTTACCAGGGACGTGAGGAGGACGATTTGCTCCGGTGCCGAGAGTGCCTCCGTCGCAGTCGCCAGCCGATCAGGCATACGGGAAGAGGGCGTACAGGACCGATTCCCTTTTGCCGTCAACTGCGCCATCACAACCCGTCCATCGCTCATGTCTCGACGTCGTCGAACCAACTGCTTCCGTTCGAGCGTGGCGATGACTTCCGACGCAGTCGGAAGCCTGACGGCCAACTCGTTCGCCACCGTGGAGACTTGCGCGCGTTGCCCAGGCTTGGACCGAAGAAGCGTGAGGACTTGCCGCTGTAACGGGCCAAGACCTGATCGACCTTCTCGCCGCCACGTCCGGCTTTTCATCGCAAGCCCGATCTTTTCCAGGCCGGCCGCCAACTGAGTGGTCAACGCAGCCGCATCTTGTAACACCGAAGACTTCTTCCCGTTACTGAGCACGCGCTGTTCAGCCATAGGCGCTCCTCCTTAAATGCCAGTATTTCGTAAGTGTAGTGCGCACGCTGTCCCCACGTCAAGATTCCAAATGGCACATTGACCGGTCCCCACCATGAGCGGGGTAGAGCGGGGGGAGGCTATCGGACGCTGCCGACCGGCCCGCAAGATTGAACCAGAGCCGAATGGCACTACCTGTATTCCGAATGTGCCGGGCGATACTTCAGCAACGATTCGCAACCAACAGTGTCCGATAATAAAAGGACAGGCGGCCCCGCCAAGCCACCATTCGGTGCCGAAGGCCACGTGCGGACAGCCTCGAGGTGTCGACTCACTTCCTCTTGCTGAGCTGTTTCAGCATCCTGCTAGATGCCCGCGTACCACTCGTAGCCTTGATCCTCCCAATACCCGCCCTTTCCGTCACCGATGCCGGCGAGCGTCTCCACCAATTCGATCATCATCACATACTTGGCCTGCTTGTAGCCGAGCTGCCGTTCGAAGCGGAGACGGAGCGGCGCGCCGTGCGGTACATCGAGGGGATTGCCGTTGAGCTCATACGCCAGGAGCGTTTGAGGGTGATAGCAGTCGGCCAGGGTCATGCTCTCGTAGTAGGCCACGCCTTCATCGTCCACATCGGCGCAATGGAAGACGGCGAACTTGGCAGTCGGCAACGGCTGAACCTTATGCATTAGATCGCCGAGCGGGACGCCGGTCCACTTACCGATCGCACTCCAGCCTTCGACGCAATCGTGACGAGTGATCTGCACCCGCGAGGGCAATTCTTTCAGCGCCGCGAGCGACCAACTCATCGGGGTCTGAACCAAGCCGCCGACCTCCACCGTCCATTCAGAGAAATTCTTCGCAACGTGCTCGGCATAGTCTTCCGTGCCCGGATCGGTATTACCGTTCGCCGGAAACACCTTCGAGATGTCGGCATCCCCATATTCTCTGGCGAGGGCATTCGTGGGGACGGCCCGTTGCACTCGTTCGGTCAGTTTTTCCGTCTTGTTCAAGATCGAAGGGAACCAACTGCTCTGCGTCAGGTTGTCGCAGCCGGCAAGGGCCACGAGACTCGCGGCGCCCAATGTCCCTTTCAGAAACTATCTACGTTCCATGGCACGTTCATGCTTCATGGCTCGCTCCTTCATGCTTCACGACAAACCATCCGGTTACCATGGAACGGATGTTGTTGAAGAATCCTGTCAGGATCACTTGCAACACATGAATCACAATGAACCCGACGAAGGAAAAACAGGCGATAAAGTGAATCGTCCTCGCCGCCTGCCGTCCACCAAAGATCGTGAGCAGCCAGGGGAACGCCGTATCGATTGTCGGCGACATCGTAAGGCCCGTCAGGATGATCAGAGGCGCCACCACAAACAGAACTCCTACATAGGCTAGTTTCTGCAGTACGTTGTACCGCTTGGCTTCATCACCTTTGGGATGCCGGAGGACAATGTGATCTTTGACGGCTTTGCCAATGCCGCGCAAGTCCTTGCCGGTTGGAGCCAAGTCACGCGTGACATGCCGGCTGATCAGCGCATAGGCCGTGAAGAACAGGCCATTGATGACGAGGAGCCAAGCGAAGAACAGGTGCCACTGCCGTCCCATCGCCAGAAATCTGGCGCTCGGAACGGTCGCCCCAATAGAGGGCAGGATGCGCGTTGAAAATTTGGAGTCCGCTCATAATCAGGATGAAGAGACAAGGGACGTTGAGCCAGTGGCTGATTCGTACGGGTAGTCGATGGCGGTAGATCCTCTCGACCACCGGGCCTGAAGCAGGTAGTGCGGCTGAGACGTCACCCTGGTTCGCTGTGAGGCCATCGGGAGCGGGCGGTTCTTCGAGTGGGAACGGTTCGGACCTCATCGCGAGTTCCGAGACCTGCTCGTTCTTCTGACCTTGACCGATTCGAGTTCCTTCGTGAATGAGTGAGGCCATGATCGCGTCTCCTCTGGCTTGGAACCACCTGTCTGCTACTTGGTCGGCGCCCGGCCTCGAATCTTACAGGGTTTTGTGGGAGCGGAGACAGGACGGCCTGCGTTCGGTATAGCCGACCGCAGGCCGTGGGGATCGAGCACGGGAAGGTCAGATGGATGCCTACTTCCCCGTGGCTCCCTTCATCTCGCCCTTCGTCTCGTCCTTGATTTCCTTCATTTCACCCTTCATCTCACCCTTCATCTCATTGTGTTTGGCTTTCATCTTGCTCTTTTTGGCCTTCATCTTACCTTTCATCTCGCCCTTCATCTCATCCTTCGTTTTCCCCATATCCTCGGCAAATGAAAGGGAGCTGAAACCTGCCAGACACATGATTGCAATGAGTGACAGCATGATCTTTTTCATCGAGGCCCTCCTATGTGATGGTGAGAGACAAATGACCTGACACAGCCCGCGCCTTCATAGTCGTACAAGCGCTCCGCTCAGGTGCACGAGAGGTAAGAAACTTGAGACAGCCTGCGCCCTTCGAATATTTAAGTCAAC